>Ga0325403_1000029_pt1 | contig 60484 bp, 32 predicted proteins | sample PopdelMetagenome_19_FD_205665 | JGI IMG/M metagenome (GOLD analysis project Ga0325403, IMG submission 205665) | Populus deltoides microbial communities from Bellville, Georgia, United States - Xylem-PdKOR-R4 | ecosystem: Host-associated > Plants > Phyllosphere > Stem > Wood/Secondary xylem... | reverse complement strand
TCTTGACTGTTTATGAAAAAACCAAAGAAAAAAACAGATTTGAATAGATTAAGCATATGTGCAGAGCTTTTGATTTTTGCAAAGGGGACGGAACCTCGCGCCTAGCACTTAATTCTTTGGACACTAAACTCAGCAACTAATCCCATCTCAACAATATAACAAAGTGTTTCAAGATCAAACAGTTAATGTCCAAATTAAAGACCTTAACCAATCACACCAGGAAAAAGATGTAGGATTACCTGTAGCTTGATTCTGACTCATGGTTGAAGAAGCGAGTTGAGAAGCACGAACAAATGAGAGCTATGGAAGAATGGAGATAAGGACGAGAGAAGTTCGGTTGTGGTAGTTGATGAAGGCGGAGAAGATGCTATGCTAAAATAAATTATGGCTATCTTTATATAGAGATGGAGGGACGCGTTTGCTTGCCAGGGGTGACAAGCGAGGGCGGTCGCAAACGCGTTAGGAAGCGAGGAGTGGGTGTTTGGGTCTACTGCTGCGGCTGTGGTTAGAATTAAAAATTGTTTTAAAGTGTTTGGTTAATCCTAACTATATTTTTTTTCACGTGAACTCCACTTCAAAACTAATTATTTTTTCGAATTTATTTAAAAAAAATGGATATAAAAAAGAAGAAAATATAAAATACATGATCCACCAAAAATAAAAAAAATATTTTCATTTATGATTTTTTATCCTTTTTATTTTTTTAAAATTAACTTTAAAAAATAATAAATAAAATATCAATAATTACTCCCGATCCACGTAAAATTACACTCTTATTTACGTTATTTGTTTAGATTTTACTATTTTAAAGTTGGTATGAAAATATATGAAGAAATGTTTTTGTAATATTTATGTGAGAATGACATCATATGTCGTTAATCTTTTCTTTTCTTTTTCTTCTTTTTTTTTTTTTTTTTTTTTTTTTTTTAATCTTGACAATATATGAGAAGGAGAGCGGAAGGCAAAAATCCTAGTCACCGGAAAGATCCTGTCTTGACACGCGTATCATGTTTATCGTCCTTGTTGACTAACTTGACTTACCGAAACTTGGAAGATTCGGGGTTGTTCTACGAATGGGATTTATTGGAAGATTTAGGGAAAAATCCTTTTTTTTTTTTTTTTATAAACTATTCCTTTACCATTCAAGTAATTAATTATAAACTATTTATTGTCCCTCTTTTATAAAACACTTTATTTTAAATAGTACCTTGCTTCTTCTTTTTTTCAATCAATCTTATTTTTTTTAATTTTATATTTAAATATTAAATTTATTTTTTTTTGTTAAGTTATCACATTCTCATAACATGGATCACAAGTTTAGAAGATTAACACGGTTGACTAAGGTTTTTTTTTAATTAACTATTTTTTTCAATTTCATTGTTTAATATTTGGTTGATTGAGAATTAAACTACATGATTTATTTTGTTTACATTTGATTATGTTATTTCGGCATCATGACTCGATAATAGTGCTTAACGGATTAACCCAAGTTGACTTGAGTTGTTTTTTGTGTCTTTTTTTAATTAATTTTTTTTCAATTTCATCATTCAACACTAGATCAGTTGAGGATTGAGTTTTATAATCTGTTTTGATTTGATTTCTATGAGGATATCTTAATCTCACGATCAAGGTCGCAAGTTTTGGCATTTTAACTCCGGTTAAATCGAGTTTTTTCTTTTTTTCTAAGAGATTATCTCAATCTCATGACCTAAATCACTGGTCTTTCGACAACAAATTTACTTTTTATTAGGTTATCTTCGTCTCATGACTCGGGTTGCGTATTTGGTGGGTTAATCCAATTGACTCAGTTTTTTTTCTTTATTTAATTGACATTTTTTCCAGATTCATCATTTAATAGTGTGTTGTTGGAAATTAGGTTTCATAATTTTATTTCAATTTAGTTTTTATTAGGTTATCTTGGTCTGATGATTCAAGAATAGTGGTTAACTGATTAGCCCGGGTTGACTTGGCTTATTTTTATGTCATTTTTTAATTAAATTTTTTACAAATTTCATCATTCAATCGTGGATCCGACAGAGGCTATTGATAATTAAGCTTCATATTTGTTTTTCTCTCTATAAGGTTTGGTAGGTTAACCTAAATTAAATTAGGTCTTTTTTATTTTTTTCTATGATGTTATCTCAATCTGATGACCTGGTTATGAATTGGCTCGGATAGTTTTTAATGTTTTTTTAATTGATTTATTTTTTTAATCTCGTTCTTCAATATTAGATTGATTGAAGATTAAAATTCATAATTTGTTTTGATTTACTTTCCATAAAGTTATCTCAGTTTTATAACTCGGGCTGTGAGTTTGACAACTTAACTTGGGTCGTTTTTTTGTCCTTTTTTAATTGGTTTTTTTTTTAATTTCATCATTCAACGTTAGGTTGATTAAGAATTAGGTTTTATAACTTATTTTGATTTGCTTTTTATATGGGGTTATCATAGTCTCTTAACTCGGGTAGTGAATTTAACATGTTAACCCGAGCTGATTCAAGTCAATCTAATATGTTGTTATTTTAATATTAAAAAAAAATATCATCTTGAATTTTTTTAATTAAACTATATTTTTCCGAGTTTAATGAGTTGCTTTTGAAAACACAATCAACTGGGTTATATTAGGTCAATCCTCACACGATTTAATTTTTTCGCTAAAAAAAATTAGTAACATCTGAATATTTTTTTCACATTAAAGAAAAATTTGACCTGACCAGTCGTGTAACATGAGTCGATAATATAATGCTAATAATAAAGTAATAACATTAGTTGTAATATGATTTAAGTATTTTAGACTTTGTTAGAGAATAATATAAATCATGTCTCGAGATTTCACTCAACAACTTAAAATTTTGGTTTGAAATGACTTCTTAATATGGTATTAAAGTTTTACTAATTAAATAATTACGAGTTCAAATCTCACAAACTCTCACTTGAGAGGATATATTAAAAAATAATATATAAGATTAAAACCAAATCGAGATAGAAAAGTAAAATTATTCAGACCCGACTCAAGAACAAATAAGATTTAATTGTAATCTTTATTAAATATGGATTAGAGTTTAAGAAAATAAGTGTCATAATCCAATTTTTGACCTTTTATTTTAATTATTTTATTTACTGAAAAAATGATGAAAAACAAGTAAAAATAAAATAATTGAAGAATGAATTAAAATTTGGGTTAAGGGCAATATGATTGGAAGTTTAAAGATTTAATTAAACTCTTGTCTAGTTTAATTAATCAAGTTAAGGGTTTAATTGGAGAATTGATAAGTTTTGAGACTTAATTGAGATTGGTATTAATTTAATTAATGAAAGCAGGGGCTTAATTGAAAAATTATCAAAGTATAGGGGTTGATTCTGGTTAAATTTGCAAGAAGTTAAAACCCAAGGACCAATGTGTAAATGACACTGAGATGCAAGGGTTCAATTACAATTTACCCAAGGACTGGACTGCCAAAATTCAAAATGCAAGGATCAAAATGCAATTAGCCATGTCCATCAACACTGTTCATCAAAATGCAATATGCTGATTTTTTTTTTTCTAGCTATGAATTTTTACGAACGCCAGAGTTGGAATTATTCGTGGTGGAATTTTTACGAACGCCAGAGTTGGAATTATTCGTGGTGGAAGTTTTACCAACGCCAGAGTTGGAATTATTCGTGGTGGAACTTTTACCAACGCCAGAGTTGGAATTATTTGGGATCGAATGTTCATTGGCGCCAGAGTCAGAAATATTATAAACAAATTATCATAGCATAAGTGAATAAATGTTTAGCAATTTAAGACAAAACCAGCAATGCAGTCTGCCTCAGGCAAAACATTTAATGGGTGATAATATCTTTCTTTTTACGTAACCAATCCCGTACCATAAAATCTTTGTTGACCAGTTGGGGTTTCTAATGATCATAATATTAGGTGACGACTCCTTAAACAAGATATTTTTCCTAAAAGAACAAGAAACCAGAAATCTGTTCTTTTTCCATAAATCAAGAGATTATCTTTTAGAGCCGCCGCGATGTCGGGTACAATAATAAGTTTAGAAAACAAGGTTTCTTTTCTTCTTTTTCCTGTTCTTCTAATAAAATAAAGGAGTCATATATCCAGCAGTCTGCTAAAATTACCATTCCAAATCATAACATCATACACTTACACTAAATTAGATGCACGTGTATGGATAGATCAATGCATGCATAAAGAGGAGGTTTACAATCTCCATGAAAGCACCAGCCACGAACTTGCTATGGTGACTAGTATTGACCAGCCTTTTGATAAAAAATCGATCGAAACTAAGAAAATCAAGTCAAATTAGAAAACATTGAGCCAAATTAAAAAAATAGAGCCAAATTAGTTTGAACCGGTTTTGTCTTAAAAAACCGAACTGAACCGAAACCGGCCGGTTTGAACTGGTTTCGGTTTTTAAATTTTTTTTGGTTTGGTTACTTTTTTTGATAAAATTCGAACCGAAAATGATCGCCCCTAGTTTACGTTAAAGAAATATTCTTGATTATTTATTGATTAATAAAAAAAACTAAAGAATGCCAATTAGATCTTCATTCCTGTTGACATTCAAAATAGGAGGAATGGAGAGAATAATAATCCGAAAGTAAGTGAAGTTTCAAGAAGAGAATATTTACTCGACATAAAGCCAAGGGAAAACAACTAAAAAGTGTTCCGCGTAGCTGCAGAAAGAAAAAAAGCATGGAATTTGACATCTTGACCTGGGCTCCAGCACACCCAAGTCTTTACCATGCCTCCGCCCTTGCATGAAGTCAATAGACTGCGGGCGCCCATATACCCAGCCAACTTGCATTTCCATTTTAGGTTTACATTACTTTTGATGGAACATACGAGCTATATGAGTCATGGGTCAATTTGACTACGTGTCTTTACACCCATTCGTCTTGTGATATTAACACATACTCCAAACCGTGTGGTGTTTTTATTGCAGCAATAAAATAATTTACTATAAATGACTACAGTTTAATTAGTTATTTACTATTACGTGGGGGAAAAATTAGGCCTCGAGGCTGGGTATTTTTTTTATATCTTTTTCACTTGTTATTGGTTGTTAAAAAATTGTATGGGGATGTATGTTTTTTTTTATAAATAAAAATAATAAAAATACTCTTTTATCTATAAAATCAACAAATTTAAAATGGTTGACCAAGAACTTTCTTGACTTCTTATGAGTTTCTTCACAGTAAAAATACTTCCATGTAACTGTGCGATGGACTCTAAACTTCGAGTTGGCGATCTTTTTCTTGTGGTTTGGCTTTTGAGAATGGTCACCCACCCGTCATCAATTGCATCCAGAAACGTGACTATGATATTAAAAAAAATTCAATTGACTTTATTTTTAGACAAATGTTTCGTGTTTGAGACGATTGGCTCAAAGATTTAATGAATAGTCCTGATGCAGTTACACTTACGTATTTGACAGTGTGGTTGTGGTTACTTTTTAAATAGCTTTTCGTGCTGAAATACATATTAATAATGTTTTTTTATTTTTTAAAAATTATTTTTGATATCAGCACATCAAAACGATCCAAAAAATACAAACCACACTCAATTTTAGCAAAAATAAAAAAATTCAAAATTTAATAAAACACAGTTACAAACACAATACCAAACAAACCCTGAATGTCCATGAATTCAGGCCATCATAGAGCATAAATAAACACATGTTATGGGCACAACATGCTTAGCTGACAATCCTTTCCAATCCCTCCCTCTATATATTTGACCTAGCACAGAAGACATCTAGTTTCCAGGCATGGTGATTTATCAATTTACCAATTAAAATCAAACTCCAATAAATTTGATTTTTAACCCTTTTTTTAAAATAAAAATTAGTAACTTCAGGTAGTTTTTTAAATACCAAGATAAAATCAATGAATATTAGATAGACCATCTAGCTATAGCTATACTCATATTGATATATTAATAAAAATATTTTTTTTACGCCCGATTAATATTTTAATATAAATGATAATGTGAAAAGTATAATCATTAATCAATTTACCAATTAAATTAATCGAAAATCCCCTCTCAATAATAATATTATGAAAATATGAAAAGAAAAATCCACTCACCACTCAAGGCGACAGTTGTTATCCATGTTACAATTGTCAAAATGTTATTGGTTCGTAAATAATGATCTAGAGACTTTTCATCTTCTTTTTATTTCTTGTTTAGAAAAGATCATGGTTACTTACGACATTGGTATTCCAAGTCAGAGCACATTAAAAAAAGCCAGTGAAAATATCTGTCTACAGCATTTTCCTATTCCGGCATCTTTTGTTTTTTTTTGTTTTAATAGTTTTAATGATATATTTTTTAAATTAATTTTTTTTTTAATATTTTTAGATTATTTTGATAAAATAATTTTTTAAAATAATATTTACAACTCGTAACCCTATCGAACACTACCTTTTAAGTGTTGGTTTCTTGTCGGAAAAAAGAGGAAGAACGTTAAGTAGAAGGCTAGTTTATATATATATATATATATATATATATATATATATAAAGAATAGTTGAAGGCTCGGAGTCTATCACCAACACAAGCAAAAACCTTCTTCTTCACCGTTTCATATCTAGGTAACTTATTATTCTCTCTCTTTTCCCTTTGTCTAATAAAGTATTTGCCTTTTTCTTTATGTCTATTATATACTGACCTTTCATGTCATTTATTCAACTGGGTTGATTTTTTATTTTTTTGGCTTGTTTGGTTTCTGGGAATTGAAAAGAAACATCTAAAGATTGAAACTCACTAAAAAAGATTGAATCTTTTCATTTCAACTGTTTTGTCAGCTGGTAAAGTTCAAGTTTTATACTGGGTTTTCTTTGTTCTTTCCTCAAGTTTCGAGTTTCAGGTTTGTTCTTGGATGGTTCGTGTGACCTTTTGGATTGCTCTTGCTGTTGAATTGGTTGTCTAGAGTTTTTCTTGTTTGTTTTTTTGCTATGTTTGGTTGCTGAGAAAATTGGAAGGGAATGATGATTTGATTGGTTTCTATTTGGAGATTGATTCAGCTAAAGAAGGTAATTTGATCCGCGATCCTTGATTAATTTAGAAGGCTAGGTGAAAGGCTTTGGGGGCACACTAGCCGGAAAAGTAGTCTGTGGCTATTTTAGTATTCAATTTGTGAAATTGATGAATGGTTTGGTTAAAATCTTTAGATTAATGAATGCTGTTTGCTCCGAGGAACATATATTCTTAATTTTGAAGTTTGTCATCATCTTGTATAGAAATTTGTGCATCTATAGATTTCGAATTTGCTATTGATATTAAGATTTGATGCCTCGCCTTTGCTTGTTTTGTAGGTTAGAATTAGCTGGATTTGTTGATGTTGGCATAGTATGACTGAAAGCAATAGCAATGCAAGTGTGAGCTCGAGTTCGAGTTTGAATAGCAGCTTTCCGGACATAGAGGATGACCAAACCATTGCAAGCATCTTAGCAGAAGATGAAAGTTCTCAAGTTGCTGGAACGCTTGGGAAGAGACTGTCGCATTTGGACTCCATACCAGTATTTTCCTTTCCACATCTATATTTTCCAGCCCATACTACATGCTTACACATATATGACATTTCAAATTCACATGGGCGGTGCATCTTTTTGTTTCACTGTATAGTGTATGGAAAGGCCAATTTGTTAAATTATAGTAAATTTTAACCTCCATCAACCTTGTGCACCAACAAAACGGGCTGTTGATATGCAATGCTGTACCAATCTATACTGCAGTCTTGGGTGTTAGTTACGATGGGTAAAAACTTGTGGTGATATCACTCCTTAATTTAAGCAAAACAGGGGATAAATCTAGGTACCAACGGCGCAGTAGGGCATTTCGTGTATGTGTATATAACTTCCATTTATAAATAAGCAAAATAAGCAGCTAATTTCATATCTTTGGCCATTAAATTACTCCTTGCAGCGAAGCCTAATTAAGTAAACAATAACCCAAATCCAAAAGTTAAGAAGCATGCCTCATCACCCAATGAACACGCATGTACCTATCCAATACATCATCCAAAAAATAAAAGATTAAAACAATTAGTCCCTAAAAATACAAGGAACCATTAACAAAAACAATGTGAATTCTGTGGCTGCATAAGCCAAGTATGCAACCTGTAGTTCCTTGCTGAAAGTAAGGGTTGCATTGTGTATGTTCTCTTGACCTTCACATTAACTTGCAACAAGCACGTGTTTTGAGGAACAGAGTAGGAACTGCTCACTGGATTCTTCAACAACTGCTGTTATTTACAACATATCTGGCACTTCCTTCTACGCTTGTGATTGGTTATATATTTATTTTAACCTAGTTTATACTCTATATTGACCAGTGAGTGGCAAAGAGGTAAACAAATACACATAATTGTTGTCCTTTTTTGTTTTGTTATTTCCTCCTGCTGTTGAATAACTTCTTGGTGTTTCTTTAAGCCATATGAATAATCATAGATTTAATGTTTTGCCAGCACACTCCACGGGTGAATGGTGAGATACCTGATGTGAATGATGCAACCTTAGACCATGAGCGGCTGTCTGAAAGGTTGTGATTTTGTCATCCACCCTTCATACTGTTTCTTATTCATTCTTGGATCACTTGGTGCATTTCACTTTTAGCTAGTCTGTAATGTGATGCACCCTTCATCCTGCTTCGTATTCATTCTTGGATCACTTACTTGGTGCATTTCACTTTTAGCTATTATGTAATGTGGCATGCCTATAATTGTTATCTATTTTTACGTGCTTGCCTTTTCTCGTTCCTGTTATGAATTTAGTTTCAGTTGCTAGCATCCTTTTTGTAGGTTCATTTTGAGCATGGCAAGCATATTTTTCCATGTATAGACTCTGATTTGCGCTGTTTAAGTAAAGATTGTAAATGCTGGCTTGATGGCATCTAATGTGCATATTGTTGAAATATTGAATAAATGGTTTTTACCATCTGATGTCAAAAAATTGGTTTCTTTTATATGCAAAGAGTATGGTTTATCTTTTGTTTATCCTAATAAATGGTTTTCTTTCAGGTTGGCAACATATGGTTTAGAAGAACTGCAAATCGAGGGCGATGGGAATTGCCAGGTGTAGTAGCTACAATTACCAGTTTCATTTCTTCAAATGAATTGTTTATTCATAAATGTACTAGCATGGATGTCTGAAAGAGTCCCCATAAGTCGCTGTGAGAACTCCATTACAGAAGTGCTTATAAAGCAATGGTTTGATTTATTTTATAGTTTCGAGCATTAGCAGACCAATTGTTCCGCAGTCCAGATTACCACAAACATGTGAGGAAGAAAATAGTCAAGCAGGTATTGTTGATAAATCTCTACACATGACTTTACTAATTCATTATGCCGGGGGATAGAGAGGTTATGCATGTTAGAAAAATGCTACTAATGGCCAACTTCTAATACATCCAAGTGTCTGGTGCTATGCATGAGTCTGCTATATAGACTACACAGTTTATATATTTTCTATGAAATGGCTTTGTCATGCTTCACTATTTTCTTATCATTGTTTCATTTATCTTCTTTTTCAGCTAAAGCATTTCAGAAAATCATATGAGGGATATGTCCCCATGAAGTACAGAAGCTATGTGAAGAAGATGAAAAAGTTAGATTTCTACAGTGATGCATGCTAGTTTTTTTCCTGCAAAAAATGGAAACCATGCTTACAAAAAATTAAGCTGCATTCTAATTCATTTTGTGTGTGAAACCTTCCATGACACTAGGCCAGGGGAGTGGGGGGATCATCTAACTCTACAGGCAGCGGCAGATCGAGTAAGCAGAAATCTAACTCTTTTCGCTCCCTTACTGAATTTTTCTTATTTATTGAATGGATCCATTTTCCTGAAGACTATACATGAAGCCTAATTGTTTGTGTTTTTTGTAACTATTATCTGCTTGTGTTATGCAATGGTTATCCTCTGACCTCTTATGGGCATGAATTCAGTTTGGAGCCAAAATTTGTTTGGTAACATCTTTCCGGGACACATGCTATATCGAGATCATGCCCAAAGACAAAAGTCCCACCAGAGGTAGATCTAAATCTTTATACCATATCCCATAGGTCATCACAACATGCATATCATGCTTCTTGCTAAATGGATTTCTGTGTTAAATTTGATTACTGTAGAGTAAATTAAAAGTCCAAATCTTATTTCTTATTATGCTACCATTTGTAAGTCTGCATGCTTTACCTGTCTTGAGAGAAACTGGATATTTTATTTCCTAATTATCACCTCCTCTACTTCTCAATGTTATGGAATTTTGAAGCTAACCAGGATAAGGGATGGGGAATTGAGAAGAAGAATTTTCCTAACAAAGATGGATCACTATAACCTGTTTCATGCTTCAAAGTAGGCTATACTTATTATTCTCTACTTACTGGTATTATGACTGCTCTTGTTTCCAGAACTTTGGCTGAGCTTTTGGAGCGAAGTTCATTACAATTCATTGTATGCAACTGGAGGTGAGGGACAGACCAATAGTCGGAGCTTGTTTTACCTTCAGCACAGCAAATTTTTTTGGTACCTTCAAACTAATAGCCTTAATGGATGCTGTCTATGCCTACAGATGTCCCGACCAGAGTAGCAAGAAAGAAGCATTGGCTTTTTTAAATGTTTGACATGCCGGCAGGAGATCAAGCAATGCCATATCCACTCTTCGTTTGTTCTCTATACATGTACATAATTTCCAAATAAGCAAGCAACTATAGAGTATTTAACTAGCAAATATGTAACTTGATATTGAATTGAACATTATATATTCATTGTTTTTCTTTTTAATTCTTATGCTGAGGTCCTTGTTGGAGAATCCTGAGGAAAACATTAAAGTAAGCTTCTTTTTTTAATCTTAAAAAACCACCCTGGCAAGAGCTCTTGACCCCAAATATACACATATCCGGCATTTATACTCATCCCGAGCCTATAATTCAACTGTATGCCACCGGAGAAGGTACGAATTTTAAAAATTATTCAAGCCCGTTGTCCATCGTAGGGGCAAGCAGCAATCTCTGCGTTTCAGTAAAACAGATTCGTGCCCCTGCCAGTGGATTGCAAGACCGACACAAAAGAGCAACAATGGGGGTTCTGTATGGATGGTACTGTACGGACATAAATGACATTCTCGTTCTCCAATGCAGCTTCAGTTCGTCTGGTTATATAGTTTGGCAATATAGGGACTCTGATAAAGTCATTGTGAATGGTGCCCGCTGAAATGGTAATGGATTTGCGCAACTCTATAACAACAGTCCCTCGACAAATAATTCTTTGGCCAACAGATAATGGAGCAAACCAGCACAGGTATCTTGAAATCATGACTAATCCTGCTCAAATTAAAGGGAACAAATTATTATTGTCCTTGTGATGCAAGAAATTTTTTTTCTAGTACTAGCCATTATTTTCACGCTGAGGTTAGAAAGACTTTCCAATAATTTTCCAAGTTGGTTTAATATTTTTTTTTATTGGATTTAGAACTATTTTATTAAATTCCCAACTTTATTTAGAGCTTTTTTCTAGTTTTGTTTACTATTTTTATTATTTTTTCTTTATTTTCGGTTTTCTTGTTGGTTTATGTTAAATTTTAGGTCTATTTAAGAAATTGTAAACCTCTTAAAGAGACACGTTATATAAAAAAAAATATTCAGTAGTAAAATTATGAATTAGAATTTCTCAATGATCGTTATAATCGATAAAACTCTACATTTTTGTGTTTATTGTCTTTCTTTGTACTTATTGTGTGCTGCAATTCTAGGTTGTTTTGCTTGTCGTGTGCTGTTAAATAACCATGGCTAGAAAATGTCATAGAGCAGAACATTTTCAGGTAAGAGAGGATGAGAAGGTTCTCCATCGGGAGAGAAACGTTCAAGAGCTGATAATAGAAGACAAGTACATACAAATTGCAAAATTAATATGTCAATTGGTAGAGGTGAGAAGCTCCAAAGATCATAAAAAGAGTGATCATATATCTATGAACAATTTTGAAAATCCATTTCAGAAGCATGCATAGAGGAGGTGGCTTCTTGATCGAGATGAGAATCGTGGAGATTTTGGTAATCCTGTTTATAGTGAAAGAGTTGTGAATTGGTATTCTCTATCAATTTATGATATTTATTTTGATGATGATATTATAAATAATGACAATAATGGTAGTAATTGTATCACTGATGTTGTCTATATTGATAAGTTAGAAGTTGAATTAAAAAAAACATGAAATGTGATCAATAATTTTTTTTTATTGTTTAAGCTATGTTGATTTTTTTATTACAAGTTTATTATTATCACAAAGATAGATGTATTCAAGTATTATATAGATGCAAAGCATATTTATGAAGTTGGTGATGTGAAATTTATTACTGTAAAAGTCAATGAAAAAGAAATAAATTGTCACTTGTTATTTTATATATAAATTTTAAGATGAAGGGATTAAAGTTGATATTTAAAAATATTATACACCTGAAGCAAAGAAGATAAAGGAGTTAGAGAGTCTTGATTGGACATTCACAAGATCGAGGTAATAATAATTTGAACTGGAAGATGAGTTCTTTTCAACACAATGAGACTGATGTAAGTAAATTTTTTTTCCAACATGCAATTTTATGTTAACGGGCATAATTTTCAATCTGACTATTGAATCAAATTGAAATTTTACTGGAAGATTTCAGATGTTCTTTTTCTATAAGATTAAAACTTTGCAGCAATTAGGGATCAAGAAGGCCTTATAATAATACCTAAAATTATCGTTTGAAATTTGCTATATTTTTCTAGTTACTTTATGATTTGATTCTCTATTTAATAATTAGAACTCTTTTATGATTTTTTTAGCTTTATTTATGTTTTTTTTTCTAGTTTTTTAGGACTTTTATTATATTTTCTTTATTTTCAAGTTTCTTTGTTGATTTATGTCAAATTTTAGATTTATTTAAGGAGAGACATATTAAATAAATAAAATATTTTGTAATAAAATTTCATATTAAAATTTTTATATGATCCCTTTGTTTGTTGTCTTTTTTTTTTTTGGTGGTGGTACTTCCACCTATATCATCTTGTGTTTAAAGCCCAGCAATCCGAGATTATTACTTGGTATGTACTGCAATCGCATCTCATTTTGTTTATTGGGTGCTGCTAACATATAGATAATCCTTGTAATAAAAGAGAGAGAGAGAGAGAGAGAGAGTCTATATTGAATCCATAGTCTTTTTTTGGCTTTTACGTATTAATATTAATAAAACAAAACCAATTATGATTACTTATTTGTAGGATGAACATGTATAGTTTAGCCTGACTGAATAACATTACTATCAATTTGTCTGCAGGATTATTATTTGAACAACAACAGCTGATGCTGAGCGGATAATTAATTAATGATACAGCTAGCAATTTCATTGCTTAAACAATTAATATTAGATGATATTTATCTTTAGAACTTGATTGTGTTACATAGTCATCGCAATTTAAAAATTTTAATTATTAGGTAAAGTTTCATTATATGATTTATATTATTTTTTAATATATTTTCTTAAATAAAAGCCTTTTAAATTTGAGATTTGTAAATGTATATATTATCTTGTATTTAATTTTGATCAAATAAATAAGGATGATGAGATTTAAATTTATATTACTACTTAATCATTAAAACTCTAATACATGTGAAAAAATTAATTTATTTTAAAAATTTAAATTATTAAATAAAATTTTAATTAAAATATAATTTATATTATCTTGAAGTAAGTGGAATTTCATTGCTGATAATAATAGTAATTAAAAAAAAAAAAAAAGTAAACCAGCTGTGATATATATGGACACAGATACATGAGGAGCTTGCACCTGGTTTAATGGCTCTATGATTACTTTTTACTTTAATCCTTAGTGGTAGTCTTTCTCTCTTCCTCATCTTCATAAATATAAGCTTCCGCACATTGATATGTTCAGCCCTATAGCTTATATATGAATATTGAATCATTGGATATGTATAACATTTCATTAAAAATTACTTATAACCCTTGGTAGTGATCTTCTTAATTAATATATTCAAGTGATTGGGGACATACGCACAGCCAAGAACCCTTATAAAAGCAAGGCAGATTATGCTCCACAAAACCACAAGCACTCTAGCTTTCTTCTTAATCTTCTCAATCACAGGCATCCTCACAGGTTATCAGCTAGTTTATCCCCCTTATTTCCATTGAAGGTTAAATTATTTATCATTTTACGCAAGCACACTTCACTTTTTCTTCATGCATCTAAGAATATATGACATTTCATAAAAACATATGGAATTATTTGATAATTAGTTCCCTTTAGCTAGGCTTGGAAGCAAGTGTGAAGTGATTCATGCCTACTTCTGCTGCTATTCAGCTCTAAAATCAATTGCTAATGAAGAACATTTGGGATATGAAAGCAAAACGTGATTAAATGTGTTATCTTGTGTGGATTGACTATGTAGTCTTTTAACTGTGCTGGCTCTAGTGGGCCGGAGACTTTTGCAAGGTTGATAATTTAAGATTTGACACTTCATCTATTTTGACAGGTGAGATTTGGAAATTCCCACGATCCATAATGGAAGGAAACATGAAAGTTTGGATTTTGCAGTTGGTGGCACTATGGGTTTTGTTAGTAACAATTCACGATCACCATGTCGTGGCAAACGATGGGGGCGGTTATACTCATCCCGAGCCTATAATTCCACTGCATGCCTCCGAAGAAGGTAGGAAGGCTATCAATAATTCAAGGCCGTTTTCCATAGTCGGGGCAGGCAGTAAACTCTGCGTTTCAGTAAACAGATTCGTGCCCCAGCTAGTGGATTGCAAAGCCGCCACAAAAGAGCAAAAATGGGAGTTCCTTGGAGATGGTACTTTGCGGACAGAGACAAACTATAGCATGTGCCTCACTTGTAATGACCTAACCCAAGGAAGCGACATTCTCGTTCTCCCATGCAAATTCAGTTCGTCAGATTATATATTTTGGAAATATAGGTCCTCTGATGAAGCCATTATTAATACTGCCAGTACTAATGAAGACCTGGTAATGGATTTGCGCGAAGGTCAAACAGAAGTCCCTCAACAAATACTTCTTTGGAAATCCAATGGTGGAGACAACCAGATGTGGCATCTAGTACCATGATTAATCCTGCTCAAATTAAAGGCAACAAGTTATTACGTTGCTTTAATATATATGAATAAAGATGGCTGCGGCCTCTGTTACATCGTACTTGGGTGTAATGCTAAAACATATAATTGAAATGAAGCTTCGCTTTGATAGAGTGGTTCTAATTTAATTTGTTATAATTAGATTGTGTTGAATGAGTAAAAATAGCCTTATTTTCACACTCTTTTCATATATATCATGAAAATGGTCCTGGATACGACCCACATGTGGTCAAGAACTAAACCATGAATACTCGATTACTATATAAAAAAAAAGAACTAAACAATGAAAAAGAGCTTGTCAATTCAAAGTTCTTATGCGGGCTGAGAAATGCAAGTCATACTATTTGAATAAAAATTATCCTTTTTTTTTTTTTAATTCATTCCTTATTACTTGACTATTGCTAGTTGAGTTTCAAGTTTACTTGCTTACCTTACTCGTACAAGGTTTAATAGCTTTCTCTTATCACTATTTAGGTCTTGGGAACCGGTAAGAAAAGGTAAAGGGAAAAACAAAAACTAGCAAGAAATGGTGGGATATACTTAAAAATTACTAAGATACAACGACGAGTAAATTTTTTTGTTAGCAATAGTTGCAGGCATGAGCGGAGGCATCTTAAAGGCTTCGGTATGCTATAATATCAAGATTTTATTAATATTTTTTGAGTAGTTTTATATAAAAAAAATTTGTAATTCTTGATTGAGTTATTAATTTTTTTAAAAAATTTATGTGGAGTTTTCTAATATGATGCTTTAGTTTGGGTTAAAATTTTAGAATTTTAGAATTGATAAAAAATCATAATTTGACCAGTTTTACGTTATTGGACATAATTTTCAATCCGACTATCAGATTGAGCTGAAATTTTACGAGGGATCTTAAAATATATTGAATAAATTATGATTAAAATTTTAGGATGAACGGAGATTGATAGTGTTAACAAAAAAAACCTTCAAATAAAAACAAAACAACTCATTAAGGGTAAAATAATTATTTACTATTAAAAAATAAAACAAATCATCTATTCCTTTTTTTTATATGTTGTCGACCGGGCAGAAGCAGAATAGAAAAAGAAAGAAAAGAAAATAAGAGAGAGAAAGAGAGAAAAGTAAGGGAAAAACATAAAAAAAATCCAAGAAAAAAAATAAAAAAATAAGAGAATAACCTTGTAAATTTACAAAGTCCAACTTATAAAATACTAATTTAAGGAAGAATCAAGTGAAGGCATGAGGAATTGAGAGAGGAAAAAAAATTTAATTACTTTGTTTTCCAGTTGGACATGAGATTGTTATTTTATCCCGATTAAAGGGTTGTTACAATATCGATTCATATTCGATTATAGATGAATTATATTTCATAAAACATCGAAGATAGTGAGTTTATTTTTAATTTCACTTTAATTTTATATACTTTTAAATTTATTTTTTAATATTTTAAATAGTATATTTGAATTAAAATTTTATTATTAACTTTAAAAATTTATATATATAAATTAATAATTAATCTTAAAAAAATTTATACATTTATTTAATAGTCCGGACAGGAAAAATTCCTGCTGTCCGCTCTTGGTTGTAGGTAGAGATATTTAAATTCTCATTAGCCGATCGACTTTGATTCAGTATAATTGACATGTTAACAGTTTGTACACAATCTATATCATGGGATGGCCAAGGAATTATATGTGAAATTGATGAAGGGTTTGGTTAAAATCTTTAGATTAATGAATGCTGTTTGCTCCGAGGAACATATATTCTTAATTTTCAAGTTTGTCATCATCTTGTATAGAAATTTGTGCATCTATAGATTTGGAATTTGCTATTGATATTCAGATTTGATGCCTCGCCTTTGCTTGTTTTGTAGGTTAGAATTAGCTGGATTTGTTGATGTTGGCATAGTATGACTGAAAGCAATAGCAATGCAAGTGTGAGCTCGAGCTCGAGTTTGAATAGCAGCTTTCCGGACATAGAGGATGACCAAACCATCGCAAGCATCTTAGCAGAAGATGAAAGTTCTCAAGTTGCTGGAACGCTTGGGAAGAGACTGTCGCATTTGGACTCCATACCAGTATTTTCCTTTCCACATCTATATTTTCCAGCCCATACTACGTGCTTACACATATATGACATTTCAAATTCACATGGGCGGTGCATCTTTTTGTTTCACTGTATAGTGTATGGAAAGGCCAATTTGTTAAATTATAGTAAATTTTAACCTCCATCAACCTTGTGCACCAACAAAACGGGCTGTTGATATGCAATGCTGTACCAATCTGTACTGCAGTCTTGGGTGTTAGTTACGATGGGTTAAAAACTTGTGGTGATATCACTCCTTAATTTAAGCAAAATAGGGGATAAATCCAGGTGCCAACGGTGCAGTAGGGCATTTCGTGTATGTGTATGTAACTTCCATTTATAAATAAGCAAACTAAGCAGCTAATTTCATATCTTTGGCCATTAAATTACACCTTGCAGCGAAGCCTAATTAAGTAAACAATAACCCAAATCCAAAAGTTAAGAAGCATGCCTCATCACCCAGTGAACACGCATGTACCTATCCAATACATCATCCAAAAAATAAAAGATCAAAACAATCAGTCCCTAAAAATACAAGGAACCATTAACAAAAACAATGTGAATTATGTGGCTGCATGAGCCAAGTATGCAACCTGTAGTTCCTTGCTGAAAGTAAGGGTTGCATTGTGTATGTTCTCTTTACCTTCACATTAGCTTGCAACAAGCACGTGTGTTGAGGAACAGAGTAGGAAGTGCTCACTGGATTCTTCAACAACTGCTGTTATTTACAACATATCTGGCACTTCCTTCTACGCTTGTGATAGGTTATATATTTATTTTAACCTAGTTTATACTCTATATTGACCAGTGAGTGGCAAAGAGGTAAACAAATACACATAATTGTTGTCCTTTTTTGTTTTGTTATTTCCTCCTGCTGTTGAATAACTTCTTGGTGTTTCTTTAAGCCATATGAATAATCATAGATTTAATGTTTTGCCAGCACACTCCACGGGTGAATGGTGAGATACCTGATGTGAATGATGCAACCTTAGACCATGAGCGGCTGTCTGAAAGGTTGTGATTTTGTCATCCACCCTTCATACTGTTTCTTATTCATTCTTGGATCACTTGGTGCATTTCACTTTTAGCTAGTCTGTAATGAGCTAGTCTGTAATGTAATGCACCCTTCATCAGGTAAATTACAATATATGATTTATATTAATTTTTTAATATATTTTTTTAAATAAAAGTCTTTTAAATTTGAGATTTGTAAATGTATATATTATCTTGTATTTAATTTTAATCAAATAAATAAGGATGATGAGATTCAAACTTATATTACTACTTGGTCATTGAGACTCTAATACATATGAAAAAATTAATTTATTTTAAAAATTTTAATTATTAAATAAAATTTTAATTAAAATATAAATTATATTATCTTGAAGTAAGTGGAATTTCATTGCTGATAATAATAGTAATTAAAAAAAAAAAAAAAGTAAACCAGCTGTGATATATATGGACACAGATACATGAGGAGCGTGCACCTGGTTTAATGGCTCTATGATTACTTTTTACTTTAATCCTTAGTGGTAGTCTTTCTCTCTTCCTCATCTTCATAAATATAAGCTTCGGCACATTGATATGTTCAGCCCTCTAGCTTATATATGAATATTGAATCATTGGATATGTATAACATTTCATTAAAAATTACTTATAACCCTTGGTAGTGATCTTCTTAATTAATATATTCAAGTGATTGGGGACATACGCACAGCCAAGAACCCTTATAAAAGCAAGGCAGATTATGCTCCACAAAACCACAAGCACTCTAGCTTTCTTCTTAATCTTCTCAATCACAGGCATCCTCACAGGTTATCAGCTAGTTTATCCCCCTTATTTCCATTGAAGGTTAAATTATTTATCATTTTACGCAAGCACACTTCACTTTTTCTTCATGCATCTAAGAATATATGACATTTCATAAAAACATATGGAATTATTTGATAATTAGTTCCCTTTAGCTAGGCTTGGAAGCAAGTGTGAAGTGATTCATGCCTACTTCTGCTGCTATTCAGCTCTAAAATCAATTGCTAATGAAGAACATTTGGGATATGAAAGCAAAACGTGATTAAATGTGTTATCTTGTGTGGATTGACTATGTAGTCTTTTAACTGTGCTGGCTCTAGTGGGCCGGAGACTTTTGCAAGGTTGATAATTTAAGATTTGACACTTCATCTATTTTGACAGGTGAGATTTGGAAATTCCCACGATCCATAATGGAAGGAAACATGAAAGTTTGGATTTTGCAGTTGGTGGCACTATGGGTTTTGTTAGTGGCAATTCACGATCACCATGTCGTGGCAAACGATGGGGGCGGTGATACTCATCCCGAGCCTATAATTCCACTGCATGCCTCCGAAGAAGGTAGGAAGGCTATCAATAATTCAAGGTCGTTTTCCATCGTCGGGGCAGGCAGTAAACTCTGCGTTTCAGTAAACAGATTCGTGCCCCAGCTAGTGGATTGCAAGCCCGACACAAAAGAGCAAAAATGGGAGTTCCTTGCAGATGGTACTTTGCGGACAAAGACAAACCATAGCATGTGCCTCACTTGTAATGACCTAACCCAAGGAAGCGACATTCTCGTTCTCCCATGCAAATTCAGTTCGTCTGATTATATATTTTGGAAATATAGGTCCTCTGATAAAGCCATTATTAATACTGCCAGTCTTACTGAAGACCTGGTAATGGATTTGCGCGAAGGTCAAACAGAAGTCCCTCAACAAATATTTCTTTGGCAATCCAATGATCGAGACAACCAGATGTGGTATCTAGTACCATGATTAATCCTGCTCAAATTAAAGGCAACAAGTTATTGTTGCCCAATAACAATTACGTTCCTTTAATATGAATAAAGATGGCTGCGGCCTCTGTTACATCGTACTTGTGTGTAATGCTAAAATATATAAATGAAATGAAGCTTCGCTTTGATAGAGTGGTTCTTTAATTTGTTATAATTAGATTGTGTTGAATGAGTAAAAATAGCCTTATTTTCATACTCTTTTTTATATACCATGAAAATGGTCCTGAATACGATCCACATGTGGACAGACACGGCCAAGAACTAAACCATAGAAAAAGAGCTTGTCAATTCAAAGTTCTTATGCGGGCTGAGAAATGCAAGTCATACTATTTGAATAAAAAATATTCTTTTTTTTTTAATTCATTCTTTATTACTTGATTATTGCTAGTTGAGTTCCAAGTTTACTTGCTTACCTTACTCGTACAAGGTTTAATAGCTTTCTCTTATCACTATTTAGGTCTTGGGAACCGGTAAGAAAAGGTGAAGGGAAAGACAAAAACTAGCAAGATATACATAACAATTACTGAGATAAAACGACGAGTAAATTTTTTTTTGTTAGCAATAGTTGTAGGCAGGGGCGGAGGCATCTTAAAGGTTTGGGTGTGGTATGTTCTTGTTTAAGATTTTATTAATATTTTTAATTAGTTTTATATATATAAAAAAAATTGTAATTCTCAATTTAGTTATTAAAAAATTCTAAATATTTGCGAGGAGGCTTCTCATATGATACTTTAACTTGGGTTAAAATTTTAGAATTTTAAAGAAATTCAAAAATTTGGTGAAAAATCACAATTTGACCAGTTTTACGTTATTGGACATAATTTTCAATCCGATTATCAGATTGAGTTGAAATTTTACGAGGGATCTTAAAATATATTGAATAAAATATGATTAAAATTTTAGGATGAACGAAGTTTGGTAGTGCTAACAAAAAAAAAATAAACGTTAAATAAAAACAAAACGACTCATTAAGGGTAAAATGATTATTTGCTATTAAAAAATAAAACAAATCAGCTCTTCCTTTCTTTTATATATTGTCGACTGGGTAGAAGTAGAATAGAAAAAGAAAGAAAAGAAAAGGCGAGAGAGAAAAAGAGAAAAGTAAGGGAAAAACATAAAAAAATCAAAGAAAAAAAAAGAAAGAATAACCTTGTAAACTTACAAAATCCAACTTATAAAATACTAATCTAAGGAATAATCAAGTGAAGAAAGGAGAAATTGAGAGAGGGAAAAAATTTAATTACTTTATTTTCTAGTTGACATGAAATTGTTATTTTATTCAGGTTGAAGGGTTGTTACAATATCGATTCATATTCGATTATAAATGAATTATATTTCACAAAATATTAAAAGATGTAATTTTAATAGTGAGTTTATTTTTATTTTTATTTTCATCATAATTTTATAAATTTTCAAATTTATTTTTTAATATTTTAAGTAGTGTATTTAAATTAGTAGTTTACTATTAATTTCAAAAATTCATGTAAATAAATTAATAATTATTTTTTAAAAAAAGTATATATTTATTTAATATTTCAGGACAGGAAAAATTCATGTCTATCCGGCCTGGTTGTAGGTAGATATTTAAATGTCTCATTAGCCGATCGACTTTGATTCTGAGTATAATTGACATTTTAACAGTTTGTACACAATCTATATCATGGGATGGCCAAGGAATTATTTGTTGAGGGACTTCTGTTTGAGCGCCGCGCAAATCCATTACCAGTTCAGTGACAGCATCCACAATGGCTTTATCAGAGGCACTACATTGCCAAGCTGTATTACCAGACGAAGTGAGGCTGCATGGGAGAATGAGCATGTCGCTTCCTTGGGTGAGATCATTACAAGTGAGGCACATGCTAGCGGGTTCGTTTTTGTCATTTGTTCAACTGGGTTTTTTTTTTTTTTTTGGCTTGTTTGGTTTCTGGGAATTGAAAAGAAACATCTAAGATTGAAACTCACTAAAAAAGATTGAATCTTTTCATTTCAACTGTTTTATCAGCTGGTAAAGTTCAAGTTTTATACTGGGTTTTCTTTGTTCTTTCCTCAAGCTTCGAGTTTCAGGTTTGTTCTTGGCTGGTTCGTGTGAGCTTTTGGATTTCTCTTGCTGTTGAATTGGTTGTCTAGAGTTTTTCTTGGTTGTTTTTTTGCTATGTTTGGTTGCTGAGAAAATTGGAAGGGAATGATGATTTTAATGAAGTTTGAATACAGACGGTGTATTGATGGAATGAGTATATTATATTTCCACACACAATTACAAATGATTGAGAGCTGTATATATATATAGAATTAGAAAGGCTGATTTAGGAAAGCTAGCTATAATTGTGGCTGTGAAGATTGTAACCGTTGTGAGCCTTGATTCTGGGCTAATCTTCTGTGATTTAATTAGATGCAAAATCTGTGGAATAATCTGAGGCAAGATCTGTGGAATGATCCTTAATACGCCCCCGCAAGATAGGGCTGCCATCAGCAAGGCCAATCTTGGTTCTGAGTTGTTCAGTTCGTTGGGTTGACAGAGGCTTGGTGAGGAGATCGGCAAGCTGATCGTGGTTGTGAACATGATGAACCTTTAGCATGCCTTTCTGAGCCATATCCTTGACAAAGTGCAGGTCAATTTGAATGTGCTTCATCCGAGAGTGTTGAATGGGATTGAGACTGAGTTGAGTAGCACCCAAGTTGTCACACAGCAATGTTGGTGGTGAATTTAAAGATAGGCCGAGTTCCTGAAATAGGGACAATAACCAGATAGTTTCAGAAGCTGCATTTGCAAGGGCTCTATATTCCGCTTCGGTGGATGATCTGGCAACAGCCCGCTGTTTTTAGAGCTCCAGGATATCGGATTAGAGCCAAGGAAGCAAATATAGGCAGATGTTGAGCTATGATCATCGTTGTTGCCAGCCCAATCAGCATCGGTGTAGGTCATAAGGTTGAAGCGACAACTTTTTTGAATGTGGATACCATGATAAATGGTGTGCTTCAAGCGGAGAAGTCTCTTTGCCACTGTCCAGTGTGTAGTGGTGGGTTTATGCATGAATTGTGACAGTTTGTTGACCGCAAATGATATGTCAGGACGTGTAAAAGAGAGGTACTGAAGGCCACTAAGGACACTCCTGAATTCGGTGATGTCCACAGAAGAAGTGCCATCAATAAGTTGAAGAGCTGTGGTGGTGGACAAGGTTGTGGACACCTCTTTAGCACCAAGCATATTTTTTTTACAGAGAATGTCATGTATGTATTTGTGCTGAGACAGGAAGAGGCCATCTGTGGTCGGAATGACTTCCATGCCTAAGAAAAAATGAAGAGGTCCCATGTCTTTCAATGAGAAGGCAACACCAAGGTGATCAACGATGGAGCTCACAAACACAGTGTCACTGCCAGTGATTATCAGATCATCTACATACACCAACAAGAAACATAAAACAGAAGCAGTATTGTAGATGAACAAAGAGCTATCAGCTTTTGAATTTGTAAACCCGAGCGCTAGAATTTTTTCCTTTAGAGCAGAATACCATTCCCGTGGGGCTTGCTTCAGACCATAGATGGTCTTATGTAACCTGCAAACATGATTAGGTTTTAACAAATCTTTAAAGCCAGGGGGTTGAATCATATACACCATTTCACGCAATTTCTCATGTAAAAACGCATTGTTTACATCAGTTGGTGTAAGGACCACCCTTTCATCACAGAAATTGTAAGAACAGTTCGTATTGTGGCCAGTTTTACAACCAGACTGAAGGTCTCCTTGTAATCCAACCCAGGACGTTGATGAAACCCCTTGGCAACGAGGCACGCTTTGAATCTATCAACAGACCCATCCGGTTTTCATTTGACCCTGAACACCCATTTGCAACCCACGGGTTTGCAGTGAGTGGGTGGTGGAACTAAGTCCCAGGTGTGATGGCGCATGAGGGCTGTTAACTCATCAGACATGGCACTTCTCCATTTCGGGTCACAGAGTGCTTGACTCACACAAGTAGGTTCAATGATTGGTGGGATGGGGTGTTTTGAAACAGAATGAAGTTGCTTGGGCTTGTAGATGTTGTTCATAGAGCGAGCATGTGATCATGGAGTGTGTGTGAGAAGTGTTGTTTATGGAAGGGTAAGCTGTGGGTGTAGGGAGGGAAGTGGATTGACTGTGGGAGGTTTGAAGCGGGGATGGGATAGGAAGGTGGATCGGGGAACATGGGGGAAGGGAGGAGGTCTGAAAATCAAGTAGAACAAGGAAGGAGGAATTAGGCGAGTCAGAGGATGAAAAATTAGGGGAAGTACCTGAAGATGATGCGGAAGCTGGTGCACCGTCCATCCGCACTGGTGGTGGCTGCTGCAAGGGAGGTTACGCGATGGGTGGTGACAGTAGGGCAGAGGAATTGACAGGCGTGACTGCAGGGAAGGAAGGGATGGGTTTCTGGGTTTCATGAAATAGAACATGCCGTGAGAGGTAAATCCTCTTAGTTTGTAAATCCATGCACCGATATGCAGTTTGGGTTTGGGAGTAGCCCAAAAAGACACATGGACTTGCTTTGGGTTGGAGCTTATGGGTATTGTAAGGTCAAGTCAAGGGAAAACACAAACAACCAAATTTCTTTAACTTGAGATAATTAGGTGGTTGGTTGAACAAACTTTTAAAGGGAGATTTATGACGTAAAAGAGTGGTTGGGTGATGATTTATAAGGTAAACAGAGGTTTGAAAGGCGTAAGGCCAATATGACAGGGGCAAATCAGCATCCTTTAGAAGGGCGAGTCCGGTTTCGACTATGTGACGGTGACGTCGTTTGGCAACCCCATTTTGTTGAGGAGTGTGAGGGGCGGTAGTGTAGTGACTAATTCCATGGATGGAAAAATAATTTTTAAAGGCCACAAACTCACCACCGTTGTCCGAGTAAACAGATTTTATTTTGGCTTGGAACTTTGTTTCAACAAGGTGTTTAAATTGAGGGAAAATGCTACTAACGCTGGACTTGGCAGTCATAGGGTAAAACCACATATATTTGGTAAAGTGATCAACCAAAATTAAGTAGTAACGTGACCCATCAAGACCAGTAATATGAGATGGACCCCAAACATCAGTGTAAATAAGGTCTAGGGGTGCATGACTTTGAAGACTTGTGGAATGAAAAGGTTGTTGATGGGCTTTATTGATAGAACATGGAGTACAAGGTATAGACTCTTGAATGTCTTTTTTTATTGGAAGAGCAAAAGCACGAACAAGAGAGGTTACAATTTTATAGGAGGGATGTCCAAGCCGCTTGTGCCACCCATCAATCGTCGTTCCCTCATGCACATTTGCCATTATTTTGGAAGAAGAGCCCACCAATGAATCCGGAAGAGGGTACACACCGTTCTCACATGCACCTTTGAAAAGTATCGCCCCCGTGATCTGATCCTTGACAAGAAAGTAAAAGGGGTGAAATTCAAGAAACACGTTATTTTGGGTAGTAAAGTGATGGACAGAAATTAAATTCTTTCGAATACTGGGAACACAAAGTGTATCTTTTAATTGAAAAGCACGAGTAAGGGAATGAAAAACCAAAGAACCAATATGTGAGACACGCAAACCTGAACCATCACCGATAACAACTTCATCAGTGCCATCATATTCCGAGTGGACTAATAAATTTGTCAAATCACCTGTAATATTGTGAGAGGTAGTGGAATGAATTAACCATTTGGTGTCCTTTTAATGAGTGGTAGAAACACAATTGGCAGTGGGCTCCGAAAAATGAAATTTTGAACACTGTTTGGCGACATGGCCAAGTTGGTCACACAGCTGACATTTGGGCTGATAGCGGCGTTGACCCGTAGATTTCCATCCATTAGAGAGTGGCTTTCTGTTTTGTGGCACATTTGGAGTCCTATTTCCATTATATTTGTTAAAGCCCCGAGATCCAGAGTAATTATGTGAAGGAGCCATACCCTGCCGATACCCACTAGAGCGATTGGAAAAATTAGCCGTGGCCACCAGATGCTGAGTGGCCGTTTCAAGACGGCGAAGATACACCTCATGACTCACGAGCAGACCGTAAAGCTCTTCAAACATGAGGGATTTCTCACGAGCACGGATCGGGGCGGCAATTTCACGAAAATCAGGTCCCAAGCCGTTGAGAATGTATAGAGTGAGATCATCAGCAGAGATGGGATGATCAATTAGAGCAATCTCATCTGCAAGAGTCTTAACAGTATGAAGGTATTCCTGAACTGTTTTATGTTCCCATTTAATCAATGTAAGCTCCTCTTTTAGTTGCAGAGCTCTGGTGCGCGACTTGCTAGCATACATAGTATGTAGTTTCTGCCATGCCTCCTTTGATGTTTTGGCAGTCGAAATGAAGGGGGTTATAGTGGGAGTGGTAGAGGCCAAGATGGCGCTAAGGATAAGTTTATCCTGCCGGACCCAGTGAGATTTCTGAAAAGGGGATGCAGAGGTGTTGGTTGGCGAGGGGCAGGGATGATCACCAGTAACATAATCGAGAAGATCATACCCAATGAGAAGAACCTCAAACTGAGCGCGCCATTGAGGGAAGGTGGAGGGAGTGAGCTTTTCATTGATCTGGGCAGAGATATTGAAAGCAATCAAGGGAATTTCAATTGGAGATGTTGGCGTGGAAATGGGGTGATGAGTATTTAAGATCAGGTTCTCGTTAGAGGGTGACTCTCCTGATACCATAATGAAGTTTGAATACAGACGGTGTATTGATGGAATGAGTATATTATATTTCCACACACAATTACAAATGATTGAGAGCTGTATATATACATAGAATTAGAAAGGCTAATTTAGGAAAGCTAGCTATAATTGTGGCTGTGAAGATTGTAACCGTTGTGAGCCTTGATTCTGGGCTAGTCTTCTGTGATTTAATTCGATGCAGAATCTGTGGAATGATCTGAGGCAGGATCTATGGAATGATCCTTAATAGATTTGATTGGTTTCTATTTGGAGATTGATTCAGCTAAAGAAGGTAATTTGATACGCGATCCTTGATTAATTTAGAAGGCTAGATGAAAGGCTTTGGGGGCACACTAGCCCGAAAAGTAGTCTGTGGCTATTTTAGTATTCAATTTGCGAAATTGATGAATGGTTTGGTTAAAATCTTAAGATTAATGAATGCTGTTTGCTCCGAGGAACATATATTCTTAATTTTGAAGTTTGTCAGCATCTTGTATAGAAATTTGTGCATCTATAGATTCGGAATTTGCTATTGATATTCAGATTTGATGCCTCGCCTTTGCTTGTTTTGTAGGTTAGAATTAGCTGGATTTGTTGATGTTGGCATAGTATGACTGAAAGCAATAGCAATGCAAGTGTGAGCTCGAGCTCGAGTTTGAATAGCAGCTTTCCGGACATAGAGGATGACCAAACCATCGCAAGCATCTTAGCAGAAGATGAAAGTTCTCAAGTTGCTGGAACGCTTGGGAAGAGACTGTCGCATTTGGACTCCATACCAGTATTTTCCTTTCCACATCTATATTTTCCAGCCCATACTACGTGCTTACACATATATGACATTTCAAATTCACATGGGTGGTGCATCTTTTTGTTTCACTGTATAGTGTATGGAAAGGCCAATTTGTTAAATTATAGTAAATTTTAACTTCCATCAACCTTGTGCACCAACAAAACGGGCTGTTGATATGCAATGCTGTACCAATCTATACTGCAGTCTTGGGTGTCAGTTATGAACTTATGATGGGTAAAAACTTGTGGTGATATCACTCCTTAATTTAAGCAAAACAGGGGATAAATCTAGGTACTGATGGCGCAGCAGGGCATTTCGTGTATGTGTATCCAACTTCCATTTATAAATAAGCAAAATAAGCAGCTAATTTCATATCTTTGGCCATTAAATTACTCCTTGCAGCGAAGCCTAATTAAGTAAACAATAATCCAAATCCAAAAGTTAAGAAGCATGCCTCATCACCCAGTGAACACGCATGTACCTATCCAATACATCATCCAAAAAATAAAAGATTAAACAAATCAGTCCCTAAAAATACTAGGAACCATTAACAAAAACAATGTGAATTATGTGGCTGCATGAGCCAAGTATGCAACCTGTAGTTCCTTGCTGAAAGTAAGGGTTGCATTGTGTATGTTCTCTTTACCTTCACATTAGCTTGCAAAAAGCACGTGTGTTGAGGAACAGAGTAGGAAGTGCTCACTGTATTCTTCAACAACTGCTGTTATTTACAACATATCTGGCACTTCCTTCTACGCTTGTGATTGGTTATATATTTATTTTAACCTAGTTTATACTCTATATTGACCAGTGAGTGGCAAAGAGGTAAACAAATACACATAATTGTTGTCCTTTTTTGTTTTGTTATTTCCTCCTGCTGTTGAATAACTTCTTGGTGTTTCTTTAAGCCATATGAATAATCATAGATTTAATGTTTTGCCAGCACACTCCACGGGTGAATGGTGAGATACCTGATGTGAATGATGCAACCTTAGACCATGAGCGACTGTCTGAAAGGTTGTGATTTTGTCATCCACCCTTCATACTGTTTCTTACTCTTTCTTGGATCACTTGGTGCGTTTCACTTTTAGCTACTATGTAATGTGATTCACTCTTTGTCGCATCCGGACATCGTGACGGTTTTAAAAATAATATTTCATGGAAAAAATAGATTTTTGACATCCTATTTTTTAATAGGAAATGATTTTATTTAAGGAGTCACCACCTAATATTATGGTTACTAGAAACTCTGACTGGTCAGCAGAGATTCTTTGGTACGGGACTGGTTATGCTAAAGGAAAGATATGATCACCCCTTAAACGTCCTGCCAGAGGTAGGCTGTATTGCTAGTTTTGTTATAAATTTCTAATATTTTGTTGATTTATGCTATAATGGTTTGCGTATAATATTCCTAACTATGGTGCTAATGAATATTTAACTACGGATACTTTCAACTCTAGCTAAATATTACGTAGCTATAAAAATAAAATAAATTTAAATCAATATTTTTTTATTCCTAACTCTAACGTCAGTGAATAAATAAATAAATATAAATTTATTTATACGCATACACATATTTTTTATTTTTATATAGCTAAATAAATTTTTTTTAAAAATAAAATAGTATTTTTATTGGTGACTCTGGCGCCAATGAATAAACCAATAAAATAAATTTATATTTTTTTTATATACATATATATTTTTTTAATTTTTTTAATTTTTTAAAGTTGGGCTAGACTTAGCCAACCCGGCTGGGCTGAGCTAAGCCGGAGACACGCGTGAAAAGCTTCACGCACGCTCAGCACAGTGGGAGTAATTAAAACAGCAAGTACACAGTGCCTGTGTAATTAAAAATGGAAAGAGAAGGAAAGATGCAAACTGACCTGGCGCAGCTGCGGGGTGAAGATGAAGACGATGGTGACGACCGGTTAGCTCTGGCCGGACATGTCTTCTCCCTCCTCGTTTCGTGTCTGTCTCTTACTCTTTTCTTTTTTCTGGGTTTTCTTCTGGTGTTCTTCTGTCCCCTGTGTTGCTGCTTATTCTTTCGTCCCTTGCGTCTGTCCTCTAGTGTTTTCTCTTCTGGAAAAGCCCTCCCCAGTTACTTTGAATTTCCTTTGTTTTCGTCTTGCCTTGTGTAATTTTCCAGTGTCCTCATTCTTCTTCTGTTTTTTGCTTGTTTTTGGGTTTCTTCCCTCTGTTTTTTTTTAGCTCCCCTTGTTCTGTTTCTCCGTCTTCTCTGGTTCTTTCCTCTGTTCGCTCGTCACTGGTTTCCGAAGACTGTGAAGACGATGGTGATGAAGGTGTGGTGGCTGGCCAAAAACTTCCCTCCACTTCTGTTTTTTTTTTGTGCTCTCTGTTTTTTTTTTTTTTTTGCCCCTGCTTCTCCCGCTCGCCCCCTGCTTTTTTATTTATTTTTGCGTTCTCCCCTATGCCTCTACCTTCTGAGGCCAAGGTCTGGTGTTCCTGCCTCCAGAAATGGTGGGCATCGTGGAGGCGAGAGATCATGGCCGCATCGTGGGTATAGTGGCCATGATCTGCTGGATTTTCCCCTGTTGAACCGGTCTTTGGCAAACAGATGATGAACAGTAGGATCCAAAGTGGCATCATTTGGCATGGAAAATAATAAATTGTAGTTTGGTCTTTGATGTTTTGAAATGTATCAATTGGGTCCCTTAATCAATAAATTTAATTTTGCCCCTTAGATTAATTTCAATTAAATCCCTGAATTTATTTAATTAATTAAATCAAAATTTAATTAAGTCCGCAAACTTATTAATTCTCTTGATTTCATTAATTAAACTAATCCAAATTTTAATTAAAATTTCAAACTTATTAATTCTTCAATTTCTAATCAATTTACTCTCAAATCTAATAATTTCATCTCTGAACTTCAAATTTATGTTGTTTTAATCTCATTCTCAAATATATTTTTATCCATTTATTTTTTATTATTTATTCAAAAATTAAGTTATGACACCCTTCATACTGCTTCTTATTCATTCTTGGATCACTTACTTGGTGCATTTCACTTTTAGCTATTATGTAATGTGGCATGCCTATAATTGTCGTCGCACCCTCGCGGTGGAGGACGGCGTCACGATGACCCTCGATTGATTTCAGTTTTTTTTTGTTTTCGTATAAAGGAGTCGCCACCTAGCATTTGGTCACTAGAAACCCTAAATAGTCTTTCAAAGATTCTAAGGTAAGGGACTGGTTGCGTAAATGGAAGGTATTAGCACTCCTAGTACGCCCTACCTAAGGTAAACTGCTTGGTGTTTAACTTGTTTTATAATTGCTATAGTGTTGGTGCATTCTAATCCCATCAGTTTTTCTAGGTTTGATTCAAACTAAATTTATTAAGATAGAAATCCAAGGAAGTTTCATGTGCTTTAAAAGCTCATTTTCCCCTTAGTATTTCAAGAGTTTGCGACTAGTAAATCGCAAGGAGAAGGGACAAAAATTTAGAAATCTAGGGCACTTTAAAAGCCTATTTTTTTTGCCTTAGTGATTTATAATCTCACGGCTCGTAAACCGTGGAGTAAAAAATTGAATTGTCCTCGATTATAATCAAGGCTTCTTTCAAGGATGTGTGCGGATTTATTATTCCTAGAAAATTATTTTGGATATTTACCATTCCGAGTTTCTTTATCCAAATATTAACAGTGAATAATAACAAATTATTCCCAATAATATTTTGGATATTCATCCTTTAAGGATTTCTTTATCCAAACATTAGTGGTGAATAATAGATGAATTCCCCCTAAAATAAGATTTTTATATTTTTTTGAAATATTGGCCAATACCCTTTGGAATTTTACAAACTTGTTATAAAATCCAGAAATGCAATAAAACAAATTTTTTGTGTTTAAGAAATCCATGTGAAAACACATTTTCAAAACTTCCAATATTTTTTGTATAAAAAAAAAGAGCGTTCAAAGCATGTTAGGGTATTGGCCATATGCAACACATAAGAAAACAAATTTTGATGTATATGTATATTTGTCGCAGTTGCGTCGAAAACTGGGTATTCTAAATACAAGATTGGTATATATTTTTTTTACAACATAAAAAAAATTCAGACTTTAAAATAAATATTCCAGAAAATAAATCTCTCTCTTTCTTTTATTTTTTCAAAAAAAAAAATTAGATCCGGCCCGGTCACTTGCTTTAGCAGGGGACGCGGCAGGACACAAAATTTAAACAACTGTTCAAGTGAATTATAATTCACTTGAACAGTAACCACAAAAGATTGCACAGTAACATATATAATTAAAATGCAAAGCAAAGAGAATGCATGGACTTACCTGGCGCTGAAACAGGCGAAGGAGATGGCACTGCAGTTCCTGCACCCGGTCGCTGGCTACTAGTTCTGGCAAAAAAAAACAATGGCCACGCTGGTTTTGGCCTTTTTTCCTTGCTTCTTCCTGTTTTCTTCTCTTCTCTTTCCCTCTTCTGTTCTGCTTTGTTTTTCCTTTTTTCCTTTTCACAGTAACGAACAGAAGCTCCTATTCTCTGCGTTTTATCTACACGTCTTTGGCTGTTTTTTTTGCTCTTTTCTCTTCTTTTTATGCTCTTTTTTTTCTCCAATTAGGTCATTAGGAGGGCTTATATATAGTCTAAATATATCTCTATTTAGGAAAGATTCAATGCATTAATTTTAGGATGCAAATACCTACTGATATTGAAAATGAAAGAAATCAGATAGGTAAGGGTGCATGCTGCAAAGTCTTATTTTTCTTATTCAGTGTGGTAAAAATCTTGTCATTTATGATGATCCAGCCCCCCTCTCCAGTTTTCAATATCCTTATTCAATTCAATCTTTCATTTTAGCACTTTTCGATTCAGTCCTTGGTCCAAAAAAAATCATTCAAATTGGCCTACAATTGGTCTTCAAACTTTAAGCATCTTGCAATTGTGTCCCGCAAACTTGGGCAAAAATCCTTCTTGCGGCAGGAATCCCTGCTTTCACACTAGATATTCAAACGGGAATATCTTGAGCTTCTAATATCGAAATCAAGCGATTCGAAATCTCAAATTCATCTACGTGTCCTGGACTACAACTTTGATGAGGGATTTGAAGTGAGATAAATTCATTTTGAATAACAGAATTGCAACCAAACTCGGCTGGAAACCTTCTCACGACAGGATTCTATGTTTTCATGCTAGATTTCAAACATGAATATCTTGAGCTTTTGATATCGAAATCAAGTAATTCTAAAGCCCAAATTCATCTACGTGTCCTGGACTACAACTTTGATGAAGGATTCAAAGTGAGATAAAATCATTTTAGATAACAGAATCCGGCAGGAATCTGGTTGGTCAAAAAGGTTTTTTTGATCTGACAATGCCGAGCATCCAAATCTGACTGAGAGTCTACCCTAAGAACAATGATCCCTAGGACCCAATAAAAGCGTAGGTCAACATGTCATAAGTGACAGAATATAGTTAGGATGGTCAGATATCGTACGAAACCAAGTTAGAATCAGAGTCTAAGTTAGAACAAAAAAATTGCGACAGCAGCATAATCAATTATTTTTAGTGCAAATTCTTAGGGATTTATCCAACCTTAAATACTAGATAAAGAAGGAACGAATTTAGCATTATGAAGACTCTTGATTAATCTATGAAAACTTGATGATTTTGGCAACAAAGAGGAAGGATAGAGAGAGCAGAAAACAGCTCAAACAGGGTTCAGAAAAAAAATATTTCTTTCTCCTCTACTTTTGTCAATTTTCTAGCAAACATGAGCTACACTCCTACACTCGATTCAAAACGGGTATACACCATCTCCAGCACGTGGGGTTCAAAATTGAGTAACAATAATTGTTATCTATTTTTACGTGCTTGCCTTTTCTCATTCCTGTAATGAATTTAGTTTCTGTTGCTAGCATCCTTTTTGTAGGTTCATTTTGAGCACGGCAAGCATATTTTTCCATGTATAGACTTTGATTTGCGCTGTTTAAGTAAAGATTGTAAACGCTGGCTTGATGGCATCTAATGTGCATATTGTTAAAATATTGAATAAATGGTTTTTACCATCTGATTTCAAAAAATTGGTTTCTTTTATATGCAAAGAGTATGGTGGATCTTTTGTTTACCCTAATAATTGGTTTTCTTTCAGGTTGGCAACATATGGTTTAGAAGAACTGCAAATCGAAGGCGATGGGAATTGCCAGGAGTAGTAGCTACAATTACCAATTTCATTTCTTCAAATGAATTGTTTATTCATAACTGTACTAGCATGGATGTCTGAATGAGTCCCATAAGTCACTGTGAGAACCCCATTACAGAAGTGCTTATAAAGCATTGGTTTGATTTATTTGACAGTTTCGAGCATTAGCAGACCAATTGTTCCGCAGTCCAGATTACCATGAACATGTGAGGAAGAAAATAGTCAAGCAGGTATTGTTGATACATCTCTACACATGACTTTACTAATTCATCATGCCTGGGGATAGAGAGGTTATGCATGTTGGAAAATGCTACTAATGGCCAACTTCTAATACATCCAAGTGTCTGGTGCTATGCATGAGTCTGCTATATAGACTACATAGTTTATATATTTTCTATGAAATTGCTTTGTCATGCTACTATTTTCTTATCATTGTGTCATTTATCTTCTTTTTCAGCTAAAGCATTTCAGAAAATCATATGAGGGATATGTCCCCATGAAGTACAGAAGCTATGTGAAGAAGATGAAAAAGTTAGATTTCTATGGTGATGCGTGCTAGTTTTTTTGCTGCAAAAAATGGAAACCATGCTTACAAAAAATTAAGCTGCATTCTAATTCATTTTGTGTGTGAAACCTTCCGTGATACTAGGTCAGGGGAGTAGGGGGATCATCTAACTCTACAGGCAGCGGCAGATCGAGTAAGCAGAAATCTAACTCTTTTCGCTCCCTCCCTTACTGATTTTTTCTAATTTATTGAATGGATCCATTTCCCTGAAGACTATACATGAAGCCTAATTGTCTGCGTTTTTTGTAACTATTATCTGCTTGTGTTATGCAATGGTTATCCCTTGACCTCTTATGGGCATGAATTCAGTTTGGAGCCAAAATTTGTTTGGTAACATCTTTCCGGGACACATGCTATATCGAGATCATGCCCAAAGACAAAAGTCCCACCAGAGGTAGATCTAAATCTTTATACCATATCCCAGAGGTCATCACAACATGTATATCATGCTTATTGTTAAATGGATTTCTGTGTTAAATTTGATTACTGTAGAGTACATTAAAAGTCCAAATCTTATTTCTTAATATTATGCTACCTTTGTAAGTCTGCATGCTTTACCTGTCTTGAGAGAAGCTGGATATTTTATTTCCTAATTATCACCTCCTTTACTTCTCAATGTTGTGGGAATTTTGAAGCTAACCAGGATAAGGGATGGAGAATTGAGAAGAAGAATTTTCCTAACAAAGATGGATCACTATAACCTGTTTCATGTTTCAAAGTAGGCTATACTTGATTTTCCTGTTTTGTACTTTTCCTCTCTTCAAAGTAGGCTATCCTACAAAATTCTTTGCGGAAAAAATCTATAATAAATCTGGTCACCGCAGAAACAATTCTTATGTTATCAAGCAAGTCAAGCTGTCTTTAACAATGAAATCCCCCCCCCCCCCTCCATTTCGCCGAGCTATCTTTTCATTATTCTCTACTTCCTGATATTATGGCTGCTCTTGTTTCCAGAACTTCGGCTGAGCTTTTGGAGCGAAGTTCATTACAATTCATTGTATGCAACTGGAGGTGAGGGACAGACCAATAGTCGGAGCTTGTTTTACCTTCAGCACAGCAATATTTTTTTCAAACTAATAGCCTTAATGGATGCTGTCTATGCCTACAGATGTCCCCACCAGAGTAGCAAGAAAGAAGCATTGGCTTTTTTAAATGTTTGACATGCAGGCATGAGATCAAGCAATGCCATATCCACTCTTCGTTTGTTCTCTATACGTGTACATAATTTCCAAATAAGCAAGCAACTATAGAGTATTTAACTAGCAAATAGGTAACTTGATATTGAATTGAACATTATATATTCATTGTTTTTCTTTTTAATTCTTATGCTGAGGTCCTTGTTGGAGAATCCTGAGGAAAACTTTACGGTAAGCTTTTTTTATGCAAAAAAATGATGCGGGACAATATGCAAAAGACTTGAAGCATGAAAAGAAAGAATGCTAAAGAAGAGAAGAATTGAGATTAGAGATATGCAAAATCTGCAATATTTTAATTTATTATAAAGAAACTCCTTAACTTTTAGAAAAATAGGATATAAATGCTAAAATTCTACCTAGAATAAGTGACTGGGCTTATAGTCCACTAAACAAAATACATAACAATAATTAAATCAAACCCAACAAATAAAGCTTAATCAATAAAATATCAACTAAAAGTTCATATAAATTAAACTAAAACATAAGTTAAAGCCCAATATTTCAATGGTTTGTGCTATCCTTCATCGTTTATGATCATACGCATGTATAATAATGTTTCGGGTTTGGTGTCCTCATCAATTCTCCTGGGATTGAAAGAACTTGACCTCGTCGAGTATAGGTTAAGGCAACTCCAATAACGCTATCAAAGATAAGGATCAAGTTGTTGTGACGTCTCTCTGATAATTCAAGTATAGCTTGAATCCTGTCACCTAGCCCATATACTGGGATTTGCTAAAGTTCACCATTTCTGGTAATAACAATTTGTGCGTTCAAAGTAGCATTAATATGTTCCTTTTGTGCCAAAGATAAGGATAATAAGGCAAGGGTTTCAAAAGGAGCATCAAGGATAGATTGTTGTGTTTTTTTATATAACGAGGTCCTTTATGTCAAAAGCAGAGCTAATATCAAAATTTAATGGCAATTTAATGACTTAATTATTTGATTCAATCATTTGTAACATTCAATCATTTATAACACTTTGAATGGTCTAACACTACTCACTTGTAATTTATGACTGGTTTACAAAGGACACCGTTCAGGTCTAATTTGTATCATAAAATAATCTCCAACATTAAGTGCATCATGATACTTAAATAAATCAACTTGAAATTTATATTGTTCATTACTTGCTTGAATCTGTTTCATGATCTTAATATGCAAATTATGAACTCTACATGCTAACGACTCAACTGACTTAAACATCCTATCGTGAGGAGATATGGGAAGGTGTTTTATAGGCTTCTCAGGTTTGCAACTCGATCGGAAGAATGAGACAAGCATTATTTGAAACATGTGTAGATATGGTAAGGACACAACCAAGTAAACTAGGATTATCTTCATCTTCCTCATCACGTGCATGAGATAAAGGGTCAGGAAGCTCAACATGTTGCGCTAAACCTATGATGTGTTGGACACCAAGCATGTGGGGTGAGAAACCAGGTAGTTTAGATGGATTAATATCACTAGACTCTACTAAGACCATACTTATCTCTTTAGGCGATTCCACTGAAGAGTTCCCTAAAACTTTCTCTACCATTAAAGCAGACATATTAGACTATTTCTTAACATCATTCTCAAGCTCACGTGGACTCATTATGTTAAGTCCCTCTTCTTGCACATCCTCGTCATCTAGGTCACTAAAATCCTCAAGATCAGGCTTATACAATTTAACACTACAATCTTCCTCTTTACCTATATCCTTATAATTTTGGATGACTAATGGTTTAGATGTGCAATCTAAGGAGATATGACCAAAACCTACAATTAGTATACTTAACCCTCGAACTCACTTTAGACACTTCATTGACAACTTGTTTGCCTTTATCTTTCTTATCATGTTAGGCGCTACTAGGATTAGGTGTGTGAGGTGGAGCACCTAACAAATAATAATTACTTCTAAATTAGGACCTAGTAGGGATACTATAAGGGTCCTGACAATTCATTCGTTGATTCTTCATGATCAACTTGTAGTTTTGAACTAAGGTACAAGTTTGGTCAAGGGTAGATGCACCTTGAAATACAACTTCTCTTCTAAGATCATCATTCAAGCCTTTACAAAATCTACGCAAAGTCATGGTTTTATTTTCTCTTATGGCACATCCCATCATGTAATCATTAAACAGTGTTATATACTCATTGATAGACTTATTTCCTTGTCTTAGATTGTTCCATTAGTCTAAGAGTTTATTCCCATAAGACTAAGATAGGTACTTTTTCTGAAGGTTTTGTTTCATTTTGATCCAATCAGTTATAAGAGTTTTACTTCTCATCTCTAAACAATCATTAACATCTCTCCAATAAATTTTGGCTTCACCAATAAGCATTATCTTAGCAAATATAACTTTCTTATTATCAGATAAGTTATGTCACTCAAAGAATCGATCCATATCACGAATCCACATATCCAATATCCAAGGTTCATGACGACCGTCAAAAGTATGAGCTTCTATTTTGTGAGGACTCATGACATAAAAGCATGCAACACTCACTTAGAAATAAAATTGAGATCACAAATGGTTCTTGCAAGTGAAATCACAATACAAAAATAAAGCTAATCCTATTTTTTTATGTGAAGATTAATCAAGAACAGATTATGACAGGAAAATTATAAGCATGCAATGCTAGATCTTTTAAGTGTAAATGATTAATCAAATAATGGTCAAAACTTTTCACTGGTTTCAGTAAGCTCAACAACTAGTTGCTAAATATCAATGAAGAAAGAGGTTGATAAGCAAGAATTAATCGATAACTATGCAAGTTGGGATATTTTTTTGGCACAAAAGTAGTATTAATGATAACTCTAAATGAAAATTGCAAAACTAAAGGTAAAATTCAATAAATCAAAAAATAGACTGATTCACTAACTATATTGATGGAGGGAGTTGGAACTTGCTGCCGCTGATGTGGAAGACTGGATGACATGACGTAGTCTGTTGACGTAGCATTAAAAGGCTGCCGTGGCAGATTGGTGACGTGTATGATTATGCTAATATGGCTTCATAGTGCTGAGATGGTGAGTGATGTGGCAGTGCTAATTAATTTTGCCTCAAATATCTTATGTGCTTCAATTGTTGAGTTTCCTTGTTGTTATTTGCTGGCAGTGAGGCGTGACTGTTGATCTGTTGATACTGCTGTTTAGGTGTCGCAAGGGCTGAAGGATCCATTATGGTGGCTACGGTTGGAGGGTACGATTTAATGGTGGCTGCAGCAGATGGTTTGTATCGCTGATTTGGGTTGCTGAAGACAAAGATATGTTGTGGCGGCGTTGTGGGACTGTGGAGACAGCAACTTGGTGTGGCTCTGTGGGCTTCTTGTGGCGCACAGTGATGGCTGGATGTCCGATCTGTTGATGGCCGGGAGAGGATGAAACTGATTGATGCGCAGCCACCGACGAAGATCTATTGCTGCTGGTGTGGGTGACCTATTGTGGCTGCGGGTTGTTGACGGTAGTAAATCGGCGTGTACCTATGGATTGATGTGGTGGTATTGGTTGTGATCGGCATTGAAGGCAGACTGTGATCAGCGTTTTCCAAATTGCTGCGTTTTGATGATGAACAGTGAACAATGTGTTTTTTCATTTTAAATCAGAACAGTTGGACTTTTTTTTATTATCAAACCAGATCTAGGGTTAGGGTTGAGCATAAACATCTACATCGGTTAATTGTAAAAACAATTAAAAGTCATGTTCTGATATCAAATTTGATGCGAAGTAATAAGCAAAAAACTTAGAGCATGAAAAGAAAAGCTTTAGAAAAAGAAGCTAAAGGGAAAAAAAAATAAGGATTGGAGATATGCAAAGTCTGTAATATTTTCAATTAATTATAAAAAACTCCTTAACATTTAGAAAAATAGGGTGTAAATACTAAAACTCAAACTAGAATAAGCGACTGGGCTTATGGCTCACTAAATAAAATACCTAATAATAATTAAATTAAACCCAATAAAAACAATCTAATTAATAAAACATCAACTAAAAATTCATATAAATTAAACTAAAATATAAATTATAGCTCAATTTCTTAATAATTTAGGCTTTTCTTCATCATTTATGTCATACATACATATGTATAAATAATATTTCGGGTATTGTGTCCGAAAAAAACCAGCTCTTGACCCCAAATATACAAATATCCGGCATTGATTCACTTCCCGAGCCTATAATTCGACTGTATGCCTCCGGAGTAGGTAGGAATTTTAAAAATTATTCAAGCCCGTTGTCCATCGTAGGGGCAAGCAGCAACCTCTGCGTTTCGGTAAGCAGATTCGCGCCCCTGCCAGTGGATTGCAAGACCGACACAAAAGAGCAACAATGGGGGTCCGGTACAGATGGTACTGTACGGACAGAAATGACATTCTCGTTCTCCCATGCAGCTTCAGTTCGTCTGGTTATATAGTTTGGCAATATAGGGACTCTGATAGAGCCACTGTGAATGGTGCCCACTGAAATGGTAATGGATTTGCGCAACTCTATAACAACAGTCCCTCGACAAATAATTCTTTGGCCAACAGATAATGGAGCAAACCAGCACAGGTATCTTGAAATCATGACTAATTCTGCTCAAATTAAAGGAAACAAATTATTATTGTCCTATAATAGTTACGTTCCTTTAATATGAATAAATATGGCTGCAGCCTCTGTTAAATCGTCCTTGTGATGCAAGAAATTGTTTTTCTAGTACTAGCCATTATTTTCATGCTGAGGTTAGAAAGACTTTCCAATAATTTTCCAAGTTGGTTTAATATTTTTTTTTATTGGATTTAGAATTATTTCATTAAATTCCTAGCTTTATTTAGAGCTTTTTCCTAGTTTTGTTTAGATTGACGGTTTTCTTGTTGGTTTACATCAAGTTTTAGATTTATTTAAAAAATTATAAATATTTTAGAGAGGCATGCTATCTAATGATAGTAATGGTATCATTGATGTTGTCCATATTGATAAGTTAGAAGTTAGTACAAAGAAAACATAAAATGTGATCAACAAATGTTTTTTATTTAGACCATGTTGATCTTTTTTATTACAAGTTTACTATTATCACAAAGATAGATGTATTCAAGTGTTATATAGATGCAAAGTATATTCATGAAGTTTGAGATATGAAATTTATTATCGTAAAAGTCAATAAAAGAGAAATAAATTATCAGTTGTTATTTCTTATATAAATTTTAAGATGAAGGGATTGAAATTGATATTTAAAAATATTATACACCTGAAGCAAAAAAAAAAAAAAAAAGAGGAGCTGCAAAGTCTTGATTGAACATTCACAAAATCGAAGTAATAATAATTTGAACTCAAGAACAAGTTCTTTTCATCACGGGAAAACTAATGTAAGTAATTTTTTTCTAATATGTAACTTTATGTTAATGAATATAATTTTCAATCTAACTATTTGATCAAATTGACATTTTACTAGAAAATTTCAAATGCTTTTTTCTCATCAAATTAAAACTTTACAGCAATTGAAAATCAGAAAGACCTTCCAATAATACTTAAAAGTTATTATTTGAGATTTATTATATTTTTTTTAGTTGGTTTATGATTGATTCTCTATTTATGTAGAACTTTTTTATGATTATTTTAGCTTTATTTATGGTTTTTTTTCTAATTTATTTAGGATTTTTATTATATTTCTTTTATTTTTAGGTTTCCTTGTTGATTTATATCAAAATTTTGGATTTATTGAAGGAGAGACAGACTACATAAAAAAATATTTAATAATAAAATTTTAAATTAGAATTTTTATATCATCCCTTTCTCATAGAATTCCTTTGCGTCTGCGTTTGATGTTTTTTTTTTTTTTTTTGTACTTCCACCTATATCACCTTGTGTTTCAGAGCCCCGACGACTTGAGACTATTACTCGGTATATACTGCAATCCCATCTCATTTTATTTATTGTGTGCTGCTAACATATAGATAAACCTTTTAATAAAAAAAAAAAAGAGCATATAGATAATCCTTGTAATAAAAATAAAGAGAGAGTCTATATTGAATCCTAAACCGTGTTTTGAATCCATAGGCTATATTGGCTTTTACGTATTAATACTAAAAAAACAAAACCAATTATGATGATATATGTAGGTTGAACACGTATAGTTTAACTTGACTGGATAACATTACTATCAAATTGTTGTTTGTCTGCAGTATATATTGTATATAATTCAAACAATTTCATTGCTTAAACAAAGAATATACGATGTAATATTTATATTTAGTATGTGATTGATGTTTTAAATTATACGAAGCAAGTGGACTTTCATTGCTGATAATAATAATAATAATAAAGAAAGAAAGAAAGAAAGTAAACCAGCTGTGTGATATGGACACGGATACATGAGTAGCGTTCGCACCTGGTTTAATGGCTCTCTGATTACTTTAATACTTAGCAGTAGTCTTTCTCTCTTCCTCATCTTCATAAATATAAGCTTCCGCACATTGATATGTTCAGCCCTCTAGCTTATATATGAATGTTGAATCGTTGGATATATAAAAAAACATATATGCGAGTGGTTTGGGACCAGCAGCCAAGAACCCTTATAAAAGCAAGGCAGGTTATGCGCCAAAAAATCACAAGCACTCTAGCTTTCTTCTTAATCTTCTCAATCACAGGCATCCTCCCAGGTTATCAGCTTGTTTATTCCCCTTATTTGGAAACTTTCATTTCCATTGAAGGTTAAATTATTTGAGCTCTTCACACACAATTTATCATTTGTTTTCAGTTCTTGCTCTTGCTGCACGTACGTACGCAGGCACACTTCACTTTTTCTTCATGCATGTAAGAATATATGACATTTCATAAAACATATGGAACTATTTGATAATTAGTTTCCCTTAGCGAGGCTTGGAAGCAAGTGCGAATTGATTCATGCCTACTTCTGCCGCTATTAATGAAGAACATTTGGGATATGAAAGCAGAAAATGATTAAATGTGTTAACTTGTGTGGATTAACGTCCAGCTAGTATTTCAAGATTTGACACTCTTCATCTATTTTTACAGGTGAAATTTGGAAATTCCCACGATCCATACTGGAAGGAAACATGAAAGTTTGGATTTTGCAGTTGGTGGCACTATGGGTTTTGTTAGTGGCAATTCACGATCACCATGTCATGGCAAACGATGGTGGCATTTATACACATCCCGGGCCTATAATTCGACTCCATGCCTCTGGAGAAGGTAGGAAGGCTATCAATGATTCAAGGCCGCTGTTTATCGTCGGTGCAGGCACTAAACTCTGCGTTTCAGTAAACAGATTCGTCCCCAAGCTAGTGGATTGCAAGGCCGACACAAAAGAGCAAAAATGGGAGTTCTATACAGATGGTACTTTGCGGACAGAGACGGACCTTAGCATGTGCCTCACTTGTAATGACCTAACCCAAGGAAGCGACATTCTCGTTCTCCCATGCAACTTCAGTTCGTCTGATTATATAGTTTGGAAATATAGGTCCTCTGATAAAGCCATTATTAATGTCGTCACTGAACTGGTAATGGATTTGCGCAGTGGTCAAACAGAAGGCCCTCAACAAATGTTTCTTTGGGAATCCCTAGATAAAGACAACCAGATGTGGTATCTAGAAGCATGATTAATCCTGCTCAAATTGAAGGCAACAAGTTACTGTTGCCCAATAACAATTACGTTGCTTTAATATGTATGAATATATATATATATATATATATGGCTGTGGCCTCTGTTACAATAATATCGTCCTTGTGTGTAAGCTAAAATATATAAATGAAATGAAGCTTCGCTTTGATATAGTGGTTCTTTAATTTGTTGTTAGATTGTGTTGAACGAGGAAAAATAATCATATTTTCAGACTTTTATTTTTATATCATGAAAACACTTTTGGATGTGCAACTCACGAGTGGACAATTATTATCAAGAGTCAAACCATAAGAAAAAACCCGTAACTCAAAGTTTTCAATCAATCACATACATATATTTGAGTTGAAAAATATAAGTGATAAGATTTAAATCAGAAAGTTCTTTCTTTTTAATTGACTTCTTACCACTTGGCTATTACTAGCTGAGTTAGCGCTTACCTGTGCCATGCTTTAATAGCTCTCTAATCACTATTTAGGTCTTGGGAACCAGTAAGAAAAGGTTAAATGAATAAAAACTAGTAAGAAACGATGGGATATACATAAAAATTAAGGTAAAGATATTTAAATGTCTCAGTAGCCGATCGACTTTGATTCAGTATAATTGACATATTAACAGTTTGTACACAATCTATATCATGGGATGGGCAAGGAATTATTTGTTGAGGGACTTCTGTTTGAGCGCCGCGCAAATCCATTACCAGGTCAGTGGCAGCATTCTACAATATTGGCTTTATCAGAGGCCCTATATTGCCAAACTGTATAACCAGACGAAGTGAGGCTGCGTGGGAGAATGAGAATATTGTCGCTTCCTTGGGTGAGATCATTACAAGTGAGGCACATGCTAGGGTTCGTTTTTGTCCGTATCCTGTCAAAATAGATGAAGAGTGCCAAATTTTAAATTATCAACCTTACAAAAACCTCCGCCCCACTAGAGCTAGCGTAGTTAAAACACTAGCTAGTAAATCTACGCGAATTAACACATTCAATCGTTTTGAGTTGATAGCCTAAATGTTCATTAATTAGTAATTCATTTTAGAACTTCATAGCAGCAGCACCATGCATGAATTAATTCACATTTGCTTTAAAGCCTAGCCGAAGGGAACTAATTATCCAGTAATTCCATGTGTTTTATGAAATGCAATATATTCTTAGATGCATTAACAAAATAATAATAATGATGATAAATTGTGTATGTGTGTGAAGAAATAAAATTTCACATGTAATCTATTGATTGACTACAAGGTATATTCACTAACATTCTCTATACCAAAAGTGTACTTATATCAACTACTTAAACCCTGCTATGTGGAACGAGCATGTGGAGCAGCCACAAACTTATCTAATGTTCCATCTATTGTTGTAGAAAAGAACTTCGTTTGAAGCTTGGTTTTGATACAAACCAGACCTGTAATATTTAAACATCTTGGGTTGTCTTTGTTTCACTTATGTGCCACAAGTTAAAAAAGACAAGTTGGATAAGAAGGCTAAATCAGGAGTGTTCATTAGATACAACAGTCCATTAAAAGCTTACAAAATCTTCCAACCTCAAAATGAGAAAATTTTAGTAAGCAAAGATGTTAACTTCATGGAAGATAAATAATAAAAATGAGAGGAACCAGAAGAGAGGCAAGAATCGTCAACAGAGAAGCAGGAATCTTCAACTTGGGAGATTATTAACGATAATATTGATGTTGAGTCGGTTAGAGGTACAAAATCCTTATCTGATATTTATAAAAGTAGCAATATTGCTATTTGTGAGCCTACAGAATTCAAAGAGGCAATGAAGAACAACGAATTATGAATGGATTGAAGCAATGAAAGAAGAACTTAGAATGATAAAAAAAAAATGATAATATGATGGACGAGCCTTTACATAAAAAGGTCACAAGAGTCAAATGAGTTTATAGAATAAAAAAAATGCAATGGTTCTATAAACAAATACAAAGCCATATTAGTTGTGAAGGGTTATGCTCAAGTGTTTGGAGTGGACTTCTCATAAACTTTTGCACCGGTAGCACAACTTAATACAATCAAATTGCTATTTGCATTTTATGCACAAAAAAATTGGAAAGTTTATCAGTTATATGCAAAATCTGCGTTTCTAAATGGGTATCTGCAATAGGAGATTTTCATAGAACAACCAAAAGGTTTTGAAGCCGAGGGACAAGAGGAGAAGGTTTACTTGTTGAAGATATTATATGGACTTAAATAGGCTCCTAGAGCATACTATAGAAGAATTAATAAACATCTACATAAATTTGGCTTTGTTATAAGTCTAAGTGAGGCCGTATTATATGTAAAAGGAACTGATAAAAACTTAATTATTGTATCTATTTATGTTGATGACTTACTTGTAACAGGAAGTAATAAAACACTACTAGAAGAGTTTAAGACTGAAATGCTTAATGTATTTGAGATGATAGATCTTGGTTTGATGTCTTACTTTCTTGGAATGGAGGTGAAACAAAGCAATGGAGGAATCTTCATATGTCAAAAGAAGTATGCTAAGGAGATGTTGAAAAAGTTTCACATGGAGAACTACAAAAACACAAGCACTCCTATGAATTTGAAGGAAAATTCAGCAAGAATGATGGAACAAACAAAATAGATAAAGGTCAGTACAAAAGTCTGATTGGGTGTTTGATGTATCTTACAGCAACAAGATTTGATATTGCATTTGCTGTAAATTTGCTCTCACGATTCATACATTGTGCAAGTGAATCACATCTTCAAGGCACAAAAAGGATAATAAGATATATCAAGGATACAATAAACTAAGGTATAAAGTTCTCTCATTCTCAGAATTTTATGCTTCATGACTATTCTGACAGTGACTAAGTAGATCTGTGGATGATATGAAAAACACTTCGAGCTATTGTTTTAGCTTCAAATCAGGCATGTTCTCTTTATGTTCAAGGAAGCAAGATGTGGTTGCTCAAAGCACAGCTGAGCCTAAATATATAGCAGTTACTGCTGTTGTAAATCAAGCAATTTGGATAACAAAAATACTTGCAGATTTGCATATGGATTAACTTGAGCCAACACAAATTTATGTTGACAATCAAGCTACAATTTCTATTGCAAATAATCCTTGTTTTCATAGCAGGACTAAGTACTTTAAAATCAAATTATGTTTTTTAAGAGAAGTTTAGAAGGAAAAAAAAAGAAAAAGAAGTTACTCTACTTTATTGCAGAACCAATGACCAGATTGCATATGTTTTGACTAAAGCTCTTTCAAAAACAAGTTTTGAAGAACTAAGAAGCAAGCTAAATGTTTGCAAGAATTAAGGCAAGCAGGAGTGTTGAAAGAATACCTTAAAAACTACAAAAAATCAGGAGACTTTGTTGCCGTAAAAGATCAGGAGCTTTTATTGTTGAAGATCTCCACTTGAAGATCAAGTTTTTAGGAATAAATTTAATTGTATTTGATTTGTTTGTTATATAATTTTCAAATTTAACAGTTTTTGTTTCAAACTAAAACTCTATCTCTATCTAAGAATTTTCTGCCATCAATACAATCATCTTCTTTATTTTCCTTCATTATGCTATTATTTATGTTCATATTCTGCACTTTGTGTAAAATAATTAACAAATCTAATGCTGGTGAACCATGTACAGCAGCATCTAATGTTGTGATTGCTATTATACGAGGCCATAAGAGCTCACTGGGTATGGCTAGTAGCTGGCAAGGAGATACCAAATTCTTTAGCATCTTGATACTTGCGTGGGGTTTGGTGGCAAATATTGACTGAGCCCAAATATTTTTAAAATCTCTGAAAAATCTCTTTTTAAAACTTATTTTCCAGTATTATTTTGTTTTGGAAATGGAGAAAAATATTTTTCTGAAAAAATGATCGCAAGGCTTAAAATATAAACATATCTACTTAACTACGAGAACAACCTTTTTTATCGACTTAAACAGGTTTAAGGCTCGAATTTCTGTTTAAACAAACAGAAATTATGCAAATGAAAGAGAAGCAAACAAGTCATGGTGAGGAAACATACACTGAAACCCCAATATCAAAAGAATTCTGCCTGTGAAGGATTCCACCACCACTTGAAGCCAATAAACACAAGAACAGAATCCATAATTTGGTAAACTAGGTCTATCTAACAGTTTCTCACAAATGAGAGAGAAACTGACTACATTTACTTCAGGACTCCCAGTTCCCTTAATCTGACAGAACATTTCTTGCACCTCCACAACATTTGCAATTTATTACAGAATTTGTATGTCAGTTCTGACTGATACATGCTCCAACAAGTACATCCAGCTTGATGGTCCTGAACATTGGAGAACCCTCTTCACTACAACTTCCTTGACTTCCAATGAACAAGACAGATCAAAACAAAAGGGAGTGTTTATCCTGTACAATCTATCCCCTAAGCTTTAGCTTTTGTTTGCCAGGAATTACAACATAGAGCATCAAAATAAAGCTCCTCGGAAGAATATAAAACTAAAAAGGACATCCCAGTCACCATCTCCCATGTATATTTTCCATCATGATACAAATTTATGCATATGACTTTAGGTTTAATGAGATTAGAGTGGTTGATAATCTTTTAAAGGAAAATATTAAACAGATAAAGATGAACCCTTGTAAAACCAGACTCACAATAAAGGTGAATCTCTGCCACTCCCAAGCTCCAAAGCACATTAGTACCATTTCAGTATCCAAATAAGCGTTGTGCTTGATATACACAGAACGGTCATCCAGTTGCAGTATCTTTCATTCTTTCCTCGCTCAACTCCTCACTGATTCAGAGTTTATGTGGCCACTATTCCCTGGATGTGCACTCAGCCCAGTGCTGGTATTGCGTTGCTGCCCAAAATGTCTTAAGAGCTCCATCTGGCGTTCATTCGTATGAGGAAGGCAAGCTCGTAAAAGCTCAACGGGCATTTCTTGTTTTGTAGCTGCACGCACCTCCAAATCAATACCTTCTGTACTAGGTGGTGTCTTTGCATAGACTGAATGCAGTATGGTGTCATATTTAATCAGGCAGTACTTCGTAAGAAGATCAAAAAATTCATCAAATGATGCCTGCCAAAGAGCAAAATTGGGCATAGCACAGTTGGCAGAAGCCTGAGGACCATGTAATAGTTTACTAGCTCTTTCAAGAAGACATTTCAAAATAACTGTGGCCCCATCCCCAGCAGGACTACCAAGAGGCCGAAAAGGTGGCTGCTCTGAAGAACAAACTACTGCAACCAGGCAAGCACTCAATGCATGAAGATCCATGCCATTTACACATGCAGACACTGTCTTTGTGAGATTTGTAGTCGTGTCAGCTGCATCCGTATCCGAGGGAATGCCACCAAACAAAAATCTCAGATGACGGAAAATAGCCATGCAGACAACACGGGTGAGTTCATTGCCAGGGAATAGGAGCTGAAGAAACTTGCAGATAAGCTTTTGACCCTTGGGAAGAGATACTAACCGCAGGAACACAATGTCATCCTTCGAGGCCAGTCCAACAGATTGGCCAGTTTGGCCAAGTGGGTCAACAAGCTGGAGTGATGCTGCCAAGCCTTCAAGCAAGTTCTGCCGCCTACGCCTGAGCTGAGCCCCACCATCCTGGGACTGATTACACTGCAGGAAACGATCAATATCATCTACATCAAGAAGAAGAGATAAGCTATCTTCAATAGTGATTCTAGCTGCAAGCATAGGTTCCTGTTCCAAAGGCCTATCAGAGATTTGTTCAGAGTTTCCATCACCAGAACTAGGAGAATCAACTTCAAGAAGGGGGCGAGGTTTACGTATGGGTGGGAGAGGAATCTTCCCAAGAGCATCAAAATGGAGATGAGAATGCTGGTCTGCACTGTTACGAGATCGAGAAGGGAGCTCCTTCATGTGAGATGGGCAGAAATTGTGTTTAATTCTTGACCCAGTAGATTTCTTGGCAAGAGAAGCTTGGTGGTAGTAATCATCTATATATGGGTCAGTGCTATGAGTGGCAGCATGCTGCATTTTCAGTATACTCTCTATTTCATCAGCTGTCATATGCTTGGATCGGAATTGCACCCAGCCACTATCACTTTTCTGACTACTAGTGTCAGACCCTTGCGAAAAGCGCCGGTTTCTTTGAGAGGATGATTTATGTTTTTGATCCCTGATATGCAATGATGAAGGATGGGAATTAAAGAGTTGAGATTGCATTGTTGCAAAATGTGCCAGTGATGGTTGAAGTGAAGAGTGCAGTCTCTGCTGTTGCAATTGCTGCTGTGGTGACATCAAATGGGCAGACATTAGGCCATTTTGATGCGATAGTTGTTGTTGCAATATACTCTCTAAGAGCCTAGACTGATCTACATGCAATAGACCAGCATGATTAAGCCAATGCTTTTGTGGCCTATTATTAAAAGAAAGGCCAGGAGACATGATCTGGGGCAGATTTCCACCATAATGTAACCCGTGCTGTAAACCAGCCAGATGAAGATTAGAGTTGGACAAAGGAGAGAGGTTTGGAGCAGACAAGTGCGACTGCAGTCCACCAGAAAGAGAAGCAACATTGAGGTGGTGTGGTGAAGCACCAGGTGGGGGGAAAGAAGTGAAATTTGATTTGGGTACAGGAATTGGTTCACTTGAGAAGTGAGGCTGCTGCAGCGGCTGCAGGGGATACGAGGAAGTTCTGTATAATGGCTTTGATTCTGAGAAACGAGCAGAAGAAGGTTGGGGCTGTGATGACCATCTCTTGCTGTCCTGATCATTTTCTGCACAAAACATTTGTTGATCTAACCAGCCAGCAAACTCTCCATCTTGTGCCCAATCAGTAGCAGATGAACCTGAAAAGAAAATTAGTATTAGATGCTATGGCAGGAGGCATACTTAGACACCCCTATAGAAGTAATGCTGACCTAAAAATATGTTACTCTGCAAACTGTTAACCGTGGTATGCTAAGTTGGAAGGTGGAAATAATCATGTACATTTTGGTTCACAAAGCAGAAAACACAACAGAAATCATTTGCACGTGTCACCAGCAAGTGATGTGAAGTATGCAAAATAACTTATTACTTCTTTTATTTCAAAAACTGGGAGACAAACAACAACCTGACACATCAGAAATTGATTGTACTGGATGTACCAGAAATTCATGAGAACTAAATCAATCTCAAAATGGTTAACGAAGAAAAAAACCATTTTAGCCAAGAAGCCACTCTCCATCTTACTGAAGAAAAGGCCTTCTGACCTGCATGCAAAGAAAAGGACTTCTGCTAAAACTATTTAACCAATCATCAGGCTTGTGGAAAAAACTAAACAAAATCATAAAAAAGTTTATGAAATGCTTTGTGAAGTACATGTAATGGAGAAGAAAACACAAGGATAAAACATCCAATTCAACTTTCAAGCTGAAAACAAAAAAGAATGAAGACATTTCCATTCAATATTCTTCTTGGCTAAAAAATACACTGACAACAATTATATGAGAATTAAATCCCAACCATTGCATGGTCATATCAGGACTCAGAAAGCAAATTTACAGAATATCAAGTCTAGGAAATTTCTTGATTTGTAGCAACAAAATAATGTAAACAATATTTACAATTAATTGAACTCACTTTCCCTTGAAAACGATCCAGATCCTCTGTCACCAATAACTCCTGGATTTCTTGGTCCGGTTACAACTCTGTTCAACTATGCATTTGGACAACAAATTCACAAGTCAACAAAAAAAAAACATTAGAAAGCATCCCTTGATCTTGGATTGGAAAAGATATCTGAATCAAGAAGACTAGAAATAATAGTAGCAGAAGCATATAGAAATAAAATAATCCTAACAAAAGAATGTGATATAATGACAGAAAAAGCAAGTCCTGTCTTCCTAGTTTGGGCCCAACCTGCTTGAGGGAAGCATTTGATTATTATTGCTTATCTCAAACTTCTTCCTTAGGCCAACTAATGCTTATGGTGGCAGTTTCAGGTATAGAGATCAAAACTCATCTAACAGAAAATGTATGTTCAGTTCATCCTCTCTCAGACGCATTTAAGATCCTTCCTTGTTTAGACCTCCTCAATGCATACGCATACTGCTAACTTGCAAACCTCATTTCACAAAAGCATTTTGAGTTACTTTGTCCAAACCAAGAGTTGATAGACAGAAAGCTAGGTGTCATTCAAAGGCAAAGAAAACGAGGGGTACTTCAAATGAAATAAAAGGTGTAATGTTTGTGCTTAACATCGAATAGGGGCAATATGTCTAATAAGATCATCACAGAGCAGGGTGGAAAGATTTGCTTTCGATCAAGGTTGGAAAGGGGTAGAGAGCAGATCTTGTGCGTATTAGTTGTACTGAAAATCACTGGGTGGAAAGATTTGCTTGTGATCAAGGTTGGAAAGGTAGAAGATTACTTTTGACACATTTACAAAGTTTGTGGTGACCTGGAGTACCTGGATGAACCAGAATTCAAGAATATTCAAAGACCCAGTCAAGTATAGGGTAGAAAGATTGGTTTTCTTGGCCTTCTCTAGTCTCTCTGGAGCATTGCTTCTGCAGAATTTGACAAAATGTCTTCAGCTGGCTTTCAGTGACACTAAAATACCTTCTTTTTATTGATTTTATTTATATTTCTTGTATTCTTCTATGGAGATGACTTTTCTCCATCGTGAAAAATTTTCTTCTCTCAATATTCTCCTAAATTCTTAAATTTTCATCAACAATTTGAGAAGAAAATAATACAAAATAATATGTTCACAGATCAAGGGAACAACCGACGACATAGCAGGGGATCATACAACCAACAAACAATGCAAAATATGTTCACAGATCAAGGGAACAATCGACGCCATAGAAGGGGATCAAATGTCCCTTCCACTTTTTCTCTTCCTCAAACTTATAACTTAGCATCTTTCCCTTTCACTCTGGCAAAACCATGGGGGCCCAGTAAAACACTTCGTTTTGATACTTTTAAATTGAGATGCATCATAAAACCAATTAACCCTATGGAGCCCAATAATATGCAGTTTTTTTAAGCTCTTAACAAACATGTAACAATTAACCTTGTAGCAAATGTGTAATGACTAAACTTATCATCTTAATAAAAAGAACAAATTGGAATTAAATGAACATGTAGAACTCATCAAATAGGATGTTATACACATTAAATTATTGTATAAGTTAAAGTAAAAGAATCTAACCTTTGCAAAAGTACTTGCCAGGTCATCAATTTCAGATAAAGATCCTAAACTTACACCCTGAAATCAAAAGAGAACAAAAAAAGAACAGGAAAAAAATTCAGTCATTATAACAGCAATCCAAAGTTTCAATAGTGCAGCATCTTAATTATGACTCAGCTACATGATTTCATGGTTTGATTCTGATAGACTCCTTTTTCATAATGGTTGATCAGGAATCTCTCTTTTCTCATTAACTAGAAGTTAAATAAATATTAGATTTTGATAAGAGCAAACAACAATGCACAATAGCTGGCTACAACAGAACAGAGAAGTATAAGACCAAAAAGTAAAGGTTTTATCTTTCTTTCTCAAGAACTCTTCAGATAAGAGTTAAACAAATACAGAATGGACACTGAAATAATAAAAACACAGGAAAGAACAAAAGTAGCTGACCCCAAACAGCTACACTTAAGGTTTCGTCAAATTAAGCACAGAATAGACCATTCTCCTCTGCAAGAGTACAAGGTCTACAGGCTCCTTTTTCTAAGATGACTACATGAAGAACATATAAATTTTATTTATGAAATAAGTGATTTTTTTTTATTTACACAAGTCACATATAAATTTTATTTCATCCACAAAAAAGAAAGAACCTAGAAACTTCATTTGATACACACCTAACGATCATTTATAAAATTACCATTAAAAACTAAAACTATATATCAGCACCTCATGTGTTTCCAAAGGAATAATTACCACTCAAAATCAAACTATATATCAGCAACCTCTTATGTTTTTAAAAGAATAATTACTACTCAAAAATCAAAACATGTAAATGTATAACTACCCTCCTATGTTTACAAATGCCATAATTAGCTCAGTATTAATCCTTTAATCTATTTTTAACTTAGATTGATTAACTTAAAACTTCTGGTTTAGTAATGAATGCGCGGTGAGGACAATCAGCTCAAGTTTCCAAGCTACAATGACAATTAATTACTAAGTAATAAGACCTTAATTGATGTCTGCATCCAAAACAATACACATATTGTACATATAATCAAACAGATAATACAGATTAAACAATAAGCTAATTAGGTTATATCCAGCAGTCACGAATTAAAAAAAAGTTTTCAGTAAAAGAGTAAGGATGAGAATAAGAGTCAAATGAATAACAGGAGCCACAAAAAAGAAAACTATTCTTACTTCATCTCTATCAAACAAACGATACTCGTCATCGGCAGGTCCAAGCACAAGATTGTCACCTTCATCTTCTAAACCACCCAACTCCACTTCTTCCACAGCATGTTGACCAAAAAATTCGTACCGTGAAGCATCAAAGAGGGCACCTGAAAGACAGTTTGAACAAAAAAATTATGAGAAGTTTTAACAGAAGTGCATGCTTGAGCGCGCACATGTCCACATAAGGCGGTAGGAAAACTGAGTTATCTGAATTCATATTCAAGGATAGAACACCAAATTGCACCCTAAACAGAGGAGTAAAAGCCAAGGACTAACAAGTACAATAACATGCATCAAAAGAAGCCCCAATGCACATCCAATAAAACCCAGTAGTTCCCAATTTAAACTCTACTTAAAAATTAGCTCCGATTGACAGCAATTGTGCTGCAAGATAGGATTTTCGTTCTTTCTTTTTTTGTGGTTTTTAAACATTGACCCAATATGATGTGAGAGCCTGAAGGAGTTCAAGACAGTTCACAACAGAAGCTGGGTATGTTTTCAGCCACAGCATACATGAACATGATTGCAGCACAGCCATTCTATCAAAAGACTGGGTACCTGACTATCACATTACCAATCCAACCTAAAATCCCAAGATTAAACAGAAAAGAAAAGCAACAAAACATTAAAATTCAAAGCTCAAAATTCATTAAAACAAAAAAAAAAAGAAGAGAACTTTTGATTAAACAGAAAAAACCACAAATTTCACAAACACTAAATTTAAGCATATTCCCAAATCTAAAGAATTTATCCCCAAGCTGGGTATGTTTTCAGCCATAGCATACATGAACATGATCACATCACAGACATTCTATCGAAAGACAGGGTACCTGACTATCACATTACCAATCCAACCTAAAATCATGACCTCCAAACTAATATTCACACAATTCAGAACCAACCTTATTCCAGTTTTGCAACTTTAATCACAAAAGACCATATCTTGCTTTGCATTACAAGATTAAACGCAAAAGAAAAGCAACAAAACATTAAAATTCAAAGCACAATACTCATTGAAACAACAAAAGAAGAGAACTTTTGATTAAAAAAATCACGAACTTCACAAACACAAAACCGAAAAATCAGCCCTAAACTAAATTTAAGCACATTCCCAAATCTAAAGAATCTATCCCAACCAATAAATACAAAAAGCAATCTTACTTGAATCCCAAGATTTTAGCTTCAATAAAACTCCCTTTAAAGTCCAAAAGCTCTCTTCTTTTTTATTCCATTTCATTTCTCAACATCCACAACAAAAACCCTTAAATCAATTCCCAAAAAGAATCAATCTTTCATCAAATACATAAAAGCATACACAAGAAAATCAAAACCAAATAATTAGAGAGAGAGGGAGGTAAGAACCCGAAGAAGAATCAGTGAATTCTTTGAAATCTTTGCCATCAGATCGCTCCATATTTACAAAAACCTGCAAACAATCATAAAAAGAAGAAAGAAAGAAAGAAAATCCTAGATTTCGAAAAGAGAACAACGTCGTTTCTCGTTTTCAACTGGTAAAGAGAGGAAAAAAAAAACCCTAAAAGAAGTGAGTGATTTATGACTCACTCATGCAAAGATGAGGAAGAGCGTTTAAGGGAATGGCTTGGAGGGGTAAATAAAGAGAAAGTTAGGGTTTATTTTGAGAGAAAGAAACCCCTCTTTCGCAGACAGAGAGAATGAGAAGGATTATTTTTCATCGTCGAAGGAGAAAAGAAAAGAAAAGAAGAGTGGATGACTCTTTTTTCTGCCTTGTGGAGTATTACATACATGTGCACTTCGAGAGATATACGGTTAGGTTTGAGAGAGATTATTATTATTAGTTGCAAGTTGGTTTTGCTTTTTTCCATAGTTACCAGACGCGGTTTGAGCATTGTTTCAAAACTTGGACTCATCTGGCGGATCATCCGGGTTCTGTGCCAGTTTAATCTTTGCACTTCGAGAGATACATTGGTTAAAAACTTTGGTTACCTATTCGATCAACTTGAGTCTTACTTTGTAAGGCTGGGCCATCAATTGATTTAAAAAAAATATTAAAATAATATTTTTAATTCTTTTTCTTAAATAAATTTGGGATTGATTTTTTTTAGGTGGTCTGTAATCCGAGTCTTAACCCAAATCAATATTAAATCAAGTTTTAAAATTATAAAATTGAGTATTAACCTGTAAAAAATATATGAATTTTTATATTATTTGATTAATTTCTATCAATTATTTTTTATTAAAAAATCATCAAAATAATATGTTTTGATTCTTTTTTAAAATAAATTTAGAGTTGATTCTTTTGGTTTGTAATTATAGAATTGAGTACCTTATCTCTCAGATTAATTTTAAATTAAATTTTAAAATTATAGAATTGAGTATCAACTTGTAAAAAATATATAAATTATTATGTTATTTGATTAATTTCCGTTAATTATTTTTTATTAAAGAACATTATATTATTTTATTTTATTTCTTATAGTTGACCTAATGAGTCAACGTTTTTTCTATTCACGTTAAAATTACGAGATCTATTACTTTGTCAAAGAGTTTGGATATAAGCAGATACATTATAGTCGCTAATTACGAGATCTATGTGACACGCAATTCATAATGGGTTGGATAGTATTTTTTTTCCAACATAAAAATAATAAATATTCAGATTTTTTCAATATATATTTTTACACCAAAAAAATCCTAATTATAAATTAAAAAGTTAATGCATACATTTAATTAAATCAATTAAGAACCATCTAAGATAAGAAATGCAATTGAAAAATTAAAAGATAAATATGAATCAAAACATTGATAAGTCATAGACTTGGTTGTGATTAATAATTTTGTTTTTATAATTAAATTTTTATTTAATTAAATGATAATAAAAATAAACATGCATATGGAAGCGAATGAATAAAGTTTAAGAAAAAAAATATTATTTAAAATTACATAAAAAAAAACATTTACTAATGCCAGAAAAAAATGTTATCATCTTATGTGAAAACCATGTTAAAGCTTAACGATATTTAACCAAAAAATAAATTAAAAAATTAAGAGATAGATATGAATTTAGATAACTAGTCTCGAAATATAAGTCATAGACCCGGTTGTATCTAATAACTTTGTCTCTACGAGTCAAATTTTTATTTGATATAATAATAATAATAATAATAACAAAAGCAACAAACATTAAAATAATTGAATAAAATTAAAGTATAGAAAAATTAAATAGGGCTACATAGAAATAACGCCTGCTAATATAAATAAAAAAAATATTGCAATTTTATTTGTAAACTAAATAAAAATTAAATGATATTTTATTAAAAAATCATAAAGTTTTTTTAATTGATTTTAAATAATCTCAGTTTAAATCAAATACATGATAGGTTAGACATCTCATACATACACCAAATTAATCTTTATAATTAATTTATATTTAAATAAAAAAAAATCAAAGCTAAAAAGAGATCAGGCGCCTAGTCCTAGTTGGCCATATTGTCTAGCATATAAACAAATAAGGCCACACGTCAGAGCTTGGGCAAGCTGGCGTGCCTGGCCTTATATATATATATATATATATATATATATATATATATATATATATATATATATTTTTTTTTTTTTCTTTTTCTAAAGAGATGGTAATTATGTTGTTCGCCTCTATTTTTATTTTGAAAAAAATAAAGTAAACGTTTCGCCATCTGTCTACCTAGAATTCAGACATCTTATTAGTTGGGTTTTTATTTTACCTAAAAATTTATTTATCAACCTATTTCACCTAAAAATACTTAACAAATATTCTTAAATATCAAAATAAAATTATCAACCCGAAAACACAAAGTCAAATGGTATTTTTTTTTTTTATCTCTCAATCTCGATCTATTATTTCAGGCAATATAAATATTCAAAAACACACTAATATGATCTATTTTCAAATGAAATTTAATGACACCAAGATTAATTATTTTATCATTAAAATATGATCAATCAATAACTTTTTATTTTTTTCACAATAATCCAATGACTTTCTCTATCATTTCTTATGGTCACGGATTGAAATATAAACATAATAGACTTTTAGACTATAACTAAAATTTCAAAAATTATAGGGATTGAAAAAGAAGAAAGGGAAAAATAGGTGGACATAAAAGTACTTTTCCACACGAATTTAAGATTATCCATGTGAATTCTCCTTAATTTACACTTTGATCCTTTTTATAGGAATATTTATTTTCTTAATAAATTTTTAGAAATTGATCGTTAATTTGATCATATAATGCAGCACTTGATAAATAAACGGGAGTTTAAGGATGAAATTAAAAAAAATATATGATATTATGGATTGCAATAGTAAAATATATACCTCTTTTAGTATATTCTACTGATACTTGACCCGTGCTTCACCGAGAGTTAGATATATTGTTTTCAACACAAAATTTTATATACAAGGTTTTTTCACATGTTTTTGTAGTGAGAAAAATTCTAAGTGAAATAAAAAAGTTTATGCATACATGTAATCACAAAAATTAAGAATTATATGTGTTGATAAATAAAAAAACATATAAACAATAAATCAAAAATAAAACTGAAAAAATTGAAAGACAGATGTAGATCAAGATATTTAATCTTATAAAACAAGACTTTTACCTGATTGTGTTTACTGAATTTGTTTTGTTAAAATAACTTTTTTTATTTACCCAAACAATAATAGAAATAGATACACACATTAAATTTATTGAATAAAATAAAATAAAAGGAAAAAAAATTATTATGAAAGACTGCACATATTAGAAATATTATCTGAAAATAAAAAATTTTATTTTGAAAAACTAAATTTCATCTATATATATATATATATATATAAATAAGAAAACGTCTTAAAAAAATAAATGCATAATAAAAAAATAAATGTCAATTTAAAGAGGCTATATGAACAAAATAAAAGAGAAAAATGGTATAAATCTAAATATAAATTGTTTTTTAAAAATATATATATAAAAAAGCATTAATTTTGTTTAAAAAATAAAAACAAAAAAAGAGGCTAGGTCAGCCCATATGGCTTATTTGTTAGAGCACGTACAACTGAACCCTTATTGTTTTCATATAATCCACCTAATTTTTTTTAAAGAAAAACAGATGACACTTCGTCTAGTTTTGCTCATATCGTGGCTGCAATAATGACTGGAAAATCGATACTTAATGTTTTTTTGATCTAAAACATTTTTTCAACTAATTTTTGATACAAAACACTTAGAAAACACTTTAGAAATCATAATAAACCTATTTATGGTCTAAAAAACAAAAACAAAATCCTGAAAACCAAAATCAATATGAATTCGGATATGTTTTTTCACAAATTTTAAAGGTAAAAAAACATTTAATATGAACTTTAATCATTAAATGAAACCATTTTACACAAATATCGACAGTTTTGATGGTTTAAGTCGGAGTTAATGATATCTTTTTCTTTTTCTACCGTCAGAATCCAGCGATTCACTTTCTCCTCTCTCAACGAAAGACTAAAAGATAACAAAAATAAAATTTTACATCAAAATTAAATTAGACAAATATTAAGATATCAAAACTATATAATTTGTATTATTTTTAAAAAGTGAGGACCAAATTATATCTTTTTAAAAATTTTTAGCATGTCACCCATGTATAATGCCTTTTTTATTCTAGTCTATATTCTTTCATTAATTAAGAAATCAAAAGTAATTGCCCCTCAATTAAAATTAAATCACTCAAAATTAAACTCTAAGGACAAGAAAAAAAATTATTAAGAAATACACCATAGGTCCGCACTCCACAGTGTTTTATATAGGCGTGGACAATATCTGCTCTACAGTTAAAATCCCAAGCCATTTAGATTTTGACTTAATATAATTTGTTGACCCTTTCATGTATATTTTGACACTGTAGGTGCTATGCAACGTGCGGAAAAAGTCTGGATTGCTTGCCTTTTATTTCTCTACAAAAATAAAGCACCGACTAAATTAAATACTTTTTTTTTTATTTGATAGTGAAAAATATAATCGGATTAATTTATGTATTAAACAAGATTAAGTTATTCTTTAGAAGATTTTAATCCCTTATATTGGCTTAATATATTTAAACTAATTTAATAATTTATTCTTGATATTAACATGTTGTATGTATTAATCAAGATTATGTTATTCTTTAGATGATTTTAATCCCCTATATTGGCTTAATATATTTAAACTAATTTAATAATTTCTTCTTGATATTAACATATTGTGTTTGAGAACGCCGTTGAAATCATGTTTTTTTTTTAAGTTTGAATTTTTTTGTTTAAAGTTATTTTTATTATTTTGATGTATTTATGTCAAAAATAATTTTTAATAATTAAAAAAATATAATTTTGATATATTTTCAAGCAAAATATACTTTGAAAAATAATTTCTACATCACTCTCAAATATCTTTTAAACTATGAATACACACACCACACCTTATTTTTTTTTGAAAAACAAATAGGGATAACAAATAGTTTATATCTTTTAAATTATGAATACACTCTCAAATAGTGTTATCATACAAAACACTAAGTTGTGTGGCCAAATTACTATGCAAAATATATCACTTACCAAAACACATGAAACTGTGGAGTATAACAACATTATTTTTTTTTCTAATTTTTTTCCACCTTTATAGGACCAGATATAATGCCAATCCATGTAAATTTGTTAAGCAGGGGAAAGATTGGAAAACAGAGGCCAAAGTGATAAAAAAAAAAAAGAAAGAATGGGTGGTGACTTCTGAATTGGTGAGAAGAGTTCACTTTCATCATTTTATTTTTCAGATTATAAATATTTAGTCCTTACAAGTTTCACGATTCCAATTTTAGTTCACAGCTTTATTTTTCTTATTTTTTGATTTATAGTTTGAGAGATGAGGGATAATCATCGAATTTTAGCAATAGAGAAAAAAATAATAGATTTAGGTGTCAATGGGTTTCATTTGATATAAAAAGTTATAGTTATGTGTTTTTTCCCCTTGAAATTGTTGAAAAAAGGAGTGAGGATTTTATTTTCAGTTTGGATTTGTGTTTTTAGGTGAGTTTTAGTGGGGGTTAGAGTTGTTTTAGCAGTTTATTTACACTGGATGTGTTTTTTAAATTTTTTTCTTCT
>Ga0325403_1000028_pt1 | contig 61374 bp, 31 predicted proteins | sample PopdelMetagenome_19_FD_205665 | JGI IMG/M metagenome (GOLD analysis project Ga0325403, IMG submission 205665) | Populus deltoides microbial communities from Bellville, Georgia, United States - Xylem-PdKOR-R4 | ecosystem: Host-associated > Plants > Phyllosphere > Stem > Wood/Secondary xylem... | reverse complement strand
AGAACTCACCTCAATCACCATCATCCTTGATTTGGATCCAAGAAGGAGATTAGCCAACCATGATTATATATAAGAACACTTCAATAAACATGAAATAACTTGAATCACACTGAAATAATAAGTTTTATAAGCTAAAGAACCGAAATCTATAAAGAAGAACACAACACAATTTCAGTAAATATTCGGACTCAAATCTGACTCTAACTTTGGACAGCAATTCGACCCTCTTAGAAGCCTCTTCTAAAGATGGCTAGTAGAGATATATTTATAAGCCATTCTGTTAGCTTTCTAGATCATTAAAGAAAAGCTCATTTGGACATCTGAGTCAAAAGTTATGGGCAAAACACCGAAAGGTGTTCTGGAAAATCAAATCAGGCCAGCTTGGAGAACACTTTGGTGCACGTTTTTCTTCCTCCTTTGTGAGCTGTCTCTTTCTTCTTTTTGACCCAAAATAATGTGACAATGTCCCCTCCAGCTTTCCATCCATGTGCTTGCCCTCTTGGATCAATGAATTATCCAAAATAAATCAAATGTTATTTGTTGTGTGGACATGTAAGATCATGGATTGTGCTTGGGCTGATTTGAAGGCTGATTTGAGGCTGATTTGGGGCTGAATTTAAGCATCAAATAAGGATACAAATGTACCTATTATTTGGGCTAAGATTGACATTAAAACCTTAAGTGTTTGATGGTTGAAGTTTGCACACAACATAAGGCAAGTTTGGGCTTGAAATAGATCATATGATATTCTTTTCTAGAATTGGAATAGAATTGATTTTTAGGGCAAATTTGGAGCACTTATTTGAACCAAGATTTTCTTCAATCTTCAACTAAATTTTTCTTCAATTGTTTGTTCCGAATTCCGACGTTGAATTTTCTGAAATAATTCATTTAAGCTTCAAAAATCTATCGAAACATTAAAAGAAACTTCATTACTAAAAAGTACATCAATTATTATAAAAAAACCCAAATAAAAACAATAAATACATATGTAAAATAAAAGACTTAATGATACTTTTGATGCACAATCATTGATGAAGGTTCGATCCTAGTCGCATCACCTAAAACATTAATGGCCACAAATCAGTACATTCATATTCAGTAATCACACAACTCGTTACCATGCATGACTTAAGGATACACAAGTTCATATTCAAGTATTCCACATATCACAATCACACAATGCAATCATTTTAATCCCTGGACCAATTTTAATACATAAATCTACTATAGAAATTAGTTAGCGAAACTGGTTCGCTAGTGATGCAGATTTGCCAGCGAACTGATTTGCTGGAACATAAAATCGTTAGCAAAACTTGTTCCTTGGTGACGCAAATTCATCAGTGAACTGATTCACTGGAACACCGAATCCTCAGTGAAACTGGTTCGCTGGTGATGCAGATTCATCAGCGAACTAATTCGTTGTTGACACCACAATTTAGCAGCGAAAACTGATTCTTTGCAGACAACACAATTCGACAACGAACTGATTTGATGCGGACAAAATGATTTCGAAGCAAAAACTAATTCACCGCGGACAACGCAATTCGGCAGCGAAAACTGATTTGCCACAGGCAACATAATTCGGTAGGAACATCCAGATGTGTTTTGGTACCAGCACATAATTTGTTTTTAGAACTCAGCATAATCACACAATTTCAAGCATGGACATCTACATGTAATTCGATTCCAGCACACAATTTGTTATTAGAACCCAGCAGAATCATACAATTTCAAACATGGACACAGTTTGGTATTAGAATCTAGTAGAATCACATAATTTCAAGCATGAACATCTACATGCATTTCGGTTCCAACACATAGTTTGTTATTTGAATCCAGTAGAATCACACAATTTCAAGCATAAACATCTACATGCATTTTATCACACAATACATTTTGTTTAACACTTTAACTATGGTCGGCCCTCTACCAAGTTTTGTTCATTCAATTTATTCATTTTTCTTTGTTAAGTGTTCTTGAATTTAGCCCTATTTCATCTCTATTTTCTTGTCCTTCTAGTTAGTTTTGGTTTCCTTCACAACTGGCCTAGAAATCCTAGGTCATTTTCTTAGGGTCTTCTTCTTTATTTTCGGTTCTAGGGTCTCAAGGATAAGAGGAAGGAAGTGACATGACCTATACCTTTCGAATCTAAGTAGGTTTGGGGAAAGTTTGATAGTGTTCCTTCATTTCTTCTCCCGGTTCTCCCTCTTCTTCTTTTTTCTCAGTTTCTCATCCTTCTGATGGTTTCTCCGCCACCGATTCTAGACCCTTTCTCATTCCCTCTAAGCAGCTGTTCAACCTTCTCTCAAGTTCTCAACTCTTACATGTCCAAAAAACACCTACAACTGGGTTTAGTTTAATTTTCTATTAGGAAAAAGGAAGAGAAGAAGAGCATGTAGCTGAACATGCAGCTATTACAGGCAGACTTTAGGAAGAGGAAGGGTCATCTTCTCTCTCCCCCTTGTATTTATACCCCCTCTTAAAGAGGTGGGGTGTTGGTTTAAATTTGGTCTTGTTCCCTCTTTGGTTATTTCAAGACCGATTTTTCCCCTCTCTTAACTCCTTAAGGTAGACTGGTTTGTTTCCCTAAACTTTTACTATGGATTGTACCTTGATAATGAATGGAAACTAGTTTATCAATTCCTGGAATGATATTGTATTTTTTTTATAAAACAAAATACCGTTGTTTTGGCTTTGAAAAGCCGAGTTGTTACAAAATTAATATGCACTACTATTGTAAACATAACCGATAAAAACACAATTCATATTTCTAGGTCCTATCTTTACCCTTTTTGAGGATTATATAAACCATATTTACAATACACCCCCACACTTTGAGATATTTATAGGAAGATCTTCTATATTTTACAATTTATAAGATGTCTTTTCTAACTTTTTATGGGGTATTTGTTAAATTAGCAGTCATAATTTTCTCCCTCTATAAACTCTGGCCTCCTCCTAAACTTATCAACATGGTATTTGTTATTTTGTTTAGTATCATGTTTTTATATTCTGTAATGTTATTTTGTTGTGGTGAATAGGCAACAATGGTCTGATGGATAATACCATTTCGGAAATATAATTCACTAAATGGTACTTTATAATCTCTACCTTTATCACTGTTTTAGTAAATTTATTTCTTGTGAAGTTGATTTTCAACTTTATTCTTGTAATATTTAAATATTTTTAAAGCTTCATCTTTGCTCCTAAGTAAATAGATATAATCATACCTTGTGCAATAATCTATGAAGGTAATATAATATTTCTTTTCACCTCTAGTTTGTACCATTTTTAAATCACTAATATCTAAGTGAATTAAATCTAAAGGTTCACTATTTATTTGAATTGTTTGAAATGAATGTTTTGTGAATTTTGATTCTACGTAAACCTTACATTTATAAGTTTTTTAAAAAATCATATTTGGTAATAATTCAAGATTAATTAACATTTGCATAGAATTATTATTCACATTTCCTAACTTATCATGTCACACATCACATAACTCAAGCAAATAAGAAGAATATACATTATTATTATTATTATTCCATTATTGATTACAATGGTCATTATATTGATTTTGAAGAGGTCATCACTAAAATACTTCTTACCTACAAACATTCTACTCTAAGATAGTTTAAATTTATCACTCTCAAATACCATCTTATAATCATTTTTCTAAAAAACGAGTTAGACAATAAGTTCTTCCTAATATCAATAACATAAAGTACATTTTGAGGATGAAGCTTTTCAGAAGTTATCTTCAGCATGACCTTTCTAGCACCTAACACCTTAGAGATTGATGAATTCCATATATATATATATATATATAGATGTTTTCTATTCACTTCCTTATAAGTGGAAAACATCCTCTTTTAGTGCATACATGTCTTGTGGCACCAGTATCATCCTACCATTACTCATGATTATTATTTAGGTTAACTTTAAAAATAATAGTAGAAAGATTCATTTTTGAAACTTCATTTATCCTTAGTTAACCTCGGTGATATTAGCTTAAGTAGTTTTTTTTTCTTTGAGTTCCCTTGTTGAGCCTTATTTCTACAACCCCTGATTAAATGTCTAGTCTTATTATAGATAAAACATTTGCCATTAAATTTTATGGTAACACCCTTCTTCTTCACAACAAGCTTATTCTTTTAGTTTTTATTGTGAGACTTTACCACTTGTTTCATAATATTTTCTTTAGGGGTACTAGAAGAGTTGATTATTCTTTTAGATAACTTATTGTTCTCTTTTATCCTTAACATCAGAATGAGAACTTCAACTCCTATCTTTTTATATATATTAATTAGTACTTAAAAATGTATTTTTATCAAAGTTTTATATCATCATTTTGCACTTGAAGTATCAATAACTCCTTAACTAGAGCATGTTTTATAATAACATGTCTAATAATATAAGATGCCTTTAATTTATGGTAAATGTTCATCTTAAATGCAAGCCTATCACATAAATCAAATGATTGATTAATGAGTTTAACTACTGAAATTGAGAAGACAAAGAGAGGGTTAAGCTTAGAAAAGAGATGCTGGTTCAGTCCAAACTGGAACACCATTCAGTTATTGGATCATAATTGGAGTTGTAGAACTTGGATTTAGGTCTCGTTTATATGTATGGAAAGCTAATACATAGGCCTAAAACTTTCATGAAGAGTCCAAGATTTAAAAGTGTCATTTTCGAGTTCAAAAGGTAGCAACAACGGAGATGTCAGAATCTGTCCTGCAACCCAGACATTGTTCAGTGTTCAGCCTATAACTCAAGTTCTAGAAGTCTAAATGCGCTGATTCTTATTTTGTTGGAAAGTTGAGACAATTTCCCAGAACTTTCATGAAGACTATATGTTCAAATTCGAATGTTAGTAATGATGTTTTGTTCAGACAAGAAGATAAGAATTATCACCAAGTCAAGATATGGCCACCCACTCAACACATTAGTCATCAAATCAATAATTCCGAATTTTGGCCTATAAAAGGAGGCATTTGCCATGCATTTAGGCATCTTGGTTTTAAGATCAAGATCACATTCTTGCTTTCTTTCTTTGTATTTTTTTAATGTTTAAGTTTTTGTTTTCATTAATCTCTTGTTTATACTTTTCATCATAACTATGTTCTTATCTAGTTTATTTATGTTTCTCTTATTCACAATGTTTAGCTAAGTTTATTATGTCAATGTGAAAAGGTTACACTAATGATGTAAGAATAAGTATAGTATAACTCAATATGGACCTTAATGTTTGACACTAATATGTTTTGTATTTATTATCTTACTCACTTTTAATACCTTGCTTGTTAAATGGTTAATCTAGATTTGTGTTGAACAACCCTTGGTAAAACAAATACTTGACACTTTCATAGCCCAACTGTATGGTATAACCGACACTTGTGCTATGAAAGGAACTTGATTTGTTGTTAACATAAGTTATCACCATGAATACCTGACAATATTTACAAGTATTGGCATTACTCGATTAAGATAATTAATGTAATCATGTTAATAATTTATAATCCGATTGGAACTTCCTTTGTGTGTGGTTTCCAATTGAGTAATAAAAAGAGTTTATACTATACTTATTTGAAATACCATTAGTGGATCCTCTAACCTTGGCAACTGTTTTATTATTGTTTAATCCTTACATCAATATCACATCTCAAAGTTCTCTTCAACATCAATATCATTTTCTTATTTGAAATTTATATAGTTCACCTCCCTGTGGTTCGACCCGGTCTTGCCGGGTTATTTATTACTTTGACACTCCTGCACTTGGGAGAAGATATCAATCTTTTGGTCATGTCAAGTTTTTGACGCCGTTGCCGGGGAAGGTAAATAACTGTATAAGTTATATATTTTATTTTATTGTCTTTTCTTTTCTTTCATTTTATCTAACTTTTGTTTCTTTTGTTTTCTTTTGTTTTTTTTTTTCTTTTTTTTCTTCCATTTTATTCTCTTCCTACACGTGCATGAGAGTTTGGTCATATACATTAAGTTGTAGACTTTGTAGGGTATCCTCATCGTTTTTAGAAAATATGACCGAAGAAGATAACTAGTCGCTTCATAATGAGAATAATCGAGTTAGAACACTTAGAAACCACATGAATCCTACAAGAACAAGTGCACCATCATGTATAGTTTTCCCTCCTGATTCATCTCACTTCAATTTTAAGCCAGTCATTATTCAACTTTTACCTATTTTTCATGGCTTAGAACTAGAAAATCCATACTTGCATTTGAGAAAATTTGAAGAAGTTTGTAACACTTATAATGACTTAAATTGTAGCATGAACACCATCAGATTAAAGTTTTTTCCTTTTGCTTTAAAAGATAAAGCTAAAATATGGCTACAAAATTTGAGACCAGGATCTATTCGTGCTTGGTATAAAATGCAACAATAGTTTTTAAAGAAGTTTTTCCCTTTTCATAAAACAAACTCTTTCAAAAGATAAATCATCACATTCACTCAAAAGCTAGGAGAAACATTTTACCAGTGTTGGGATAGTTATAAAGACTTGCTTAATACTTGTCCTCATCATGGTTTTGAAACATGGAGATTGGTTTCACATTTTTTTGAAGGGTTAACACCTAAAGATAGGCAAATCGTGGAATTGATGTGTAATGAAACTTTTGAAGATAAAGACCCTGATGAAGCAATGGAGTACATAGACTTGTTAGATGAAAATGCTCAAAATTAGGACACTACAGGTGCTTATGAGGCACCGGGTAAAACTCAACCTCATACATCTAGTGGAGGTATGTACAACCTTAGGGAAGATCATGACCTCTAAGTCAAATTTGCATATTTAACTAGAAAAGTCGAGGCATTTGAATTTAAAAAGAGTGATCAATTAAAATCTATTCAAGACATTGTGTGTCACATCTATTAAACGAATAAACATGCAACTAATGATTGTCCAACTTTGCCTTCTTTCAAAGAATGTCTCTATGAACAAGTTAATGCTTTAAACAGTTTCCAAAGGCCAAATCATAACCCATACTCACAAACATACAATCCTGGTTGGAGAGATCATCCAAATTTCAGTTAGAACAGTAGTAACAATAATGCACAAACTTCACAGCCACCATTTCAAGCACACCATAATTTTTAAAATTCTCATGGATATGCACCTCCTTATGCTCCCCCTCATAGAAGAAATCTTGAGGAAACATTGCATGTATTCATTGAAAAGCAAGAGACAATCAACACTCAAAATGCTCAAACCATGGTAGATTTAAAAGATACTTTTGCAAAGTTCACATCTGCTCTCAGTTTTCAGGAGAAAGGTAAGTTTCCATCTAAACCTCAGCAAAATCCCAAAGGGCAATACATTTCAAGTGCCAGTAACTCTGGAAGCCAACACATGAATCAAGTCAAATCAGTCATTACTCTCCGCAGTGGTAAGGTTATTGAAAAACCTATTTTTGAACCTTGTGAGAAAGATGATGAGTTACTCTCTGAGGGTAAGGAAAGGGTTGAACCTGAACATTGCAAAGAAAAGACTGATTCCCCACCAGTACTTCTATTTTTTCATGTTATGACCAAACAAAGGAAAGTCAATTACAATTCTGAAATCTTTGAAACTTTCAAACAGGTAAGGATCAATATACCTTTGTTGGATGCTATTAAACAAGTACCTTCTTTTGCTAAATTTTTGAAAGAGTTGTGCACCGTGAAGAGAAAAATGAATGTGAAAAAGAAAGCCTTTTTAGTCGAACAAGTAAGTGTCATTCTTCAAAACAATAATGCTTTGAGATATAAAGACCCTGGTTGTCTTATAATTTCATGCTTTATTGGAGAACATAAAATTGAAAAGGCTTTACTTGATCTTGGAGCTAGTGTGAATTTACTTCCATATTCGGTTTTTCAAAGTCTCAATCTAGGTGAGTTAAAACCAACTTCTGTAACTCTTTTACTTGCTGATAGATTTGTAAAAGTGCCTAGAGGAATAATTGAGGATGTGTTAGTACAAGTTGATAAATTCATTTACCCTGTAGATTTTGTTGTCTTATATACACAACCTGTTGAAACATGTAATCCAATTCCTATCATTTTAGGACGTCCGTTTCTTGCAACTTCTAATGCATTGATTAATTATAGGAATGGACTGATGAAGCTATCATTTGGAAACATGACATTGGAGATGAATATTTTCAACATTTGCAAGCAACCTAGAGATGATAATGATTTACAGGAAGTAGATCTTATTGAAAAATTAGTTTATGATCAATTTGAATCTACCTTGAGTAAAACTGAGTTTGACAAATATGAAGATTTGCAATTAATTTATTCTCAGAAAGAAATCAAGGACAAGAAAGGCACCGAAAATATTATCGTGGATCATTTATCAAGATTGACAATAGATTCCACATCTAACATCACACCAATTGATGATTACTTTCCTGATGAATCTTCACCTTTTGTTGCTTCAATACCTTGGTCTGCTAATATTGATAATTTTCTTACTTCAGGATTTTTACTAGCTCATTGGAATACCCAAGACAAAAGAAATTTTTTAAGCGAAGTGAAAAGCTTTTATTGGGATGACCCTTACCTATTCAAATATTGTCCTGATCAAATATTTCAAAGAAGCATTCCCGACAATGAGTTAAGTAGTGTCATTAAACTTTGTCATTCTGAGGCATGTGGAGGTCATTTCTCGTAAAACAATAGCTACAAAAATCTTACGAAATGGATTTTATTGGCCCACCATGTTCAAGGACACATATGCATTCTGCAAAACCTGTGAAAATTATCAAAAGGTAGGATTTATTATTTCAAAACATAGAGAGTCTTTAGATAATCTTCTATTGACTTTTGGGACATATCTTAGTGGCAATGTGCATTGTGCATTTCATGACTTATGACCCCATTTTCATAAAGAACATGCTCGGCATAGTCTTGGAAATCTGACTATAAAAGACCATGTTTGCTAGTTTTTAAGAAAACTAGATGGGAAGCCTATCCTCGACCCATAGAGAGCGTTTAAGTCGTTCTTGGACATAAAACCAAGGGAAGATGTGAGCCACAATACAACTATAATTTAAGCCTTAGTTTGTAAGAACGTGTGTCTTTTGGTTTTATTAATAGCATAATATTTATGTTTTGTTGTTTCTTATTTTATTTAAGTGTGTTTCAGGCTTGTCAGTGTTTGTTGTTTCAGGTGATGTCTTCTATATTCTATCTTTCTGCCTTAGGACATTGAGGACAATGTCTCGTTTTAGTTGGGGGGAGAGGGTAGTAGTTGACAAAAAAACTAACTAACTAACTAACTAATTGCTTTTGTTTTTAATAAAACCATTTGACAAAACTGTTATTACTAAAATGACAGAGTAGGGGATAATTTTATTGACTCTTGAGACTCATCGTAGTAAACATTTTCCAATGGTTATTTGCAATGTTCATAACAAGGTCTATCACATACTTCTCATGAAATATTTAGATTTATAAACTCTCGCATTATTGTTACTTAATTTTGCTCATATACTTATTTAACAAGTATTTATAAATCATCATTTTTACATACACATTTTAACACATGCTTATAGGTTGCACATTAGATCATTACATTAATTATGTTCTTTTGTTAAAGGTAACAACTAAGGGAAAGGGATAATATATTATTTGCAAAAAAAAAGAGAAAAAAATTGATAATAAATGTAAATAAATAAATAAATAAAAACGTAGATAAGTTTGGTTTCGTAGCCTCCCTAACCTAAGCAATTAAGCCCGAAGGGGTGTTTTAGCACCTAATACCCTAAAGTCAACTGATTTGGGAGCTATTGGCCCAATGCATGTTACATGGGTTGAGGAGAAAGCTTAAGGGAATCAAACATTGCATTATCTACATTTTAGTATCTGCAACTCGAGTTATTAAGCTCGAAGAGGTGTCTCAACACCTAATGCCCTAAGACCAACTGGTCTGGGAATCATTAGCCTAAAGCTCGCTACATGGGTTCAAAATACATTGTGTTATAAATTATTACTTAAAAAAAAGATAATCATCCCAACCCAAGAAAGTTAACCTTAAACATTAGAACAAAATTTTGTTTTCTTCCAAGTAAAGCCCCATAACTATGTGTTGATATATTGAGCACAAAAGAAAGGTTTATTAATATCTTGGTAAAGAGGTATTGAGCAGACATATAAATCGAATGAGAGTTTATTTATCTGAATAGATTGATGGAAGTTGAATGATGAATGTATTGCTTTGTGGAACTTGTAAATTGTTTTTCTATTTTAACATTTTAATTACTAAGGACTAGTAATAAGCTGGTTGGGGGGGTGTGATTAGTACTTAAAAGTGCATTTTTATCAAGGTTTTATATCATCATGTTGCACTTGAAGTAATAATAATTCCTTAACTAGAGCATGTTTTATAATAACATGTCTACTAATATAAGATACATTTAATTTATGATAAATTTTCATCTTAAATATAGGCCTATTACATAAATCAAAGGATTGATTGATGAGTTTAACTACTGAAATTGAGAAGACAAAGAGAGGGTTAAGCTTAGAAAAGAGATGTTGGTTCAGTCCAAACTAGAACACCATTCAGTTATTGGATCATAACTAGAGCTGTAGAACTTGAATTTAGGTCTGGTTTATATGTATGGAAAGCTAAGACTTAGGCCTAAAACTTTCATGAAGAGTCCAAGATTTAAAAGTGTCATTTTCGAGTTCAAATGGTAGCAATAACAAAGAAGTCGGAATCTGTCCTACAGCCTAGACATTGTTTAGTGTTCAGACTTCAGCCCATAACTCGAGTTCTAGAAGTCCAAATACGCCAATTCTTGTTTTGTTGGAAAGTTAAGATAATTTCCCAGAACTTTTATGAAGACTATATGTTCAAATTCGGATGTTAGCAATGATGTTTTGTTCAGACAAGAAGATAAGAATTGTCACCAAGTCAAGATGTGGCCACCCACTCAACACATTAGTCATCAAATCAATAGTTCTGAATTTTGGCCTATAAAAAGAGGCACTTGCCATGCATTTAGGCATCTTGGTTTTCAGATCAAGATCATATTCTTTCTTTCTTTCTTTATATTTTTGTAATGTTTAAGTTTTTGCTTTCATTAATCTCTTGTTTATGCTTTTCATCATAACTATGTTCTTATCTACTTTATTTATGTTTCTCTTATTCACAATGTTTAGCTAAGTTTATTATGTCAATGTGAAAAGGTTACACTAATGATGTAAGAATAAGTATAGTATAAACTCAATATGGACTTTAATGTTTGATACTAACATGTTTTGTATTTATTATCTTACTCACTCTTAATACCTTGCTTGTTAAATGGTTAATCTAGATTTGTGTTGAATAACCCTTAGTACAACAAATACTTGGCACTTTTATAGCCCAACTGAATGGTATAACCGACCCCTGTGCTATGAAAGGAACTTGATTTGTTGTTAACATAAGTTATCACCATGAATACCTGACAACAATTACAAGTATTGGCATTACTCAAATAAGATAATTAATGTAATCATGTTAACAATTTATAATCTGATTGGAACCTCCTTTGTGTGTGGTTTCCGGTTGAGTAATAAAAAGAGTTTATACTATACTTATTTGAAATATCATTAGTGGATCATCTAAACTTGACAACTGTTTTATCATTGTTTAATCCTTACATCAATATCACATCTCAAAGTTCTCTTCAACATCAATATCATTTTGTTATTTGTAATTTATATAGTTCACCTCCTTATGGTTCAACCACAGTCTTGCTGTGTTATTTATTACTTTGACACTCCTGCACTTGGGAAAAGACACCAATCTTTTAGTCGTGTCAAGTATGCTCAAGATAGTTCTTGAAATCTTTGTAAGATGGTGATAATTTTTCAATAATTATATCCATTTGGAAGGAGTCACTTATAAACATACCTTCAACATGTATATTATGCAAGATGAGCTGAAATTCTTAGACTTGGTTTATCACGGTCTTTGAGTCGACCATTTTATAATCTAGAAATTTACTAACTATGAATTTTTTCATACCAACAATTTTTACCTTATACTTTTTATTCAAAGCTTCTCAAAGTGCATTTGTACTCTTATTAAACTATACACATCATATAGTGTATTATTTAATCCAATCAAAATGTAGTTTTTGCATATAAAATTGTTATGATTCCATGCATCCATAATTGTCATAGTAATGGAATCAAGTTCATCATTTGACAACTTTGATACTTCTTCTGTCAATTTTTTTTTTTTCGAATTCAAGGTGGTCAACATAGAACAACATCTTTTATTGTCATCTCTTAAAGTTCAATCCATTAACCTTTTCAGGTTTCTTACCATATACCATAGAAGGTGATGGTGGAATCCTTACTACTGAAGTCATACTTGTCGAAGCAATACTAATTGGGATAATCAATTTTTGAGTTGAACTATGGTAAAAATTATAAAAATAATAGCCAAATATATTTAGGCTTCTCAATAATCAAGTAAAACAAGTATATTATAAAATAAAGTTGTAATAAAATAACTTAATAAATAAAAGTATTGAAACTATACAAGATAATAGTAATCACTTTTGAATGTTTTAGTTTAATAAAATATACTCATTAACATACATCATATAATAAACAATTGTTTAAATAATTAAACAAATGAACATACATGCAAAATACTAAATATCATATATAACTAAACAAAAACTAACCATTTAAAAGTTTAGTTCAAAAAGTTATATGACATGCATTAATTCATACAAAATGATTCAAATGAAAATAACAAACTTGACAAAAGATAAATTAAAAATTAAAAAATAAGATTTCAAGCTAAAAGACATAAAACATGATATATACACTAAACAAAGACTAGTAAAGAGTAAAGTCTTAAGATTTTAATCCAAAATAATCAGACTAGTCAGCAAGATGTTTAATTTAGCATAACAAAAGCATTCTAAACAAATTAAATGTTCAAGAAAAGTCTAGTTTTTATATAGGTTGAAACTATAAGCATGCAATTTTATATGTCTTGACAAACTTGTAAACAATATAAAACATATAAAGATTCTAGCATGCATACTGAGCATATATATAAAGAAGTATAAGAGATTGAAAAACAATCATAGCATGCATACTAATGTATTAGATTAAACAAAACCAAAGAAGAGTACTTACTTGTTGAAGCATTTAAAATTAATGAAGTTTTGTTATTGTCAATGATAAATCATTTGTCTTTAAGACTTTATTGCTCATCACTTGGTGCGAATGATAATTGTAATAAACCTCCAAAGATTCCAACATCACTTTATTTAGATGCATCTCCAGACAATGTTTACGAACCATAGATAATGGAGCTTACGTATATCTTAACAAAGATGAACTTAAAGCTTTAGATTTAGGAGATAAACTAAAGCTAAAACAAAGCTAAGAAAAGTAGAAAACACTAAAAATAAGAGGTAAGGAAGAGTGTGTGATACGAACCAAGTTAGGTTTGAATTTTGCCTTAAAATGCCTATCGACTAGTTTTGCGAGATCAAACATATATCTCAAATCATACATTGGATCAATTTGAGATTTTATAGGGAGATACTAAACACATGCAATATATTTTGGTAAGATTTCAGGTCAACAAAAGTTCGAGAACATATTATTTAAATTGGTTGAAGTTGATGTTACTCTTTTGATAAATTCATCGACATTGATTCATGGGATGACATGAAAGCTATAATGAGGAAACAATTTTTTCATAACTTTTATTATAGGGAGCTCTTTTAGAAATTGCAGAGTTTACATCAAGGGTCAAAAAGTATGAAAGATTATTAGAAGAAAATAGAAATTGCAATTATCAGAGTTGATGTGGTTGAAGATAGGGAAGTTACTATGGCTAGGTTTCTTAATAGGCTGAATAGAGAGATAACTAATGTTGTTGAGCTACAACACTATGTAGAGCTAGAAAATATGATTCATATGGCTATAAAAATGAAGGAAAAAACTCAAAAGGAAAGGAATGTTCATTTAGCTTACAATTAAGGTTATTCATCACCATGGAAATTGAATTTCAAGGAAAAAAGGGGCTGCTCAACCAAAACCTTTCATTAGCACTAAAGCCAAACCACCTAAAGCCAAGGTTTATTTCTCTACGGGTTCTAAAGGTAAGTATGATACCTAATATAAATTTACTAATGATGTTAAATGTTTCAGGTGTTAAGAGCTTGAGCACTATGCTTTAGAGTGTCCAAACAAGAGAATAATGGTTATTAGAGACAATGAAGACATGGATTTCAAAAATGTCAAATCTGATTGTGAAGACATAACACCATTTGAGGATTGTACTAATGAGGAGGTTGCATACCTGGTTGAAGATAAGGCCTTAGTTATTGATATTGATTAGCAAAGGGAGAATATCATCCATATGCATTTTTATGTACAAAAAAAAGATGTGGAACTTTATTATAGATAATGAAAGTTGTGCTAATATAGTTGGTAATACCCTTGTTAGTAAACTAAATTTATGTACTATTAAGCATCATAAACCTTATAGATTGCAACGGTTGAATGATTGTGGTGAGGTGAAAGTGACTAAGTAGGTCTTGGTTCCTTTCTTATTAGGTAGTATGTTGATGAGGTTCTATGTAATATGATTCCAATACATACAAGTCAGATCTTGTTGGGGAGACCATGGCAATTCAGCAGGAAGACAACACATGATGGGATTAGAAATAAGTATATTATTGTAAAAGATGATAAAATCATAACTCTTGTACCTCTTACACCCAAACAAGTGTATGATGATCAAATAAAGTTAAAAATAGAACATGATGATATAGGTATAGAAAATCAAAGTGAGGGACAATATAAGAAAAAACCATCATATTCAACCACAATCCAAAACAATTCTCCCACTACCCAAAACCATTCAGCCAAAAACTTAAACCATTTAGTCACTTCCAAAACAAACCCAAATCTGGCCGAGAATAAAGGTATGACCTGAAAAGTGAAGAAAGTAAGTGAGAAAAGTGTGAATCATGTGGAAAAACTAAAGAAACAACCCAATTTATTCTAATACTAACGAACTTGACCCTTCTATTCATAGTGTTTGTAGTGTTTATGTTTTTTTTTTTTGCTTCAGGAGTTTCATGATGTGTTTCTTGATGAGATTCCTAGTGGATTGCCATCGATAAGAGGAATTGAACATCATATTGATCTTATACTTGACATATTGATTCTTAACTGACTAGCCTATCGAATTAATATTGAGGAAACAAAAGAGCTTCAAAAAAACAGGTATAAAAGTTGATGATAAATAAGTATTCCTTTGATAGAGATGGAAGGGTTATTACTCTTGTACCTTTGACACTTAAAAAAATAGATGATGAGCAACAGAAATTGAAGAAAGGAAGATGGATTAAAAGGAGAGCTTGTATACCATAAAGACTTTTTTTGTTAACAAAGTTCTTCTAGGCTTTGATGATGATGTTATTTTTCGGCTTGGTATTAATTTGTTTTCTTTAGAGGATGATCTTCTTATTATATATTCGAGGACGAATCATTTCAAAGAGGGAGGATATGATACAAACCAAGTTAGGTCCGAATTTTACATTAAAATACCTACTAACTAATTTTGCGAGATTAGGCATATCTCTTAAATCGTACATCAGATCAATTTGAAATTTTACAGGGAGATACTAGATACATATAAATATATTATGATAAAATTTCAATCAATAAAAGTTTAGGAACATATTATTTAAATTGGTCGAAGTTATTATTACTGTTTTGACAAATTTGTCAACAAAGTGTTTTTTCTTAGCTATTTTCAACCCAATCAACCTAAACCTATAATGCGTTAATTTTGAACAGCAAATAGATATTAAATAAGGCTTATTTAGGCCCTAAACTTGTGCTTATGCTACAAGGGTTTCTAATGTAGCTTGGATTCATTAAAGAATTGGAGTCCTTTCTTTTCTAGGATATGTGGTAGCTACGGGCTCTATAAATACCTTAGTTTTAGTTGTCTTTTATTTATTTTGGTTCTCTTTAAGTTTTGGCAGCTTAAAGAGAATTTTAATACATAATTTTTTGTTTTTAATTTATGTTTTTGGGTTTGATTAATTAGCTAAGGCCTAAAGCTTATTTGGTCTTAATAAATTAATTATTTTTAGCTATAACCTAAGACTTGTTTGAGTTTAATTATTAATTAGTTTTCAATTATGGCCCAATGCTTATTTATGTGCATACTTTCAGATTTTTTAGTATAGGTTTTAGGTTTAGCCTATAAGAGTATTAGAGTTTTTATTTTCAAGAGTATAAATACTCTTTGTAAGGATAAAATATTCAGATTTTTTAATACTATTGATGTTGAATACATTCAGCTTGTGTGTGAGAGATTCTTATATTTTTTTTTGGTTCTTTAACAAACTAAATAGACTTATCGAAGATTAATTGGCTTCATGACATCTTCCTAATACTTCTTGTTTGCGAATTGATATTTGTAAGGTGGGGGTTTCTTATTCCAATAATATTAGTGCCTTATACTATGTTTTCATTATGTCACACCCCTATTTGACCTGTTTTGGTTGTTGTGGATTGTGTTACTATGTAATCACAAGGTTTGCATCAATGTATAAAATTTGGAAAACAATGTGTAAAACTCTTCCTTCACCCTTTATATTTATAATAGATTTTGGAACCAAGACTGATAAACAATTAATTTTAGTAATTATAATAATTAATTTTGACCATTACCAACTTTGATTACCTGTCATAAAATTATAATTAAACCTAAACATTTTGACTTTAAATATGATGTTTTGGAGTTGAAAAAACTGATCAGGTTTGAAGAAACTCTTCTAGAAGAAAACTTATCAGATTCATGAGTTGGAATAGATAAAAAAAAAAAAAAAAGATGTCAAAAAGTAGTTATTTATGAGCCAAAGAATTAATTATAATAAATCCAAGTTCAAGAAAAAACTAGGTTAGCAAAAAAAAACCCTTTTAAACGCGGGGCTCGTGCTCGAGTCAAGTGTGCGTTAGGGGTTAAACTCATATCATTTTGCTTAGGTTTATTTATGACCTTTCAACTTCCTGCTAAATAAACAACCTTGTTTTTTTTTTTAAAAAAAAAAGTGAAATAGAAAGTTTTGAGTTTCATAACAAACATGCCAACAAAGAACTTTTAAGATCAATATCTCATTCATCAATAATTTGTTTTAATTATGTTAATGTTCTATGTTAGAAAACTTATATAACAAAATAATTTTCAGCAAAGTTTTAAACTAAAAGTTAGTGGAACTCATTTTAAACTTTACCTTAAATGTGTCTATTAACCATGTTTTATTAAAACAAATTCCATCTTCTATATGATGTTTGATGTATTAAAAGATTTAAATTCTTCAAAGTTTGAATTTAAAAAGATAAAAAATTACTCTAACTATCTTATAATTTAGTTGTTTTTGTACCTACCCTTTATGTTATGGAAAATTACAGTTTATATTATTGGTAAATGTAAAATAGATTAAATTATAGGATGATTTATAATGTAAATTGTTATGCACGTGATAAAATTTAAAATGCAAATTGTAATTTTTAGAAACATGAATAATAAATGTAAAAACAAATCAACGTATTTTTTCCTCTAGAAAACCAAAATAGGAATCAAACCTTCCAACCATTATATATATATATATATATATATATGTTTACTTGAAGTTATTTTTTTACGATAATTTTATGGTTAGAATTTGATAAACCTCAAAAAAATAAAAAAAAAGTGAAAGGACCCATTACGGTGATTTTGTGAACAAAAAAGGCGTTACCTTACTATACTATAGATTGACCATAACAAATTTGTAGGAGTTGATGCTGTTTGTGTGAAATTGTGTTTTTTTAAAAAGTTATTTTTTTATTTTTTATTAAATTTTTAATATATTTTTTAATTTTTTTGATATAATAATATTAAAAAATATTAAAAATAAAAAATTATTATTTGAATATATTTCAATAAAAAAATAATTTAAGTATCAATTCCTTAGCGCGTCAAATTGAAATTGATGAAAATGCCATCGAGCAGTTATAACGTGCCGAGTCTTAACTTGTTGCAAAAACAACGCTACAGACAAGTATCCGTCTCCTATAAAAACACCGGACTCCTACTACTGCACACTCACAAACCGTGACAGTACTGACCAGAGGCAAAAGATCGCGGAGGAGCCGGCGATAAACCCAAAAAAGAATAATTAGGGCTTAGGGTTTCAACAAAACTGAAAACAAAATTAAGAGACAGCCATGGAGATTGTCTTCGCCAGTGCCTCGACTATTACTGACCAGAGGCAAAAGATCGAACAGTACAAACACATTCTCAGCTCTGTTATTTCTTCTAACGACATTGTTCAAGCCAAGAAATTCATCGATCACAGTAGGTTTTTGTTCACTTTTGTTTTCTTTAAATTTATGGGTTTTTTTTCTGTTTTTTTCCTAATGATTGAAAAACGACCTGTAGTGTTGTCAGACGACGTACCGTTGGTAGTGTCGAGGCAGCTATTGCAGACTTTTGCTCATGAGTTAGGGAGGTTGGAGCCGGAGACGCAAAAGGAGATTGCCCATTATACCCTTGCTCAGATTCAGCCTCGGGTTGTTTCTTTCGAAGAACAGGTTCGTTTTTACATCGTTCAATTGTTTTGTGAAGTTGATTTCTTTTTTTGCAACGTTGCTGTGCTCTGGAATTTGGATTTTTATGCTACGGTTTCATTGTTTTTCCTTTTTGAACTGTCTGGTTTCTTAATGCTTATTATTACTGATAGCACTTTTTTTAACTAGTTAATTCAATTAAAATCAGGCGTGTTCGAGTTTGGTAAGCTAGTTGTGTGCATTGTGCGTGGATAAATCATTATGTTCAAATCTTATCTTTCTACACCGCAATGGTTAGATTTGGCTGTTGTTATGAGAATGTGCTTCATTCATATTGGTTTTTTACTGCTTGAAAGCAAGATGGATTGATCGCATAATTTTCTTATTACTTTTTTTGCATAAGTCTTGCAACAAGTGCAACCCATGTGTTTAGTTGCCACCGCTGAGTTTGTGACCCTGAGGAGACTGCCGGTGATAAGCCTGCAGGAACGTCACAGCAAAAAAAAATTAAAACATTTATAGCTTCCATATAAATAAGGAGCTGCACCGCAGCTACAAAATGAGAGTTTGATAAAAACCATTTCTCAGTGATATGAAATTGATTAATTGTATGATTCACAGGTGTTAATAATTAGAGAGAAACTTGCTGAACTATATGAGTCAGAACAACAATGGTCAAAGGCAGCTCAGATGCTCAGTGGCATTGATCTAGACTCTGGAATGAGGTCTGAGAGTAAGATTCCTTATATTTAACCATAGGAGTTGTTTATCTGCTGGTTATTAAAATGCCACTATCTGACAATCTGTATTTGTTTATAATTTTTCCATCAGGGTTATTGATGATTCATTCAGATTATCAAAGTGTGTCCAAATCGCTCGCTTATATCTCGAGGTATTTGACTTTCGTATGCATGGATAGGATATGTGATGAACTCATTAATAAACAACATTTTGTCACTGGGTTCTGGGTATATTGTTTGCTTTTATGTACTTTTTTTAAAAGCGAAGGCATTTATCAAGCAAGATTGTAGGATATTTAGATGAAAATGAACACATTCATCTATCACATTTTGTTGGCCTGGATGCGTTGTACTTGCCATTATTCTGGGTTGGGGTATACCTGCTTTTATCTGCATGTGCACTTGAGTTTCTTCTAAAAGTAGAGTGAGAAGTGATTTTTTTTTTCTTTTGGTTTTAAGATTTATCCAGAGCTAGATGAAACTGAGTGTTCAAGTTCCAAATCTGACTTTAGCTCAATGCTAGGTTGAGGGAATTATCTCTCTTATAGGTGCCATAAAACAGTTTGAAATTGCTATTGATGTTTCCTTCTGTTTATATTTGCAGGATGATGATGCAGTTAATGCAGAAGCTTTCATCAATAAAGCATCTTTTTTGGTTAGCAACAGCCAACATGAAGTGTTGAACTTGCAATACAAGGTTCAGATCGTTCTATTGTTTCTGAGGGTAATTTAATACAAGGCTGAAAAGTTTATTGTTTTGTTAAATTGTTTGCTTCTTATTTCTTGTTGTCAGGTGTGTTATGCTAGAATTTTGGATTTAAAGAGGAAGTTTTTGGAAGCAGCACTACGTTACTATGACATATCTCAAATTGAGAAGAGACAAATAGAAGATGAGTAAGTAAAACTAGGTTTTATTTATTGTGAATGTTTGGTACATTTAGTTTTTACTTTGATTCTCTGTGGAATCTTAAGAATATAGCCAAATCTGTTTTTCTAGTTTTGTTGACTCATAGAATGTTATTCAAGCGTTGAATCTATTCCTGTCTCTGCACTACCTGTGCTTGCCCACAGAACAGCATTGAATGGGATAAATTTGATGCCACATTGGCTTTGATTTTCTCTGAACTACCTTTGAATAAATTTTGGGTATGGAAACTTAATTCAGAAGACTATTGACCTCTAATTAATGTTGTACCTGGCATTTTATGCTGTGAATTATCCAACCCCATGTGAAAGTATACTGCTTGAAATATTTTTCATATTTGAATATATCAGTTTGTTTTTTTATGGTTCTTGTCATTGTCTTCAATTTTTAAAATATAAAATTTCATCTTCAACAAGAATTGTCCAGGCGACAAACTTTTCAGATATAAAATTTATCATCTGTAACAAAAAGGGTGCCCTTCTACTCTCCAGTTCCCATTTACAAATTGTTGGTGTGTTGAGGCACCGCACTGATACACAGTTGTTTACATTCTTTTGTTGTGTTCATCATAGAACCATTGATGAGGAAGCATTGGAGCAAGCTCTATCTGCTGCTGTGACATGTACTATCTTGGCTGCTGCTGGTCCTCAACGTTCACGTGTTCTTGCTACTTTGTACAAGGTAAACAATCTTAGCGTATTGTCATAATAAATCGATTTGCATTATACTTCTGGAAGATATACTAATGTATGGACATGGTCCAGGATGAACGATGCTCGAAGTTAAAAATTTATCCTATATTACAAAAGGTGCTTTCTCTCTCACACACGCACACACACTCATGCAGCATACTGCACCATTTTCTCTTTTTCAATTTTACTATTTTTCACACTCAATGCCTCAAGTTTTATTAGCAGAAACCTTGTATGAATTTACCAGGTGTATTTAGAGAGAATTTTGAGAAGACCAGAAATTGATGCATTTTCTGAGGAACTCAAAGCACATCAGGTTATAAATGTCTTTTCAACTGTTATTGATGCCACATTCACTTGATGTTATGATCTATAATTGTTGCCCTTTTGCTTTCTAAACAGAAAGCACTTTTGCCAGACAATTTCACTGTACTGGATCGTGCTATGATTGAGCACAATCTTTTGAGTGCTAGCAAACTTTACACAAATATAAGGTTGGAGATGCAATTGTCTTGGATTACCTTTTCCTTCAGGTTTCTTGTAATTTCTGTACTAATTTTTTTTTTTTTTGGTTTTCCACTTTATTTTTCTGTAGCTTTGATGAGTTGGGCACCTTGCTGGGAATTCCTCCACACAAGGTCAGTTTGTCATGATTTGCCAAGGTTCTCATGTAATTAATGTTCTACCCTTTATTCTTAAAGTGTGAGTTCTATCAATGTTTTAGTATACTGATCAAATCAGTTGTGCAGGTATCTTGTCATGCAGTTAGATCTACTGATCAAGTTGTGTGCTGTGTTTTCTTTAAATATTTCCACCTTCTCCCCCTTTGATGTTATGTTTTGAAAGTTGATGGGGAATTCAGTCTTCGTATGCATTTTCATGGGTTTTCCATTTGCTTAGCCCCATCCGTTGTCTGATGTGTCTCAGATGATAAGAGTATGCATAGTGTGCCTATTTAATCTTGTTCTACTTTTCTTTATCTTCAATGCTTTATGATACCTGCTTGTTTGAGTCTTGCTTTGAATATTGAGTCCCTGCTGGTGTTGGCTCTCTCTTTTTATTTTGCTCTTGTTTTTTCCTCAGTATATGCGTTCACAGTATATTTGTGTGACAGCTAAATTCTATTTTTTTTTTTTTTTTTTGCTTTTCAGGCAGAGAAGATAGCATCGAGAATGATTTACGAGGATAGAATGAGGGGATCGATTGACCAGGTATGAACCATGAAATTCTGATCCTGGCTCTCTAAATTTCAGACTTTTGCAATTATCAAGGATTTCATTGGATTGCATCATAATGAATTTGATATTCAGACTAGATTTAATTTTGAGGGCCACAATGGACTTGGAACATTTTTGACCAATTACATTATAGTCGAGCTTTCATTGTGACCTGCCCATTCATTTCATCCTTTTTCTCAGCTAGTGGCAACTTGTGTTGCAACATTTAAGATAGACGCTTGTCTAGTTAGCACTGTTTTTATGTTCTTCTGGAACTGCATTGTTAACATCACCTCAAATTTAAACTAAGTCTCGGGGTTGACCTTATTTGCTTTTTTGGGCCTTGGGCTTGCCGTCGATATGTTTCTTTCTGGATATCTGTTTCCTAGCAAATTCAAGTTTGCTCTGCTGAATCCAATATACCTGCCTACACCAGGTGGAAGCAGTCATACATTTTGAAGATGACACTGTAGAGCTGCAGCAATGGGATCAACAGGTGATTCCTAGCCATGATTACAAATTTCATGGGAATTTAACCATTGCTAGATTTCTTTTCAATTTGTTTCATGCACTCGGTATTGCCCTCTGAACCAGCTCTTATACTTTGCTTGCTGCATAATTTTGCAGATTGTTGGATTGTGTCAAGCACTGAATGATGTCCTCGATAGCATGGCAAAGAAGGGCTTGTCTATTCCTGTCTGATCTGTTTCTTTTTTTTCTTTTTTTTTTTTATAATGGCCAGTTACAAGATTAAGATGGATTACTTAGCTTATATGTGCTCAAAAGCAGAGAAGCCAATTTTCCATGGGTTTCTCATTATTTTTGTGAAGCTAAAATACTTTGGAAGTTTTATCTGCTTGTTTATCGTGTCAATAATCAATATTTTATTGAGCAGCACAACTTACAGCAATTTGGTCATTTATTGTTAATGTTAATTTATTTTTTCCCATCGTACCTTTTCTTGCCAGAGGTATACTGGCTTGTTGGTTACCTGTCTCTGCTTCACCCACACTCGAAACATTGCGCCACAGTGACTTCACTCTTTTTGGTCTCTTAAGATTTTTCTACTCAGATTATTGATTTTTTTTTTTTAATTTTAACCTGCTGTAATGTGTTGATATAGAATTAGATTTGCTGATTTGTTTGGATTTCTTTTCTATGGAGTTACTATGATGTTAAAATATCATCTTAATATTGGGTTGATGTATTGAGTTGATGCTCAATTTTGTAAAAAATAATTCATTTTATTGTTTGTGAAAAATTGAAAATGCAGGGACTAAAATTGACAGAGGTAAAAATACATTTTTTTTTCCCCTTCCTTGTAACTGCTTATAGTGCATTTTTTAAAACTTTTTGCTAATATAATTTTTTTCTCTTTTTCCCCCTCCCTTTAGTTTAAACTTCTATGTTTTAGTCTAGAATTTCAACTTTGTTTATGATTCAGTTCTTGAATTTGATAAATAAAAGAGTTGTAAAAAAGAAGAAGAAAAAAGAAGTTGTAAAAAGAAGAAGAAAAAGTGGAGGATAGAGAAAGTGATTGATTGACTAAATTTTATTAGTAAAAAATGTAAATTTGATATTAATTTGTTTTATTTTTAACGAGAAGAGTTATTATTATGTTTTTCACTTTTTACATTTTTTCAAAAGTAGATTAAGATTGAGAAAAAAAAATGGAGGTTGAGAAAATAAAAATAGCTTGATTTTGTATGTTTTAACTGATTTTAGAGATATTTTAAGTTGAGAAATTAGTTATTCTCGTTATTTTGAGGTGTTTATTATGTCTTTTGAGATTAAAATAAATTAAAAATATTATTTTAAATTCAAAAACTTTAGCTGTTAGTTTTTTTTGGTTAAAATTTGGACAAATAAATAACAAGATATTTATTTTTTATTAATAAAAAAATGACATTACAGTTAGTTTTAGAAATAAAAAATTGCTTATGAATATTCAATAAAATAAAATTTTTGTGCTTCAATTTTTTTATGGATTTTTTATATTTAATCATATTAATTTTTTTCTTCTTATAATATATAAAAATATTGAGATATTATTTTAATATATTATTTTAATTCTTTTTAAGATCATAATGAATTTTTATTTAAAAATAATGTTTACTATATATATATATAAAAGTATTTTCTAAGATAATAAATAGATTCATTAATAAGAAAATGAAGTTTAGATTGAGAAATTTTATTTTCCCTTAATAATTTAATTTGTTGTTTTTCATTTAATTAAATAAAAATAAATTCTTAAAAAAATTATTAAACTTGGTGAAATTCATGATTTAAATTACGGATTAAAATAGCTTAGCTTTGTTTAACCGAGGTTAATCTAAAAAATATAAGAAAGATAATTATAAAAATAAATTATTTTAAATGTAAGAAAGCTAAATATTTTTAAATAAAATTATAATATTTTAAGTAAACTAGAAAAGAAAGAGAAAATAAAAATTAATTGAATGATATTTTTTTTTAATATAACATAAAGTAATATAGATGTTTATAAATATGAGTTTTTTTTTTTCTCTAAAGATCAATTATAAAAATAAACTTATTGATATTAAAAAAAATAATAGAACTTAATGGTCATTTTTTTTTTTCAGAGTTAACTTGTTTGTATTTAAAATAAATATATATAATTTTTTTCATTTAGTTTTATATTTAAAAGAGAAAATCTAAAAAAATAAACACTCCGTTACATAATTAGTCTCATTCTTGCTCTCAAATAATTTTTATTAAGTTTTTTAATTCATATTTTCATTTAAATTGTATATCTTAAAAAAATTGAACGTGAAAAGAATTATTGAATTTATTAATTTAGGCGCGCATGCATGACTTGTACGATCGCGAGAAGGAGACTTTCTCAAAAGTAAATCTGGGAAAGATTGTGAATGAAACGGGGATAAGAACTCTTTCCATTATTAACCTTCTTCAGACTAGCTTACGACACTGAAAGCTCAAAAGGCCTCTGTAATGTCAGATGAACAGTTCAAGGACCAAATCTAAAAAGAATACCAGCACCAGAGAAATTGGAAGTTACAGGAATTTATCTTGCAACTCAATTGACATCATCCACAACTTGATTGTTTACAAACAGATTCTCCCTTCTTATAGGGAAACCTGTAGATTCCAGAGCTGGACCCCTGAATGTTAGCTCCGATGATGCTCTGTAATTCGGATCAATAGAGGAAGGTCTAGTGTTGACATCTGCAGAACCTGGCCTGAAGGAACTGGTTGCTCCCCCAGGATATCGCGGGGGAGAAGGATACCTCCTTGTTGGACCTATCAATCCCCCAGCCCTTAATTCCATCATATCAGCACTTCTTGAAGATGAATCTACATATGACCTGTCTGCGGAGGCCGATGACCCTACTGGAGCTCCAATTGTAGCAGATGCGGAGCTAAAAGGATCGTCAGGCCCCCACGACGTAAGCGCTTCCTTCTTCTTGGCAAAGAATTGCCATGCTCCAAAGAGAAAGAGTACGAAGAACAGCACAGGACTTGTCCATAGCATTGTGTTGAATTCTCCTTTAAATATTGGAAGGTTAGAGCGATACATTCCCACATACCCACTCCCGAGGCCAAGAACAACGATTTTTTCACGGTCGCTGGCAATTAATGGCATCACTCTTCTTCTCTCAATGGGCGCATTTGTCAACTGATAGTTCAAAAATGACGATTTGATCTCATCCAGACCAGCAGAGAAGAGAAGGCGAGGTCCCCCAACCCTAACATAATGCTGAGATGAAACATTGTACACGAAGACCTTCTCTTCATTAACAACAAACAAGTAGCCCTTGATGGATTGTAAAGCAAGGGGTTCCTCCATGTCGAATTTTCTCTTGGATCTGACCCTGCATTTAAAGTTCATTATATCCCCCAACAACAATACTTGAATCAATTCCCCTTCTGATGTAAATCCATATGCTTTAGACCGTTCGGTGGCATCAAAAACATAATACCGAGCAACAGAATGGTCCAAACCTTCACATTCAGATTCTCTGACTTTCATGCTCCTCAAATCCAATGACCCTGCACCACTTTCTGTCAAAAACAAAAGCCTTTGCTTCAAGAATGCAAGTGGTCTACTTGTTGGCATGGCAGAGCCATGAACCGTCCCATTTTCCCTAAAAACCCTAATCATCCCTCTAACATCTAATGACAAGATATACCTTGATCTGCCAACATGATGCACTTCCAAGATACTTATAGGCGAACGTTGATCCCAATCCTCATGGAACGCAAACTTACCCACATTTTCCATAGAAAGTGTACTCCACTCTTCTCCATTCGACACATAGTGAAGTTTATGCATCAAAATTGCACCATTCTGATGCCCTGTTACCACAGTACTCTCATTCTTAAAAGCCGATAAATATGAAACCATTGTTGTAATTGGTGAAGAGGACATTGTGTAAAACTCAACCGCTACATCCCCATTTCTCAAAAACACATAAACCCTCCCTCGATCATCACCAACAGCAACATACTTACTAAGCCCCTCGTAATCTCTAAATGGCAAAACATGAATGCACGTTGCATCAGAATCTAGTTTCACAGCAGACACAAATTGAAACCTCTCTGACCACAATGGACTGTACTTGGTAACTGAACCAGTCCTCGCCCTCTCTCCATCTCTAGTGGTCTTAACCTCGAATCCCTCTTCTTCAACTTTTTGAAACAATCTCTTACCATCAAATTTTCCCTGATCAATCCTTTCTGCCTCTTGATTCTGTTCCCTACCAATAGATTTTACTTTTGGTAACTCAGATAATTTAGGCTCTAATCTAGCAACTACCTCACTAAGGTTCCTCACTAGTTGTTCAAGTTTATGTAACAAAACTTCTTGCTGATTAAGCTTAATTCTAGTGTCAGACTCTTGCTCTTGATAACGAGCATGATTGATATCATGCTCCAGCTCTTGTTGGGTTGAGACTGAGCTAGAGTCTGCCAAAATTCTAGATGGAGAACAAGAAATGAAAAGCAAATAAAGGAAAAGGAACAGCTTGCCTTGGTGAGTATTTGCCATTGAAGAAGCTTGAAAAAGTTGTGTTTCAGTGTGTTGCAGTCGACATGTTTTGTACAGTGGAATTGCAGATCTTTGGTGTTTGGATCTAAATATTGCAGGGGAATTTAGCTGGAATCTATGCTAGATTTGCTAAATCTAAGGTGAGAGAAAATAGATATTTTAGATCAGAAAAAAGAAGTTTTTTTTAGGTTCTTGACTTGGGTCTGTACGCTGTTAGGGCAAGGAGCACGGTTTTTCAGGTGAAAGTACTTTGTTCTCATAAGTTCATAACTAGAGTAACAAAGGAAATAACGCAATCAGGTCGGTCTGATTCTAAGCTTCCAACAGCCAATCATAGTTGGACACGTTGATGATTGGCTGAATTTGGGCCTCACTACTTTTTTTAACCCATGCTTCGCCACGGACGTGATATTTTTTTATATAAAATAATTGTAGAGGTAAGTTTTTGATGTATTTTTATATATAAAAAAGTATTAAATGTAAATTAAAAACATCATGTGATCATGTATAAATGTAATAAAAAAATCAAGAGCTATTACTATATAAAAATTAGTGATTAAAAATAAAATATATATATTAATTATAACTAAAATAAAACTGAAAAAATAAAAAAAACAAATATAGATAAAGATATTTAATCTTGCATGACATAATATTTATTTAGTTATATTTATTTATTAAAATTATTTTTTTATTTAATCAAATAATATTAAAAATAAACACACATAATAAATTGATTAAATAAAATAAAAGTGAAAAAAAATATTATGCAAGACTACATATATCAAAAATATTTTTTGAAAATAAACATTTTTTATTATCAAATCTTGTATACAAAAGATAACAAAAAATATAAATGAATCATAATAGTTTTTAAAAAAAATTAAATTCGCAGAACACCATAAAAAAACAATTTCTATCCAAAAATGGTTAAATAAAAAAAATAAACAACAGAAGAAGGATATTAATTGAAATATAAACTTTAAAATTATTTTAAAAAATATATAAAAAAATATAAGTAAAAAAACAATATTAGAAAAAAATAACAGTTTAGTTGTTGTGACTTAACTCATCAAACCTCAAACCTATGACCTAGGTCATAAATTCAATTGGGTTCAAAAAATTTTCCTTTTAAATTTATATTCAACCTAAAAAAAAGGGCTAAAAAGAGTCTAGACTCGCAGGCCTGTGGCCCAGCACGTCTAGGCCACTTAAATGAAAAGCTCGTCAGCACTAGTGGGCCTGCGTTTATTTTTACTTTTTAATTTTTTTTAAAGGAGAGTATGATATGTTGTTCACCCTTTTAAAAAAAAAAGTAGGTGACACATTGCCCACCAAGGTATATGACGTCTCGTCTGCAAGCTCATATTTCGGGCACTACAGTGATGGCTGAAAAATCTAACAACTATTGTTTTGGCAAAAAAAAAAAACAAAAACCTTAATTTTCAAGCTATTTCAACCCAAAAATACCTTATCAACACCCTTATAACACCCACAAACCATGTCAACAACTCTAAATACCCAAAAAATGATCCAAAAACCCAAAATCAAACCGCTTTAGTTTTGGATTTCTTGGCTCAGATCTAGTTTTCATGCAACATTGAGACTTTAAACAATCTTCATGAAGCTCCTCTCATCTCATAGAACTCGTGGACACCAAGAAAACCTATTAAAGTGGCAAAAAATGAAGTTAACAACGACTTTTTATCTCATAGCTGGAATCCAACAACACTCTCTCTCTCCTCTCTCTAACCAAGGTAAAAAATAATACAAATGAACTTGTGTATTAAAATTTATTTTTTAAAATTCAAGGGGACCTAAATTGTATGCATTGCATTATTTTTAAAGGTCGAGAACATAAGTGTATTTTTCATGCAATCTCTGGAATGTCATCTGTGTTTGACATCCTTTTCATTCAGTCCACTTCCTTTTAATTTCACCATTGACTAAGAATTCAGACTCAATTGACCTTTAATTAGGATTAAATTGCACAAAATAAAACTTTGAGGACCAAAATAAATTATTAAAAAATGCATAGTATGTCCACAATATTTTATGAGTGTGTGGACAATGTCAGTTTAACTGTAAACACCCTGCGATTGTTATATTCTTACTTAATATTACCTAAATTGGTCTTCATTGTTAATATTTGTTCGAACAAGAAGAAAAGATAGGGCTACACATTTAATTGGTAAACATAACCCTAAAATACACCTAAATATATCATTGTGGTCCCTAAATCCTCCCTTTTCTCCTTATTTGGAACTAGTTGAAGGTGGATGCACAATGATATACTCAGCGATGCTAATTTTACAGAAAACAATTTTCAAATCAAAATAATCTCATCGATAGTTTCTATAAAGTTGAATGATTGAGATTTTCAAGGAATTAATTTCAGGAAATTTTTCCAATAAGATCATGTATAACCAAGGACACAAAAAAAGGTGAAATCGATGAAGATTAACTTTTTAGAGGAAAGGTTTCACGATTTCCATATTAGGATCTCTTGCTCTATCAATCAAGAAGTGACAAACAATTATCAATGAACACTTCTAATTTCTAAATATAGCAACTCTTTGTTTAGGAGAAAAATGTCCAATATGGTGTACTATTACCATTTATGATCTATATTCTAACAAAAAAAAAGCCTTGTTTTTGCTGTTAGAGGGGAATTAAGAAGAGAAGGGCATAGGAGAAATTGATTGTTGATATAGATATTAGATTCAAATGATGTGTATAAATAAAATAAGACTATGATGCTGTGTGTTTTGTTTAAGTGATGTTGCGCGTTTTATTTGCTTGCATTTTAATTAGTTTTTAGGAAGAATATGTTGGAATTCTAAGAATGAGAAACTCTTTGCATATATATTGTTTTCTGTTGTAACAAAGAGATCAGGCCATAATTGAGTAATTGGTACAACTTTAGGAATTTCATATATGCTCTCCCCCCCTCTCTTCTCTCTCTCTCTCTTTCTCTCCGTGTCACCTGCACCAATCTTCCATTATTATTTCTTTATGCCATTATTCTATCATTAATTGTAAGCCTAGAAATTTCATTGCTCCAGTATCTGAGCAAGCATCTTCAGATTCTCAAAATGCCACCTAAGACTAGATCCTAAGATGCAAGGAAGGTAGATGAAGCTGTCAACCAAGAGCACTCCCATAAATATGACCAACTTTAACACCAGCTTGATAATACTAGGGTTGATACCAAAATATGATTTATGGAGCTTAAAGAAGGTATTGATGCTCTTGCTTATCTTATGGAGTCAACGTTGTAAAAAACTCAACTCTCTACTGGTGAGTTTAGTATTCCTAAGGAAACACAGTACTCAGTTACAGGGGATTCTTTTTCCAAGTTCAACTAGGCCAATAAAGGTACACCTCTTTATTATAAACTACGTAAACCAAAACATGAGTTTCTTATTTTTGAAGGGGAAGATGTTCATAAGTGGATTTATAAATGTAATCAATACTTTGATGTTGAAGAGATTGCTGATCATGAGAAACTTAAGTTAACCTCCTATTATTTGGATAGAATGACTTTGTATTGGCATCAAAATTTTACGAGAAGTTTGGAAGGACAAGTAATGTCTTGGCAAGAGTATATAGAGGCCATGTGTTGTAGATTTTTTTTTTAGGGGGGGAGGAATCCTATAGAGAAACTTATTGAATTGAAACAAAAGAGTGACTTAGAAACCTACATCAAGGACTTTAATATCTTTTGGAATATGACTGAGATTTCTGAGAAAAATGTCGTGTGTTTTTCATTGAGGGCTAGAAATAGAGGTTAAAAATTTAGTTAAGATGTTTGAACCAAAATCTTTAAAACATGCTGACACATTAGCCAGGTTACATGATAAAACCCTTACCCACAAACATTACACTCGGGTCTCCTAATGACGTTAAACCAAACAACATGGTGGCAACTCCTCGATCCTGATGTTTCGTTATGAATCACGTGCACGTGTGACTAGGTTCTTGTTTTGATAATTTTCTTTAATCCTTATTGTATTATGGGCATAACTCTCATCCAATGCATTTAATAAAAACTCATACTCATCTATTTGATCTTCACCAGCAATCATCTCATTATTATCTTCTTTCTCTACTTCTAAGAATTCATCATTTTCTTCATCTACATCATTCATCATATTCAGATTCTTCTTATTGCATTGATGGCTTGGAACAAATTTATCCCCACACTTATAACACTTACCTAACTTCCTTCTATATTCGTATAAGGAATCATGCATTTGTTTTCCTCCTATGATCACATTAGTTCTTGTAGTATAAGGAGTATTTGAAAAAAGGTTTACCTAGTGGTCTTCCATTATTAAAAGAAGGAGATGTTCTATTCCTTCTAGTTATGGCCTGATTGGATTCCTCTCGTCACATGGCCTGGTCAAATGCTTGTACTAATACCGTATGTTTCAAAATCTTCAATGTTGGTTTAATGTCATCTTTGAGTCCATTGATAAAGCTTGAGGTGTAGTATGATTATGTAAATGAAGGGTTCATAATGCTTATTAATAACTTAAGCTCCTCAAGTCTTTCATCATACTCCTTTACCCCTCTATTCTATATAAGTTTATTAAACTCCTCAACTACATCTTTTCTACTGCCAAAACTTATACAGATAGATCGAACGAACTCCTCCCAATTTGTAAGATCATGATCTCCTCTCAAGAGTCCTTCGGACCACACTTTTGCCTTACCCTCTGAGTATAGTGAAATTATTTCCACCATTTGAGATGAATTGAAGTGAAATGCACTTTGAAGAACTTTCTACAGTTTCTAATCCATCCTCGTGGATTATCTTCATGGAATAAGGGTAATTTTATTTTTGGCAATGTCGTATTATATCCACCCATATGATTCTCAATATTGTTGCCCATAATTTCATCTTGAATGTGATTCTGCTATAGATGAATCACTCTCCAGGTGTTGTTTTGATTCCTGTCATCCTTCTCAGCTTCTTTTCCAGCCATGAATATTTGAATGGTAGCCATAAGGGTATCCATTTACGCAAATAGTTGTTCATTCCACTTAGCTTGTTCTTGTCATTGTCTCTTGTTGTCAACTATGTAATCTTGCAATTCTGGTTGAAGAACTTGCATTCTTTCATCCAATTGCCTACCATGCTCCTCTGGAGCTCTAACTTTGTTGCTTTCCACCATTATATATCCCCCTCTTGATAATTACCGTTGATTCAAGACTCCGACACTAATTTGTTAAAAACTAAATCTTAACAAAGAACTAAAGGTAGAGAATGAGATTCAGAGTCAGAAGAATGATAGAAGAAGAAAGAATTTTGCAAGTTACAAAAAGATTACTTCATTAAGCTTGTTTTCTCATTTTAACTGAATATGTTATATTCTTTTATTCTCATGTGTTAAATGCTTCCATGCATCAACTAAGTACAACAGTTTTTCCCGCCATTCTCCTTTCTTTGATATATCTCCTTGATTATTCCTTTCAGCACACGTTACTTTATATTACTGTTGTAACATATACATGAATGTCATTGAGGATAATAGCCACAACAAAAAGCTTTACTTCATTCCATTGATAGTTTTTATATTAAATATTATAACTTTACCATAAAATAAAATAAAATAAAAAACTAGTCATCACCCTCCTAACCCAAACTCTAATCTCCGACGATGAAAAGAAACCCATATTAAATTGAGTTTAGACAATTAATTTGCCGGGGGTAACCAATTATTTTACACTAATAATATTTAAATTATATGCATGACTGATTCAATTAATTTAAGAAATAAAAGTGTCAATGGAATGATAAATTTAAAAATCAGTAATTTTATGAAGATAAATTAACTCAATTAAGAATATAAAAACATGTTGTAAGAAATAGATTGGGTCATTTTCCTAAAAACAAATCCTGCTTATTGCTCAATAAACTAATGCCGTTTAACAACAAAACTACAACCCTAGAAACATCAACTGATGCTTTCTAGATGGACCACTGCAAGATTAGGAAAGTATCCTAGATTAGAAAAGTATCCTAATAACAACACCATACCGTTTCATCAATAACTTTTTAAATTCTGTTTGAAATTATGATTGTATTTACAATTCAAAATATTTTTTCATTTCAAAATATATCAAGATGATATTTTTTTTATTTTTTAAAAATTATTTTTAATTTCAGCATATTAAAACATTAAAACAATGCAAAATCATTAAAAAATATATTAATTTAAAAAAAAATTCAAAATTTTAAAAACACAGATAAAAACATATTTCCAAATGGGCCATTAGTTTCGTTCAATGCTCGGTTCTTCCATGATCCAGAAAGTTCAAGACTTGTCCGATACCTCAGTTACTAACATGCATCGACTCAAGAATACTCTCTTACAAAACTCCATTTCTTCTGACAACATAAGCAGCCATGCCTTGGACAAAGGACGCCTGAACTTGCAAGCAAGTTTGGGGTAGGATTCTACGGAGCTAAAAAAACCCACGAGCAACTATCCAAGCATAAACCCCTCAGCATTTCCACAGCTCCCACAAAGGAGACTCAATCTTGCATATCACACCCATGGAAAATATATGCATTCCATGTCACTAACCTCACCATACCCATAATCTTCCGTCCCTCGCAAAAGCTAAACATACATAAGATACAAGATGTTGCAACAAAAGTCACCGCACGCATGTTTCAAAAGAGAGATTTAACAGTTTGACAAACGGTGCCACAGAGCTGGCCCTGACCAGGTGATCAGTTCAATTTATAATTATAGACAATATTCAAGGACAAAAATAAGCTTAAAGCAATCATGGGCACAACCAAAGGTGGAGCTGTTTGTCAAAACAACCGGTAAATGTTACAACCAGGAAAGAATACTGATGAAATGCATCACATCTCAAAGTTCCATGTGCTCTCTGCAGTTAATTTTGGCATTTTTGACTCCTCAGCCAAATTGATGGATGCAGAAACCTGGGATAAAGAAGGAACAAAGATTAGAAAATCATTTTTGAATTAAAATACATGAAACTTAGAAGGTTTTGGAATCCTAGAAATGCTTAAAGAGGCTTATCCAGACAGGTCAAGGCACACCACAACCACCGAATAAAATTAAGCAGCTCACAAGCATCAATCTAGCTGAAAGTTATGCAATCACCCATTTTCTGATATCATACGCAATCCCAGACATGTATTACTTCAAGCCATAAAAGTAGAGGTGTTTTATTGAAAACTCTCAATCCATTGGTTCAGATTTCTCTTCAAATGAACACAATCATGCCAGGGTCTTTTCATGATTGAAAAATGCAAGTAAAATACAACAACTACGCTCTCTGCAAAACCAGAACAAGCTCAGTTATAATTCAATTGAAAACCTAGAGAAAACAAACATGCTTGTGTTACAGAATCAATAAGATGCATCTAGGAGCTACAAAATGGATATACAACATGTGAGGCCATGAACACACTAGAAAAACAGTTCCCATCAATGAACTAGAACCTTTAAAATCCAAAACTGTAAATCTTGTCCAGTGTAATGGAGGATCAAATTCTTAAAGCATGTACTAGTTTGCTAAATTTATGCTCAACTCCATTACGAGTCTCATACAGTTACTATCAAATAGAATGAGAACCTGTGGTAAACTCAACTAGTGCTGTTTTCTATTTCTTGATTTTCCTGATTTAATTTGTTAATTTAGAACCAAAATCCAGCAACTAGCCAAAAAGCATACAAGTGACAATCATGTGTTTACCTTGAAATTCCCATTCAGCTTTGAATTCCTTGACCACTCCAGGCCCAGATTCTTGCTTGACGTTTGATACACAGCCCTGAACACATCATCACCATAAACCTTTCGAGATCCAGCAAAATCCCATGAATTCTTTGCAAAATCATAACATTGCTCGAACGAAGTCAGTCCTCCATGCACATAGGTATACTTCAACTTGCAATTCCCTGTACCGAGCATATAATTAGCAGATATCTTGTTCGCTGAATCAACCACAAGAGTCCCATCCAAAATAGTCCGGTTATCCCCTCTACAATGAATGTATGTCAAATTCAAGGGCTTGTCCACAACCTTAACTGAGTTCATAAACTGAAACCTAAAATCCTGCAACACAAGACCAAGTGAAAATCAAGTCAATGCTAGTTACTAAATTCTACTAAAATTCAAGTTTTCTTTAAATTTCCTTAATTTCACAGCTACAGGGGAAAAATGTTACAAATTAGCAACAGAAGCCCTAGACTCTAAAAAAACCCCTTGAATTAGAAATTCAAAAATCCTTATCCCTCTTTGGCTACTGATGAATCAATCAGGAAACAAACCAAAATGAAGCCAAACTTGAAGTAATACAATAGTCTTTTCAATTCAAGTTTCCTACAAAATTAACAGCCACATAAAAGACTTCAACCGAATATAAAAGCAAAGAGGAGTTACCTTTTTCGGAACGTTGTAGTCAATTATGAAGAAGCCAGGTTTCTCGACAGCTAACGCCAGGCCGTTTAAGCTAGGGCCGTTGACGACTGTGGCGTCAGTTATGGAAGCCCGGAGCTTAACATCGCCGGCGTTGAAGGCGACAGTAGCAGCGGTGCTGCTTTTGTCATTATCATACTTGCCCTTTAAAGACGCCTTCATTTCGTGAAAAACGAGAAAGACAAGGAGAGAGGATTATAGGTGCCTCCAATTTAAACCGGTCGTTGGTAAGGATCTGAAGGCGCAGCGATGAATCATTATTTTGTTAATTTTTAATTTTTTTTAATAAAAAATTAATATTTTTTCACAAAAAAAAATTTAATATATATTTTTACATATTATTTAGATGTAAAAAATAAATTAAAAAATTATTTTAATATATTTTTTAAAAAATAATATTTACTACTGTTAAAGCACCTCTGTAGCGTTGTAAGCTAGATTATTTTAAAATTATAAATTGATATGAAATAAAAGTATTTTCTTTTTATCACTCTAATTTTTATTTTTTAAATATATTTTATTTATTTTTTATTAATTATATTGTTTTGTTATTAAATGTTTCTTGATATATAGTATTATAATATATTTAATTTATTTTGTATAATTAAAGAGATTAATTGATGTTTTCAAATTCATTCATCACTTAAAATTTTATTTTTATTATATTATTTTTTAATATTTAAATGAAATAAAAGGAAAAAAAAAAGTAGATAAGATAAAGATTGATGAGAAAAAAGATTTTTTTGAAAATACTACCAATTAGCATGGTAAACGTGAAAAGACTATTAATTATTTTTAATGCTACGTGGATTAATTAACTGTTTATAAACACAGATTATATTATAATTAAATTGATTATTTTATACAATAAAAACTCATTAGACCATGTTAGCTAAAAACGAATATATATATATATATATATAGACACACACACACATGTAATAGCTAAAAAGGATTATTATTATTATTATTATTATTTTACCATGAGCATCGTTGCTCCTAAAATGGCTTCCTATTTAGACTTTGTGAATAGTACTCACCACATATATTGAAAAGCTCTCTTGCTTTGGCAGCAAAAGCAAGACGCAATAGCCAGCCAAGCTAGACATCTCGACGACCAGCCACACCTCAACATCCTCCTGGTCGTGACCAGCCACACATTATCCACTATGACATCCATCACTCTCTAGCCACACATCTACAACCTTCATCCACACCTACAACAACACCAACTAAGCCTTCTCTTTCGCTTTTTTGTATTTTGGGTTGACAATTTTATCTGTAATTGTTGGATACTGATTTAAACCGATCTAAATGGCTAAATTTTTTTTTTCCAATTAAATTTAGGCTGGATTCAAGTAATAACCAAAATAAAAAAATCAAATTTAAATATGACAGGGTAAAACCTTGTCCGACCCAAATCTCTACCCCAAACTCTACTTGAACTACAACAATAACTTTAAAGTTTGAAATAATGTAATTGTGTCAAGCTATATATATATATATATATATATATATATCCCCTCTCCATCCGACTTCCTTTCCCATACACTTCACTCTTTTTCTCTTCCTCTTATTGTCTTCTCCAATCTCCTTCCTTTCCCAGCAGCAAGTCAACAACTCCTTTTGGCCATCGACGATTCGCCCATCCACGATCTAAATTCCTGGGCAGCATCAGGACTTGAGAATAATTTTATTGAGTGGTGACAAAGAAAGTGATGTTCAAGTTCTTTTTCTTCTTTGTGTTCATTGTCCCGGTCTCAAAACCTCTCAACCGGTAAGATTACGTGTCTGTTTAGCTTGGAGGTGTGGTTGATTTTTTTCAAAGATATATAACCCTTTTAAAGCACAAATCACACCTTATAAAATTAAAAAAAAAATACATATTTTTATATGGATCTCATCAAAATAAATCACCACATCTCCCAGCCAAATATACCTTAGTTATCCTGTGTCTAAAAAATATTACTTGTCCTTTGACTTTAAAAAAAAAAAAGAGAAAAAACTATACTGTCATACCCTACGAATTAGTACAAAAATTATTGTTTCTCATTTATTATGTCATGGGTTTATTCCCCTTACCTATTAACCTGGACAGATAGAAAAGCTAAAGTTGGCTATGTTTTCTTCACAAGTAAAGTCTTACAGATGCTAGAAAAAATGCAATTTGAACTTTAAGAACTTGTTAACTGCTACTTGAGTTGTTGTTTTATAATATAAAAAATTCAAGAGTCCTAGCTTTTGTTGTGGTACTGACTTTAAATTTGATATTTGCAGCGTTCTCACATAAATCAGAGTTTGAAATAATAGAATTTTGTATTTTATAATTTTTATTAAAAGATTTGAACATGACACAAAAGGGTGGGTAGGGTAGTGACTCTCATTCTATGCTAACAGAATGTTGGGATAACACATGTTTGAGTTTGGGTCGATTTGGTTCGGATATGTATACCCGATGGATAATCAAAACCTGATAAGATTAGATATTATTTATATCTTATTAGGTTCATGTTTGGGTATGGATATAACAAAACTAGACACTTGGATATCTATTATCATTGCTATTCACACTCTCGACCTATACAACCACCAACCAACCTTTTTAATTTTTTTTTTTTTGTTTTATGATGGTGGCTTAGGAGTGCAACTTGAGTAGTTTTACTTTTGGAAAAAAAAAGAAAAATAAAAGGTATATAGTGAGATGATCAGATCAAAAATATGGTGAAAAGTTTCTTGCATGCTCATTTTATCTTTATGAATAATGACAGATAGTTTTGTTTGCTATGCCATATTCAAATCTTTAGAGATGTAATTTTAATAATCCAAATCGTTTGTTTACTTGATCAGAAAGGACTTTCAAAATCACATAATATGGGTCATGTTTTTTGTTGTGAAAAAAAAAAAGATTCATAGGCTCAAAAGTATTTCAAGGTTTCTAGACTTAGAATCACTACTCTTAATTCATTGTGTTTTTTCATTGTGCTTCTTTGCTTTGCCCATTTTGATTGCTTTGGTGGAGCATCCTAATTTTGTTTTGACCTTGCTTCGATCCCTTTTTTTTATTGCGCTAAAAATTCTATTTGCCCCCTAATGTGGGGTATGATCCTAGTCAGAACCGATCTTGATTTTTGGAATTTTCATATGCCCTTCAAGTGTGGAGTGTGATCCTAGTTAGAGTTTTTATGAAACAAAAAACTTATTTAGGCTCAAAAGGGGACTACAAGGGATATGTTTCAGAATATAAGAGAAAAACAAAGATGACCGTTTTTCTTTTCAATCACGAACGATCAGAACTGATAAATCTATCTTTATCCAAAGTAATGGTTTGGAATAAGATTTCAAATTGACAGTAGGTGAATCCTACTTTCTGAAATTATACATATAGCTATAGTGCAATTCAAGATATATGATATAAACAAACTCTTGTTACCTCGATGTGAGAATTGCTTGAACAAAATGTCAAGATATCTTTTAAAATAAACATCATATCACTTTTCTTTGGAAACCAAAATTGGTCAAAAGTCTGAAGCTCTTTAGGAAAGGGTTTTCTCAAAAACATTGCAAGTCAATGAGATCATGGAAGTTTTTTTTTTTTTTTAAGAGAAGAGAGTGTGTGCTAAGAGAATTATTGGTCAAATTTTGTTTTATTGATGAGAACGAGCTACACAAAGTATTTCTTTACAGAATCTGAATTCATAGGCCTATACATCTTCTCCATCCATGTTGGTTAGTGTAATGACCTGAAATTTCTATGTAACTTTCATGTTTCTAATCATCATGTCTGAGTATAATGAGGTAATTTTTTTTTAGCAATCTGTCTAAGAATACATCTCATTATTGATTCTTTGGTTTGTCAAATTTACAACAACATTTCCCCTATAACTTATACATTTCCTCAGTTCTTTTCTTATCCTCTTGAGTAACACAATATCAAAAAACTCTATTACATATACACGATAACCTTTAACTACCCATTAGTTCAATTGTTTCTCCATTTAATTCTTTCTTACAATTCATCTTATATTCTTTTCATTTTCCATTTACATAAAACATATGTGTGATGGATACCAACACACACACATAATAAAAGAGATGCAATAACCAAATGCTAAAAATACAATCATATCATTTAGTACATTTCAAGGTGAAGTTATTAACACAATTTTAAGTATTCATAGTACATAAAAATAAGTACCTAATATAATTATAGATACTGAAACGACACAATCAGTGTAAGCCACTTCGTGACATAGACCTACAACATATATAACATTAATAAAGTTATTAGTCGTCAAGAAGACTTATGCTCATGATTGTTTTTATGAGGGAAATAAATCATTATGTCTATTAGCCCTTTTAACAATCTTGCTCAAAACATTCAACTCAAGTTCAATAATACCTCAACTTATATGACAATACTCGTGCTCATCATTGCAACTGAAATAACATTACAAATTTAACATATAGCCATAAAATACATGTACGTGGTTTTTCATAAGGAAGAAGAACAATATGCTTATCCATAATTCTTTTAGCATCGATAACATTCATATACATATTGAATTACGCATTGGTTGCTATGCGTCTAAGTTCATATTTGTCACTTTCGACATTGCCTTTACAATGAATTATATAATACATTCAAATCTAAGATTGTTGACTATACATCACCACATAGCAACTCATTTTCTTAATTTTTAATTCCCCAATCAATAATTAATATTTAATTTCCTTAGTTACCGATTTTCTTAGGTACAATCCTTGAAGTAACCACACACGTATTAACCTTATGTTTACTCATTATCATCACCGCTTAACATAATTTGTTTATAACATTATCATATTTTCTATTTTCTTGGTATCATAACCATTCGTTACATTTTCATCCCATTAACATTTGCTTTGACTTAATAGCACATCAAACGGTATCATGTTTTAAGTTGCAAATCAACCCCCTTATCATAGACATTTTTAAGCATCAGTTAGTGGTCTTATATAATGGTTTCCATTATATAATTGAGGATAGTTTCAATGGTTTCCATTATTTGGAAACAACACCACCATGGTTTCTACTCATTGGAAACAACAACACAATGGTCTCTATTCAAAACAAAGACAACCACATGAATTCCTTTTTTTGTTAGGAACAATTAGGAAGTAATTTTTGTTGCCCATGATTTAATTTAAAGGACTTGTCAACTTAAATAAAAGCATAGGGAAATGAAAACCTACATCATCATCTTATAATTAACCAAATTGTACTTTGCTTCCTTGGAGAATGTTTTTTTAGCAACTAAACATCAAAAGTTTCCATATTTATAGATATCAGTAATTAATCGTCAACTATCAATTTATATCATGTCCTTAGTCACTGATATTGTGGTCATTAAGTATCGTTCATTTCTTATCCTTAGTCACCGATACTGCGGCCACTAAGTATCATTCATATCTCATCTTTAGTCACCAATTCTATGGCCACGAAATATAATTTGGTCATCCCCTTGTGGTTGCCAATAATTCTAGTAAACTCATTTGATTGCCAACAAATTCAGCTATTAAAATCTTCCTACCGAGTCTATCTTTAATATTTTACTCCACATCTTCATACAACCTTAGGCTGCATTATTTTATTTGAGCTATGTTCAACAAATAACTAATGACATGTATTATGGTCTAAGAATCCTTGTACATATAGAATTCTTCCATGCATAAACTATTCATTCCTAACTATGATCAATTTTATATATGGTTCTTTAAACATTAATTTTGGATTGTGAATAACACATCATACTCTTTATTTCATCATATTAGTAAACGCTTTCAAATGAGATGATTCATGGCATTCATTACTGGTAATCCTAGTCAACCTCATCTTTTACTCTCAGCCATCCAACATGGATATCATTAGCCAAATCTAATCTTCAATGCTTATTCTCGGCTATCTAACATGGATTTCATTAGCCAAAGTTAATCTCATCATTTATTCTTGGCTATCCAACATGGATACCATTAGCCGAAGCTACTCTCATAATTCATATTCGGTTATCCAACATGGATACCATTAGCAAAAGCTAATCTCATCAATGAATCTCGGTTATCCAATATTGATACCATTAGCCGAAACTAATCTCATCATTTAATCTTGGTTATCCAATATAGATACTATTAGCCGAAACTATTCTCATTAATGAATCTCAGTTATCCAATATGAATATGATTAGTTGAAGCTAATCACATCATCTAATCCTGGTTATCCAATATGGATACCATTAGCTGAAGCTAATCACGTCGTTTAGTCTCAGTTATCCAATATGGATATCATTAGCTAAAGCTAATCACATCATTATTCATTGTGTTTCATAAGCAATTTTTAATCGATTGAAATCAGGTAGCAATATTATGTATAAATACTTTAAGGATTTAATAATAATTAGTTAAAGGTGGAAACCACCTACCTGCCCCTCCCGTAATGTGTCCTTGCCCGATTAAAGATCCGATCCCGGTCACGCCTCTTAATACACAAAATGACCATTACTCATTATATTTTTATTTAGGTAATGTCTAAGACCATTTCCATATATATACCAGAACACACATACATTCATTCAAACATCTCTCATGTTTGTATAATTGTACAGTGATAATATTGTAACAAGACATTCATCTCTAATTTTAATGAAGGTCATCTATAGAGATTATATCATTATGACATTGAAAATCATCAATGAAAAACTAAGTCATGTTGACATTGAAAATCATCAACGAAAACCAAGTCATTTTAACATTGAAAATTATTAATGAAAACTAAGTCATTCTGACATTTCTTTTCCCTAAATTCACGCATATAGTCAATACCAAGTTTTCCTTTTAAAGACTATACTTTAACCTAGTTTTGAACGTAGACTACAACCAAATTCACTTCCAAAGTTTATGAAGCAAAGGAAACATGTAATGTTTCTAATCCATGACAATATCACGTATTCATCAAACATTGTTAAAGAGGAACCATCACTCATTACTATCTTCATGAGGGTCTTTTTATGCTATCATCTCTTAAGGTGGTCGAAGCCTATGCCATTCGCCTAACAAGCATATCTTTGTGTTCTTCATGTAGCAACATCAAATTCTCATTCATTATCGTGTGGCATAAGGTGTTCTATGCATTCCAATTACAAAGTACTACTAAACATGTTCAAAGATCATATTGTTTTTCATAACCTCATCAAGTTCATCACAATGTTGTCAAGTAGTACACAATCAAGCAACATGTACATTCTCAAGGATTCTCCCATCTAAATTTTTATAGGCCAAAACATGGGTATTAACATTAAGTGTTCATTTCATCAATTGTTACTACATCATTCCAAGTGTTAAAACCTTTAATCAACAATAGATTCCAAGTAAAGATTAGAGCTTGATTAGTCCTAGCTGGTTTAGTCCACCCAACCCTGAACATAGTTTGGTGTTTTAATTGTAACTAAAGTTTCAAAACTCTTTTTTTAACATGATTTGTCTCAATGAAAAGCTAATACATAGGGCTACAACTTTCATGCAGGACACAACACCCATTTTTTTCCATCTACATGTCTAAACTCACTCGTTGCAGTAGCATAAGAAATTTATTCAGTACTATGTTAGTCTGGACCCTTACTCAGTGTGTTTCTCATATCTGGAGTTATACAGCTCCAAATATATTGAGACTAGCCCAGTACTATGTTAGTCTGGACCCTTACTCAGTGTGTTTCTCATATCTGGAGTTATACAACTCCAAATATATTGAGACTAGCTCTATTTGAAAGATAACATTCATATATATTATGTTTATAGAGACACCAGCTCCAAATTACATCGTTGTAAGGCTCAAAATTAACAATTACAGTAGCACCCAAAACCTGTCCTGTACAATGTTGGTCTGGACCTTTACTCCGTTTGTTTCTCATATATAGAGTTATATAACTCCAAATAAGTCAAGATTAGTTTCATTCAAAAGATAATACCCATACCTACAATTTTTATATAGATACTAGCTCCAATTTACATCGTTGTAAGGCTCAAAATTAACAATTACAGTAGCACCCAAAATCTGTTTAGTATTATGTCGATCTAGACCTTTACTCAATGTTTTTCTCATATTTGGAGTTATACAACTCCAAATAAGTCAAGACTAGTTCCATTTAAAAGATAACATCCTTACCTACAACTTTATAAAAACACCACCTCTAAATTACATGAGAGATAAATTTGACAAGCACACTAAGTGTTTTCATGGATCACAACATCCATTATCATTATTCCATGTTCAAAGAAACTCTTATTTTCTACACATTTTCAAGAACTGTAAAATCACAACATTAGGGTTTTTTCAATTATCATTTACTAACTATGAAATAAAGGAGGAAAATTAAGGAAGAACACTTTTATCAATAATTTCAAGTTCAAATTGAAGAGTTCTTGCCAATTTCTTCTTCAATTGTTCTTCCTCTTCATCACCTATACTTATCCCTCGAGTTCCTCTCGTCCAACCAAGCTACCTAATTTCAGCCTAAATGTGGTTCTCTCCTCACAAACGTATTTGCAAGCTTCAATCTCATAATTTGGGAAGATTTCTCAACTGATTTTTAAAAAGAGGCAAGAGAGAAGCCTCTTCCTCTCTTTTTAGATATTGTTCCACGTGAACACTAGCAACAAGTATAGTTACATTAGGTTTTATGGGTCAATTATTATTATACGCCAACTTATTCCCTCTATATTTCAGTTTATTGCACTGACATGACACTGTATCTTCATGTTCAGGACCTTCCCAAACTCCGATCGACCTCAAACTTTAACCTAAGGTAAAAAAAATATGTCTTAAGATCCCACGTAAAATTTTAGTCTGATCCAACAGTTGGATTGGGAGATACATTCAATATTGTAAAACTGGACAGTTGAAAATTTCACAAAAAAAATCTAATTTTCACATATCATATAATTTACTTAAATCATCTTGGGTCTTAGAATAATTCTTTGCAGATTCCTATTCAGAATTATCATAAAAAATTTCTATGAGTTTCTTACCACTTTCAGTTCTATTAGCGCAATTGTGTGCGGGGATTATACTAAAATTCGACATTTCTTACGCAAAGGATCATGCATTGATTTATTTGACATTTCCTTCTATTTTACACATAATATCACCCAATTTACAAAATTTCCTCTAAATTATTATTTTTACCTGATCAAGAAGTTTTCACGATTTATCATTAAATAATATTTTGTATACTATTTTATTACTTTAGCTTCTCTAAATTTTAAATTAATCTTCCAGAAATGTTCATCCTAATTCAAAAGATTTTCTATCTAATTTATCATTTTTCAATTAATAGCTACCCTATTTAACCTAGATTATCTATTTTTGACTTAGGGTTTACATTAGGATCAAAGCTCCTCCTGAAAATTTTCTTTACTATGTAAAGGCCTTCATAGTTTGGTGCCCACTTGCCATGATCTTCGTTAGACAATACGAGAACTTTTCTTAACACCAGACCACCTTCTCTAAATGTTATTGGCCGAACTTTCTTTTCATGAATTTTAGCCATTTTTTTTGGTACAGCTAGTGATGGCAAATTGCTGCTAGTCTCTTCTCACTGATCATGTTTAACTACTCGTATCTTATCCTTGCCCAATCAAGTTCTTCTAGATTGGGCTCCATCAATACTCTTAACGACGAGATTTCCACTCCCGGGGAATAACCGCCTCCATTCCATATACCAGCGAATAAGGTGTAACACCAGTTGATGTTCTTATTATTATTTTATATGTGTGGAGAGTATAAGAAAGCCAATCATGCTAGTATCTATAAGAGACCACCATTTTATGGATAATCCTCTTTATGTTTTTGTTGGCGACCTCTACAACTCCATTCATCTTTGGCATATACAAGGATGAATTCAGATGCTTGATCTTCCAATTAACACATAAGTCAACAATTGTTTTGCCGTTGAAATTCTGAGCATTGTCCGTGACTATTCTTTCAAGCAGCCTATATCGATAAATTAACACTTTCTCAATAAACCTTTTAACAACCTTCTGAGTCATATACGCGTATGAGCATGCTTCAATCCATTTAGTAAACTAATCAATTGCAAATAAAATGAATTTGTGTCCATTGTTGGCTTTCAGATTAATAGGTCCAATAACATTTATTCCCCCACATTGAAAATAGCCAAAGTGACACTATATTGAATAGAGGAACTGGTGGTCCATTAATCTTATCTCCATGCACTTGGCATTTGTGGCAGTTTCTCATGTAATCTATGCAATCTTTTTCCAGGGTCATCTAAAAATATCCAACTCTCTGGATCTGTCTAGCCATCATATGTCCATTTACATGCGTACACATATCCCCTCATATATTTCATGCAATGTTTTCCTTGCTTTGTTTTCGCTCAGACATCTTAGAAGAGTCCCATCAAATGATCTCTTATATAAAACCTCTTCATCCAGGTAGTAATCCACGGTCATTCTTCGTAATGTCTTCTGATCTGATTTGGATGCCTTCTTAGGATACTCTCGATACTGAACAAATTTCTTCACATCGAAATACCAAGGCTTCTCATTTGAGCAGCAGTAAGGAGGGGAATTTATGATTCTTATGCATACTGGTTGTACTCGGTCCTTGTAATCAATCTGAGCCATGGAGGACAAAGTTGCTAGAGCATCAATAAATTGGTTTTTTTGCCTTCCCAGATGTGTAAATTATATCTCATTAAAGTCTTTTACTAATTTGGAAAGGTATTCTTAATAGGGCCTCAACTTTTCATCCTTAGTTTGTCATTCTCCTTTTACTTGATAAATTATCAACATTGAGTCTCTATATACATTTAACTTTTTTATTTTCATCTTTGTAGGTGCTTCTAAGCCATGAGTGCATGCTTCATATTTAGCTATATTATTAGTACAATCAAATTGCAGTTTGATGGAAATGGGGTATTGTCTATCATCTGGGAAAATTATGACCGCTTCTGCTCCATTACTTACATGTTCACAACTCCATCAAAGTACATTATCCACCAATCATCCCCCTCTTCATTCTCGATTGCCTGGACATCTTTATATAGAAAGTCAAAGTTCAAAGGTTCAGATTCCTCAATGACATTGTCAGCTAAATGATCAGTAATGGCGCTTCCTTTTATAGCCTTTCTAGTCATATATATTATATCGTCCTCTAACAATAAAACTTGTCATCTTACGATTTGACTAGACAAATAGAGTTTCTCAGATATGTACTTCAGGGGATCTATTTTGGAGATGACCATGTGGTGAAGTACAACATATACTGCATAATCTCTTAGCGCCTCATGTCAATCCATAACATAATTTCTCAGCCATATTATAACGTGTTTTTACAACCTATGAACTTCTTGCTAGTGTAGTAAATGGCTTGTTTTTTTCTCCCCGTTTCATCATGTTGCCCTAGTACAAAGCCCATGGCCACTTTACTGACAGTCAAGTGTAGTATCAGGGATTTCCCAGGAATTGGTGGCACTATGAGAGGTGGGTTCACAAGGTATTACTTGATCTTATCAAAAACTTCTTGACAATCTTCATTCCAAATCTCGAGGTTATTCTTTCTTAACAACCAGAAGATTAGTTCACATATAGTAGTTAGCTAAGAGATGAAACGAACTATATAGTTTGACCTCCCTAAAACCCCCCCCATTTCTTTCTCAGTCTGATGCACTAGCATTTCTTGGATGACTTTGGCTTTGTCCGGGTCTACCTTGATTCCTTCATTACATACCATAAATCCCAGCAATTTCCTAGACTTAACTCCAAATATGCATTTGGTTGGATTTAGTTTTAATTGATACCTACTCAACCTCTCAAACAACTTTCTCAATGTTTACACATGATCGATGTATACTTCAATCTCTTTATGCATCATATCATGAAAGAGAGTCATCATTGCTCATTGATATATGACTCCTGCATTTTTAAACCTAAATGTCATTACTTTATAATAGAAAATCCCTCAAGGGGTAACAAAAATGGTATTTTCTTTGTCTTCTTCGACTATTTTGATCTAATTGTAACCTGACAAACCATCCATAAAGGAGTAAGTAAATTTCTTTGCAGCACTGTCTACAAGCATATCGATGTAAGAGAGGAGTGGAAAATCATCTTTCAGGCTAACTCATAAAATTCCCTAAAATCCACACATACTCAGATTTTATTACCTTTCATAGGTATTGCCGCTATGTTTGATACCCACTAAGGGTAATTGACCACTTCTAGAAAACATATGTCTCATTTCTTCCTCACTTCTTCTTTTACTTTGATCAGAATATCTAGCCTCATTCTTCTCAGTTTCTGCTTTACTGGTTTGCACTCACCTATTAGAGGGAGCATGTGCACCACAATACTTATATCCAAACCAAACATATCAGCACATGTCTAAGCAAATACATAGGAGAATTCCCTCAAAAGAGATATTATATCATCTCTCTCATTGGTTGTAATCTGTACTCCAATTTTCAATTCTTTTTTCTCATGCTCAGAACCTACATTCACCATTTCTAGCTTTTCTTCAATAGGGTTTAAGGCTTTTTTTGGAATGTTTAACTATCTCGGTGAATTATGTTATGTCTTTTTCTTCAAACTCTTCTTTATCCATAGCAATTGTGTATTTATCAAAATTTAGACAATTATTCATAATACGATGATCTTGCATGTTCATTGATGTTTCGTTTTTAGATGACCTAAAAGCAAAATGGGTTTCATATAAGTGGATGAAATTTAGTAAGCCAAGGCAAAAAATGGAAGAAGAAAAATGCATGATCTCACTAACACTAAAAGAGTGACTCAAATATAGACACCCCTAACTACTATCTTGAGCCACAATTATCAGCTGGGTAAGGACACATAAAGGAAAAAGACTTATGAAAAGCATGTAAAAACTAAACACATCAATTGTAAGCATCCTTAGATGAATTACTTTTTGATGACAACTGGGATGTCTCGAGCTTCCTAATTATCCAAGTCTTCTCCTTCAACGAGCTTCCTTACAAAACTTTCTGTCAGGGTGTTCTCAGGTGTGTTGATCATTAGCCGGGGTAAGAAAAGCTTGAAGGGACTCTCTTCAATTTTTTCAGCCTCTTCCAAACAGTTGATTGTAGCATTGGCCAAATTTTCCTCCAAGTTTTCCAATCCTTATCCTGCCCTCCTCATATATGCGGGTTGTGGGAAGGTTTCATGAAGATGTAGGATCTTCAAATCTTCCTCATTGGTCTCCCTCCCTATAATTCAGGTCATTCTTCTTTCTTTCTGAATTCTTATTGACTTTGTATAGTTTTTCTTCAAAGGCATGAATCCTAACCCCAATCTTTTATCAGTAGCTCTTAGCTTTCTTATGTTTATCTTCTCGAGCATACCCTTGATTGGGTTGCAGAAAAAGAGGAGTCCATGCTTCGGGAAGCATTTTGTAGCTATGATTACAGCTTCTAAAAGCTTTGGAGTATTATGTATCATGTTTTTAGGGACCCACTCAACGTTTACAGCTTCAAAAGCATGTAGGTCACCATCTATAGTATTTTTAGCCTTAATATATGAAACTGCCACATTCTTCGTAATCGACATAACCTCTTCAGACCTTATGGTTACCAGCTTACCGTTAATAATAAACTTGATTCTCTAATGTAGGGAGGATGCCACTGCATGAGCTGCATGTATCTGAGGTCTCCTTAGTAACATGTTGTAGGAAGGGTGGATGTCTATGACTTGTAAGGTTACTATGAACAATTATGGTTCGATAACCAAATCCACTTCAATACTTCTATTGATGGGCCTTAGTATTCCATCATATGCTCTTACAATCATGGTGCTGGACTTTATGTGAGAACTATCAATGGGCATTTAGTCTATTACGTGTTTTGACAACACGTTCAGAGCCAACCCAATCTACAAGCACCTTGGCAACAACACAATCTTTACATTTTACTATGATATACAATGACTTGTTGTGCCCTTTCCCTTTAGGATCAAGTTCATCTTCGGTGAAATATAAGTAGTTGGTTGATTGTATTCTCCCTATTAAATGCTCCATGAAGTCTAGTGTTATGTCTTAGGGGATATAAACTTCATTAAAGACTTTTTGGAGTGTATTTCGATGTAATTCTGAGCTCAAGGTTAAAGACATCAGGGAAATTCTGGTTGGTGTCTTTTTCAGCTAATCTATAATACTATACTCAATACGTTTCATCAATTTTAAAAACTCTATAGCTTCCTCCTTGCCTACTAGTCTATTGACCTCATAGGTCCTAGTTAGGTATGCCACATCTTTCCCTTTGGCTTTCCACTGGTTTTCCAATTCTTTAAGAGTAAAGCATCTCTCACTTCTAGTCAAACCTATGATTTCAGTATGGAAAACAATTGCATGAACCATCGTGAGATGGGTTTGATCATAGTTATAAGGCAAAGCATTATATTTTCCACTTCTATTCCCAATTGACTTGGTCAAAATCAATCTTGGTGGCCCCTTTTCCATTGGCTGATATCTACATACTTGCCCAGTCATTATTCCTATTTCCATCTCCTCTTCGAGACCATTAATTCCTAACAATCCTCATGCATTAAACTTTTCACCTTAGTGTGAAATATCTTACAATAACCAATGTCTTACCCATTATGCTGGTGGTAGTATAAGTAGAAATCACCGCTGTTATTTGCAGCTTGTTCTTATGATGGTGTTTTGAGAGTTGTCTTTAACAGCTCATATAAATCATTCATAACTCTCTTCATGGTTTTTGCTATTTTCTTTCCTGTCTCTATGGCATTGACACTCCTATTTTTAGAGGCATTGTTAGGAAGGGGATTTGAATTCATATTAGGTGCATCGTCAAAGGTAATCCATCCGACTTTGATAAGTTAAAGTACTTTCCTTTTAAAAGTGAGGCATGTTTCAATGTTATATCCTAGGGCATCAACATGATATTCATATTTTAACTAAAGTTTGTACCGGTAGGGAAATGGTGGTTGCATGGCTAAAGCGGGGAGGGGTGCTACTTGGCCGATGTTGAGGAGACACTGATACATCTCTTTTAGGGAAATGGGGAATGAAGGAAGTTGTTCCTCATCTTCCTCAAGGTGGTTCACCTCTGTCTCTATTTTCCTTCTAGTGAATCCTTTCTTTTCATTTAGATTCATTATTCTTCCAGCTCTAATGGCTTGCTTGATTCGTTCAACCACAATGTGAAGTGTTGGGCTAGGGCACCTACTAGATGGTCGAAGAAAGATGCTTTGAACATATTAAAAAATAAATTGGTCACATTTTTTTCCATTAGCAGGGGCTTGACCTGAGCAACCTTTTCTCTCCACTTCTAGGCATGCTCTCGGACCGTCTCTTTGCTTCTTTTCTCTATTATTAAAAGACTTGACCTGTCTAAAGCTATATCCATATTGAATTTATACTTTTTCACAAATGCTCCTACCAAATCTTTCCATCCATGGATTTAAATATTATTAAGCTTTATGCACCAAACTAGCGTCGCATCACTGAGGCTATCCTGGAAAAAATGGACAAATAGTTTTTCATCGTTTACTACCTGAGCCATTTTGTTGCAGTAAGCCTTTAGGTGAGTCAAAAGTCTTTTGGAACCATGACATTCGATACTAAGCATATTTCAGTTTCCTTTACAAGGTCATACAGATTAGATCCTTCAATCATTTTCATCCTTTCTTCCAATTCTATCCATTTATCATAAGCTCTATCAGCAGGACTTTCCTTTGGAGTTTCCTCCCCAATGATATTTACTATAAATGGTAGTCTTATGGGGCTGATAGGTGGGATATTAAGGAAACCTGTGAGCTGGTTTTCTGAAGATATCCTAATAGGGCCTAAATTTTGGAAGGGAGTAGTAACTGCTGGAAGAGGGGTCACTATAGTTTGAGTAACTAGGGCTTCTGTTGATCTTGTCCGCAATGCTTGCTCAAGTAAGCTAGTTAGCCTTGCTACATTACCTTTGAGGCTATTTATTTCCCTCTAATGCCTAGTTTCTAAATGGGCACGCTCTTCATTCTTCATCAGCTTCTTTTTTATTTTGTGGGATAAGTTCATTTAATAGGGGAACCTATATTTCAATTCATGTATATGCATATGTTAAAAAATGTTTGTATATGATGATGCTTATGCATGAATTGAACTGATCCATGATATCTATCTCATTGATCTGGAGCAAAATTCCTGATTTTGATGATTGTTATAAAGGGATATTTTACCAAGTTCTTATCATGGTCGAATTCCAAACACATTAGTTAAAAGGGAAAGTGAGTCATGGCTTTTAATTGCATATAATAAAAGAGTTCATACATTTGGACAAACTGAACTTTAGAAAAAAAAAAGCCTACACATCACTACTCATAGAGGGCATCGCCTCTATTAGCTCTATTTCTAATAAAAGTAGTTGTTGCATCTAGATGCTCTCTATACTTCATAACATCATTCCTAAGTTGGGTAGTTTGTTGTTGCAATCTCTCGAATTGATGAGTTACTTGCTCAATTTACCTTGTCATCTGTCTTATCTTTTCATGGAATAGAGCGTTATCAGTGATTATAATGCCATTATTGGAAGCTAGCACCTATTATTCCTTTCAAGCATTTGTATTATGTTTTCCAAGCGAGTTATTTTGGTTATTGCTTGTTGTAGCTCTTCTTTCTCAATGTTGAGCTCAACTATCTTGGAGTTAATCTGGACCTTAAAACTATCGATGTAATCTTGACATTCATGAAGCTCTCGCTTAAACCTACTCAACTCTTTTTCTATTTTCAAGCATTGACCTTTTAACTCTATCAGTTCTTCCTCTTGAATTTCCAACTCGGTCTATACCACCATGAGTTGTTCTTTTGCATACTTCAACCTTCTCTTGTAATCCTTTATGTCAGATTCAACATCCTTTCTAGTGCTTCTTTCTTCTTCAGATTGTTCTATATATTAGGCTTGAATCTTTTTCCCTTAATCTATGTCTATTCCAGTTAGCCGGTTCTTCTCTTTTTCTGTCTAATTTCTTTTTAAGGTTGTCCTTTTTTTCTCTTCTTCAAAAAGTCTATCATTTCCTTTTTTAAAATCATCCTGCTCTTAGCTGATTTTTTGATTTGGACCCTTTCTTTTTCCATTTGCATGCATTTGTTGACCAGTTCATCATGTTTGACTATTAGAGTTTCTAACTCATTTTGGATCGCTTTGGTTGTTTTTTTTAGCAATCTCAGCTTTTTTCTGCCAATTTCTTGCCATCTTAAAATCCTTCGCCAAAGTTGCTAATTGTTCATCTTTCCGTTTTAGTTGTTTATTAAAGAAGTTTCTCATTTTATCTTCTTCCTCTAGTTATTTCTCCAAGAGTTATTGTTTCCCATTTAGTTGTTTATTTAAGCAGTTTCTCATTTTATCTTCTTCCTCTAGTTGTTTCTCCAAGAGTTATTGTTTTCCTTTGATATGACAGAGATCGATCTCACACTTTTCTAACTTCTTTCTCAACTCCTCCTTATTATCCACTCTTTTCCTTTTAGGTTATTCCTCCTCTAATTCTGAACTTCCGGGTTTTGAGAGTCCAATCATTTCAGAAAGCTCTTTATTTCTCTAAGCTATGTAATTTTGACTTAATGAGAATTCAACCCCACTTTGCTCTTCTCTCTTTACTAATAGAAGCCTTTCCCAATCTTGCTTAATGAGTTCCATCTCCTAGACAGATAACTAATGTTTGAACAAACTAGTGAAATCTGCTAATCCCAAAGTCCTCGATACATGTTACACCCCCCAACTATCTTGCTACAAGTTCAGGCTCATAGCTAATGTATCTAGTTACGCCAACCAGAGGAAGCCATATCTTGTTACCATAACTCATAATGCAAATCATGTCATTCATCCATGGTGCTTTTCATCTGAAGTTGCTTTGTGGTAACAACATATATTTCTCTACCCACGCTTTCTCATCCAAATTTTTCCAAGTCTCATCTATTATAATTTTCAATGGTCGAAGATGGAACTACCAAAAGTTATTGAAAACATCTCGTGGTGTTTCAATGTGACTGACAATCTATAAATGCAACAGGGGAACACAACATCTTAAGGCTCATTTCCCATGCATCCTGCAATGGTTAAGTGAAAACATGGTTTTACCCAACATTTCAGCAGAAGCGTTGATTCGAGAGTGCTCATACTCTATGAATGCATTTGCAGCTTCTAAACTGATGACTCCAATTTCTAATGGAAAAAAGAACTAAGCTGAATATGGCAAAGGCTACTAGTTTGTACCGTTCATTTCCCAGTTTCCCTTCCTCAAAATTCTTTTTCATCCTAGCTTCGATGGCTTTCCACTTGAATCCTTCATTAGCTACCCTACACTGGTTAATTTTTCCCAATCAAATTACCTTAGAAGCTGTATTTTCAAATCTTTGTCTGAAGTAGATCTTATGGAAGTTGCTCGGGAAGTCCAAGATCCTATCATATTCTTTTAATATAGGTGTCATATCGACATTTCTAAAAGTAAAACACCTGTAATTATGGTCTAAAAAATTCAGTAGAGCCTTTACAGCCTCTGCTTGCACTGGAAGCCTCATTAACTATGCAATCCTTTTGTATTGCCTCTCAAATACGGTCTCATCGATATACACTATGATGGGTATAAATTTTTCCAAATCATTTATCATGTAATTTACATTTGTAATGTGTGTCAATTCATTAGCATTGATTCCTGGACAGTTTCCTTCAGCCAATTGTGTCATCTCAGATTTTTGCCCAAAATCTTGAAAAGATAGGTATTTTATCGAAGTCATGGTTTTAGTTCAGGACCCTATAATGTAGAATTAGTATGGCGGGCTTTTATTGGTGTAAATCAGATGTGGCATATACAATCCTAAAGACAGGTTCTATTCATTAAGTGAGTATGAGTAAGTTTTCTAACTGGTCTCAGAAGGGTCTCATATCTATTTAGTGACGATCTTTGTAAAGACAGTATGAAGGCGTTGCGAGGAATGATTAAGGCACCTATGTCCATCATTACTAAACAAGCACTTAGATATGAGTTGAGTGTTTCACAAATCTAAATTCTGACCTATAGTCATAGGAAAAACCGCTAATCCCCCACCTAACTTAAAAGATTGTGTGTTCTTTCAAAATTAAAGCAGGTGATGCATGGGGCATTAATCCATATTTAATTTACAAATGTATGTGCGATAAAAAAGGAATGAGAGTCACCACCTAATATTATGGTCATTAGAAAACCTATTGATCTATGAGAGTCTGGATAAAGAAACAAGTTGTGAATAAGGGGGGCGTATCACCCCTAAAACACCTTACCTAAGGTAAGTTGTATTGTTGTTTGTCTTAAATAACTAAGGTATAGTTGTGTTTTCTAACTGTTAGTTTGTCTATGGTTTAAGAAAAATCCTTCTCGGTAAGGAGGTTCTTATCTTATCATGTTAAAACCTAGCCATTCTAAAGTCAAGACATGAAAAAGGAAAAACAAAACCGTCTTTTACATTTAATACCAAAAATATATCTTACGTATAAGTTCATAATCTCATATATTAAATAAAATAAGAATTTTGTTAAAAATTTAGAACATATGAAATGAATGGTAAAAAAACTATTTTATTTAAAATCAAGAATACGTCTTACGTGTAAGTTTATAATCCCTAATATTGAAAAAAAAATTGTTTTTGAAATATAGGCCAAATTCTCATGGCCTTAATAAATTAGTTATTAAAACTAAAATATGCATGCAAAGTAAAAACTTTTTCTATAATGATTTTTTTATATAAAGAAATATGTAGATATAATCTATTTTTGAGAGATTTGGTCATATGCCCACAAAAACACACACACACACACACACACACACACACACACACACACACACACATATATATATATATATATATATATATTTGTATTTTAAAATAAGACATTTTAATTTTTGGAATTTTTTGATAAAAAAGTTTTTAATAACAATTCAATATCTTACGGACTAAGTTTACTATCCCAATATTAAATAAAAAAGCAAAAAACAAAAATGGGAAGGATTAAAAAATAAATTGAAAAGGGTCTTTGAATTTTTTTAGATTTTTAAAAATTATTTAAGGGTCTGTTTGGCAAAAAAGCTCTTTCATTCACAACATAAAATGGTCAAAATAGGTCTAAAGAAGTACGTTCCAAACAACCCGTTAAACCAGAAATACCTTAACAAAAAAAAAAACTAAGCTAGCCAAGCAAATCCTTAAACTAAACCGTAAAGGACCTGCCCGGGTCAAACCTAAAATGATGGTTCGACCATAAACTGGATAAAACAAGATTTAACCAGGAAAAACTAACTCAAATCAATGATTTAAACCAAAACAGATCAAAGATAGGAAAAATAAAAAAAAAAACACTAAATATTCACAGAAGAACAGATCAAGTGAGCACTTAAGCGAAAAACACGATGAATATTTTTCATGAGACGATAAACATAAAACACGAAGGGGACCAATTTTTAAGCAATAAAAGGCATGGTTTTGTGCGCAAACCAATATAGATCAATAATCAAGTGTCGGTTTGCCTCGAGTATCACTCAAAAACCACGAATTCATCAAGAATGAGTTTCGATTCGGAACCGAAACCATAACATTAAACCCATAAAAACATGTTATTGATGCTTAAAAATTCTAGATTAATTACTAACAGAGGTAGGCGCATTTGTAGAAAACAAGATTGAATCAAAACGAGCTCTAAAACTAGTACACGCAACAACGTTCATCGGTTATGTAAACCCAGAAAATGCCTAAGAAAAACCAGAAAATTGTCAAACACTACCGCAACCCAAAAATGAACCTTTTTGTCCCCTAAAACATGTTTTCTTGATTTTAGCAAGACACATTATCAAAACTAAACATACTTGGATAAAGAAGAACAAATAAAAACAAACAAATCATCGTAAACAAATGCAAAAGTTTAAACTCAAAATTGTCAACCTAAAGTAACCTACACTTTTATGCAATATGGATCTAAACCAAGTCATCTATCATCACACCATACTCAAAATAGAACATTAATAGGCAAAACATGCTAATAACAGACTTCACAAACCCAAAAAACTTAAGCAACATTGTCATTTAAATCCTCCTAATAAAAGCCTCTAGAAATCTAACAAAATGAACACATTAATCCGACACACATCCCCAACTAAAAACACATAAATCTATGGTAGTTATAGCCTAGAAAACATGCCTAAGCAAACAAGGAAAACTAGACATAAGAGAACATCAAGAAGAAAAAAAAACATATTAAAAACGCCCACCATAACATCAAAACTTAAGAGCACCTGAAACAGAACACTAAATTATTAAATGACAACTATAACATGAAGAAGACAAATTCTCTGTCTTGTGTGGAAGGCCTTATCTAGTATATGGCCGGCCACTCATCTTGCGCCCCATGTCTGAATATTTTGATTTCTCAAGCTCTAAAATGTCTCAAGTCCCTGTTTGGATTAAGTTCCCATACCTGCCATTAAAATGCTGGACACCGAGGTGTTTATCAAAGCTTGCAAGTGTTCTTGGCAAGCCAATACAGTGTGATAAGCTAACTTCTACCAAGGAGAGATTATCATATGCTCGAGTGCTTGTGGAAGTGGATCTCCTTGCAGATCTTAGATCCTCCATCAATGTTGTCCTGCCCAATGGCAGCCCTCTCATCCAAAAGCTTATCTATGAGACTTTGCCAAAATTCTGCAAGCATTGCAAAGTGTTTGGCCATTCCACTAGAGCATGTTTTAAAAGCAAGGAAGAAGCTAGAACAGTAAAGAAGGCAGGTTCAGCTAGTGTTGCTACCATGAATAATGTCAAAGGTAGTGTCTTTACTTGACTCAGCCCCCCTGTTGATGCTCCGCCTGCTGACGCCTCTCCAATTGAAGCCTCCCCTGTTGATGCCCCTCCTACTGTTGCTCCTAAGGTTGATGCTCCTACTGTCTCTACAACGTCTAGTGTTGCTCAGGATGATCAACAATGTAACCAAACTATAGTTACTGGTTCAGAAGGGTGGGAAACTATAAGGAAGAGGAAAACTGGTAATAAGCAACATTCGACTCTAACAAAGATTCTGTCTGTTTCTGCCAAGAGGAAGGAAGTTGCAGGCCCAACTGATGTAAATGGCAACAGAAGGCAACACAAAGCTACAACGGGTATGCTTACCAGGAGCTCAGTGCACAGAAATCTAATATGTCATCTGGCAGTGGTGGGGAACCTCCCACCCTTTCTCATCCATGAAGATCTATTACTGGAATGTGAGAGGGCTCAACAGCCCTCTCAAACAGCATGAGGTAGTAAGCCTCATGAAGAAGAATAAGTTAGATGTTTGTGGTTTTGTTGAAACAAAGTTGGCTTCCTCCGTAGTTTCTTTCATGCATAAACTCCGGTTAAGGAATTGGAGGTTTTTGTCTAATGTTTTAGCAACCAACACTGCATGCATTTTGGTCTTTTGGAACCCCTCCACTGTTAAGGTGGAGCTCATTGATTTTACTGCCCAGGGTTTCCATGTCTCCATAAGTAACTTAGTGAATCAATGTACTTTCATTGCAAATTTTGCTTATGGCTATAACACTATTATTGCTCGCAGAGCTCTCTGGTAAAACTTACAGAAATGGAGCTCAAATTCTCCCTAGATTATTCTAGGTGATTTTAACTCTCTCTTATCTCAAGAGGATAAACATAATGGAGAGCCTGTATCCTTATATGAAAGTTCTGACTTTAGAACCTGTTGCTCTGTGTTAGGGCTCTCTAATCTAAACTTCACAGGAAGCCATTTCACCTAGACAAATAAGAAGATATGGAGCAAAATTGATAGGGTTTTGGTGAATCCTCACTAGTTGGGTCTTTAAAGATCAGTCCATGTGCACTTCAGCACCCCAGGTGCCTTTTCTAATCATTCTCCCATATCGGTCTGCGTTGGCCCTCAGCATCAAAGAAGACGTGCTAGCTTCAAGTTTTTCAACATGTGGGTTGAACATCAAGATTATAAATCTCTCCTCTTGGAGCAATGGCAAGTTGCGGTCTATGGCTCTCCAATGTATGTATTATACAAGCGGCTTAAACTCCTCAAGGGTCCCCTGAAGCAGCTCAACAAGCTTCACTTTGGTCATATTTCGGAGAGAGTCCGCAGGGCTGAAGCTGACCTAGACTAGCACCAATCTTTGCTTTAAGACAACAAGGACAATGCGTAATTGCTGGCTCAGAATAATAAGCTTCACCTGAGCTTGTCAATCTTAAAGCAGCGGAGAAAATGTTCTATAGCCAGAAGTTGAAATGTAATTTCTTCAAGGATAGTGACAGAGGGACTAGCTTTTTCCATGCCTTGATGAACCAGAAACACAAGAAGAGCTTCATTACTGCTATTCATCGATCATACTGATGGTTCTCTTATAACTTTAGTGAGTGAGGTAGGAGATGTCTTTGTCAGCTTCTTCAATCAGCTCCTGGATACTTCGCGAGCCACATCCCATTTGGATGAGTCCTTTGTTTGTTGTGGTCCTCGTCTTGATTCCACCGTGCATGCTTTTCTATTAGATGATGTCTCAAATGATGATATAAAAAAGGCCCTCTTCAATATTAGTGATGCAAAATCCCCGGGCCCTGATGGTTACTCCTCTCTATTTTTCAAGAATTCTTGGGATATGGTTGGTCAAGATCTTTGTGCTGCGATGCGAGACTTCTTCCTATCAGGCTAGCTTCTTAAGCAGATAAATCATTCTATCATAGCTTTGGTGCTGGATTCTGCTCATGTTTCTTATGCCAGTGAATTCAGACCCATTTCTTATTGTAACGTAGTGTACAAGATCATCTAAAAAATTCTAGCTGACAGAATGGGGCGTGCCCTAGATGGCATCATCAGCCCCATTCAAAATGCCTTCTTGGGTGGTCGTCGCATGGCTGACAATATTAATCTTTTACAGGAGCTGCTCAGGCAATATGAAAGGAAAAGAACCTCCTCTAGATGCCTTATTAAAATTGATTTCAGGAAAGCTTTTGACTCAGTCCAATGGCCATTCCTGCGGCATTTGCTTCTCCTTCTTGGTTTTCCTGATAGATTTGTTCACCTTGTTATGACTTGTGTTGAAACAGCTTCATACTCAGTTGCTGTCAATGGAGAACTCTTTTGGTTTTTTCCAGGTAGATGTGGCGTGAGGCAAGGGGATCCATTATCGCCATATCTATTTATCTCTTACATGGAATACCTCACTAGGATGCTCAACTTAGCATCTTAAAATCCCTCCTTTAGGTTTCACCCGAAATGCAAGCTGTTTGATCTCTCCCATCTTTCATTTGCTGATGATATCATCCTGCTATGTCGAGGGGACAAAGGTTCAGTTCAAGTGCTACTCCAGGAATTGCTACTCTTTGGGCAAACATCTGGCCTAGATATTAATATCTCAAAATCATCAATATATTTTGGTGGAGTTGGTGATCGTTTAAAGCAAGCTATTTTGTTAGACACCAGTTTCTCGGAAGGTGCCTTCCCTTTCAGATATCTTGGTGTTCCTCTAAGCCTTCACAAGCTCCTTGCAAGTCAGTATTCCCCCCTCCTACACAAATTAGAAGCAGCTATTCAAAGATGGATGGGTAAGCATCTTACCTATGCAGGAAGGCTAAAGCTTATTAAGTCCGTATTATATGGGATGGTGCAATTTTGGGTTAGCATTTTTCCTATGCCAAGTGTTGTTATCAGACAAATCACCTGCCTCTATCAAAACTTCCTATGAACAGTAGATACCTGCAGAAATAGGTCTGCTCTTGTGGCATAGAAAATTGTTTGTTTGTTGAAGCATGAAGGAGGTTTGGGCTTGCTTGATATCAAAGTGAGTAACAACTGTTTCATTGCCAGACACCTCTGGAACATTCACCTGAAGCAAGATTCCACTTGGATTAGATGGATCCATCACTTTTATTTAAACACTCACTCCATTTGGAATGCCCATGCTCAAAAAAACCTCCTCACCGTTATGGAAATCAATCGTTTTTCTTAAAAACCAACTTGTTGAGATATACAGGGGGCACCAACAAGTTATTGATTTGATGACAGGTTGGGAACAGAAAGGAGGAGGGTTCACTTTTAATGCTTACAGCACACTCAGACCTCAAAGCTCAACAGTAAACTGGGAGAAGATAGTTTGGGAACAATGGGCTCTTCCCAAACATAATTTTATTCTATGGCTAGCCATACATGGGAAGCTTTGTACTAAGGATCGGCTAAAGTTCACTCACACTGACACATTATGCATGTTTTGTAGGCAGGCAGAGGAAAGTCATGGACATTTATTCTTTAGCTGTAACTGGACATTTTCCCTATAGAGCAAAATAAAATCCTGGCTGAAAATAAGCAGGCGTATGTCTACCCTCAACAGTGCAGTGCGAGGTCTTCCTAGTAAAAAGAAGAACTTGAAAGCTAGAATGCGAAGAGTTTCTCTCTGTGTTTTAGTCTACCTGATCTGGGAGGAAAGAAATAAAAGAATATTCGATGATGAGAGTACTTCACCTACCCTACTCTTTCAAAAATTCTGGCTGAAAATAAAAAATAAAATCCTGGCTGAAAATAAGCAGGCGTATGTCTACCCTCAACAGTGCAGTGCGAGGTCTTCCTAGTAAAAAGAAGAACTTGAAAGCTAGAATGCGAAGAGTTTCTCTCTGTGTTTTAGTCT
>Ga0325403_1000027_pt1 | contig 62909 bp, 47 predicted proteins | sample PopdelMetagenome_19_FD_205665 | JGI IMG/M metagenome (GOLD analysis project Ga0325403, IMG submission 205665) | Populus deltoides microbial communities from Bellville, Georgia, United States - Xylem-PdKOR-R4 | ecosystem: Host-associated > Plants > Phyllosphere > Stem > Wood/Secondary xylem... | reverse complement strand
GAACTGTCCCAGTGGGTCGTGTTGAAACTGGTATCATCAAGCCCGGCATGGTTGTCACATTCGGTCCAACTGGACTGAGTACTGAAGTCAAGTCTGTTGAGATGCACCACGAGGCTCTCCAAGAGGCTCTTCCCGGTGACAATGTGGGGTTCAATGTTAAGAATGTAGCTGTTAAGGATCTGAAGCGTGGTTTTGTTGCCTCGAACTCCAAGGACGATCCTGCTAAGGAAGCTGCCAACTTCACCGCCCAAGTTATCATCATGAACCATCCTGGGCAGATCGGAAATGGTTACGCCCCAGTCCTTGACTGCCACACCTCTCACATTGCTGTGAAGTTTGCTGAGATCCTCACCAAGATTGACAGGCGGTCTGGTAAGGAACTGGAGAAGGAGCCCAAGTTCCTGAAGAACGGTGATGCTGGTATGATCAAGATGATTCCCACCAAGCCCATGGTGGTGGAGACTTTCTCAGAGTATCCTCCACTTGGTCGTTTTGCTGTGAGGGACATGCGCCAGACCGTTGCTGTGGGAGTTATCAAGAGCGTGGAGAAGAAGGATCCCTCTGGTGCTAAGGTGACCAAATCTGCTGCCAAGAAGGGTGCCAAGTGAACCGCGCAGGTTGATGCTATTGAAAGCTATTTTAAAAATAATGTCTTGCTTTTTATTGGTTGTCTATCCCATCGATGTCTATCTTTGGGTCATGAGACTTTTAGTTTTATGTGGTCACCATCATCACAAGGCTGTTCTCAGAACTGGGTTCTTGACCGGCGGTGGCGTGATTCAAGGCTTGATGTTCTTTCTGCAGTCAGTTTCTGCCTGCATTTTTGCTGGCTCTCTTAAATTTATATGGTGATGTTTCTAGTTTCATGAACAGCTTATTTTAATTTTAATGTCTAGTTATCGGACTCCGGCACTCCGGAAGACGTGTTGTGTTTTATCTGAAATTTCATGTCAAAACTCGTTATCAGTCAGTACATCTTTTATTTCGCGTTATTCCTTTGGATTTTCTTTTTCTTGATAGAATGAATGCCATGTAATACATCGCATTCTAGCGATGCTTCGCGAGCTGTGCTTCTGTCTCGGGGATGCCTTCTGTCTCAATTAGTCTCTGCCATTTTCACCGAGGATGCGTGTACAAAATACAAATACACTGGAAAGAGGTGGTTTATGCGATGAAAAACCCAAGAGTCGTTTTTTCCGGGAACCGCTAATTGTCTAAAATATTCTCTATGCCGTGGAAGCGTCTTCATGTGTCTCCTTTCTTTCTTCTGCGCATCTGGAAGTGTGAAGAGGTCCTGTCCAGTCAATCATGCATCATTTCATAAATCTGGAGTGTGACGAGGTTCATGAACTAGATAGATCATTCATCGCTTTATAATTTGGGCGACAAAGAATCCCTTGAAAGCTTTAATATTGGGGAGCCCTGTGCATATCGAATTTAAACGATGGTTGTGGGCTGAAACATTGACAAGGGTGTTGAAGAATAAAGATATGGAGGCCCAACTCTTAGGGTCGGGCTAATAACTGTGTATAGGGTCTGTTTGGTTATGTAGAATTCATCTTATTGAACTTTTGTACGTTCTTTTGTTCACAGGAGTGAAAAGGGGTGACACTTTACTAAAAATCAACGATCCATTTTAATTATTTTACGAATTTAGGTAGAAATATATGATTTTAAATCTATACGTTTTTCACATTTAATAGCTTGCTCTTGAAGAAGAATAATAAATTAGAGACTAAATTCTATAAAAAAAAAATCTTCATTTTTTTTTAAATTTTTTGTTGATCCTATTCCAAATCCTGATCTTAAACTCCATCAAACAATAGCACAATAACGATTGTTGATAATTAAAGAGAGGAGAGGGAGCACCTCCTCCTCTGGCATTGCAATTGGGCATCGATATCCTTAACCCTCTGGTGCACCTTCCGTTCCTCGGAATTAAAAGGAACTAAAAAACGAGACTTGGCATTCTATACATTGGGAGACGACTTGTTGCTGTGAGAAAAACAAGTAGTTATAAAAGGAATTAAAAAGAATGGGCGGGTGGCTGCAAACTGCTCAGCCACCAGTTCCGGCAATTTCCATCGCCTAGCACCAGTGGGTTGCAAGCCATCCCCTCCATGGCACCGTGGCTTGATTTCCCTCAGATGCTCCATACCCCCCGCACATTTCCCCACCCTTTCTGTAAGAGTAAAGAGGTAAGTATCGTGAATCCAGTTGCCCATTGGTGCTCCATAGAGGTACTTCTGCTACAAAACCTCCTTTTTTCCATAACTGGGGAAGAAGCCGTATGAGCAGCTAGACATGCGTGGCATAGAAAGAAAAAAGGTGTGGCAAAACTAAAACAGGAAAGCATTGCCGCCAGTAAACATTCAGCTGTTCCAAGTGACACGATGAGAAAATTCAAGTCCCATCTCTGTTCTCCATTAAGCAAAAATATCACCCACGAACAGGACCACTCGAAATCATTGATCCCAAATCGACAATCACCACTCAATCAAAATGTTCATTTATTAAACAGTCATGGCCTCACAGGTAAATGCTCCGTTTCTCATCTTGCTAGTTTCTTTCATCACAGGGATTGGGGAAGCATTTTCTTGAAGAAAGAAGACCAAGCAAAAATTTTCATGCAAAGAGATTATGCCACTCAGAAACAGAAGACAAGGTAACCCAGTGTGGAAGTTTTCTGGGTGAGAGTCATTAGGCAGTTCAGACACAATCAAAGCTATCTTCCTACTCTGACAGAGAAGACTGGGATGCGTGTAAAGTCAGAATCGATGGTTGAAAGTGTTCTGTTGAGCAAATGGCCAAGAAGTCATGAAGGGGCCCAACGCCTCCATTTCAAACTCATGCAAAAAATGGTGTCTGGCCCTGTCGTTGTTGTACATCTTACAAAATTGTGGCAGAACAAGCGAAGGAGATTTACATAGCCAAAAAAAACCGCTTGAATCTGATTTTTTTTTTGAAACAATTGCACATTAGAATGGCTTAGCAACAACTAGCTCCTCTCAAAGGATAAATATCATTTACCAAGAGACAAGTCAAGATATGTGCCTTGACAAGTCAGACTCGTTATCAGACAGTAAGAATTGCTGCCCGCTATATTGTTCCATGAGAAAATGCAACCAAGATGCAAGCTTACCAGAATCCAGAAAAACACTTGTTTATGATACAAAAAGATCAAGACGAGGGCTTTTTACTCCTTTTCTTGGCAGTTTTGGCAATAGCATCACAAATCTCTCTTTTTCGTTTGTTGTTATTGCTGGTGTTCTTCTTGTTGTTGTTATTGCCACCTGTGCTTGCCGCACTTTTTCCCTGGACTTCCAGCACATCTTTCACCAAAAACTTTAGCCTCCACAGGGTGGATTCAGTCTGCAACGGGAACAGAGCAAACACAACAATTCGTCCCTTTACCAAACAGTTCGCTAAGAATCTAACAAAGAAGCACTAGTTATAACATAAATTATGACCTGAGCATCAATGTCGAGATCCACCTCTTCAGCAGTTGCTTGGAAGCCTGGATTATTCCGAGCAACAATCTCCAATGCTTTAGTTAGATCTTCAGGAGAAAGTCTCGTAAGAGCCACCCCAAGCTTTCTTTTCTCTTCAGTGGATGTCTTTCTGGAATGGAATTTTCAAAATTAACTTAGTTTCCATGGAGAATTGGAAAACAGAATTTTAAATCTTCAAGCAGATGTAACTCATAAGTTAGCTTTTAAGCATACCCAGAATACATCTATAAGAAATAACTTTTGTACTCGCAGTATTATCCACTACATATACAAAGTTGGACCACCACTAACCTGCACTTTTGAACAACAATATTCCGAAGCTCTTCCAGATGCATATCAACCTCATAAAGCTGAAAACAGGTCATTACAGAATCTTAAAACATATTTTCCAACATAACCCTGATACAAGATGAAATGCATTGTTGAACTTGATTATACCAATAGAAAATCAATTTCAACATGTTTATGGAGAATTCTATAGTTATACAAAAATATTAATAGATCAAGCATGGGAGGAAGCAAATTAAAAGATTTTTCAGTGCTTTATATATTTGTGAGAAAGGCTGTGATGTTTCAGTGTACCTCATTACTCAAATCACGAGCCATTTTAGCATGAGCAGCCTCCTGAGCAAGCTGCATATCCAATTTAGCCTCCACTTCCTCGTCTTCTCTTCTTTTTTCCTGTGTGTATTGATTTGGTATTCCATAAAATTATCCAAAAAATAGAAAGCAAGGCAATTGCATTTCTCTCAGCAAAAAGATCATGGACTAAGATAGCTCCATAACACATACCTCTTCAGTGACTTTAGGCAGAAGTTGTAGCCACTTCTCCTCAAATTTTCCCAGCAATGTTTTGGCCATAACATGAACATCGCTTCTTTCATCATTATATTTCATTGCATTCTTAAACACCAACCTCACATCAGCACTTATCTCTCTGACATTCTTATATCCTGTGCCATCCTTAGCCTCCATTTGAACTTTTATTGTACTGAAGTCCATGGGCTTGTCGATAACCTATTGAATACCATATGTGCCAAATTCATTGAAGTCATATTCAGATGGAATCCAACTCTAAAATGGTAGAGCAATTAACAACCAGAGTGATAAATGATTGAAACAACTAAAATTCATGGTGGGTCATATTCCCAACTAAGTAACAAGTCACACTTGCAGGGATCACACAAACTGAAAGTTGAAAGCACAATTTGCTATCCTTTTAAAAACAACTCGATACATGTTTAAATGGGGTTTGTGTGTTGTATCGTGTTCACAATTATACTTCACGATTCCTGCGCAGTCACTGGAAAAGGGTAAATGCGCTTCATGTGATTTCTGTTATAGTACATGCTGATGAAATAGGAAATTGAGAAGGGTGCTATAACTTCACCTCATAATAGTCATGCAACCCAAGACCTTTAACATCTACAGGTTGCATAAAAGGCCAAGCCCATTTGTGCTGCGTGATCTGAAGGCAACAAAAAAGAAACTACATTAGATAACGAAAATCAGCTCGTAACACTTATTTTGTTTCTTTAACCTCAAGCATCCAAGAACAAATTTCCGTAACTAATTGGTCTGTCATCATAACAATGAGATATAGCTGGGGTAAAAGGAACCAATTTCCATAGCATATTAAACAATCCAGACAGCAATTTCTCAATCCACCTTAAGATTTCATAACAGAAGGAAAAATCAAGTTTCATCCAGACAAACGAAAAACATAGAAAGCATCGAGTGATGCATTACTTGACGCAATACGGTACCGAATTGGCGCATAAGCTCTTGCATTCTCTTAGCAGCAGCAGCCTCTCGTTTCGACGCATCTTGCTTCTGTTTCCTAATACTAGTAACATGCCTCTCTTTATCTTTATCTTTCACAATCGAGCTACCACCACCTTTCGAAGAACCACTCTGCTGCTTTTTACTTATATCCAAGTAAAACTGCTCAACCCCATTCATTCTTTGCTCCAACTACAGATTCAAAAGCAAAAACCAAAATAATCCTCAAATCTTTCACAACATTCATTCTACGCGCACTTTTTTTTTTTTTTATGATGACTAGCTTACTTTATCAACTTTTTGGAAAATTTCATCCACGCTATGCTTGAAACCCTCCGTGTCGGCATCGTTTCCGTCGGGATTTCTTACAGGAAGATTACCAAAATAAAAAACCGACGGTTCCATCTGACTGCTAAAACAGAAAAGAAAAGAAAACAAATATAAATTAAACTTTGTTAAAAACATTCAAAGATGGTAAAATTGAATTGCTAAGCAGAAGATATATACATACATTTCATGTGTAAAATACCTGGAAATATACGTATCTGTATACGGAGACAGTAGAGGGAGTGGTGGAAGTAAACAGAGCAGGCGCAGGGAGACTGCTTTGTCTCGCTATCTGTCTTGCCAAATTGCGAAACGAAAACCTGACTTCTCTTTTTAACGACGTCGGTTTATTCATGCTGCTGTGATATGTCGGGTAACGGCGCCGTCTCTCTCTCTCTCTCTCTGTTATTCTTTGAATGCACCAAAATAGTGTACCTCTAATATGTCTTTTTGTTTTGAACTTTTTTTCAAATCTTTTTAACATATCCTTAAATTAATTTTTATATATAAAAATTAATTTTTTTTCTTGTATTATATACCAAACTTAAAATGATATATATTAAAATTATATACAAGTTTAAATTATACTTGAATTAAATAAATTGTAAGGTAGAAAGTAGAAACATGTTAAATTAAAAGTGGATTCTTGGTGGATGTAAACTAGAAATTAAGAAATGTTCAAGCCATTTCTCTATTAAATTCTTTTTAAGAAAAAAAATTACATGGAGCTAAGATAAGAGAATTTTTTTATACAAATTTGATCCATATAAACAAAGTATGTATACAAATTCCCCACCAATTTGTAGCCCGAGGCAGAGTACTTGGAAGAACATCAAGACTCTATATTTTCAGAAGTATTGCACGATGGGAATGATTTGAACTGTAGAGATGGTTCAATAATCAAGTTAAATCCACTTGTTATAATTACCCATGGACTTTCTATATACATAAAATCCGAGAATCTATCTCTGATCAAGTGCAAGGATGATCAAGTCTTGATCACAGGAGGGGAATGCACCCTTTAAAACAAGCCTTGGTGAAAGAACCTGAAAGATATGTCCTCCACTTTAATGGTTTGGCAAATTCCCCATGACCCTTTTGGCTGCTTTTACCTAATCTATCAATGATGAAGGTGTAAAATGGGGGGTGAAGAGAATTCAACAAAATGAGGAGCTAAGGGAAGAATTGGGAACTGAGAGAAGAGAACATAATTATATTCTTGCTATTTCACGTGTATGTTGCTTGTTACAACTGCCTCTTAATATAGGCATTATGGAAATGAGCTAAATTCTTGTGTATTCTGTTTACATTATTGAAACGGTGCGTATTAAAAGAGAGGCGTGAGTAATGCATGTAAATAAAACGGCGCGTGTGTTTGTAACAGAATTCTAATTTGTTTGTAACCGCTTTTCCCTCCCTTGTTTTCTTTAAGCTGAATCTTCTCGTATCAAGTCTCCGTCCTTCAAAATCACCTTGTCCTTAAGGTTGAAAGTTGGAAACCTTAACTGAACTTCGTCGATGAACTCTCATGTTGCTTCTGCGGGCTATAGCCCTTTCCAATGGATTAAAACTTGTGTAGCAGCTTGTGTCCCCCCTTTGATCATCCTTCGATCCATGATTACTTGAGGCTATAGCAGAGGCTCGTTTGGGCTGTCAGGTAAATTGTAGTGTACCATGTGATTACCCCTGGTTCTTTTCAAGAGAGATACGTGAAAAACGGGATAGATAGTGGATGAAGATCGAAGGTTAAGTTTGTATACGACTTCCCTAATCTTTTTGATGACAGTATAGGGGCCATAGTATTTGGCAGCTACCTTGTGGTGTGGGTGAAGTATGGATCTCTGTTTGTAAGTTTGTAATTTTAAATAAACTGAATCGCCTATCTCCAAAACCCTGTCACTTCTCTTTTTGTTAGCCAGTTGTCGCATTCGATTCTGTGCTTTGGTGAGGTTGAGCTTGACTGTTTGCAGCAATTGTTCCCTAGTAGTGAGGTAGTGATCGGCTGCTTCCAAAGGTGAATCTTTTGGGAAATAAGGGATGTGTATGAGTGGAGTAAAACCATATAATATGTTGTATGGTGTAGTTTTTGTGGCGGTATGAAAGTTTGTATTATACCACCATTCACACAAAGCCAACCATTTGCACCATTGTGAAGCATTGTCGCCGGTCATGCACCTGAGGTAGCCTTCTATGCACCCGTTGACCACTTCTGTTTGGCCATCAGATTGGGGATGGTAGGCGGTGGAGTAATGGAGATTAACTCCTTGTAAGGCGAATAACTTTTTCCAAAATTTACTAAGGAAAATGGTATCTCGGTCACTTACTATGGTTGCTGGCATCCCATGCAATTTGTAGACTGAATCCATGAAGGTTTTGGCCACTATGGTAGCTGAATAAGGGTGTGAAAGTGTCATAAAGTGGGCATACTTGCTGAACCGATCCACCACTACAAAGATAACTTCCCTGCCTTCTGATTTTAGGAGGTTTGTTATGAAATCCATACTGATATCTGTGAAGGGTGTTGTTGGCACTGGGAGGGGTTACAACAACCCAGGGCTAGCCATGTTTTCTGTTTTACAACGTTGACAGGTGGGGCACTCTCTAATATACTACCTAACCTGTTTCTGTTGTTTTCTCCAGTAAAACATGCTGGCAATCCTTGCGGCAGTGACTGTAGAACCCGAATGTCCTCCTAAGGAAGTATCATGATACATGGAAATGAGTTGATGCTGGAGAGTTGGATTGTGTCCCACCACCAGTTTGCCTTTTCTGAAAAGGTAGTTGTTGCTCCATTTATAGTGAGGGTGTGTAGCTGGGTCCCTTATTAGATCCTGAATGATAGCTTGAATCCTGTTATCTTCTTGCCACGATTGTTTGATGTTCTCCAGTACTGGAGCCTCTATTGTTGATAGAGTGAGGGCATGGAGTTCGTTGCTGCTTATCATGGAAAGAGCATCAGCTGTAATATTCTCCCTTCCACTACGAAATTCAATTTCGTAATCAAACCCCAATAGTTTTATGAGCCACAAATGCTGAGAGGGAAAAGATAATTTTTGATCTAGTAAGTATTTCAAGCTAACATGATCGGTTCTGATCTTGAAAGGTCTACCCCACAAATACTGCTTCCACTTGTGTACTACCATTATGATAGCTAGCATTTCCCTCTCATATGTAGATAACAATTGTTGTCTTGGTCCTAATGCCTTGCTAATGCAATTGGATGTCCTTCCTGCATGAGTACTGCTCCAATACCAGCCCTTGAAGCATCAGTTTCCACAATAAAAAGTTTGCTCAAATCGAGTAGTGTTAGGACTAGAGGGTTCATCATTTCCTTTTTAAGAGCTTCAAAGGCCACCGTTGCCTCTTGGTCCCAACCCACTGCATCCTTCTTTAGAAGCCTGGTCAGAGGGCGATAAATAATGCCATAGCTTTTTATAAACTTGCGATAGTACCTTGTGAGCCCCAAAAATCCCCTCAGTTGTTTGATGCTCTAAGGCAGTGGCCAATTCTTGATGGCCTGTAGCTTTTCTGGATCAGTCGCTACTCCATCCTTAGATATAATATGGCCTAGGTATTCCACCCTATCATCACAAAAAACACACTTGCTCTCTTTGGCTACCAATTGGTGTGATCCGAGCAGCTCAAAAACAACCTGCAAATGTGCTTGATGCTGCTTGTAGGATTGACTGTGAATCAAAATATCGTCAAAAAACACAAGAACAAACTTCCTTAAATAAGCTCGAAACACCTCATTCATCAAGCTTTGAAAGGTGGCTGGCGCACTAGTAAGATCGAAAGGCATCACTAAGAATTCGTAGTGGCCATTGTGTGTTCTGAAAGCTGTTTTGTGGATGTCTCCTGAGTTCATTCGAACCTGATGGTAACCCGAATGTAGGTCAATCTTGGAGAAGACTGATGCTCTTGTCAGCTCTTCCAGCAACTCTTCAACCAGGGGAATGGGAAATTTGTTTTTGATAGTCAGTCTGTTAAGAGCCCTATAGTCAATACATAAACGTCAGGAAAGATTCTTTTTCTTAACCAATACAACCGGTGATGCAAATGGGCCATGGCTTGGTTGGACTGTTCCTGCTTCCAACATTTCAGGGATTAGTCCTTTCACCGTATCCTTTTGTAAGCTAGAATACCTGTAAGGATGAAGGTTGACAGGTTGGTCTCCTTCCTTTAAGGGAATGGTGTGGTCATGAGGTCGACTAGGTGGTAATCCAGCCATAGGAATGAAGACATCCTAATAGAGGTGAAGTAGTTGTTGTAGGGCTGCCTTTTCCTCCTTGTTGAGATTCTTTGCAGTGGTGGATGTTGCAGTATCAGGTGTGTCCTGAATCATCTTTAAGCTGCAGAGATTGATACCTGCAATGCTAGTCCTGTTGCTCAGCAGACCACTCATCTGACCGAATTGAACCGATTGTAATTTCATTGGTTTTTCTCCCTTTAAGGTGGTTCGTTGCCCCTGCCATTCAAAACTCATCCATATGTTTTTGTAATTGCACACAATGTCTTCCAGGGTGGCTAACCACTGGACCCTTAGGACCATGTCACAGGCCTCCAATTCCATGACAAATACATCAGCCTCACAATGTATTCCTTGCATCTTCCATCTAAAATTTTTGCAAATAGAAGAACATAACATTTTCCCCCCATTGGCAGCCTTGACAGTTACTGGGTTGATGGGGCTTAGAACACACTGGAGTTGGCTAGCAACCTAAGTATTCATGAAATTATGAATGCTACCCAAGTCTATCAATATAAAGATTGGTAGTTTGTCTACCCTACCTGTCACTTTGAGGGTGTAGCATCCTGGAACCCCTTCTAATGCATTCATGAAAATATGGGGGTCTGTGTCTATCAACACTCCTGATTCCTACCCCGATTCTACCATATTATATGTATCACCTTCATCATCTCTCACTAAGCATATGGAATAAAGCTTTCGTGTCCTGCATTCGTGCCCTGGTGTAAACTTGTCATCACACCAAAAACATAAGCCCTTCGCTCTTTTTTCTTCCATTTCGGTGTTCTAAACAGTTTGGATAGGCCTTCTCATTGGTTGGATTCCATTATGTGTTTAAGGGATGGGTAGTTACCCTGGTAGAGTAGAGTGTTGGGGATTTGATTCAAGGAATTTATTAGGTTTGTAGGAAGATTGTTACTGGTTGGAAGCCTAATTATTGCTAAAAGGTGAGGTTGGTTGTTTGTGGGAACTTTTGTAGAGGTTTGTGTTTTCTTGTAAACGGGACAGATTATAGGCTTGATTAAAGGATTTTGGTTCAATCATTTTTACCAAGTTCTTGATTTCTGTCTTAAGTCCACCAAGGAAGAAAATCAAATCGTACCTTTCATCAATCTTAGCTCTATTCCACAGGATATCGAAATTCCTGATGTAAGTCTCCAAATCGCCTTCTTGCTTTAGATCTTTTAACTCTTCCAAAGGTTTTTTATGGCCACCAAACCTGCCGTATAAGCCTTCCACATATTCCTTCCAGGTTACTAACTAGCCACCCTTGCTTCGCATGAAATTTTGGTGCCAATATAGGGCCATACCATCCAAGTAATATGAGGCCAGTTTAAGCTTCTCTGCTTCAGGAACTTCTTCCATTTCAAAAAACTGGTTACACTTATACAACTATTTATGTACATCTTCCCCTTCAAATGATGGAAAATCTCGCCTGGGTTTATGGAACTTGTATTGCCCACTTTGCTGCCAGTCATTCTTGTATAACACTTCTTTTTGGCTGCTGCGGTGATACTCCTGGTTGGAGCTGGTCTCTCCTGTAGGTAATTGTAATTTATGTAGTAAGGTATTCTACTGAAGTGAAATACCTGAAATGAGCTCCTCCAACCTCACGAGGCGTGTATCGCTAGACAACTATTGTTGTCCTTGTTGTTCTAGCAATCTTGCCATCTTGTCATTCCATAGACCTTGCTCCTTGTTAGCTGTTGCTATTGTCCCTTCCAATTTCTTAATATCTTGAGACCTAGTTTCATGAGTCATTGTTCAGGGTCTGAAAATAACTGCTCTGATACCACTTGATAAAGGTGTAAAATGGGGGGTGAAGAGAATTCAACAGAATGAGGAGCTAAGGGAAGAATTGGGAACTGAGAGAAGAGAACATAATTATATTCTTGCTATTTCACGTGTATGTTGCTTGTTACAACTGCCTCTTAATATAGGCATTATGGAAATGAGCTAAATTCTCGTGTATTCTGTTTACATTATTGAAACGGTGCGTATTAAAAGAGAGGCGTGAGTAATGCATGTAAATAAAATGGTGCGTGTGGTTGTAACAGAATTCTAATTTATTTGTAACCACTTTTCCCTCCCTTGTTTTCTTTAAGCTGAATCTTCTCGTATCAATCAATGCCCATAAAAAGGCATTTTTCATCACCAGCCAGCACCGTAGCCGGGATCATGGGTGTCGGTGCTTGACGGCTCTGCCTTTTCTTGATGTCACTAAGCTCTATTTTTGTTGGAATCTTTGCAAATCCTATCAAGACCTTGTGCTTTCTTGAATTACTACTTGAGTACTGGTCCCAGAAACTACCAGTTGAAATTGGGGCCTGAGAAGGTTTTGAGGTTTCTATGTGAAGTGAATGTGAACGTCTGTTTCTGTTCAACAAGTGAGGTGAACGGCTGAATGGGTTATGAGAGTTTGTTCCATGAATACTGTTGACGAATTGTTTTGTCTCGTGCAGTATGTTTCTTCCAAAAAGATGATATCTCGCAGGGGGTTTGTCTCTGTGCTCTGATCATCAGGTGGAGAGAACTCAAAGAAGTCTTGGCTTGAAAAGGAATTTCTTTATTCTTGATCATCATGATAACAAGTGTCATGTTCAGGTTCTTCGTCGAGGGATGATAGAAGATCACTGAAGGAGAGGTCTTGTTCAGGCTCTAACCCCCCCTCACGGTGATAAATAATGGTGGTGTTTTCCATTTTGTGTGCCTGTTTTTTTAAAAAGAAGGAAAGAAAGAGAAGAATGAAAAATGGCTTTGAAGTTGAGAGAGAGATGGTTATTGATGGATTGATTTGCTAGCCAAAATCAAAGTATATAAAGGAAGAAGAGAGGAGGACTTCTTTTTTTTTAAGGGAAGGTTCTTCCAAGACATTAGAATATTTTATTTCATTTGATTAATTCATTTTTGTCTCGACTGTTTTGTCAGATTCTGGAAGGAGTACTGGGTTGAGGGTTCAATAAATAAATAAATAAATAAAATGCAAGAAAGAAAGGACATGGCAGCAGCAGTGGTGTGTTAGGACTGAGGAAATGAGATGCTTGGAAGAGAAAAACAATTAGGAAATCGATTGTTTGACTTTGACAGGAATTGAGTCTGAAAAGAAGCTGTCAAATATAAAAGCTCTCTAGATAGTATGATTAATTAACTTGATGCTGCTTGTGGCCAGTAAATTGTGCTAAATTGTGTTCTAGAAATATATAATTTTTTTATGAATTTAAAGTGTTATGTTAAAAATTATCGTTTTGATAATTAAAAATAAATTAAAAAAATATCATTTTAATAATTAACTCACTAATATAATTTTTTTATTTCTATTTACTCGGATCTCTCTTTCGTTTCGACAAAATTAGATTTAATTATTTTGATTTTATTATTTTATATCTACTATATTATAATAATGAGTGACATAAAATGTTGGAAATCATTTTACAAACATTGCAAATGCACTTAAAAATATTGCTTAACCCGAAAATCTCCGAAATCTTTTTAAAGGAAGACTTCCCCTAGACCACAAAATCTCCGAATTGCTTAGCCCGAAAACCTCCGAAACACTTCACCAGAAAAACACAGTGAGGGAAAGAAAAGAGAATTAAGGGGCATTCCGAGAATTGAACTCGGGACCTCTCGCACCCTAAGCGAGAATCATACCACTAGACCAAATGCCCTTTTGGCCTTAGGATTCTTCTAATTGTTAATAACACAGTTTACTCTTGAGCTCAAAGGCTCTTGAACCCTCCAAGTCCAAACCAAACCCTTGGATATTTACACTCACCAAGGGAGCCTGCGGGAATCAAGAAACTCAAAGGAAGCCCAAAGAAATGGCGAGAGGAGCGGCTCTTCTTCATTTGCTTCGATCTCAAAGCAAACAGCTCTCAACCATCAGAAACTTCCACTCAGGTTTCTCTCTTCATTTCCTTTTCCCTATATACCTGGCTTTCATTTTACAATCTCATTTTTACTTCAAAGAGCACAAACCAGTAACTAACTTAAAAGTCACGATGCAATATCTGATTTTTGATTGGAGAAGAAACCAGGTTGTTTCATTTCTGTGGGGGGATTTGTTCTAGAGTGAATAAGCCGGAGTCTTTAGCACATACAAGGGTTTAAATTTTCAAAAGCATAAAGATTTAGAATTGGAAGAGTGTAAGAGACCCTTAATTGTTTTTGTGCTCTTAGAGGTTCTGTTGAATTAAGAGGGAGGGGCTGGCTTATGTATATAATCTAGTGAAAAGGTTTCAACTCTGTTGAATCAAGCCGTTCAATAAAGATTTAGGATCGACCAGACTTCAGCTTCTTGAGTATCCTCAATATCCGAGCATATGTGAACTATATGCACTTTTGAATAGTTTGGTGTTGTTGGAGTAATGAATACTTGATACGTTGGAAGCTAGGAATGTATGTGGCTCAATGCCTGTTCTTCTGTGTTTTGAACTTATTAAGCCGTTAATATAAAGATTTTGGATCAACCAGTTCACATGAATTAAATTTGTTGTATTTTGTTTTAAGACGGTCCTTTTTCAACATTGTTTTTGTGAATCTTTTCCTCTGCACCATATCGCTTTGCTGCAATTTCTGTTCTGTGCTGCCTGGACTGAAATATATGCCTGGACTTATTTACAGTTTGGACTTAAAAGATCATATTAAATTTTGCTTACGGGGACACTTTCTTGAATCAGCTAGTGTGTTTGTCGATCTTTGTATGTAATATCCCTTGTCTCTTAAATGGTTTCATTGAACAACGTCAGGAACTTTAAAGTCATTTGCTTTTTGCTGCTTTTATGTTGAAATTCTCATTTGAAAACATGAGGTCACTTCTGTGAAATTAAATTGTTTTTGGGCAAAGCTGGTCACTGGCTAAGTTCAGTTGTTCATGGATATGGTTTACTTGTTAGTGGGAATCTGTTGTGCCCTATAGCTTGTGATGGACTATATGCCTGAAGGTATCATCTGTTTAGATGAATTCTACTAGTACCACTGGCTGTCACTTACATTTTATTTTTAGCTCCTTTTTACGTGATTTCAATAAGAGAATGAACTTCTTAGGCGTTGTCTTGGAACTCTCTACCAATGCCATAGTCTAAACGAATCGGACTTGACAAATTGCTCACTGTCTTAGACTCTGTATTTCAATTCAGTAGCACCTGCTATTATAGGATTCATAACGTGATCATTGATTTCCCTTTGATAATTCCATGCCCCATAGCAATTTCTATTATGTGTATCTGAACCTGTTATTGGAATATGCTATGATCTCTGTTCAATTTTTCTCTTTACTCGGGTTCATTTATACTTTTTTTATTTGTTGCTGATCATGACAAGTCATATTTTAGAGTCAGCCTATTGATTTGTGTCAGGAAGGTTCTTATTATGAGTCGAATGCAGATTATTCTTTCTGAAGTTGCTTGATTATGTTTTAGTATTATCTGTTATGTAGTGATGTCTGCTTCTGTTTGGAGAGGCTAATCAATAGATGAGAAAGCATATCTACAAAGTTCTTGGGAGCATTTCTTAAGTAGCCACTACTCTATGTGTTCTTATTGTCATTGTTTCTCTCTCTTTTAGGCTATCATCCTTGTCGGTTTGGCACATGGCCACACGATCAGTGTGCCAAACTCAACTTCAACCATGCCAGTCTCACTGCTACTCAGAAAAGATGGGCATCTCGAGCTACAACAACAAAAGATGACAATAAGATCAGCATCGGACCACGCCGAGGGAAGGAAGCAGGAGAAGATGAAAAAGAAACTGGGGTGGTGTATTATGGTCCAATCACATCCACCATCAAGAAAGTAAAAATGCTCTCTCTTTCAACATGCTGTCTGTCTGTATCCTTGGGTCCAGTTGTAACTTTTATGACATCTCAAGATACAAATGTCATCCTGAAGGGGGCAGTTGCATCTTCTGTTATATTCTTCAGTGCTTCAACCACTGCTGCTCTGCACTGGTTTGTTAGCCCCTACATTCACAAGCTTAGATGGCAGCCCGGCTCAGATAGTTTTGAAGTGGAGATGATGTCCTGGTTAGCAACCTACATTCCAAAGACTATCAAATTTGCTGATATCCGGCTTCCAGAAACCAACAGGCCCTTTGTGACTTTTAAGGCGAACGGAAATTTCTACTTCGTTGATTCAGAGCACTGTCATAACAAGGCATTGTTGAATAGACTAACCCCACAGAAATCAGCTCACGAGTCTGCTTTCAAAAATTTGTGATTGGAAAATTCTGCAAGGTTTCCCTGAGTACGGTATGACCTGATTTTACTTCATGGTTTGTGATAAGCTCTGGCCTGGTTTTGAGCCAATGAGCATTTTCCCCCCCTAGCCTTTTCTACTTATCGAGACAATGTTTTCTAGAGTAGGAAACGAATCAATATTTGAATTTTGATGTTTAATGTCGTGGATAAGTTTACACTTGAAGTTTTATCTTGGGTAAGGGGAGGGGCCAAAAGGCTCAATACAAGCTAGCAATATATATGCAATCACGTGGAGTGGCAATCCCATTTTAGCTCTAATGAAGTGATGTACAGGAAGTACCAGAATGAAGCAAACCATATATATATATATATATATATATATATATATATATATATATATATATATATATATATATCCCCTTCCAATAACGAAGCAAGCCTCCTGCACCTAAAATTCCAAGTTTTCCTCTGCTCAACCATCCATGTTAAGTTCAACCGACCTTGGGAGGGTGGATTCCAAGCAATTTGCCTTTCCTCCCCAGCAACGTGGGGTTCGGTGAAGCATGCTTTATTCCAGGTTGCTTTAATTTCTTTGATAGAATGAGAAATGAAATTTCAGTAAAAATTATTACTGGGAAAAAAACAGAGAGAGGAAATTAGATGGATTATTTTGGTGAGTGGCATTGGGATTGAATAGCCCTCAACCACACCACCTCCTCCTGCGATGCACTGATCATCGTTTTCTTTGCCAGTTTAAGACACAGTGAAGTTGGGACCTAAACGATTCTCTAGGCAATTTGAAAAACTCAAGCCTTTCTACTCTTACCGGTCCGCTCCACACTAACCCGGGACGAAGGCAATCTATTAGCACTTGTCCTGGTCCCCACGCTGCAAGGGCACTCAAAATCAATTAATACAAGCTCGAGTTTGCATCAGGAAGACAGGTCACACCAATTTTCTCACAACAGATTTCAAAAAGATCTCACTCAACAGTTGTGAATCCCGATTGCCTCTGCAGCTAGAGGCTTGTCCACCCAAGCTTTCTTCCCAGCGGCCAACTGATAAATTTTGCCTGCCTTGATAAAAAAATTTACAATGACATTACAGTCATTCAGTCACCTAAGAAATGAAGCACAAAGAACAAGAAATGGGAACAGGCAATCGTCTTAATCCTCGTGGAGGTTTCGACCCGCAAGGGAAGCATCACGATACAACCTTGCAAATACTAAATTGCAGTTCAAACCTTAGGAGACAGGCAATAGAAAAAACATTCAGAATATCACTCTTCTACAAAGGCATACGTAGAAACTAAGTAGACGAACAAAAACTAGACAAGTAAAATGGTAAAAAGTATTCAAGGGTACTTAACATAACAGCAAAATACTTAACTCCTGAGCAGAGCAAGTGCAAATAAAAACAGATTAAAATTCTCAACATGGGAGACACAACAATGACTTGGAAAAAAAGTCAAGACCGAAACCACGCCACCGCCTATCAAGAACCCAGTTCTGTGAACAAAAGCCTTGCAATGAAGGTGATGACTTCAGACCACAGTTCTCATAATGAACTGATAGACATCCAAGAAATGGACCAGTAACAAGAACCCACTCTTGATTTTTATTAAAGCTTCTTAGTGCACCAACCCGCACGGTTCACTTGGCACCCTTCTTGGCAGCAGATTTGGTCACCTTAGCACCAGAGGGATCCTTCTTCTCCACGCTCTTGATAACTCCCACAGCAACAGTCTGGCGCATGTCCCTCACAGCAAAACGACCAAGTGGAGGATACGCTGAGAAAGTCTCCACCACCATGGGCTTGGTGGGAATCATCTTGATCATACCAGCATCACCATTCTTCAGGAACTTGGGCTCCTTCTCCAGTTCCTTACCAGACCGCCTGTCAATCTTGGTGAGGATCTCAGCAAACTTCACAGCAATGTGAGAGGTGTGGCAGTCAAGGACTGGAGCGTAACCGTTTCCGATCTGTCCAGGATGGTTCATGATGATAACTTGGGAGGTGAAGTTGGCAGCCTCCTTGGCAGGATCGTCCTTGGAGTTTGAGGCCACATAACCACGCTTCAGATCCTTAACAGCTACATTCTTAACATTGAACCCGACATTGTCACCAGGAAGAGCTTCTAGGAGAGCCTCGTGGTGCATCTCAACAGACTTGACTTCAGTACTCAGTCCAGTTGGACCGAATGTGACAACCATGCCGGGCTTGATGACACCAGTTTCAACACGACCCACTGGGACAGTTCCGATACCACCAATCTTGTACACGTCCTGAAGCGGGAGACGGAGGGGCTTGTCTGAGGGCCTCTTGGGCTCCTGGATCTGGTCAAGGGCTTCCAGGAGAGTTGGGCCCTTGTACCAGTCAAGGTTGGTGGACCTCTCAATCATGTTGTCACCCTCAAATCCAGAGATTGGGACAAAGGGAATCTTGTCAGGGTTGTAACCGACCTTCTTCAAGTAGGATGACACTTCCTTGACAATTTCATCATACCTTGCCTTGGAGTATTTTGGAGTGGTGGCATCCATCTTTTCCAAAAAGAACCAGCAAACATCAGTAGAAAGCAAAAAACAGCTTACTACAAACATGCAACAGGTAAGAATTCGATGAAATATTAACCACCCAGTTAACTTGAAGGAAGAAAAAATAAATATACCTTGTTACAACAGCATATCATTTGCTTCACACCGAGGGTAAAAGCAAGAAGAGCATGCTCACGGGTCTGGCCATCCTTGGAGATACCAGCTTCGAAACCACCAGTGGTGGAATCAATGATAAGCACGGCACAGTCAGCCTGGGAAGTTCCAGTAATCATGTTCTTGATAAAGTCACGATGTCCAGGGGCATCAATGACAGTGCAGTAGTACTTGGTGGTCTCAAACTTCCACAAGGCAATATCAATGGTAATTCCACGCTCACGCTCAGCCTTGAGCTTGTCGAGCACCCAGGCATACTTGAATGACCTCTTGTTCATCTCAGCAGCTTCCTTCTCGAACCTCTCGATGACACGCTTGTCAATACCTCCAAGCTTATAAATCAAGTGGCCAGTGGTGGTCGACTTTCCAGAGTCAACATGGCCAATGACCACGATGTTGATGTGAGTCTTCTCTTTACCCATGCTTAAGTCTTAGTGTTAAACTGTTAAACATAAAAACATAATGTTAGAAACCATCCATGCCATACTAAAAATACACGATGAGAGCATACTCGACATAAAGAATAAAGTCAACATCCTGAGGATAAATCATAGCAGTAGCTTTAAATTATTGACAGATTTTAGTAATTAAATTTCCAAAACTCCAACCTATAATAAAATTGCTATTAAAATCACAAAGCAGTACAGTGAGAACTGTTTATATAACAATTCTTCAAGAGTGCAACATCCATTTAAAGAGAACAAAAACACCAACTATCCATTATCTGATAAACAGTTGCAGCTTTTCAAATTTCAAATCCTGAAAATAAAACAAGTCTATTATCTCAGCAACAGACGAGTAAAACATCTAAATATCATCCATGAGAAGACAGGTCAACATATATGTAAAAAAAATATTTTTCTTCAGAAGATCATAACAACTACAACAATTAATTTCTAATATCCATATCTGTCAAGCAGGAACAATTATCATTTAAGTTCTAACACGGAATCCAAATACACTAATGATATCCTTTAGATCTGCGTAAAAAAATAAAAAGAATTCCAAAGGCACTAACAGTCAAATTTTAAACATAATACAGCTTAAAATCTTCGACAACCAAACCAGAAAAACTAACAAAACTTAATTAGAGATTAACCAGCAAAACACAATTATAATAACCCTTATTAGAACTACAAAAGAAAGCAAAGAGAGATAGGGATCGAAGAATCTGACCTGCAGAAAGTTTCGCTTAAACCTCAGCCGCGAAAGAGATGATAGGCAGAGAGTAGCAAATGGGGGGGGTGAAGAGAGAGTCTAGGGTTTGTGTTATTTATATTGCAAATATTGTAATTTGAGTTCCTAAACTGTCCTTGTTGTTAATTTAGAATCCCTGAGCTATCCTCTCGTGACCTTCCCCTGATGTGTTATATCACCAGCCGCATGAATGCGCGTATTACTATTCTGCTAGCAAATCAGTGCCTATGTTTGTTCACGCGCTTTAGAAAAGCGTGGAAGTGGTGGAAGTGTCTGCGTCCACTTTCAGGTTTAAAAGGATTTGACAGGGTGTCATGGAGAATACGGTAGAAAAATGAGAGAAATGTCAAATGATAAACGCTCGCTGTCCGCAAAAGGCAAGGGCAGATGAATAAACGACGTCATGTCGTCTGTTTTGGTAGGGTATTTTTGGGAGTTTATTCCAGGAGTGCCACATTAGAAAAAATATTTCTGATATATTAAAAAATAATTCTTAATCTGACACAGTAATTAATATGCATGCAGCAACTAACAAATTTCATTTTTTTTCTTTCTCAAATAATTCATCTATGCAAAAATCAACATGTATTTTTATAAAGATTCAATGATATGAAAAAAATAAAAATATCTAATGGCTATAAAGAAAGATGACATGGCAAAAAAAATCAAGAAAGGAGAAAAAAATAGTGAGGCGTTGGAGACATGTAGCTCCGACAATAAAACTCTCAGTACCACCAAATTCACACACAAATTAAAAATTTATCTTCAAAATTAGTGATAAAATAATAAAATATTAAAAAGTGAGCATGTTGTTGCTTTTAAATTGCATGGGCATTTCAAATAACTTCGAAATTAGTTTTTTATGGTGTTTAAGAATTTGTTTTGTCCATATATTTTTCAATAATACTATAAGTTTTATTATTGGGACTTCAATGTGTGTTTCTGATATTTCATCCTTTTTTTTTCTTTTTTTTTCAATCATATTTTTTTAGCCATTAGATCATTTTTGTTTCTTTAATGCAATTTGGATCTTCATGAAAATGCATGTTGACTTCTGCGCATGTGAATTATTTGAGAAAAGAAAGAAATAATCGAATTTTTTGGGTTGTGCATGTGCTCAACACACATAATTGCGCATGTACTGTATGCACATATCAACTATTGTGTTAGCTTTAGAATTATTTTCCTAGATGTGCTAATGTGGAAAAAAAAAATTTCTACCATGCTAGTTTAGGAAAAAAAAATTCTATTTTTGGTTATTAGCATATATTTTTTTAAAAAATATTGAAATAACACAAGTTTGACCAAACAATATAATTTGTACATGTTGCGATTGAGAAACATGATTTTTATAAATTGTTGCTATTCAAAACAACGACATCCAATGAAAAATTCTAAATAGGCAAGAAAAATGAGTGGAGATGAAAAAAAAAAGAAAGAGAAAAAAAAACCTTCAAGATACATTGAAGCTCTAATTCCTACATCATTAATATTATTAGAAAGATTTCGACGAAACAAATTCAACATCATTAAAAAATACCATCAACGGCGACCCGAGTGGGTCACACTTGCAGCCAAGAACAAGTGAGCCACTTGTCACCTTTAAACGGCATGCATGACCCACTCGGGTCGGGTCGCCGTTGATGACCTTTCTTGATGTCATTAAATTTTTTTCTCTTCTTCATTTTCAACAACTCTCCCACATCTCTCGAGTATTAATAATTAAAATATAAAAAAAAATAAAGTTTCACAAAATTTAGAAAGACACACCCTTTAAATAGCACAAATGAAAAAAAACAGTTATTTTTATTCTTTTTAACTATAACCTATCATTTCATAACAATTATCTTTAACGTAATGTAATAATAATCTCTATTAGAACATATATATGGGAGAGCATGTGGGTCAGGAAAGCCATAAAAGGTTCATTCTATAGCCTCTCGTGCCTCAATTTTTTTATTATTATTGACTGAGATAAACAAAGTTCTAAGATTGACTAATTTAATCGAAGCAAGTTAAAAGTAGTCTCTGCAAGTTCGATTTATTATAGGAATTATTGATAGAAAAAATCGAGTTGCATATGCAAGTTACGAAGATGGAAGGTTACAGATATAATTTCAAAAGCTATATGTGGAGCAATAACTACCATTAGTGTGTAAATTTGGAGTTTTTGGAGATGTTTTGGAAAATTCAAGAAAAGTTTTCCTGGTGGATCATCATCAAATCCCAGCCGAGCGACATTTTTTGACAAGAAAAAAAAATGAACCTTGACCTTGCAAATATGAAACCCAAGATAAAAATGAGGCCGAAAAAAATACACGAGGAAGCAAGAGAACGAGGACATACTCTAAATAAATACAAATGAGTAGCATCCAGATGAAAAGGATTAAACTTGGCAAATCATATCTACGGCGACAATATTTGTTCTGCACAAACATAGAAGTACCAACGCAACAAGAAAATTAGACGAGGCATAAAGAGCAAGGAAGACTTTGAAGAACCAAAGATCACAAAAGGAACATCCCAGAAAAACAAACCTAGACGTTTACTCGAGTAAAATTGATGGCTTTGAGAAAATGTAATGCAGCTTTGCCTTGGCCCAAGATTACACAACGAGCCTAATAATATTCAAGAGAAGGTTAGAAGGTGCCGCCGAATACTCATTGCTTTACATGTCATAGTTCTGCCTATAGGATCTTAGAATCTTCATCCGAGCCATTTCACAGGTATCGCGGAAGAAAATTGCTGAATCATGCAAGTTGCAGGATTAACATCTTGAATCTACCTTCACACAGCCAATATTTACCCCCCTTTGAGTGTCTCTCCATGCTCAACCTCGGCCACCAGAGATAAATCACCTGAGCGCCAAACTCCATGCTCAACCTCGGCCACCAGAGATAAATCATCTGAGCGCCCAGCTTGTCTGCATTTATACAAACAAATAATTTAAATTTGATGGTCTGATAGAAATCCACAATGACGAAATTCACTAATCAGAGCAACCCCAAGGTAAGATGTTGGAACACAATTCCTACAAATCAAATTAAGGGCAACTGGCTTCATCCAGTAAAACCATTCAAGCCTACAACCAATTTTTGTAAAACCACAAACCTGTAGGCAGTGCGATGAACCCCATCTACAGCCCCTCTTTCATAGTTGAATACAATCTGCCTTGCTTGCAGTTGGTTGCATCTATTTCAAAACCCACTTCAGCAATAACCTGGTATCATATCGCATGCCTTCCAATGTTGCAACATAGAAGTTCCCAAAGAGATGGAAATCAAATTTAACCACCTCTAGCAACCAAGGGAGCAACCTGCCCTGCTTCCTGTTGGTTGCTCATCTACTTCAACATCCACCTAGGGATTAATGTTCTATGTTGGACAACTCCAATTCCAATTTTCACCCTATTGACACGGTAATGCCACAAATGTTGCTCGTTTGGCAACTCACCATCCTGTCCCATCCCATGGCTCCACTGGCAGCCACAAACAAATGAGAAAATTTATATTTTTACTTTATTTGTCAAAGACAGACAAAATAAGCAGATTTCTCCAGCTGTCTATAATTCTCCGATAATTCAGTTCAAATAGAAAATTTATTTTTTTACTTCTTTTGTCAAAGAAAGACTTATGACGTCTAAGACTAACCACCACCGAGAAAAATGCGATTTTCATTCCCTTGTTCAGACTGATATTAGCAGTTGTAAAACTCAAAAAGACAAGATAGTTGTCTGACCTGCCAAATCTTCAACACCAAGATCCAAAAATAGATAAATATAAGGGTACCTAAAAGAGAGCAGGCAATTAGCATTAGATAATCTGATTTGAATAATACTGTCAAAACTTGTTTGACACAAAACTATCAAAGATGGTCGGCTCATTTATAAGCATCCACTGATTCTGTTAACACTAGCAACAGATTCAATTGCATCATACATAGTTTCCTATTCAACACAATTTTACAACTATTGCTGGTTATGAAATGCACGATTCCCGTTTTGGTCTTTATCTCAAAAAGTCAATCATTTCCTACCATCTTTAGACAAGGTTATCATCAGAGCACTCACAGCTGAATGATAACATGAATATCCAGAAATTCTACTAAAAAAAATAACAACAAATAAATAGAAGCACACTCCATTTAGAAACTCCCTACAATTTTTCTTCGGCTGTATTAGTCATACCGATGTAAATCATTTGGCTAGCATTACAGATGTTCAATTGTAGCATCTACAAAGTATACTACTTTAACCCAATATTACATGTATAACACAATCTCAGTCACATGTTCACATATAAACATACGCAGAGGCACATGCGTGTTAAGTATAGATGCTAAAAGTCATGATATATCAGTCAACACTGAAATTTAAAATGACAAATGTACGATTAATGCTCACCATTAAATAAAGCAGACCCATTACTGCCGTAAAATCATGTAGCACATCAGCATTGATCCCATAGGCATCATGATCAATAGGCTTCACATGCACATGCTCGAAAGAAATTATTTGCTTCATTCACAAGAAAAAGACTAAACGACATGAACAGGGAGCATCATGCTGGTGGCTATTAGCCTTCCTGATGAATCAAAAAATGTTTATTCCCTTCTTGTCTTTCAGAATCTATTGAGAATAAACACGTTGTCTCACAGATCGTGGCTGGCGAGGAAATGAGAAAGGGCCATCTGAAAATTTCTTGTTACATTTCCTGTTAGACCTAGCTTCATCGTTTAGAGCTGTAACTGAAGTAGCTGCAAAGGCTCAAAGTTAACACCTTACCGAAAACCATAAACGATTAAAAATTTAACTCAACCCATGCATTTACACAGATGAATGTGTGAGTGAACACAACCACAAACTGGAAGGATCGATATTATAGGTCACAAAATTATATTTCATCACGAAATTAACACGCAATTGCTTTCATATTCCTGATTTAGAAAAAAAGGCTTCTACCAGAAGGGAAAAATGACCAAGTCTAAAGATTAGTAACCGGTTTTAAAAGCATGGTTAATGATCACCCACGAAACTTCAAGGAGTTTGATTGCATAAATGGCACCACATGAGAACCCATGACCTGATCTAAGTATCTAACTACTTTAAAACATGCTAGCAATATCATTGGCCAAAAAAGTGGCAAGCATCACCGTGTTAACACTTTCGATCATCAGTTTGTCACATTCAATTATGATTTAACAAATTGGCATAAATACCAATTCAGGACCCTAAGGGAATCAACATAAGGTTTTCTTGATCCCAAAACAATTAAGCCCTCCATGATACATTTCAAAACAAATTTGTATTGGAGAATTATAGAAATTTTGAAATGTTGGAAATTTAACAGGGATTTAATCAGCTGGAATATAAAGCAACAACATTACCATCTAATCCAAAGTATTGCTTAAAACAATGTAAGAATATCAATCAGGCACCTTGATTCGATCCTAACTGGTTTCTCAAATCAACCCCAATTTTAGCAGCACCCTGATCATGATTCCTGGTGTGATTGCCAAAACTCTCACTGGTGCTGCTGAGGCTAAGGGGAAACCAATCCTCAGTAGGGGCACGATTTGATACAGGAGGCTGGTGCACCAAGTCAGGTTGCACAGGTTGAACTGGGAGAAATGTTTGTAATGAGGGGTCCTCAGCAACAAATCTCATAGGATTATCAACCAAGCCAACATCCATATCAACATTGGCGTCACAGGCTAAAGAATCTAGGACCTCACCACCATAAGTTATAGCTGGCGTTGATGCCAGTGTACAATCATTCATTGGAACAGCACAACTAATGGAAGGATGATCCAGATCAATAAAAGCATCTGATACATCCCGGTCTGTATTAAATAATTGGAAATGGGGACCAGCTTGAGTACAAGAAGAGTATGACCAGTTAGACATCCCAACATCATTGACACCTGTATCAAAGAGACCAAAACAAGAATTTGCACCTGCATCAAGAGCTAGATCTTCTAAGTATGAGTCTGTTATTCCAGGATTGACAGCCAATGAAGAACCACTCCCATTTACTCTGTAAGTATCATAGACAGTTTCAGGAGGAACTAAATTGACATTCTCTTCATCGGAATCACTTAGAATAATGATGTCAGCATTCCCTGGTGGCACAGAACTACCATGGTTTATTGCAAGTGTTGGGTCAAAATAATGACAGATAGAGTTGATCTCATTGACACTACTGGGAGATATTTCAACATGCCCACTGTAATCTTGGTTTATACTTGGGTCCTCTTCATCCCCGCCACTTCCAGTGGTGCTACTACTCATTGTTAGTGTCCTTTGGCCATGATTTACAAAACTTCCCTGAAGTTGATTCTTTGAGGAACAAAAAGCAAGCTGAGGGTTTCTTCCTTGCACAATTCCACTGAGATTATTCTTAATTCCGGTCTCAGGACTAAAATGTGCTTTCAAGCCATCTCCCTTCTCGATCTGCCTCGGGATTTTGTAACAGGAAGTAACTTCATCAGTAAGAGCACAAAGAGAACCATCAGGAAAATGCCATTGCCTGAGATCACCTATGTCAACTTTGGTCTTTACAGTCCAAGAACCATCAGGTTTCACCTCAATCTCAGTTATGTCTTCTTCACAATGACCCATCTATACCAATAAGCATATATACATTTTCTCTTGTTAAAATTTTGATGGGCATGCTAGTAAAAAAAGGTTTAAGATATTAAGCATAGGAACTACCATAGTTGTAATGCGGTTGAAGTAAGGATCAATGACAATATCCTCCAAGCAGTAATTCTTAAGACAAATAGGACACTGCCACTGCAACCACGGAACACCTCACTCAGATATATAAACTTGTGAATCAAATACAAAATGAGAATTGCAATACATGTATGTTAGATCACTTACCTTGCGGGAGCGTTGATTTAGTTTCACAAAAGTTTCAAGATCAAAACAGCCCATGTGAGCACAAGGTTTAAATCTGCCAGCAATCTTCATTCTAGAGCCACTCATCTACAGTATAGACATGGTCATTTAAAAAGATTACTAATGGACCCCAACCCACAAAAGAAAAGAAATGTAAATTGAAATGAATAATATTCTCAACCAACAATTTTAATAGAACTGGTCTTTCTCATTAAACCATTTTTGTGTGCCATAGCTGCAAGCCATAATGACATATTAACAGTGGAATGGACAGAAAAAAAAACGCTAGGTTTTTTTTTTATAAACAGTAGTTATCCTATCAAAATGCAAACATCATGATGCATAAAGATCATACCAGATACCCAAACTTGGGATTATGCTAGATCAAAAGAAAAATGAATCTTTTGCCAAGAATCATAGGACATTATCCATATCAAGGTCAGATGGAACTTCATGACATGTGCTTAATACATCGAGGTGCATGAATACAGAAAAGCCAGGCATACTCACAGGACAGCGGAGATTAACTGTAATTGCCTCTGCAATCACCTCCAAATCACTATCACTATCTTCATTTGTAGTACTCATCCCACCACCAATGCAACGACAAACACGAGCAAGAGCATCTTCAAAAGACTCACCAACTTTGGGAATCAGGTTGAGAACCTTCGATAGTAAATTGGTCAGCAGAGGAAAAACATTTAGTGACATGGAACTCAAGGCACATTGTTTCTTTGGATCTAAGAGTGAGATGTAGCATAGATGAGCGCAAACAAATATTTAAAACAAAATTAATAAACTTAGGAAGACATTTTTATTAAAATCAAGTTTGCTACATTTTTTTGCAGGCAAATAGAGGCGGCAGTAATGTAATGTTCCAAAAAATTGATTTTATGGACATAGCCTTCAAAGAGATGAGCCATCCATTTGTCCCAACAAGTAAATCATATGAATGAAAGGTGGGAACACCTGTTCAACAGTTCGTCGCTTTACGAGTCTGATGCCGAAGCAGAAAACACGAGAATCACATCCTGATAAAGAAATTCTATTTATTCCCTCTCGAATGCATAATTTGATCTGACATCAAGAGCACCGATGTTAATTTCAATAAAACATGTAATGAAAGAATGCTTGACTTTAACTCGAAACAATATCCAATCAAATACAAAGTTGCACAAAAAAAAATGGACACAAACAATGCCAAGTAGGATATTAATCATCTCATAAGAAAGGAGAATGGGGAATGGACTCACTTGTGCACCATCATCACGGCCATTAGCACCAAGAGACTGTGATTCCGGTCTATTTAGCGTTCTCACGGACATATCTGCATTTAAAGAATGAAGAACTGTCAATTGGGCTTTTGCATAGCATCCAGGAAAAAAAAACAAGACTTCTGAAATACCAGCTCCACCAGCTTGTCAGTCAACAAATTAAAACAAAATGAACCAACTCCAAGCAACTTGTTTGGAGGGTCAGAGCAATGAGCATACTAGGCAAACATTCCTAAATCACCTATTTTGCCTCATTTGCATAAAGAGCATCAGGCTGGGTACTTATGTGGCAAGCTTAGCAGACCAAGTCGTAGGTGAAAGGTGTATATCTTCTCTAAGTTAAATAAATGCATATCGACCAATAGCACCTTACAACCTTAACCCACTAAAATAAATTGTTTTAGCCAAGGTGTTGCACCTGAAACCCTATCATGATCAAAAGATCCTTGTGTAATGCATCAGATGCATAACAATTATTGTTCACCATACAACACTATTGTTAATCCAAGAGAAAAGCCTAAGGGATTGCAACAACACGATACAATCCATCCATTTCATGGCCAAGGAAAGTCTAGTCATTACTGAATTATGAAACATTTCTACACCTGCCCTAAGGACAGCACCAATGCTTTACCAAAGTTACACCCAGATAAAAAGAAAAGAAAAAAGAAAAAAAAGTGTAACAGAAGAGACTGTTCAGCTCATATTAACAATTCTATTACATCTGAGAAAGGTAGTAAAGCTGCTGGTGTACCCATTAATGCATAATGGAAGAAGATCACATTTGCATACCATTAACCTGTAAATTTGCACGAAGTGGCCACTGCATCCTAAACAAAACATTATCATTGAGAAGCATGCACCAGGCCTACACGAAAACAACTTGAGCATGTAAATTTATCTGTACATGACAAAACCATGGAGGCATGACACTTTTTTTTTATTAATCGTGAATATTCTGCAATCAACACACCATTCAGGAAACCAACCTGAACATCATATTCACAATTCTGTAGTAGGTGTTGATCTGATCTTGTCAATTGAAAAGTTGTTTCCACATTCTGCAATGTGATATTACTGGAGAACATTGAAAAAAAAATAGAATATAATGGATTACAAGAACACATGAGCCAAAAAATTGAGAAAATAAGAGCTAGAATGGCATATGAAAAATAAAAAAAGCCTTAACCCAAAAGGAGGAATTGCAAAATTATAGATCCAAAAAGCTATAGCAACAGTGATAATGCTAACAAAATCAATTTCATGGCTCATTAATTCTTGTCGTGTGATAGGCTTAAGTGGATTCCTTGATTGGATACCCTCCATAGTTGTAGTAGCACTTAATTCTAAGGTTGGGAGAGAGAGAGAGCTCACCCATCCATTGAAATATTTGAACTCGTTAACTTCACAGGCAATGATAGATGCGCCACAGTAACCCAAAAACTGTCCACAAGAAGCTTGTTAATATAGTAGAACCAATCGTTTGTGAATCTAATCTAAAGAAAACAAAAGTAAAAAGACTGAAACAAACATAAATCGCCAATAGGAGTCCATTGCGCTTATGGGTGATGGTCATGCATCAATTCTAATAAGGGAATCAATATGTTGATCCACGTGTAATTTCTCATGGAAAATCATCATATCACGTGTGAAAACATGTCATGCAACACATGCTAAAGGATGTCCCAAATAATATTTTGACATGCCTTTTTGGTATGATTATACCATTTTGTTCTATGAAAATGGAGATCCTCTTTGCTAGGTGAAAATAGAGAGTTTATCCACTTCACATTCTACCTCAGAACTACTTTTTCGTTTCGACACGTAGCAAGCAACAATTAAATAGAGCAAGTTCAAAGTCACGTCCATACAGAACAATTATGAGCTTACAATACCTTCATATAGAGAAGAAATTCCATTGTGGACACAAAATCATTTTCAAGTTCGTACACCATTAGAAGACACTAATTATGCACCAGGAAAAGAAAAATAGTGATGGCCATAACTGGACTAATTAGACATGATTCACTTGGGAATATACATATATGACCAAACAAAAAGATAACTATAAAATACATACGGATCTGCTCGGTCAATACGGCATGTTTCACAGTAAAATACAGGTGGAATTGGATGGTCACTCTCCACAGGGTTCTCCAGAAAAATGACGCAACTAATATGTTGTTGCACTTGACATTTTGAATCTATACACTGCATATAGAAAAGCCCCAGTAAGAATTTGAAACAACACTCTACATTTTACAAGGGAAGCAAAAATCAAATAATCAGGCAATGTAAGTGCTCTGAATCCTAAGGTGCTGCGTAACGCATTCAACTTCATAGCTAGCTATCTCTTCCTGCTAAAACTCAAAGATTAAAACAAAGAACTAGATATCCGATTAAGCTGTGACTGCAGAGTTCTTCCACGTTTAATTCAAACCAGAAAAGAAAATTACCACTATGTTTGACCTTACCTGTATCATGAACTTGGCAGGCAGTGAACTTCCACAAGGACAACGAATCCTCTTCTCTGGACTCATGAAATCTTCAACTTCTTCTTTAACACTCATAGTATGTAAGCCACTTGGAGCCCCCACTGCTACATCTGATGCATCTGTTATCTGCATTTTTCTGGGCAAAATAATTGGTTTAACACACAGCATATGAGCAAGAAAAGGGGAAATAACACTTTATTTGCCAATAAATAGATGGGCAAAATATAGGTTTAGAAGAAACTAGAAGTATTTTGATTAGAAAACCAAACCATTTGTACAAAACAAGTCAGGAAATGACAAGCAGACACCCACACAGAAACACTACAGAGCAGCCATCAGGATTTCATGCACAGCACATGAAAATAGGAAGGAAAAAAAAAACCTGTAAGCATCATCAATTATTTTCACTACAGCTTCCTTTCCAATCTGCTGTTTCCTTACAAAGCTGCGAGCGGAGCAAACTGCAAAAAGTTTTCACACATGTTGATCACATTTATCAAGAGTTGAATTAAACTGCGCTGAGGCAAGTAAATAAAGAGTTGTGATTCTAAACAAGAGAAACCAAATTCATGACAACAGAAGGGATGATTAGATTTCTGAGAAACATTGGCACGAAAGACACATCTGAAATAAAAATAAAATAAAATAAAAGAACAAAAAAAAAGAAAAAAAAACCTACAGGCTGATTCCCCTAGTGATTCACACCAGCCCTGACTAACAGTACCAAGGGCAAATAATAAAAAACATTCTATCGATGACAAAAATTGCAATGAAACTCACTTTCATCATCTGAGAGCAAACCCAAAACTCTGTCCATTAAATCCTGCACAAAAAGAAAAATATCAGATAAAACAATCATGATTTAAATGAAGGAAAAAGAAGGACCCTGAATAATTATTGAGCCAACAAACAAGTTAAAAATGAGTAAAACCTGCAAATCTTTGCACAAACAATTGCAATAAAAAAACAATGACAGAAAAAGGAGGACAGAGACCTGCTTCTTCCCTTGCTTTGAAAGACCCAACAGGGATAAAATATCCTTGAGCTCTTTAATTCTAAAATATGCCAACTTTCCCTTCAAGTTAAGCATATAAACATTATTAGCACAGATACATACATGCACGCCTACATACATGCACGCATAAAATAACAAAATAAAATTCTTCTTTGCCACAAAAACGTGAATCAACATCCAAACAAACCACACTTTGATCAACACCACCACAGATAAGTACACTAAATTACTGATTACCTTGCAACTAGCCACTAAATTCATCTCCATCAGCACAAAAACCCTAAAAAATGAATAACAGAACCACAGAATTCAGCCCAAAACCATAAAATCACCCAAACAATAGATGGTTAAAACAAACAGGCCTACCTTTGACTTGAAATTGAAAGGAAGAGAAAAGGAGAAGGAACACAGCAGTGATTATACTGAGCTAGGGTTTTTAGTGATCAGTAAAGTTCATGACTTTACAAACTTTGGAGGGGGGAAAGGGGGAAGGAAGATGGGTCTTAAATTTGCAGCGATGAATGGTTCAGGTGGTTGTTACATACGAGAACAACGGATTCGAAAAGGTTATATAAATTTCATGTTTTGGAGTTTGTGTACAAGTCCGGGTCGGAGTTCGGTGCATGCAGAAGTAGGGAGTTTGGGGAAACGTGGAGGAACGCTATTGGCTGTCAAATCTTTGAGCAAATGCGTGTGCGACGGTTCGTGGGGTCTTGGAGTTGGTGAGTGAGTACGAGAAACGGAGAAACATTAAAAGAACATTATCGTGGATTCTGCTGACGTAGGCAGTGTCTTTTCGGCGTGGCTGCCCAAGTCCGTTAGTATTGACTCACGGTTCAACTGGCGTTAGCAAAAAATAATATTAGGTGAGGTGCCCTCTTCTTCATCTCTCTCAAGTCTCCCCACAAAGCTCTCCTCCTGCCTTCCCTTTGTAAATAGATTTATTTTCCAAGCGTTTTGTTCTTACATATTCATTTAATGAAAACGTAAGATCATGAGAAACCTCATGGCTTTGAGATTCCGGTTTTCAATTCCTAGATTTTTAATACTTTGTGTATGCAGAAAAATTGTTAGTGTCGCATGAAAAAAAACGAAAACATGTTTGATTAATTACAAATTTCTCAGTCTTTTCAAACAAAAGATTCGCGTGCTGTCTTCGTTTTTTATCCCAAAAAATGTGTGGATCACGACTAGTATGTGATTAGTATACAGTGGAAAAAAGAAGGGGATAAGCATGGAGTTTTGTGAGATTGCCAAATCTGTGGTGTGACTTGATTGTGTGCTGGTTTGTTCTAAGATTCTAAATTGTTTTGTGGGATTCACCAATTTTGTGAGTGTGAATTAATTATGTGTTGGAAGTGTTCAATAATCTCCTTTTTAGTGTATGAGAAGGCAAGTTTCCATTTAAAAAAATTAATTGAATTTAGTCAAATTGGAGAGATGAATTTAGTTCAAATCACCAGAGTTGAAATTTCCATGTCTGGTACATTTTAGATTATGATCTTGGTATAAAAATTTACAAATACTACAATCGCAGTTGGATATGTGCTGTACACCAAGAACACTACAAGGAAAAAATATGTGATCAACAATTACCTCTGCAGGACATCTTGAATATTGGTTTGAAAAGGAAAAAGAAGGAATACGACCAGGTTTTTTTCTTCTTTTTACAAATACGCGTCAACAATCCTCGAACACCGACAATTCCTCACCTTCAAACAATTCAAAGGGAAAATGGTTGGAAGTAACCTGAGAGGCGGAGACGTTGTCTTTTTTACCTGACAAATTCGTAAGGAGAAAACATGATGTTTTCCTTGTCCGGTAAGGATTTCATGACGAGGCAAATATTCTTCGTATTGCAAGAAATACACCTACCCTGCACGAGTTTGAAACTCGTGGTGATTGGTAAAGCAAATAGAGGAAGGTTCGAAGGGATTCTCGCCAGCTTTGGAGGCCCACATCACTTCGAACTCTGGTAAAATGGTTATTAGATTTATTCTTCATTGTTATCTCGATTTTGAACCTGTAGGGCTGCGAGCACAAACTAACCTGAAAAACTGTACGCTAATTTCCCAAAGTAACTTTGGATGCCAATCACAACATAGGTACTGGAATAAGCTAAAGCAGCACAATAACAAGAACAACTTTTTTGGTTCCAAGAAAGGAAAAGATAACTATCTCACGAAAAAAACAAACTACTCATAAAGGGTTGGTTACATTTGATCACTGCGAATCCCCTCAATAAGAAACCAAAGCCGACACAAAACATAATAAAATTTGAAACAATATTCCAAAATTCACAATGAGATTAAAGCATGGATCAATAATAATCAAGTGGAGGATCGATAATAATCAGGCTGGGACTGAATCACTGCTGTTGCTCCCGACTGAATCACTGCTGTTGCTCCCAGTTTTATTCTGCTTTCTCTCTGCCTGGAGTGATCGGCACAGTGACTCCAGCTTTTCTTTTTGATTCCTTGTTTTATCCAGTTGTTTCTTCAACTTCTCTCTCTGCCAAAAAGAAGAATTCAAAGGGCTTTATGTTTCAGGTAATAGAAAGCATATGTTAATAGAGGAATTTTGCAGTAGTAAATCCAGTACTGCACCAAAATCGCTGGAACGAGCAATGAAATGTCTACAATTTGTATGGGCCGATCACATATAATTAGAGTAGCCAATTGTAGTTGGGGCAAAAGGCTTTCTTGATGTACAACTTAAATTCTACATTTGAAGATAGCACAGATGGAGGACAGACACACCCCTTGCATGAAGTTGAAGAGAGCAACATGCTTAAAAGCTCATGGAGCTTAAGTACTGGTAAAAATCCATGCTTGCATGTCAATAAAAGCAAAAAAAGGAAGGGTTACTGGTTGCAAATAATCGAGAAAGATGTAATCTACAAATGCAAGCCAACCATACCTCATCAACAAGCTCAATCAGCATAACATCTGATTTCTCGCTCTTGCTCTTCAAGAATGTATTTTCTTTCTTGAGTTCCTTGATCGATTTTGTCATCTATTATTTCCGTGGCAACAAGGAGAAATGATTACTCAACACACATAATGCACACAGCACTGAAACAGAGAGCAATCAAGAATAGGCACGTTAATAAAATGCATGCTCTCTTTAATAGAAATGCAAGTGTACCTTGTCAATCTCTTGCTTAAATGTTTCAAAAACCTCATTGCTCTTTACCAACGCTTCCTGCAAAATCAACTTAGCACTTTAGATCCCTCAATGTTAAGTTATTATGAATGGAATATGTAAGTTGTGGGAGATGGATTATATATAGTACTCTCTAACTCGAAAATAATTGCCACGGACCACAGACATCACAATGACAAAGTGGAGCGGGATTAAGAAGAGATTACAACTTTTTTTTTTCTTTTTTGGTTAAGGGAAGCTGATGATGATTTTAGCTAATTAGATCAGCTCGCATCAATATTGTACAAGGACAAAAAAAAAAGTATCTTAGCATACCACCCTTTATCAAGTGTTACCAGGACATGAAACTTGAAATTCACATTCACTATCCAATTTAAAATTCATGTATAATGATGTAAGCTGAAGCATAACAGCAAATGAAGTTGACCTGGAATTGTTGGAACTTGTCTCCATCTGCTGTCAACTGCAAACGCAAATTCTTTTCAGTTGCCAATAATTGGGACACCTGTTCTGCATATATTTTCATCTGTGACTGCTCCTGAACTAATTTTTCTTCATGCTGTTTGATCTTCAAATCAGCAATCTGAAGTTCCAGTGTTTTCTGCTTTAACTGTGAATTCAAATTCCAAAAACAAGATGAACAACAACTTTACAAGTACTTAAAGACAAGGAACCAGTAAGCATTCTTCATATTCAAGTAAAGCATAAATTACAAACCTTTTGTGCATTTTGCTGTTCAGAAATGGCATACTGATCAGCAAATTCCTTCAGCTTTTTTCTTAACCTAAGGATGAAAAATCAGGTAGATTATGTTGAGACCAATAGTATTCACACTTCATATGTTTTAAAGAACCATTGATAGGTGTGAGCGGATAAGTCCTGGATAAATCCAAGAAAGCATCCATGATTAGGGCATGAAAGGGTAGGGACAGAGGACAAAAACTGAGACAGCCAAATCACAAATTTTTGTTTGTGACTACACAGCTATGGTGATTCTTATTTATGATATAGAGATGCCTATTGTGTGGTTATACAATCTCAAAGATTCAAGGAATCCCATTCCATTCTGCTTCAATTCTTATTCATGAAAGAGAAACATCAAATACAGCTACGGTCATTACGTATTGACAATTTTGTGTACCAGCAGTAATTTTAGGAAAGGGGAATTTGGAGACAGACCTATCTGTAATAAACGGGCTGCTCACTACTCGAAACTGAACCGTCATAGTCAAGCCCAGAATATTTATCATTGCAACAATATTACTATTATATATTGATTCATCCACTTCAAACAAAAAATGAAATTACTATAAAATTTGATAATTTTGCATGTATTTTATATTTGTCTTACATCTCATTCTCCTTCAACTGAGTGAGAGATTCCTCCTTCTGCTCTTCTAGCCTGTTGCTCACGTCCTATAACAGAAGACACTAGTTATTCCAGTTGCATCAGATGGTTCATCCTCCCAGGAAAAAGGAATGATGCAAGTGTACTACAGCTCCATACTCAATCTCAATTGAGTGAAAAATGCTAACCAAACCTTTATTGCATCTTGGAATTTGGTTGATAAATCCAATCTCAAATGTTGCCCCTCTGTTGATACCCGTTTGCATTCATCCTGTCAAATTATCACCCCATCACTTCCTATCTTAATTAGGAAAACAAGTTCTCATATCAAATTTGTACGAGAAACAATCCACTGAATTAAATAAAGCACAGTTTGTGAATGAAAAATACAAGTTCAGAACTTGAACAGTTTCTTTCCCTTAAGAGTGTGTTATTTTCAAGAGTAGGGATAGATGATAACAGAACTTTAAAAGCCATCAACTGTGGGAAAAGTCAAGGACCTCAACAGATTTTGCATGCTCAAAATACTAACCCAAACATTACCAATCACATGTAAAGTATCATCATCTGAAACAAGTAACAACTTTACAGTTCACTTAGTGTGGATAGATACAGTTTTAAAACAAGTATACCATCAAGATTTTATTCTGGCGTTGCAACTCTCTGCACAGCGACTCAAGCTTATCACGAACAACAATAGCTGCAAAAGAATAAGGGAAAAGGTTACCAAGCATGAGTTTGATCTATCTTCAAAATTGTAAAGATTTTAATGAAAATCACAATGGGTATCATGATTTACAAACAAAAATCAATAACAAATGGTTTTAATTTTGATGTAGTTGTCTCTTCGATCCTGCAAAGATTGTATAAAATGCTACAATGAGCAATTCAAGGAAAAACAACTTCAATGGTTCAATCCATTTGTCACCAGCTTCTGACAAGTTTTTTTTTTTCATTGGAGAAAGCAAAGGAAGGTATTTTGGCAGGAATCTGGAAGACCTTGGCAAACTTGTTCTCAGAAAGGAGGAATTATCCCTTAATTTAACAGTGTTTTCCTGTAAATGTGAAGAAGTGGTGTTCTAGATTTCAGAGATCAACATATTGCAAGCCCAAGTAACAAGTGAAAGCCATTTTCTACATTAAATTCCTGCACAAAATGTGGTTTGCTTCCTTTTCATAATTGTGGGTGCAAATCTTATAAACCAACAAAACATGTCCTAGTTATACTGTCATGAAATTATGCTAGTCTGAAAACAAATATCTGAACAAGGTATGCTACATCCAAATCAATTATACTTAAGGAAATACTAAAAAGAAGCTTCAAAATTTCTTCGCTTTAAGGATGTATTAAGTTTATCAAATACAATGAAAGTAAGCTTCAGGTACTACAAACACATTCAAACTCACCAGCATCTCTTTCAGTAAGCACTTGTTGATACTTCAAAGTGAACTCCAGAAACTCCTTTTCTGACTTGAAGGTTCGTTTTGCATTCTTACGTTTTGTTTCAGTAGCTTCCTGAAGGCAATAAATGAAGTACAATGAATCACAATAGTAATACTTCCTATATAGATGGAAATATGGGATGTTCATAAAAATAAAGCACATCCAGGAAAACAAAAAAAAAAATTACTGCATGGTAGTATGCATGTTGTTGTCAAAATGGCATGACAGTATGGAGTTGGATGGCTGAAAAAGATGGCAGACCTGACCTTACTGTCAAGGAATTATAGGAACAGGAAAGAAACGAACACACAACTGTGCAGTCCTCACACAGAGATCAAAATGCATTAAAGTAACTAGAAATAAGAAAAAATAAATTAGCTAGAAGTCTCTTTAGTGATCAAACTAATCAAGGTAGGTCACTGACTACTTTTCTGCCTTTCTGTAACTCAGTGCTTTCTGATGAAGATATTTCTTTTACACCAGTGGCTTGTGAGTCCAAACCTCCTTGAGTGGCTGCAAAGGAATGACCAAGGGCCAACAATGTAAAATCAGAAACTCAAAACAAAATTGGAGTTATTAAAGCAATTGCAATGGAAGAGAAGATAATTACATCTATCTGAACTTTGAGAACTCCCTTGAACTTCGATTACCTCGCTGCATCTGGACACCCCAACAGAAGCCTCAGGAACTAAATCATCTAAAACAGGCTTGGTAAGTGTACCCTCTTCCTGCCACGCGCCCTGATCAGGCTCAACTACCAAGTGCACTGAAGCATCACATCCATCAATATCAGACAATGGAACAGGGAAATTTCTCATCTTTTCAGGCTTCTCGGTACCATTCTGACTGGTTTGAGACTCATTTGCAGCCAACTCCTGTAATGCTTCACTCACATGATCCACTTTACCAATACTATCCTCCTTGCAGTCGCTGACTGGCTTCTCTTGCTCTGAAGTTGGAGTTTGAGGAGCCACGGGTTCCACTGAGCTGTCAACAAACCCATCTGGCAAAGAGTCTACTTCAGGGAGCTGATTAGCAACTCTGTTCTCCATTTTACCTATTCGAACACTAAATATCAAGACAAATTGCTACAACAACAAGATTCATCGCTTAACTATAACTAAATGTAAAAGAAAGCACAAGTTTTTTTCTCTAGACAGCCTTTTCCCTTCTCAAAATTGAAAAATTGCAATAACTTAACATTGTTGCATCAATTGATAATCAAACAAAGAACCGGACATAAACCTCAAACAACAATGCAACATGATTTCAGAAACTCATCCATTTTTACACTTTCGAGACCAAAGTAAGAAGAACCCAGTTCGTAAGAACAAATCAAAATCCCAATCAGCAACTGGGCTTTTGCTTTTTCACTTACAATTCCACCATTATATATATAACAAAATAAATAAATCAAAAACTACATAGAAGAATTAACAATTGCATGTAAAAGAGGAAAGAGAGATCAAGAGATTACCATATAAGTAATGAAGACCAAATTGAGAAAGAGGGGGAGAGAGTTTATGAAAAGAACTCAAAACAATCACAAACTTTGTTGCTCGTAGCGGGGTTTTAATCCTCCTGGTTCACTATGTAGTGGCAGCAGACGACTTGTCGTTGTAGCGAAACCAGATTTAGTTAATTCTAGGTGGTAATAAACTAATAATCCTAATTCCTCAATTCAAACACAAAGACTCCAGCTGGATCACGCCTTACGTGGCTCCTTCTCGCTATATAAAACTGCCCCCATAACCCGTTGTGGTCTTCTCGCTGTTAAAAATAAAAAAAAATTAAAAACCAAAATATTATCTCAAAAACCGTTTCTTTCACTCCCAAAGAGAGAAAGACCCCGTTGCCCCATTTTAGTCTCTCGCGCCATGGACGATGAGGCAAGCAACAGCAGCAGCAGCAGCGGCAACAACAACAACAATAAAAACCTTACAAATGACAATAATAACAAAAGTCCTGTTCTTGGTGGGTTCTTGGATGCAAGCAAAGCAGAGAAATCAGTTTGGTTGATGAAATGTCCTTCAATAGTCTCTCGTTTTCTACGAAGCCAAGAACATGAAGGTGGTGATGGTGATGCCTCTTCGCCACCTGTGGCTAAAGTCATTGTCTCTGTTGACCCTCTTAAAAGCAATGATGATGATAATTCTGCTACTGAGGTTAAAAAGATACGACCTTTTTTTGTGTTTCTTTCCTTTTTTAAGATATGTTCAAGTTTATGTCTTTTGGGTTTGTTCTTTGCCTTGCATGGTTGGTTTTTGTAGGTTTGATGGTTTATTTGCGTTGTGTGGTTCCTTGGGGTTTATGGGTTCCCTTTGTTTTGAATCAAGATTGTGTTTTCTTTTTCTTTTGCTGGCTGGATTTTGTGCCGTGTCATTTCTAGGGACTAATTTGTGTGGTTTTGGATTGTTTTGGTTAATGGTGACATTTTACTGCAGGATTATCCGAATGCATTAAATTTCGAGTTGAGTCTTGTTTTGTTTTGTTTGGTTTTCACACTTCACGATTTCTTTTGGTTTCTGCATTTCACAAGTTATCACACTCTTATGGAATGTGGTGTTATTTTTCAGTTTCGTGTCATTTTGATTTTCTTTATCTGTAATGTTGTGTATCGTGTTGCTTAGTTTTAATGAATTTTGCTAATGAGAATTGAATTTCACGTATCAAACTAAATATTTCTGTCCATTATCTTCAGATTTCCCTTTTCAGGAATTGTGGTCCGCAAGTTAGTAATGACCTTTTCTACTTTAAGAAAAAAAATCTTAGATGAGGCGACTTGTTGTTTTTCTGTTATGTTGCGACTTGCATGTTTTTGTTTTTCCTGTTGGATTGGCTTGTGGGAATTGAAGGCAGAGTGAGTCATAACTTTGTGCTTGGAAGATTTCTTAGGAAGTACATCAGTATCCGGATGGAAATATTTGAATTGCTGTAATCATCATGTTCCCATGGAAAAGAATCTATTTCATTTTGCAAACTTGATATCAAATGCTTTCAATCCTTTCTGGTATTCCGATTGTTAATCCTTTTCAAGTGCAACATACAGTAGATGAGTTAGAAGATGGTGTGTTCAAATCGTTTTATTTCTTAGCGAGCAGTGATCATGACATTAAAATTTTCTAATTTCATCAGCATTGACTAAGGTTTGAAAGGACTTGTTGGATTGTAGAGCTCCTTTATGTGGTGCATACGAATGAATTTGCACGGACAAAATTTGATAATAACGAGCTTCTTGGTACTATGTTTGCCTTGATTTCTGTTCTTCTTTTCCTTGGGTTGAGTGAAGATGTCACAATAACTAGATCAATAATTTAGATTAATTCATGACATCAATGAAAACATTCGGGAGGCGATATAGCATTTCTTTTGTTGTTTTGGGACGTCTATTGTACTGCTTCACCTTATCTAAGTCATCCCCTATCATATTCAGTTCACTATGGAAATGGCTGGCACTGGACCTGGAGATGGACTCAAGTCTTACTCTATGGAAATGTCTAAAGACTTAGTTGATATGTCTGTGTTTTCTGAGTCATCTCAAGGTAAGCATGCTTCTGTCTCTGGAGCCCATGTCATGAAATTCACTTTCCATGAAGAACACTTCAGATCATAGTTAATTTATCATTTTTATTTGACAAAATAGCTTGCATAAATTCCCTGTTTTGCCTCTCTATCCAAACTGAGGACAATAGTAACATCTTAAGATGGTTCACTTCAAGGAAAAGCAAGCCAGTGGATCATTTTTTTGGGATAGCTAGAAAACTCTAGGTTGAATTTTTCTGCACTGTATTGCCACTGAGCAATAACTTAAATATAATTGCACATGCTACAGAGAAGGGAACTCATAATGCTGATTGACTAACTAATATAAGATCTAATGCGAAGTTAGGAATCAAATATCTTCCTGATCCTCTATCAGGACTCCTGAACTTACTTTCAGCTGATCATTGTAGGTTTGCTTGTAATAGTATCCATGATAATTAGTTAGTATTTGTGTCCTTGGGCCTGTGGGCCCTTCTCTGTACCAAAAACAATGCACATCAGTTCGTCGTGGAAATGAAACTTACTTTCTTCAAGAGAATATGCAATTAGTATATGCTGTTTTTTCTGCCTGTTTACTTGGATAGCAAACAGCTGGTTTCTTGTTCTAACTTCTAACTCATAAAACATGTTTCAATTTTGGCAACTGAACTTTGGAAGCTGAACTAAAGTTGGTGAAATTCCATTGTTTTATAGGAAAGCTGTCTGTGGAGGGAAGAATACTGAACAAATTTGATGTGAGGCCTCATAGTGAAAACCTTGAGAACTATAGAAAAATCTGTCGTGAAAGAACAAAAAAGTACATGGTCAAGAGTAGACAAATAAAGGTCTGCTTTACACTAAACATCTTTTCTTCATGCTTTTTATGGATGATCAATTCTCTTTGACCCTCTCCTTGTTCGCAATTTCAGGTCATCGACAATGACACTGGGAGTCATATGATGCCTATGCCGGGGATGATTATATCTGGACTCACTGTACTGTCCTTTTTCTACATATTTGTCAATGTTTTTTCACCTTGCTTTATGTGGAGGCACTTTCTTTTTTGCTATTACCTGATAGATTAGTGATATTTATGATATGGACTATTCTAAACATTTGTGTTTGGAATAGGATAAGAAGAAACTGCCAATCAAGGCATCAGATATGAAAAGGACGAGAAGAGACCGTAGAGAAATGGAAGGGATTATGTTTAAGCTTTTTGAAAAGCAACCAAATTGGACACTAAAACAGCTGGTCCAAGAGACAGACCAACCTGAAGTATGTTTTTTGACCACTTAGTTTTTGCAAATGTGCTTATGCTACCGTTTGGATCTTAGTAACAATAGTGCGTGTAAAAAAATAATTAAAAATTCTATGTGTATGATACCCAGAATTAGTGGTCAGAGTTCTTTTTAGTGCTGTATGTCATATTTTCGATCTTCTAAGTCATTTTACATGCCCATATTGTTGCCATATGATGCTGTATTGAAAGCATGCAAAAAATATTGCTTTTAGAGGAATATATGATTTCATGAACTATGCAATCATGAGTTTGACAAACTTTGCTACGCATGACCTTTATATCAACAGAGAATATAGTGTATATTTGGACATTTGACTTGTTAGGCGCTGTTTCTAAATATGGGTCTTTACAAAGCTGTAAGACAAGTTGGGGTGCTCTGATTATCTCTTTGTTTGTGTAGGGTGAAAGTGCTCTAATTTGATCTTCTCATAGTAATTTGAATAATTCCAGCATTATGCTTACCTGCTATACCCATGTTTAAACATTACAGGCTCCTGCTATTTAGTACATTACTACTTTTGGTTTCTGTTATGAACTCATCCTTTAACACCATGATAAGACTTTTCTTCTATGGGGGTCAGAAGTAAAATTATTCGCCAAATTCCAAGCTGTTCAGCTATGAAAAGTACATGCACTCTGCATCCAAACACTAGGCAAAAGTTCTTTGAGCCTTTAGTTGAAATTCAAATATCTCTCACTAACAGGTTCAAATGGGCATGAGCTTTTTCGTCTTTTTGTTAACTTGACTGTTCAAATGGGCACAAGGCATGTCTTTTTAGAATGGTCATGACCACATGCTTCATGTTAGTTGACCTCATGATTGCATCCTTTCATTGGATGGTTTTCTACACCTTGTCTCTGGATTTTGAATGAAATTATTCGACTCATCAAAACCCTAATTTTGATTGCTAGGGTTCTAAGATTTTACATAATATTGTTTCTTGCAGATTTTAGCAATTCTATCTATTTTAACCAGGGTTTCTCTATGCTGGGAAATTCAGAAGCTCTGTTTATCTCCAATATGGAGCTTGTTTCAAAATTCAGAATAACTGTGACTTTGCATACTTCTTTTTATTTTTGAACATTTCGAACAAGCTTGGGCAGATGGTGCTCCATGAATTGTCACACTAGAATAACTTTATCATCTATTGACCATCCTTCTTCTTCCTTCCCCCTTCTGGATTGCAGACAAAAAAAATATAGTTTTGGCTGTTTCAAAAACTTATGCGGCCAGCCACCAGGATCTTTTAAGGCTCATGTGAAATACCTTTTATTTTCTTTTGAAATGCTTGTTTTAAGATTTGTTTTTTTGCCATTTTCTCTGTTGAATTTCAGTATAGAAGTATTTTGTCCTCGCCTTCTCTGTCTCATTATTACCTTGTCTTTCTGCAGCAATTTGTTAAAGACATGCTTAAAGACCTTTGTGTCTATAACAACAAGGGAAGTAATCAAGGATCATATGAGCTGAAGCCGGAATACAAGAAATCAAACGAGGAACCAGCGCCTGAATAGATTTTAGTATTGCTGATGAATGACTGCAGAAAGGAGCTCTATTGATAGTAATTTGTACTGTTCTCCTTTTCCCTAAACTACTTTCCTGATGCCCTCTTTCTAATGAAATTGACTTGTATGCAAGAGGGCAGGCCGTGAAGGAAGCAGTAGGCGTCTTTGCTTTTTAACCTCTAGTTTCAGATCAGCACACGATGGCAATTTTGTCAACTTTCTGTAAATACAAACTTGGCCACATATTTCATTCAGAGTATTGTCATTTTACGAGCATGTTTAATGTCTGACCCTTTCAACCATGACTGTTCTTTCATATTCTTGCCAAACAAAGGCTGTCCTTGGCTACTGATCAGTGATTTCTGAAACTGGCCCATGTCGTGAATTTGTTGGTATGGGACCAGTCATAATAATGTTTGTTTATGTCCCACGGATTGCAAAGGTAAATGGTCAAAAATACAAGGATTTTGTTCAGTAAACAAAAAAATTTGCCCAGTTAACTTCTAGCAGAGAGCTAATTTGGTCATTTGCAACGAGCTCGTGAACTGATTTTTGCGTACCCAAAAAAAAAATTGTTAGGGGAGATAATGGCTGGTTAAAGGATTTGAGTTGGCTCACACAGCACCTCAGAATGAGTGGTGGACTTTTCCTTCAAAAAAAACTTCACCACATGCTTCATGCATGGACACCTTGTCAATGTTTAAAATGCTTCAGGTCTTTAAACAGTGCTGCAAAAAAGATATTTCCATGGCGGAATAAAATAGTAATAGTGCCAAGAATCATTTATTAAAATTGCATGATCAAGAGTCAAGACTGTTTTAAAATTAATCAAAGGTGCTTGAAGTCATCAACCACCTTATCGCTAACTTCCAACAAGACCAAAAGCAGAGATCTTGAAAGCCATCTGTATCCATTCACGAGGATGATTAGATTTTGCTCGAACATCACTTTTACTATTCCCAGACTTACTGTTAGTGGGAAAGATATATACCAAGCACATGACTTTATTTACTTGGTCAAGTAATTCCAGCACTTGTTCCTCTCGACCAGTATCTCAGCTTCTTAAGCACTAGATTGTAAGGTGACAGGACTCCGAAAAAGATGGCATAACATTGCTATAACGAAGAGCAAGTAAAAACCCATTAAACTTGGTGTATAGTTCTAATAATTCGAAATAATTAATTTTAGAATAAGTTTTTGGCTCTTGATTGGGAAGAATGAGAGTTAAAATACTTATTGAAAAATAAATAAAAACTCAGAAAAAAAAAGTTGAAATACTTTGATACACATGTTTCTCCATTATTTTTTATTTATGGGTAAAATTTCATGTTCTTTCCCTTGATACTAGACCTTCTTTTTTTTTTGGATCTTAGCTAATTAGATGATTATTATCTGATAATATGCCTCGAAACTACGAATCAATTGAGTTAATTGTCAATAAGATATTTGTGATACAATGGAAAACCCAAATTTAGTACTCACAGATGGAAAAGCCTGTGCCATTTTTTTTTTATAAAGAAGTAATATATTATCTGTAAGGAATATTTTTTTCTCTCGTTTTTTTAAAGAGAAAATTAGGTAAACAAATCCATAATTCCGAATCCTAATCTGAAAAGGAAATAACGAAGAATCCCAACCCTTATTTAAATTAAGAATAAAGCCTCCATCCAGCTCTGACCAAACCAAACAACACAAACACATGTTACTCCAACGTTGACATTTACAACACTAAACATCCAAGGCGTGTGCTTAGCACGTCGTCGTTTACACCCTCTCTTTCTTCTCTTGAACAATTTTCTCTCTCTCTCCTTTGTTACCTAACTTTGATTCCTTTCTTTGTCTCTTCAATCCCTCAAAGAAACCCTTTTTTACTTACTTTTTTCTATTTTGATTTCTGGGTTTTAATTATAACATCAGCGCAAGAGGTATGGCATCTTAAAGTTTCTTGCTTTCTTTCGGTTTTTTAGATCCTTGTTTTTGACGTTTTTTCTGGCATTGTTTGGTGTTTTGCTTTATTTCATTATAATTGAGATTTGTTGATTCCAGAGGGTTAATGGTTTGCTAAAGTTCGAAAATTTAGAGGTTTAGAGAAAAAAAAACTTTAATGGGGTTTTCTGGAAGTCAAATGGGTTTCATTTTTTTCCGGGTAAAGACAATTCAATAAATCTTAAACTCTATAGCTCTTGTAATAAAAAGCTTTGTGTAGTGATCTGTTGAGATATTAGATGATGTCCGGTTTTATTTAGTTGTATTCTTTTTTTAAGAGTTATGTTCAGTTTTTATAATTGTTGGTATATAATTGAAACCGTACCTGTGTGTTAATGATGCTTGTCTCTTTGTTAAAGTTTAGATTTTGATAGCTAGAACTTCTGATTTGATAAATTGTTTGTGTTTACTGGGCATATGATCACACACTTTGCAATCAAAATCTTGTGTGTGTTTCTTCAGTTTCTGAGATTGGTTTTACAATCTTGATCGGTGGTTGGTATGATTCAGAGTTGTGGTCAATTTTTATTCTTAACGTTGTTTTGAGAGTTTGATTTCGTGTTTGGAAGTTTATCTTTTCATGACATTTATCTTTATGCTCTTTCCTCTTTTTGTGCAGGTAACCTTGATTTCTGATAAAGATGGACTTTTTCTTCAGAGGTCTAAGTGAGGATCCCGCACCTTCTCAGCTAGACATCCATAGGTGTCCCTTTCTGAGAAACATTAATGAGCCCACTAGTTTTTCCCTTTCCTCATCCATGCCTTTCCCAATGCCTGTAAGTTTTCTATTTTTGCTCAGTTTTGCTTAAATATAAGCTTCTTCATCTCAATTAGGTATTGGTTCAGTTGTTGCCTCATTTATTATACCTTGTGCATTTCCTGAGACCCGGAAAACTGTATTGTTGCTCGGAGCTTGCCTGGCCTAGTATGAAACCAATAGATTCTTAACCTGGGCTTGCATCTCACTTGTTACTTAATCCGATGTTTTGTCCATTGCACCTTTGAAATTGGATAATTGGAATGGAACATGCGACTAAAATTTTGATCAATCTTTTTGCTAGGTGCGCATGGGTAAGGGTCCAATTTTTGAAGATGGTCCCAATTTTGACATGGCTTTTAGGCTATTCCATGGACATGATGGAGTAGTCCCACTTTCTGAAAGATCTTTATCAAATGCTGAGAAAGTAGAACCTCAACTCACTGTACCTAAATTCAATCCTTTAGCTGCAAAGGCAGCCACCATCAGTCTTTCATCCTTTGGAGCTGGGGGGCCCTTCAGTTTTGATGCGTTTTCTAAGAAGTGGAATAATCAGAAGAAAAACTCCAATTCATCCAAGAAAGGGTCGTCTTCACAGGTAAATAAATGTTGATTTCTAGACTGTTGCATATATGATGAAAAACAAATTTGGAACTTTAAATTGTGTCTCAGCTCTCCCCTTTTGACAAATTTTTATGATGATGTTTCAGGAAGGACAATCTAATCATGAGGCATTGAGCAATGAGTGGCTGCAAACTGGAAACTGCCCTATTGCAAAATCTTATCGGGCAGTTAGCAGTGTCTTGCCACTTGTAGCTAAGGTTCTGAAACCCCCTCCAGGCATGAACGTCAAGTGCCCACCTGCAGTGATTGCAGCCAGAGCAGCTATATCACGAACTTCCTTTGCAAAGAATCTCCGGCCACAACCCTTGCCTGCTAAAATACTTGTGATTGGGATGTTGGGTATGGCAGCAAATGTTCCTTTAGGAATATGGAGGGAACACACCAAAAAATTTTCGCCATCATGGTTTGCTGCTGTCCATGCTGCAGTTCCATTCATAGCCATGCTTAGGAAATCCATATTGATGCCAAAGTCAGCCATGGCACTTACCATTGGAGCATCTATATTAGGACAGGTTATTGGATCTAGGGCAGAGCGGTACCGGCTGAAGGCAGTAGCTGCCAAGAGAATGCCTCTAGCCGAAACACCTGCCAGTAGCTCCAGTCAGTTGCAAGTTGTTGCTGTTAAGAGTGGACATTGCGGTGCTCTGGTGGAGTATCCAGTTTCCCTTCAGATGGCAGGGAATTCCTCTTCAGCAGCAGATGTGTTCTGCTAATTCTTCTGTCTTGGCACTTAATTGTTTACCCCATCTTTGTGCTTTTACATTATTGTAATTTGTGTCCAACAAGGGGTGGTTGCCTGCTCCTTGTTTTTCCATGATTGTCGCTGTTTTCCTTTCCTGTAAAGACCTGATTCCGGCAATTGAAGAAATAAAAGATAATAAATCATGAGTGATTTATTTATTTATTATTCAGGCAATTCTCTGTCGAGACAAATATCTTGGAATGCTTGATACTTGAGATCTTGTCATCTTTCCAACAAATAGGAATTTATCTGTGCGTATTAAAACTTAAAAAAGTGACCGAATAAGATAGCAATGCATTATTATGAATAAATCATTCAAAATTGCGATAACTAATTTTTCCATGCTCAACCTATAATTCAACATCTGTGAGATCCACGTTTCATTGCTTGTCAATTTTTCCCTATCTCCATAAGCCATAAGCCATCTATGGAATTTTCAACAAAATCTTGCTGAGATATCCGAATGGCCCTCTCTTTTTTTAGCGGCAATCGTCCATGGGAGCAGGTCAACTAATTTGCTTGAACCCAGAATACTAGTATATATTGGATTTTAGTACTTTGAGCTGCAGTTTGTTCTTGACGAACGAATGACCTGGTCCCCGTTTGTGTTCAACATTCCATTGTGCAGGGTTTGTGGGGTGCCTGTTTTGACACTAATGCTTTTGTCAAGTCTTCAAATCCTGATCAATTGCAAGATAATTACTTTTTTCCTCAAAAAATCAAACCACTTAAAGTCTAAACTCCACTGATAAAAAATATATACATATTCAAAACTCACTTGACACTTACATGTCCACCTGTTAAAAAAATTTACGAGGAAGTTGGTCAGTAGGCTATTAAGAATTTTGAAATTCATGGATGTTAAAACACTTTTGACAGTGGTAAAACTAAAACTACTCCAAAACAAATAACCACCACATTAACTAAAGGGGTGAGAGCCATAGTGACGTACAGAAAAAATGGGAAGCACGTCACCACTTTACTCAAAGTCTTGAGAAAATGGTGAGTTTTTCACTTTATTTTTGGTGATGTACTGTACTGTTGAGTAATTCTTTGAAATGGGTTTTTGTTTTTGGTTACAGATAAGAATTGATGGTGAAGTTGTTAAAGAGCCCTATACAATCCTTGGGTAGATTTCTGTTAAAAACCAAATAAAAGAATTTCATGTATATTTTTTGTGTAGAAAGGGATCATGATTATTTAGGGATGGTTCAGAATTGGCCTATCATAGGCTCCGTGGAGAGAGCCTGATGCGCCTTGCTTCAAGTTTCATGTGAAGGTGATGATCAGATTGCTTTGAACAAGCTGTCCGGTCTTCAAGTTTAATGCAACTCTAGTGGAGGGCAAGCAAGGACATCTCTTCCCTAGCAAGCCAAGCATCACATCCTGTTCATCGCCTGCATCAGGTTAGCTACTGGTGCTGAATAAATGAATGACCATAACTCTTATTTTCTCTGCTTACCGCTGGCTAAATTTTGGAAATGTGCACGTGATAATTGCACTCTTTTTCCAGTTTCATTAGTCAGTCAGGAGGAAGCTTTGCTTATGAGGACTACTTTACACTACTACATTGCATTGATATGAAAATAAGAAATGCTGACAAGCGAAGACCTGGCATAATTTTCTTCTGTTCTGCTTTAACTGAAGAAACGGTTCTTGACATAATTGTGTGACAGCCAATGTCATGGTTGTAAAGCAGAATATATTTTGCTGATAAAACGTATTCGATTCCCTCATGTATAGCAATACCAACATGGAGCAGAGAATAAAGCGGAAGATTTCAAAGATATACCTAGCACTAGTGAATGGGATACTGAATCAGGATAGGTCAGGATAGGTAACACCTTGGCTCAACCACTGCCTTTTGCTTCCTTTTCTGTTTGTGGCATTTGTACTCTTCTGGTTATGCTGTGATTTCTTCTTTGGTTGGCAATGATTATTTTGTGTTTATAATGCTGACAACTTGAAGAACCATCTGTATCCAGTGGTTGTTTGTTTTTTCTCAATCACGCCATTCCTTGCAAATAACTTTTCATGATAAGAATCAGGATAGGTAACAATGCGTTTCCCTGGAGTGGCCAAAGGGCTGTGTGTGGCTTCACCCTCAGGTTCATTAAATCTTTCCCTTCTCTAAATAAAATTTCTGTTTTTTTTCTCCTCTCAAGTACTCCTAGTTACTGCATAAATTCAATACTATATAGAAATTTTTTAGTTGTGTTTTCTAGTCTCCTGAAGTGTCCTCGCCTTTGAATGTTTGTTATTCCACTATTTGTTGTCAAGATCCTCCTTCTCTATTTTGAATGTATTTCTGATCATGTTTATGTTTCACTAATGGTCAAGCCAGGATAACCATCTTTGAGCAAAGTTGGAAGTCCTTGAGAGAGATGCACGACGAAACCACACATTGGTCCAGGTACTCTGCACGCTTCACTTTGTACATTTTGAATTTGTCTTAGCGCACATATGCAGTAGCTTTCTCTGATTCAACATCTGAAGAAATGGAGGGAAGGTAGTGGAACATCATTTAACTTTTTCTGAACTTTCAAGTACTTGTTAATATGTTTTAACAGGCTGAGATTGAATCAGGACGCCCACGCCAGATTTGCCTTCACTCTTTCATAGGGCATCCTTTGCTGGGTAGACCTTAGTGTGGACAGTTTTTTACTGTGTATTTGAATGAAGTTTACACCTTTGTCAACATTCAGAAGGCAATTGATATGGGAATGAAAGCTGTTTATCGCTACAGAGTGTTTATTATGGTTCATTAATTGCTAATTCGATATGTACTGAGGTTAGAAGAACTTATGAATTAAATGAATTCCTTGATCAAGGATAAAAAAAAATGTAGGAGCCAAGCCCTACTACAAAGCTATATATAATAGTTACTAGGTCAAACCGGACCCCAGTTGTAACATATATCAAACAGAGTTAAAAGGGCTGCATGGAAAAAATAAATAAAAAATAAAAAAACAGAAAGAGAGCTTTTTGCTGAATCGTTAACAATTTATCGCATCCCAGAGTAAAAGTTATCACTCTCTTTTCCCCTCTTAGGATAGTGGGCTTTCACAGACAGATATAATAAAAGACACCAATGCAAGATTTCCAGGAGATGTTAAGCTAAGATGGACAAGAGATCACTGCGAGATAATTTTTATGAGACACACTTGAACAAGAAAAGGTGCTGTTTTTTTAGAAAAAAACTTTTGGTGATTTTGTGCTACACAAAGCTTCATGATCAGCTATAAAATCTGCTCATCTATTCTTTAAGCAATTCTTGGTGATACTCTGCTGCAATTTTTAAGATGCAAGACGCTTCATGTTCTCTTTCTTCAGTTATTTCTTCCTTGGTTAACTGCAAGAAGTATAAATTACAACACCTATCCCATCCACTTTACGCGCACAGGCTGAAACCAAAGAAGTGATGAATGTCGCTACCTCTTTCCTGCCGCGGTTTGAGCAAGGGTTGAACGCGGGTGTTCTTCAGCAATAAGATTTTACCGTGTTCAAGTTTTTTTTTCTTTCTTTTACACAAGGTCAACGTTTACACGATACTTAACCTTTCAAGTCACAAAACCCATTAGTTGAGCGTTCCTGATTCTAAAAGGAAACAGAATAAATTTGCAGAGTTCTGTTGATGTGCATGAAAGGGTCAATTGTCTCCAAGACTAGGTTTTTGAAAGCATGGGGAAACGGAATAAATTTGCAGAGTTCTGTTGATGTGCATGAAGGGGTCAATTGTCTCCAAGATTAGGTTTTTGAAAGCATGGGGGTGGCTTCCGATGTCGCCCTACCCAACAACAAATTATTTTTTGCATTTTCCATCAAATACAACAAATAGCTGCAATAATACAGACACCTAAAATAACTTTACCAAAAAGATGGGACTTAGAAACCGTCTAATGCCCTAACATTCCATTGAAAAATACAGGAACTATGATACAAAGCGCGGCAAAGGAGGAATTTGCCACTGAGGACGTCCTAAAGATGCCCTCTTAACACTCCTACTACCTGCCTATGTCCCCCTTACCTCTCCAAGATTCTTCTTCTCTGAAGACAATTCCACTTTGCCCACCATACTGATCAGCTTTGGCATAGTGCCGTTTAATGGCTGCCACAGGATCTGAAACACCTGTGCATGCTCCCCCAACAAGAATTCCCCCTCTTCCAACAACATTCACCCCTGCAATCCCCCTTGCTTGCTGCCCATTCAGTCTGTGCATCTCAGCTAATATAACCTCCCGCTGCTTCATATCTACAGTAAATGACGGCACTCCAGTGCTGTCATGGCTTCTGTACATTTGATAGTCCACTCCATTGCTCCCAGTTATTTCCCTTGAAGGAAAAACAGAAACGCCATTCAGATTACACTCGTTACTCTTGACAGCAGCTTGCAATGTCTGCTGGGGCATTTTGGATGATGACACATGGTAATTGCTAAATGCGGCAGGATACTTGACCAGTAAAGTAGCAGAATCAGGCATAGATGGAAACCCAGTCTGTATTCTGTTCCCGTCCCAGAAACCATAGCTCCTCATGGGAACATTCTCCAGGCCAGACTGGTTATTAGGATCACACTTCGAGAGAGCCATGTTACCCTCTGTAGGGTGATGGCCAGTAAATTTAAAAGTTGCTGACTTGCTTGTTGGTTTAAGATGCTGGGCCTCTTTTTCACCATTCTCACGGGCACTTGAATTCTGCTTTTGCAAGGGGTTACTAAGTATTTTACCAAACAGTTTAACATCACCATTCCTACATGGCTTTTCCACATCTGATGACCTCCGTGAATGATCTCTCAGATGATCACTTCCACGTCCACGATGTTGGGATATGAATGGAAGCTCAGGCACTGAATGCTGAGCTTTCAAACTGCTACACTTTTGAAGATAGCACTCCTGAGCTTCAGACTGACTGGTGACATTCTTTTCTGAGTTTGAAAGGCTTTGAGCTCCAGAAAGAAGTCTGCCAGAAATAACCCCATTCATCTCTTTCTTTGTAGGAATTTGCAGTGGATAACCCCGGGGGATCTGGGAGGATTCATTATGGTTCAACAAAGGATGATCCGACAGATTCTGGAAGTAATCATTTCCACTAACAGATATTTTACCCTGCTTATCTCTACTGCTCTCCTGAAGTGTATCCTGTTTGTGCCTTTTCTCAAATTGGATGACAGTAGAATCTTGTAAGATGGAATTTGTTAAAGCAAGATTATTTTCCTGTGGCAATGAGATGACAGGAGGCTTTTCCACAGATTCTAACTGGACAGAGACTTGATGCATATTTTCTAAACTACAGCTGAATTCTGAACAGGAATCCATATGTACAGGATGGTGTGAGGCATTGCTGGTTGAATCTTGCATCAAGCCACTTGGACTACCCAAACTATTTTCAGGTAAAAAAAGTTCTTGCTCTGTAAAACCATTTTGCAATCCATTACCAGAGACCTCAGCTACACCTTTCAACTCAACTGCAGTATTTGCATTGGATGTGCTGACATCAACTGCACCTACAACAGACAGTGATTCGACAACAGAAACACCCTTGTCAGCTACTTGATCTCTTTTAGATTCTGCATTAGCTGATGCAATCAACATTTTCTGGGCCTGTACAGGCTCTGACTGATGAACAGTATTCATGAATTTGCTGTCAACATCAAAAGGTAGATCAGCACTCTGCCCTGCCTCAGATGGATCAGAAACCATTTCATCTACAACCCTGGAATCATTCTTATCTAATATCCCACATGCATTATTGCCTTCAGTTCCATTCAGGTCCTCATGCAATCCTATCATCTCCTCTGCATCAGATTCATCATGCTCTGTATTCATGATGGACGATGGCAAGTCCTCATCAATCTTAGAGTCCAACTTATCACTACAGATAGCTGATCCAGTCTCCATGGCACAAGCATCTTCAGTGTCACTCCCACCTCCATTTGCATTATCGCTAACTGGTGTCCTGGACTTTCTGGGTCCAGGATGCATCAAATCCAGGCCAAGACACTTCCGGGCCTTGCTAAAAAACACCTTGCACTGGTCTCTAGTTCTTGTCCTGACAACTTGGGAGATCAATGCAAAATCCTTGCCATAAGATGACACAGCTTGTATAAAGATGGACTTTTCCTCATCTGTCCAATCAGTAGGATCCATCTCCCCACAACTCTCATCTGAGCAGGTTTCTTCATCAAAATTCTCCATAACATCAGATATCAAAGGTGCTTTTGCAACAGAATCCACCTTTTGGCACTTCTGTTCCCGATAGCCCTCCATGATATCAACAGAAGTAGTAATACAAGAACCCATGGCCTCTGAGGACAGTGAACCCAAAACATCAGCAGCAACAGTCTCTCTTTCATTCCCAAGAACATCAAAACTGCTTGATCTTTCTAAAATACCATCATCACCTTCTGTTATTTTAGAATTACGATAGCCTCTGGAAAAGATTCTACCAGAGCACAACTGCTGACTGTTCATAGCCTGGTCAGCATCAGCTGCAATCCGTGAAGCCACACCCAAAATATCAAGCGAAGCAGCGTTCAATTCACGATTCCATTTCGTACTTGATGCCATCAAGTAGTTAGTAGAAGATTTAGTTTGCTTACTCTTCTTGGTTTTTTCAAAACAATCAGATTTGTGATTTTTGTAGTAGAATTCAACACAGTCTGCAGTTGACTTGTGATCAAGAAAGGAAGCAATTTTTCGGAAATCCTTCCCAAAAGTCGCTAGCTTATGCATGAAAATTTCTTTCTCATCAGAAGTCCAGGGATTGATCATAGCTCTTTCCTTCTCAACAGCATAAGGATCTTCAACCAATCCATTACTAGAGATAAACCGTGATCCCATCTTCTCTTTCTTGTCCAAAATTAGAGCTGGCATTTTCAAAGCATTCCTGTATGGCTTGACCTGAGAATCTGAAAGCAGCTTGCTTGTGAAGTTGAGGATCTCTGTTGTAGGGACCAGGCTCAAATTTCCAGCTGCAATATTCAAACAAAAATTATAATTCAAGAGAATTCAACAACATAAATCTTAAAATTTAAGACTACCATTAAGAATCATTTTTATCATATTTTGAACTCACAATACACTAAGCAAGCAAGTAAAATCCTCACAGTTCCAAAATTAACTTTGGTTTGGCTTAGACCAATAAAGGACATTGGGATGGAGGATTTTTCTCCAAAATACAGAGTTAGTCAACTCTGGCAAATTACATTTTCACAACATACATAACAAAAGTGGAGGAAGGGAGACAGGAATCAAATGATACTACTTGCCCACATCTGCACCATAATAATTACTGTAACCATATCCTAAAAACAGAACAGATGTAATGTCACAAATTTGGCTTAGATCACTGTGACCAAACTTTTTATAGCAAGTCATTGGCACAAATACAGGGACAGTTCTCAAATGATGGATTTCCAACCCCCTAACAAAGGACACAAGGAACAATAGCATGTTTGTAAAGATTCATTGTGTGGTACAGAAACAAAACAATATTATAAGCTGGTAGCCATGTGCTTTATTATCACTTCATCATATGGAAAATTAAAGGTCCCCTTGCAGATCTGTTAGCTTAACATTTTCTAGCCAGGATGGTGCCAGACTTGCACAGCAACCTATGGTGGTTCCAAGTAATCAAAGAATAAGGCACCTTTTTTTTCAATTTACTAACATGATAGCAAGTTTAAGCAGTAAAACTACAACAACTTATAAAGAAAGAGTCAAACAAAATTAGTAGCCTTACCAGGAGAAGAGAATCGAGCACGAATAGAAGAACGATGTTTTTGATACCCACTATGAGTTGTCCGCAAGCTTGGTTCCCATTTCTTCTGAGACTTCGCAGGATACTTCCTTATAGAAGGCAGTCGCATTTCTTCCTTCCACAGATGCTGAAAAGCTTTAAACTTAAGGGTTACAGCTGTCTCCTTAAATCTTAATAGCCGTTTCTTTTTAGCAATTTTTTCCACAACTAAGTCACCACTCTGCCAAGAGGATCCATTGGTAACACACGAAAAATCAAACTTATACTGATCACTAGGAAATAACTTATTGAATACTTCAGATGCTCCACTAGCAGATTCTTTATTAGAAGCCAGTATTAAACTACATAAATTATCTTCTCCATTTGTTTCTGAAATCACATCACCAGAAGAAATTACATCATCTTTGCAAGCAAATACACCAGTCTCTTCATCATCAGCACAGGGAACTGGGCCTTTCAAGTCCATCCTTGCAGACTGAATACCATCAAAATCATTTTCCAAAGCAACGGTCGATGAATCTATCCTCACCAAGCAAACTGGTTCAACAAGCTTAGATGTAGCAGTTCCAGGACTATCAATATCATCATCCTTAACATCACCATGAACTTCCAGCCCACCATTGCAAAGAGAAACCTTCTCCACAATTCCATCCCCACGTGATGCAACTTGCAAGGGAGAAGGTCGAGGGACACTGTTAGAGGCCACCCCCTGTACACTACAAGGTTTCACATCACTCACAAACAGAGGACTGGATGCTGCAGGCCAGGGACACCTGCTTCCATATTCAAATTTCATGGACTTAAGTTCATTTTCAAGAGAATCAATTTCAGATTCCGTCAATTCCAATGCCTTTGAAATGTCACCTTTCCATACAAGTACCTTATTCATTGCAGTAGACCTCACAAAACCAGAGTCCATAGAACTTGGATCATCAGACTGAAGCAATTCAGCAAGGGAAGATCCCAGATTAGCTACAGAACTAACATCCATCTTCTCTAAATTAAAAGATAATCCCTCAATATGGCTTTGAGAACCAACACTAGGTGAACCACATAAGTTACTAGCAATGTTATCAGCATTTGTTGACTTCAGAAAAGTTTTCTCCTCTAAACCTGTAATATAGGCAAAAATTAAAACCCTTAACGGCAAAAAAAAGAGAGAATAAGATATAATAACTTCATGAAAATAGACAGTGCCTAGCATGGCAGTCTGAAACATTGTTCTTAAAGAGAAGAATAGTATTTTGGAGTAAAATCAAACTTCCTACTGATGGAAGAAGATCTAGAAAGGTCATCTAAAATTCCACTAGAAGAAATAGGCAATGCAATTTTCTTACACCAAAATATGATTATGAGAGTAGTTTAGGTCATCAGGCAGGAAGAACTAGAAGAGGATGCCACAAATTTTCCTCAATATGAGTAATGAGTCCTTGCGACATAGCAATTCACTATTCTAATCGCATACATAATCGGTGATACTCCTGGTACTAGGCGTCAACTAATCAACCAAATAATAGCAGCAATAACAGAGACAATTAAATGAAAGATACCAGCATATCACTTAAGTTTAAGAGCCATGTGAATGTGCCAGACTTCCATGTCATATCGACAACTTAGAAGAAATAACTAAACACGATAGCTTAACACAAAAATTACAAAGAAACGAAAAAGTACCTGGTGAGGAACTACAAGCAACGGAGGAAGGCGTTGCAGGAGATGCACAATCTGAAAAGCCCATAACTCTGGGGCTCTTGTCAGCCAAGTTTGAAGTTTGAAAATGAATGGACTCCGTGTTACTAGCGGAAATGGCAGCTCCATCTTTGTTCTCACTTGCATCTGGGCCTTCAACTTTCTTCTTCTCATACTTTGCCAGCCCCTCACCCCATCCAAGGCGCGCCTTTTTCCTAGAAGAAATCTCTTCAGATAGTGCTACAGAAGTAACGCAGGCTGCAACATCCACTGATGGAGATTGAACTGGTGTGGCATTCTTTGGCTGCAACTCAGTCTTTCCTTCATTTGAATCTGCACCCCCAAGGCTCTTCGAGCTGCTTGAATGACTGAAACCAGACCCTCGGGAAGACAAGCTTCCAGAGCGTGTCCATTTAAGAGGCTTCCAATCAAGTGGGATCTCTATATCACCTCTCTGGCCTGTGCCCAAACCAACGACACCACCCATCTTATTATTATCATCTTGGTCTTTCAATTGATGCTGATCCCATGAGTTAACAAAGTCAGAATGAGCAGGATGAGAGGGAGGATACATTAGCATTTCATCAACTGACCTCTGATCATTATTCACATCATGCTGCCTCCCAGGCATATTCGGAGACCCATTGATCATTTCCCACGAATGACCACCTCTCCAATCTCTCTGGCTGACATACCCCCTATTTTCCCTATTGTTCCGGCCATATCTTCCATCTCCACGCGAAAACGACCGGCAATTCTCATCTTCCAGCATCTTGTCACTCAACCTATATGGTGAAAACACATGACCAGATTCTTCAGCAAGCATGTGCCAACCACCCTGCTTACCATGACCTTCACATGACATTTGAAGGGAAAAAACACATAATTAACACAAGCAAAGTATATATTTTCACCACACAAAAAAAAAAGAATAAATGAACTTTGAAAAGAAAACAAGGACCCCGAAGCAAAAAAGTTCTGATCTAGCAGACCAATAATGAAAAGACGAACATAACAAATTCTAATAACCAAAAAACCCACCTGGTCAAATTTTGTTCAGTAAAAATTAAAAAAAGAAACAACAAAATACAAAAAGAAAAATTAGAACACTGCAAAGGCAATCACCTCAAAACCTACTAATTTATTCACTAGAAAAGGAAAAGTACCTAAAATCAAAGCAATAGCCTATTGCCTCAAAAGTCCAAAGAAAACCTAAGTTAAATCTCTTCTAAAAAGTAAACTGCAGACAGCAGCATACAATTAAAAAGAACAAAATTTGAGAAATTAACACCTGTCAGGAACCAATTCAACGGATGAAATTGAATTAATTTCTGATAGTAAAACTGAGAAAAATGATTTTGAATTCAAATGCTCTGAATGGAATGATACTGATGCAATTGAATTCTGTAGATCTTTTTTCATTGATTAAATTAAACAATAAATAAATTAGATTTGAATTTAACCATATTACCCTTAGAGTCTAAGATAAACAAACGTTGGTTTCTTGGACTAGAGATTTCAGTTCTAAACTGGTCTCTTAGTTCCTTCTTCTACATGTGGGTGGATAAGAACAAAAGTTTCTTATTGTCAAAAAGAGGGGGGCAAGAACAATGGTTTCTCTTTATTCATGAACTCTGCCCATCCTTTCTCTCCGTGTTTTCTTCTTCTCAATTTCCTTTACCCTGTCTCATCTTATCTCTTAAATCGCTTCCTTTTCTATCTTTTTTTGCTCCCTTCAATTGTGGGTGCCTTTTGATGCATACAAGGAGGTCGATCAGTGTAATTGAGTTTTGCTATTACCATGATGAGAGGCTGTTCCACTTTATGGTTGAAACGTGGTGTTTAGCTGGTGATATTCATTGGGAAAAAACAAGTCTTGGTTGGTGGTTGAAAAAATTGCAGGACAAGGGCTTCGAAACAGCTAGGTTTTGGTGAGCTTTGCAACGGTGATAATGAATTATCATTGAATAGCACCTATAGGTGCGATTTCAAACCGCACGATGGAAATCAATTCTGAAATCAATTATTTGATTCCAAAAACAATTAATTTTAAAATAGATGAAATGAAATCAATTCTTGTCAAACCCTAATGTTCCAAACAGCTTGTAAAAGAAACAAAGAAAACTCACCAGGAGGCCTGCGAAAGTCGTGGGGACCCCAACGATTGAAATCGCGAGGGGATCCATAATTATTCGCTGAAGAAAAAGGAAATTCCCTCCATCGCGGCGTAGACCCGCCACCAAAAGAAGAAGTCGACTCTGACCTCTCGTGCTTCCTCTCCTTAAAGAAGTCCTTCCGATCCCACGGCAATGGCTCTGGCGGCATCGAAACTAACAAAACAAAAACCCTAACCCTAGTCTAATCCACCTATATCACATGCACCGCCAATTCTTTTCCACCTGCGCCGCACCAAACGCAATTCCTTTGAAAAAAGATAGAAAAAGCTGCTGCACTAGCAGCTTCACGAAACAGCCGAGTAGAATCCACGGCACCTAGATTAGCCTAAGAAAATAGATATTTTTTACTATTGTGACTATTATTATGTTATTATTAGAATTATGTGCAAGTCCAGAAAAAGCACCAAATCCATTGTGTTACCAACTAATAATTCGATTAAAGATGGAGAAATTTACAAAAAAATATATTTAAAAAAAGATTAAACGCACCTGAGAGGAGAGGGTTGAAATTTGATTGGCAGTTGGTGAGAGTTAGGGTTTTGGATCGAAAGAGATAGTAGAGTGCAATGATTCCATGAAGATTTTGGATTAGAACAACCTTTCTGCTGCTATTTGGTTGCAGAAATAAAATCTGTGGTAGAAAAGGAGAGAGGAGAAGAGAAAAATTTTTTCCTTTTTTGTGTGTAACGATAAGGGACAAAGAGAGAGCCTTGAGAGAGAGAGAGAGAGAGAGAGAGGAGGGAGAGTGGCACCCGTATCTCAACGGCGCTATTAAACCCTAATTCATTCTTCTCTCGCGTCCGCTATTAAAATAAATATTTCGGGAGTAATTTTTGTTTATCAATATTTTTTTTTCTTGTGTGGTATTTTTTTAGCCAGTTGTTTTTTTAAATCATAAACAGCAGTAAATAAATTCTCTCCCATAGATTTTGAGCAAACCCTCGATTTCTTGCGTTCAAAGAAGTAAGTGCTTTTAGATTTTAACTCTAATAATGAAAGAGTTTTTAAAAAAAACTTTTTAATCTCTAAACTCAATTAAATTATGTTTTACATATTATTATTAAAAACATATTAGATACTTCAACTATAATTTATTTTTAGTCATAAAAATGAAGATAAAGTAAAATAGTATAAGAAATTATTTAGTACATATGTGGTTTAGCTTTATTGAAGTTCGATTTCATAATATTATTATTTTATTTTTAATTATAAAAATAAATACCAAATGATAATATAAAAAATTAATTTTTTTTTAGCTTTGAGTGTCCGGGTCAGCTTACGCACACCTCGACTAATCCTCTGAGACCCTGAAGTTAACGACCGTGTAAATCTTTAGTGGCCATGAAATTTATGATACTCTAGTTAATGATTTTTGAAAAGCAAATTTAAAGTCTGACAAGTTAAATTACACCCATCAATTTAATTATTAATTACACCTGTGGTTGAAGCTTATTAAAGATCAAATTTATGAATAATTTTGTTGGTAATTTTCTATTTGAATAATAGATAAACACAACAGATTTTATGTTTATATAGTAAAATATTTTGAAATAATTGATAATTTCTCATGAAATAAATCCATTGGTCTTTAAAATATAGTCTTGTTTCTGTATTATTATTTTTTTAGTAAGGTTTAGTTTCTGATTAAATTAATTAATTAATGATTGATTAGCGTGTGCCCCTCTGAGTTATATATTCACAAGCTTTATTTTTAACTCCTTTTTTTTTTCTCGTCAATCAAAGCTTTTGCTTTTCAGTTTTTCTCACTTTGGCCCCCCGCCATGTTCACTTTCACTTATTTAAGGCAATGCCCTTGATTGCAGGCACGTATTGACGGGTGACATTGGAGTTAAATGCACGCGCTGGAACTGGCGTTTTGACGAGTTTAACCTTCGAGTTACAATGAGTGTGTTTGGTATTGCGGTAGCTGTTGTGGTTGTGGTTTGAAAAAAATTGTTTTATAAAAAGTATTTTTAATTGAGGTTGGTTTGAAAAAATAGGTGTTTTGTTAAAACTATGGTTGAAATTGAGATTGAATAAAAAGTAGTTTAATGTATTTGGTTAAGAATGCTTTTAAAATTAAAGTTATAAAATAATTTTAAAATATATATATTAAAATTGATGGTTTTTAATTTAAATGTTGTAGATTTAACTATTGTTATTACTTCATGAAATAAATAATACTTTATATAAAATATTTTTTATTATGCCATTAAACCATCTACAATTCCATTACGTACAAAATTCATTCGACAAGAATTAAAGTTTCTATTATTTTTTGAGCGTGTAATAAAATTAGATAAAATATTATCAGGAATAAAATTGATTTGATATTACAGTGCGAGTGAATTTAATTCACTCTACACTAGTTTTTCGGGAAAAAAAATATTATTTACATGACAATGCGAGTAAATTTAATTTATTCTAAACTAATTTTTAAAAAAAATACAAAAAATGTAAATTTAATTCATTATAAACTAATTTTTTAAAAAAAATACAAAAACTAAACACACTAAAAAAAAAAAAAAGAAGTTCACTCAAACAGTGCAAGTGAATTGCGCTGTGCACGTTAACACAGAATTTTGCAAAACAGCTATGAGCTGCTTTGCAAAATTCACGTCCAAAACGTGAAATTGTATGGAACCCACTAGAATTAAATTATGTTTTTAGTGGAACCAAATATTATGATTGCTATGGTTACTTCAAACACAGAAACAACTACGCAAACAAGCAACCTCAAGGAATAGCAAGATAGGCTGGTTTTAAAATTTAAAATGCTTTATATGACTGTGGAAATCTCCAAATAAAGATTTTGTTTGTTTTTGCCGTATATGTTTATGAAATTTTTTAAAAAATTTTTTTTATTATTTTATTATATTTTTAAATTATTTTAATATACTGATTTTAAAAAATAAAAAATTATTATTTTTATATAAAAAAAATATTATAAAAATAATTGTCATCGCACTAGAAATCTTGCCAACGTGGGAAATTGTCTTTTAATTTGAAAAATGATAAGACAGGACGTGGCGTTGTTATCTCTCGGATGGTGTGTCTACCATTTTTTTACAGATAATTGATTAAAATAATTTGAAGTCATGGACTATCAAGTATATTTATTTACTTACTTACTTATTATATCGTAACAATTTAATTAATTATTTTATCAAAAATACAGCATCTCGTTTGCTCGAAATTATGACTCTCATCGATCTGGACGTTCTTTTATTTACAG
>Ga0325403_1000025_pt1 | contig 63541 bp, 35 predicted proteins | sample PopdelMetagenome_19_FD_205665 | JGI IMG/M metagenome (GOLD analysis project Ga0325403, IMG submission 205665) | Populus deltoides microbial communities from Bellville, Georgia, United States - Xylem-PdKOR-R4 | ecosystem: Host-associated > Plants > Phyllosphere > Stem > Wood/Secondary xylem... | reverse complement strand
CTTTAACAGTAAATGTGTCTGATCCTGGCTTTCCAGATGGTTTACTTGGAAATAAATAGCAAGGGAAACAAAATGCAGTATTTTTCTCTGAATATTCAAGCCACGGATAACTTTTGAACCAATGAGACTGAAATCGACGAGGATGTTTATTACCAGTTAGCGGATATTCAGACATCAAAGGTTGATATGGCCCCAAATTAATGTATGCCCTTCGAATTTCATCTTGTTGATTAACCGGGTATTCCCAAATTTGAGGACGATTGCTTGGATCTCTAATTAAATGAGCAATATCGATTCTAGTAAGAGGCTGCTCACAATCAGCGCAGGTTCTTTGTAAACTGAAGCACATAGAGGCTGCTCAACCAAAACTTCAACATTATTTGGAGTTGGTTCACTAGGCTGTGAGTTGTCAATACTTTTCCTTTTTTTTTCAAAAAAAGAATCAATTCTTCTTATTTTGTTCATGGTTCAACCTAAAATCAAAACATATATAGTGAGAAAAATTGATAATTTTGGCGGCTCTGCTAAAAACAAAACATAAAAAAAATCCATGCATAATCAAAACAAACTAATAAAATATATCTAATCAATTAGAAAAAAAAAATCACTATAACAAGAATTCAAAAAACAATTGTTAAAACTAGCAAATTTGAAAAAAAAAAGCAAAAATTATAAAATTATAAAAAAATCTTATTAAATTTTTAACAAATATCTCAAAACAAAATAAAAATATATTTTAAATTTAAGTTATCAATATCCAATTACGTACCTTGTTTTGTTTACTGAGAAATAAATCAAATAATACTCTGCTTCAATCTTTCCGCACACAAATTCTGTTTAGAATCTTTATTCTTGTTTTTGTTTTGATAGGCTGCATTGGACTTGTAACAATTTATATTAGGGTTGTACTTTGTAGCCTATAGGGAGAGAAAAGATTCATCACTTTGTAGCCTATTACTTTCCACGTAGGCATTTTTTTTTATCACAATCCATTAATTAATTACACAAAGTTGGTGGGCTGTGGGACCATTCTTTTCAGCCTTTTGTTCTCTTCACCCGGCAGGTATCCATTAATTAATTACACAGCCTTAGTACATATTAATTCACACTTTTGTTTTACCCCTAAAAAAAAAAATCTTGCAAGGGCCCGGGCCTCTGCTTGCCTCCCCTTCACTCCGCCCCTGGCTACAGCTACAATGTGACACTCTACGCATAATCAATATTACAGCTTCACTGAAAAGCAGCTTTAAGCAATGGTCTGAAGTCTGAAGTTCGAACAAAGCATTTCAAGATTGCAGCAGCCAGCTGACAGACAAAACTGGCTTAATTTTAGACTTTGTTTGTTTTTCGGAAACTAGTTTTTAAAAAATCATTTTTTAAATTTTCTTGTGTTTGTTTGCCATTAGAAAAGTTGGTCAACATAAAACACTTTCCAATCAAAGGAAAATTTGACTTGGTTTTCAGGAAAGTGTTTTCTTTTTATTTTGGGCAGAAAACACTTTCTGGAAGTTGTGAAAAATTTAGAAATGTTATATAATTTGTTGATTATATCAAATTTGGTCCTCAAACTTTTGATTGCTATATATATATATATATATTGTTTTGAATATTTGTTTTTCAATATCATCCCTTAGAATTTAATTTTTATATTAATTTTGGTCCTTATTTTTATAATTATTATTTGTTTTTCCCTTATCATTTTTGTTGTACCCGACATCGCGGCGGCCCTAAAAATAATCTTGATTATGAAAAAAGAACAGATTTCTGGCATCTTGTTCTTTTAGGAAAAATATCTTGTTTAAGGAGTCGCCACCTAGTATTATAGTCACTAGGAACCCTAACTGGTCAACAGAGATTCTATGATACAGGACAGGTTACGTAAAAGGAAAGATATTATCACCCTTAAACGTTCTACCTGAGACAGACTGCATTGCTGGTTTTGTCTTAAATTGCTAAACATTTATTAGTTTATGCTCTGATGGTTTACTTGCGATATTCCTGACTCTGGCGCCAGTGAATATTCGACTACGAATAATTCCAACTCTGGCGTTGGTAAATACTACGTAACTATAAAATAAATTTAGATCAATATTTTTTTTATTCCTGACTCTAACGCTAGTGAATAAAAAAAATAAAAAATTCATTTTATTACACACTTGCATATTTTTTTTATGTAGTTAAATAAAAAAACAATTAAATCAGTATTTTTATTCCTGACTCTGACATCAGTGAATAAACCAATAAAATAAATTTTATTTTTCACGCATGCACATATTTTTTTTATTTTTTCTTGCTAAATAAAATAAAAATAAAATATAATGAATAAAAATAATATAAATGTAAACCAATATTTTATTCTCGACTCTAGCGTCGGTGAATAAACCAATAAATTTACATTATTTTTATTTATGCATATACATATTTTTTTTCTATTTTTCTATATATTTTTTTATTTTTCTACATTATTTTTTATTTACCTTTTTGGGGTTGGGCCCAGCTTAGCCCATATGGGCTGGGCTCGACCCAGCCAGCCCATCCCGGTCACTAGCGCAAGCCTGTGACCTGGCTAGGCCACAACACACATGAACTAGTTTCATGCGTGCATGGCACTATGCGAAGGTAATTAATTACCTTCGCACAGTGCTAAATGCACTGAAGTTTCGAAACAAAAACGAAGAGGAAGAGAAAGCTTACCTTGTTGCAGGTTGCTTTGCCGGAGTGTTAGCGTGTTGGGTGAATATCAGTGGTGACGTCTGTTGATAGGAAACTGGAAATCATCCTTCTACCTCTGCTTTCCTGCCCTCTATTTCTTCTTTTCTTGTATGTGAAATTCTCCCCGTGCTCTGTTTTTCAAACTCTTTCTACTCTCTCTCGGTCTGTTTCTGCCTTCGTTGTTTTAGACCAATACTGGTGAGAGGAAGTTCGTTTCTGGTATGAGATTCTAAAAAACACATAAAAGTTCGTCTGGTATCTTTGTGTCTCTTCCCTTTTTCGGTTTTTTTCATCTTCCTCTCTCTAACAAACCTCTGTTTTTTCGATGCTCATTTGTTTATATAGAGTCTGGCGGGTTGGTAACGGGCGGCATGCTAAGGGTCAACAACCATTAAGGCGCCCATAACTGCAGCCAACGGATGACGATTACTGCTGCGACGGTTTTCAGCTTTTACTGCTGAAAACGGTTTCTGGTTTAAAGAAGAAGAAGATGAACAACGTCTTCAAAACGACGTTGTTTGGAGATAAAAGGTGGCCATTTTACATTTTGACCCGTGCAGTTTTGAAAGTCTTGTAATTAAGCCCCTGGTCTAAATTGTAATTGGCCCCCTTGCATTTACACGTCCTTTTCAATGTGGTCCTTGGATTTTAATTTTGCAATTTTGACCCCAAACTTTAATATTTCTTCAATTAAGTCCCTGAATAAGTTAATTCCAAGCTCAATTAAGTCTCAAAACTTATCAACTCTCCAATTAAACCCTTGATTGGATTAATTAAATTAGTTTCAAGCTTAATTAAGTCTAAAACATTTATCAATTTTCCAATCAAACCCTTGATTTGATTAATTAAATCAATTTCAAGCTTAATCAAGTCTCAAAACTTATCAATTCTCCAATTAAACTCTTGATTGGATTAATTAAATCAATTTCAAGCTTAATCAAGTATCAAAACTTATCAATTCTCCAATTAAACTCTTGACTTGATTAATTAAACTAGTAACAAATTTAATTAAATCTTTAATCTTTTAATCATGTTGCTATTAACCCAAATTTTAATTCATTCTTCATTTATTTCATTTTTACTTGTTTTTCATCATTATTTTTTTTCATCATTATTTTTTTTCATCATTTTTTCCCATCATTTTCAGTAAATAAAATAATAATAATTAAAATAAAAGGGTCAAAAATTGGGTTATGACAATTTTTATCTATCTAATTTGGTCCTCATTCTTGTGATTGTTACTTATTTTATTTGAAATAATTTATGAAATGTTAATTATTATTATTTTAATTTTTTCATCTTTCAATTTTTTTTATTTTTTAGATTTGATCTCTATTATTTTGATTATTATTTATTTTATTTGAGATAATTTATAAAATTATTTTTTTTTTCAATTTCATTCTCATTCAACTTTTTAATTTGTAAGATTTGTTTCTTATTATTTTAATAAACTTGAAAAAATTTAAAATATTAATAAGTTATTTTTCAGCTTATTTTTCATGACTTAACCAAATACTGGAAAATATTTTTCAATTTATTTTTAATTATATTATCAAACATTGAAAAATAATTTATTTTTAAAAAAATTATTTTTCAGGAAAAAAACAGGATGTTAGTGAAGACAGGGTGCTGGAATAAAATGTGCATCCAAGTAAAACATGCAGCGTCAAATACTGCACAAAATATTTCATGGATCATCATAGTGCGTCTTTTTCACTCGATATGCTCTCATATTCTAAAAGGTGACCTGATTATCCAAGATGCGGAGACCATAAAAAAATTGAAACAGAAATGGACTCATGACATCAAAGATTCTATTCCAAAATTCTTCCCAAATCATTTGCGGAGGTCGGCAACTGGGTGCATAGCCTCCGGCGCCAGATCTCATGAGTTACTAATTTCCTGTTTAGTATTCCGTTCTAAAATGAGTTGGTCAAAGTTTGAAATTTTTTTTTGGGTTAAAAATTAAATTTTCATATGCTTTTAGATATTTTGATGTTTTATATCAAATATATTTTTTAAAAATTAAAAAAAAAAATATTATTTTAATATATTTCCGAGTAATAAACATATTGAAAAATAATCATTATCACACTCTTAAACAATTATTATCACACTCTCAAGCAACTCCAAGATATATTATGATTATATTCATGCAATGCCAAATTAAAGAATGGAGGTTTCATAAAAAAAAAACACATGAATAGAACAACATAAATCAGCCGAAGGGATCCAAACAGCCTTCTATACCTGCTCATCATCTCATTTCAAATCCCGTCGCTGAATCCAAGTTCACAAGTTCCTTTACAGTCCAACAACAAAATCACAACACTGGCTACATGACACAGCTCTGTCTAATCAAGTTGACTTCAGTTTGGTTGGTCACAAGCAAAGCGCAATCAGTGAGCAAAAGAAACACAAGTAGAGAACAAACTACTTTTTATCAGCTACCTGTGCCATAAATGTTCCTCAAAACAATTCCATCAAGCTGAGGCTAATGGCAACAAATGCACGATGTGTTGAAACGTTTTGAACAAGGCTCTATAATCCCACTAATCCATATATTAATTGGCCATGGTTCTGATTGTCTTATTGTGAGAAACAAGGGCCCTTGCATAAGATTTTTCTATCCATAATCATTCAATTATTGAGTTCGAAAAGTGGTTAAGGTGATGCAAAATGTATAGCTTAATTACGGAAAGTATTTATAGGTGGCATTTTGGAAGATGATTCATGCTTTTTAGGGCAAGTTTCGCAAAACGAGGCATTAAAGATGGATGGTAGAAGATAAAGGTTGCTTCTTGAGGCACAATTTTTGGCGGATTAAAGGATCTATTAGGCTGTGAGGACTGAAGAGAGACATAGTGGCTGGCAGACAAGAAAAGGCAATAAGAAAGATTAGAAATGAGTTAATGTGTGACCAAAGACTAGAAAAGTACGCATTATCATTCACATTTGTCAAGAAGTCAAGTAGCCAACCCTCCTCCGATGTGCTCATAAGACGGTCGCAATACAAAGATCTAACATTCTTCGATGTTAGTGGCAGTCAATTGTATAGAGAAACTTATGTTCCGGTATACTTGCCTTGCAAGACCAGTCCTGGGCGTCGAATGGTCAAAACTTTTGCTGACCGCCCAGCATAAATGATGGTTCAGCTTTGCGGTCCTCGGAAAGGAACCAGATTGCCTCATCACACAAACTATCCAACACATCAGGAATAGTGACTGCCCAGCTTATGATCCCTATAAATAAATGTAACTCCAAGCATATAGCAACGAAGGTCAATTATTCAAGAGATTTGACAATTTATTTGTCAAGGAACTGTATTCAGAACCAGCAAGCTGTAAAATGCACCGTCACATAGCTGCCAACAATAAGAATCCGAGAGAATCGATCTGCATCCTACCGCTTAGTTTCCATTTACACATGTTAGAACATCATAAAGGTAACCCACCACAGAACAACCTCTAAGAAAGTTGCAATGCATGTTATGACTTTCAGTGAATAAGATGTATCAACGGCAGCCCATCTAAATCATGCAGTTGAAGAATTGTGATATCAACCACCATAATTAAAAAAAAAAAAAAAAAACCGACAGCTGAAAATGTCAGGTATAAACATCAATGATCCATAAGATGTATCTTGAGCCTAAAGTCCAAAAATGTGCACAATCCTGGGCATTGAACTCCAGTAGCTAAAAAACAACTTATAAGCTTCACATGTCAAAAGGCCAAAAACACAAAGCTATTCATTAAAGCATTAGAAGCTAATCTAGTCCAAAAATGTGCACAATCCTGGGCATTGAACTCCAGTAGCTAAAAAACAACTTATAAGCTTCACATGTCAAAAGGCCAAAAACACAAAGCTATTCATTAAAGCATTAGAAGCTAATCTGTCTATGAGTAGCTGCATCTAAAAGGACTAATATTTATTTTTATACAAGAACAAAAGTAAAAGACCCTTACTGTTGTTCGAAAGAAAAACTTCACTCATGTGCTAGCCTTCTTGCCCATATCAGCTGCAGCTTCGGCTGCCTGTGTCAAAACACCTGAAACCCAAAGAGCTCCCTTAGCAAAGTAGGTGCTGTTGACTACAGCATTAGCAGCTGCTACAGCTGTTTTCCCTGTAAAAGTTGCTGCAGAAACAGCTGCTGTCCCAGTAACTGTTGCAGCTGATTTGGTGAATTCTGAAACATGGTACTTCTCATCCACGCATTTCACGGTTTCCATTCCTGCATAAATCTTGTCAGTGAGCCCGATTCTATTGCTTAGCTCCGACACCTTGGCAGCTGCGGTAGCTAAGACTTGATGAGATTCATCAAAAGCTTTGGCCTTGACCATTGCATCTTTTCCCAAAATGTATCCCTTGGATAACATTGTTTTAACAACTTCCTGAGCAACAGTTACTGCTTCTCCAGGGGTAGAAACAAACTGGTTGAAGGGAATTCCCTGCCAAGAATGTAGAAGAGTTGGTTCAAAAGCGAAGGTACACTAATAAAAAACTATTAGGTACCATGTCATTTCACTTGCTATGAACAATTATTAAGCAGGGTGCAATGTTCACAATCAATGTTAAAAATAATAGATAGTGCATCCAAGGAAGAGCAAGCTGTACAACATGGTGGCATCCAATTCCAAAACTACGCGCCCAATTTAGGACTTCTTAGATACAAGTGTTACAGAATAATATAAATCATATCCTGGGATCTCACCTAACAGCTTCAGCATTTGATTTGAATTGGTTCTTTGACATGATATCATAGCCTTGATGACCAAGTGGTCACGAGTTCGAATCTCACCATCCCCATTTATTTGATAAAAATTAAACACAAGGTAAAATGAGCCTGTGCAAGTTTCAAGCCCAAAAGACTTTCACTTGAGGGGGTGTGTTAGAGAATAAAATAAATCATATCCTGAGACCTCACCTAATAGCTTAAGCTTTTGGGTTGAATTGGTTCTTTGACAACAAGGGTATCATGACCACATAAGGATGTGATTTGGCTTGGTTGCATCATTGAGATGCACCTCAACCCCTTTACTTGTATGATAAACATCAAGTTTTTTATTAAATCACCCAGTCAGGTTGCTTATATTGGCAATTAATATCTATCGTATTGTCTTAGTAACTTGCAGGTATGTTTTAACTGGACATTGACCAACACATGCTTGTTGAACTCTGGATGTATCGTGTATTGATACATCCAAAACATACTACTGTACATTTAGTTTTCTGTCCAATAGGTTGCAAGAGGAAACAGCTATCCTTTACCTCTTATTGAGTTTTTGAAGAAATATTTCAAATTTTGAGATTAGCTAAATTTTTCCGTACTCAACTTAAACCGATGAGCTTAAGAATTTGTAAACTTATATACAAAATAAATGGGATAGTAAAAAGAGCACTCAGCATGCTACCACAAGTAAAGATATTACCGCTGAGCTGGTGTTTCCTTCATCCTTTGATGAACTTCCCCAAGCATCAAATTCATCCACAAAAGTTCCCCAGTGTGTTATGCAAACACGTTGATCTACAATGGTGGCTCCCTAAAAAATAAAATTAGTGCAAAATAAATCCATTAACCACTAAGAAAATGTCAGATAGCTAGGCCAAAGAACCAAGTAGGTGTTCATGATGGCTATTGGATCATTCAGCTGAAAGCTGAAGTTCGATACAATACAAAACAAAAGAAATTCATTCAAGTTTATTCTGTAGCTAAAAGGTAGCCTTCAAAATGATTTTTTCTCATAAAAGGAAAACTAACGAGCAATTTGCCATCAGTATGCATGTGAAATCATTAGCTGAAATCCTAATGATGATCTCATAAACACCAATTAAAAGAGAATTATAAACAGTTTTAAGTGATTAAAATATAGAGGCAATCCAAAAACGTTTTCTTAAGAGGTAATGATGAACTTCTAGTTCAATGGTCATTCAGATTTATGATTCCACATAAGGTCATACTTTGAAGCAGAACTGTGAAATTCCAACTTATGTCAGGCTATCTTTGAGCTGGTTGTTCAAATCCAAATATTAAGATATTGAGATAACTTATTTGAGGTCAAAACTTCCAACTTATTCAGAGTTCAGACATGGGTAGAGTGACATTGTCGTCATATCCATTGAAAAAAAAAATCTTTATGACAATAATAGCATAGGAAAGTTGAATTTTCCATCTTGAATTCTTATAAAGTAACTTGATGAGGAAAATAGCTATGAGGGTAGCTTAAACAAAATGGCTCACAAACTTCTTTTTTTTCCCAACTATATCAACTATTTTTCTTGGCAGAAGTGAGAGCAGAAACTTGCACTGAGCAGGATAGCAGTTTGAAGACCGTAGGCATCTTTAAATGTTACGTATGCGGTACAAGCATATTCACCGGATCTGTTTTCAGAGTAAGCATTCCTTGAGTCAAATACAGTTTATGACCATGGAAAATAACAATGAATAAATGTGTGTGATTTGATTGTGCAAGCACAATGGAGGCTCCAGAACCAAAAGCTGCTAGGCAATAGTACAACAATCCAAGAAACAGAGGGATAGCATTCAACAGTAGCCTATCAACACCCTTTGACTCATCTCTTGATATGTGCAAGTTCCTGTTATTTGTAATTGTTACCAGAACATAATGTTGACATCTCATCAAATGCCTCTTTTCCATAGTATTTTTTACTTAAATATAGAAAAATAAGTGAGCAACTAAGAATACATTAAATGATTGTAGATGGTAATGTTCGACCTCATATTTTGTGAGACAAAGCGTGGGAAAATACATTCCTAGTTTATCAGACGAATAAAGAAATGCAGAGGAACGATTACCAAATAATGGAAATGGACAATACTGAATAAATAAAGAAATGCAGAGGAATGAATACTGAATAATGGAAAAGCTTTTATGAGAAACACATGAGGAATTGAAACCTTAATTTCAATTTTTGTTCAAGAAGCAATTCAATTTCCGAGACTGCATTAGAGGTCTTTAAACATACCAATCTTGGTTCAATGGAAAGGACAATTATTGGAATCCTCCAGCAAAAGAATTGCAATTATTTTAGGGATGGAGTTAGACTCCAAACATGTCATAAATTAATATTATCAATCTATCTATCTAAACCACTGATTCCCCATAATTGAAAGGGTAAAACATATGCATTTCATTTTTTGACCTTTTACAAAAGCAGCATTCACTAATCAGTTTTTCAAGTATGTAATGGCATAAATATACTGATGATTTGTAAATATACTCTCATGGAAATTGCTCTTAGGAGTAAATTCATAATTTGCAAGCAAGAAGATGCTTGGACGCATATTACCTGATGATTTCAACATGCTCAATAGCACCACAGTGAGAAAAAAATTCGTACACATCCGTCTCTTCTGCTTTAGGAGATAAGCTTGTAACCTCAGCAGTGTAACCGCCAGGATACATGGTGAAGTTTTACAATGTGCAAGCTAGATATAAGTTGACCTGATTGAGGAGGTATATATATAAAATCTTAGCAGCATATTCTAACACAGCCAATTTTTGTTTCTAGAAATCATCATTGCTCCCTTCAACACCTTATAGAGATAATGCAATTATATACACAGAAAAGGCAAGTTTTTAAAGGATAGTTAAGATAAGAAAAATATCAGAATAAGACAATATGCACTATCATTTCCATTCAGCCCAGCCATATCTTGCAATCCTAAGGTCCATAACCTCCAGCGACCCCTCCCTCACATCCCCCCTCATAGTACAACAAAAAATCATTAGATGCTCTTCCTTGAACTGTTAACATGAATTTCTAGAATAGATTAGTCTACAGTCATGAATAAATATTCAAATCTCTTCAAATCTTCAAAACATATTTCCAAGATAAAGAAAAATTAAAGAAACGCCCATATTACCAGGCTGTATAACAAGTGGAAATAACCCATGAAAATAATTGATCAACATGCATTTCTTGTTACTTGGGGGATTATTTGTAATAAAAAAAAGACAACAATTTATTAATTCACCAGAAAACATTAGAAAATAATGAACTCGAAATTTACGTGTAATCAGAAGGAATCAAGTGATTATCAAAAAAATGAAAATAAAAATATTGGATTAGGTTTGCATACCTGAGATGATTAGCTAGTTAACCAGGGAGAGAGAAATGAAGCGCAGAGAAAGAGGTAGAGGTGAGGTGAGCGAGTAACTAACGTCTAGAAGTTGCAAAGTGCCAACCGACAGCGTTATAATCAAACTGTTACCCCCACGCGCCACCACCACCACGTGTGATGTTAGATAATTTTAGTTAAATGGTTAATGAGGTAGTTAATAACTTAATATTACTGGACTGAATTAGACATGGGCCGGACTCCATATTTTGTATTTAATGTGTATTGATTTTGTTTTGTGTCTGATAGACATCAGATAAAATAGAACATATTGTAATTGTAATGATAATAATATTTTTTTGGGTGTAGATTATTATATGTTTTAATTTATTTTGTTTTAAGAATAAATATCTTTTTTGAAATTATTAGTCTTTATTTAAATAATATTTTATTTTAAATAAAATCCATGATTTTTTTATGTTAATTAACATCTTATTTCGGTAATTAATTAACTTGCATACTTGTAATTGCTTGAAGTTAAATTATGTTTGAACTGTTGAAATAACTTAATTTAAATATTTTCAATTCTTTAAATTATTTAACATGTTTTGGGAGTATGAAATAAAACAAACAGCATACATTTTATGATATCTAAAAACATTACAAACCTCCAACTAAATTCAGTATCATAAAGTAATAGCTTACTTACAACTTGGTACAAAGAAAATGCAAAGTGGTAGCGGATAGTTTCGTTGTCACAAACTCACTAAATTATCTCACCAGGAAAGGGAATTGTTTTATTTTAAACTTTTCTATTTATTTTTGTGTTTTAAAAGTGTTTTAAAAAAATTTTTTATTATTATTTTTTTCTTTACTTCAAAGTAATATGTTTTTGGTATTTTTAGATCATTTTGATGCGCTGATATCAAAAATAATTTTTTAAAAATAAAAAAACATTATCTTGATACAATTCTAAGTGAAAAATATTTTGAAAAGCAATCACAACCACACTCCCAAATAGGCTTGCTACAGCAGCAATGCGGCGGCACTCAACGCATAATCAATAATACAACTTCACTAAAAAGCAACTTTAAGCAATGGTACTCTGAAATCTGAAGTTCGTTGAAAACGGTTCCAAGAAAGCATTTCAAGATTGCAGCAATCATACCCTGAGGGGTGTAGCTTGTTAAATAATATTTATCTAATTTTATTTATTAAGGGTAGAATAGTATTTTCAGTTTAACCTATATATAAATCCTTTGTATTTAGGTTAACTTAAGCACTCATAATAAACAGATTATTGAGAATTCTATCCTCCTTTTATGTTTGATCTGAATTACTTTAATATGGTATCAGAACCTGGTTGGTCGAATCCTTGGCTTGCTAATTTCATGGAACTCACTGCCCCTGTAGAAATCATGTTCACCAATGTCAGAGCCATTGCTGGTATCAAAATCGTTATCATCATCCACTTTATTCCCAGTAGGATGTTCTAGCACGCTCAATGCATTCTTTTGAAGCTTAACTTCAGATCCATTTTTCAAAACATCAGACATAGGTTGTTTGACCAATTAAAAGATGGAGGATGAAGATCAAGTTTTGTACTTGCGGTTGAAGAATTAATATCTGAACCTTTAATTTGGATTCTTTAACTTCTGCAATTTGGTATTTTTGTTCTGTCTCTGCAATTGTTTTGGTATTTCATCTTCTCTTCAGTTTCTGCAATTTGGTATTTGTGTTCAGTTTTTACAATTCATTTTGGAGTGATATTTTGTCTTCCGATTCTGTAAAATCTGGTATTTCGATTTTCCTTCAGCTTCTGCAATTTAGTATTTCTGTTCTATCTTTGCAATTGTTTTGGTTTTTCTTCTTCTCTTCAATTTTTGTAATTTGGTATTTGCGTTCAGTTTCTATAATTTTTTTGGAGTGATATTTTGTCTTCCGCTTCTGCAAAATCTGGTATTTCAACTTTCCTTTAGCTTTTGCAATTTGGTATTTCTATAATATCTTTACAATTCGTTTTGGTATTTCGTCTTCTCTTCAGTTTCTGGAATTTGGTATTTGCGTTCAGGTTCTGTAATTTTTTTTGGAGTGATATTTTGTCTTCCGCTTCTGCAAAATCTAGTATTTCGACTTTCCTTCAGCTTCTGTCATGACATTTACTACCAAAAAAATTGTTTGATTACGTTGGTTACTTGCTGATATGAGACGTTGGTTACTTGCTGATATGAGAGTTTTCTTTTCTCATCCTGCTCCTATGTATTGTGACAACCAGAATTTTATTCAGATTGCTCACAACTTGGTTTTTCATGAGCGAACTAAGCACATTGAGATCGATTGTCATCTTACTCGTCATCATCTCAAGCATGTCACCATTACTTTGCCTTTTGTTCCTTCTTCCTTGCAGATTGCAGATTTCTTTACCAAGGCGCATTCTATCTCTCGTTTTCATTTTCTAGTTGGCAAATTCTCGATGCTTGTAGTTGCCGCATCGTGAGTTTTAGGGGAGATGTTAAATAATATTTATCTAGTCTTATTTATTAAAGGTAGAATAGTATTTTCAGTTTAACCTATATATAATTCCTCTGTATTTATGTTAACTTAATCACTCATAATAAATAGATTATTGAGAATTCTAGCCTCCTTTTATGTTTGATCTGAATTACTTTAATAAAAAAACATTATCTTGATACAATTCTGAGTGAAAAACACTTTAAAAAGCAACCAACACACTCCCAAACAGGCTTAGCTACAACAACAATGCGGCGGCACTCAACACATAATCAATAATACAACTTCACTAAAAAGCAGCTTTAAGCAATGGTACCTTGAAGTCTGAAGTTCGTTGAAAACAGTTCTAAGAAAGCATTTCAAGATTGCAGCAACCATACTTTGAGGGGTGTAGCTCAACTGGTTAGGCGACCCTAGATTTGCTCCCTAAAAATCACCAGTTCGAGTCCCACAAATTTCAGAGTCACTTGAGGTTTACATGGTCGTTAACTTTAGGGCCTGTGGAATTAGTCGAGGTGCGCGCAAGCTAGCCTAGACACCAACATTAATAAAAAAAAAAAAAAAAATTCAGCAACCAGCTGAGAGACAAAATAGGCTCAACCATAGTGAAGACGAAGGGTGGGTGCTGGAATAAAATGTGCATCTAAGTAAAACATTTTGCGTCAAATGCTGTAAAAAATATTTCATGGGATCATCATGGTACGTGTGTCTTTTTCACTCGATATGCTTCCATCTCCTCAAAGGTGACTAAAAATAGGGAGATTCCAGCACATTGGCACTTATGACCTACAAATCATTTAAAAATAAACCAAGTTAGATGCTTTAATGTCATGATTAAAATGATTTCTCTGGAAATTAAAGATATTGATTTTGTAACAATGTGATACATGTTCGAGCTACAAGATTTATATAATTTGACTTGTTTTTTCTTGTGATAATTTACTTGTTGATGTGCTTTGTGTTATCCCAGCATCAATGTTTTTGTGTATTTCTTTATATATTTTCTTTTTTTTTTCTTTACGACCTTATTATGAAAAGTCAAAAAAATATATTTTTCAATGACTTTGCTTTATAAACATTATAAAAAGGGAGCATATTTTATAACATGTTTTCAGCCCTCGTGACAAGATAAAAATAAAAAATGATATTTCTAGATAAAAAATGATTTTCTAGAAAAAATAATCGAGAAAAAAAACTCAATTACCATGAAAAAACAAGCTTTCCATAAAAAAAAAAAAACAGTCATTTTATGGTGAAAGTAGAGTTTGCCAATTCAAAATTGTTCAATAAAACAAATTAGACATGATATAAACTATCCAATTAACTAAGCTCACATATCAGCTATAGATCACGCCACAATTGAATCTAACTTTCTTCTTCTTCGTTCTCCTCAATGATGGTGAATCCAACCGTTATCTCTCCTTCATTTGACCACCATGCACCTATGTTTCACTATAGCTAGAAAGATGCATCTCCTCTCTCTAACCAAATCTTTAGGAGTCCCTGACATAAACACCGCCATTCACTGCAACAAAAACGCAAGGAAATTAAGCAGGTGAAAATTAACACCGAGTCATCAATAGTGGTGGAATGTGAGAAACATGCTTGGAGCGAACAACAAAGCAGGTGAATATTAAGCGGTTGAATTGTAATTTCACCATTTGAGTAGGGTTTGCTGCGTGATTTGTTCATGTGTTCACTGTCTAAGAAAGGGTAGTCACTACAAGATTTAACAGTTTTACCGATGGAATTTTTCTGTCGGTGTAAGACATATATTCCGTCGGTAATTTTTTTTCCGTCTGTAAATCTGTTGGTAATAAAAAAATAAATGTATCCGCTCCATTTCGTCGGTATATCCCTCGGTAATAATATTTTTTTATTACCGACGGATTTACCGATGGAATTACTGATGGAAATTCCATCGGTAATTCCGTCGGTAAATATTTAAAAACATTTTAAAAAAATTCATTTTATAAAATTATAAAATAATTAAATTAGCATAAATTAACACTGTATAATATATACTAAAAAATGCTTGGAAAAAAGAATAAGAAAATCAACTCAAACAAATTTGCAACAAATAAATAAAATATAAATATAAATTCAACTAAAAAAATTCATATGAAAAAAATAAAGTTGCAATTGCTAAAAATTTAAAAATCCTATAAATAAATCAACTAAAAATTGATATCATATAAAAAGAAAATCTCACAACAATATTTATACAATTATTAAGAACAAAAACAATTAAAAATAAAATAAAAAACAAATATAGTGAAAAAAATCATGAAAAAAGAAGAAAAAAAAATCTTACCTTAATGTAGTTGCAAGTGAAGCTAAGGAGAAAGAAAAAATTTCGTTAAGCATATTAATTAAAAAAAAAACTAAGAGGATAAAAGAAGAAAGAAGAAGAAGAAGAAGACATACCCAAGCATGGAGAAAAAGAGAAGGAGATGAGGAGAGAAACAAAGAGAAAGAAATATATATTGATGTTTTTTACATATAATGAAGAAGAAGAAGAAGAAGAAGAAGAAGTAGAAGAACAAGAACAAGAAGAATAATAAGGAGAAGAAATGAGTCTGTCTCTTGTGAAATAAGAGGATTCAACCTTTCTATTGGGACGCGTTACCGATAGATTTACCGACGGATAATTGAATATTAATATTTTTTAATTATTCCGTCGGTAATTCCATCGGTAATATTTAATTTAAATTTTTAATTTTGTAAATTTTTTTCAGAAACCGCCAACAATTACCAACGGTTTTTCAATCCGTCGGTGATTCCGTTTGTAATATTTAAATGAAAATTTTAAATTAATTGAATTTTTTCAGAAAACCGCCAAATAACACTCTCTGGAAAATACCGACAGAAAATTCCGTCGATAATTCCCTTTGTAATTGACATGATAAACAGTGTTCATAAATTTAAATTCTTACTATATAGTAAAAAAAAAAAAAAAAAAAGGGAACATAGCACAAATGGTGGTGGGACTTCTGTATACAGTTTACTGTGTTTCTTTTTGGATTATTGAGAAATTAAGGAAGAGCTCCGTGGCTTGTCCTTGCAGACCAGAGTCGTCCGTAAAGGCAAGTTGTTTCCTGATGTTTTATTGTTTCTATGTTTAGGAATACGATGCAACTCGTATTTTTTAAAAATAATTAAAAAATTTTTATTTAAAATAATTTTTTTAAAAATTATTTTAATATACTTTTAAATAATTTTTTTAAAAATTATTACCGCTATTACGATTCTTTTTTTTTTCTTTTTTTAATGGGCAGCACACCGAAAGACTTTCATGAACTTGTATACCCGAGTGCTTATATCCATAAACTGATGGAAACCAAGAACCTGTACCTTTTGTCAAAACTTTCTGAAGTATCTTTGAGTAAGCTAATTGTAATTAGCATCTCAAAGGTCCTACAAGCTTTTTGCTGATATATACTCTTTGACCTAACGGAAATTTCGAAATTAGTTGATCTAAGGAGGAAATTTCATTGGTTTATATATCTTGAATTTTGATACTATTGATTATAATTGGAATTTTTTTTTTCAATTGAAACAATTAGATATGAATTGATGAAATTATGTGTGATATGTTGCAATTGATGCTATATATAATATCAATTAGGTAAAAATTAGATCAAATATGATTTATGTTGAATTTTAAAATTATTGCTATAATTTAGAATATTGTCCAATTGAATTAATTAGGTATGAATTAATGAAATTAGGTGTGAAATGTTACTATTTGTCACACCTGCGCACAGTATGGCGGGAAGTCAGGGTCAAGGATTCGCCACATAGTTATTTAGTTTAGGATCACTAGAAAACCCGGGTGGATTAGTTTTATTTGAAATTTCAAAGTAAATGAGTGATTGTGGCCATGAAAGGTATTAACACTCCTAACACATCTAACCTGAGGTAAACTGTATTGTGTGGTATAGATGTAGTTTAAAGGTGTTGATGGATTTTTAACTGGTAGTCCATTTATAGTTCAGAACAAAGATTTACGTTCATAAATAAATCTAACATTTGAATTTATTATAGGCTCATATGCTCAGATAAATTCTTATAGGAAGAATCCATATAGGTGCCCTGACAGAGTTCACCTATCCTGGAATGCGAAAATATTTTCCACAACTAGCATATTGTGGTGAAAAATACTCTTAATTAAAATTGATGAATATTCAAAATAATTCCGAGAATTTTCTAGTAAACTTCTGATATTTAAATATTAACTTACTTGTAGGGCTAACATTTATACCATAATGATGATCATTAATTTCTAGAGAAAAAAAATTGAGTTGCTGAAATATTTGTCAAATTCTTAAGGAACTTTACAAATTTATTGTAAATAAAAAAACAAAAAATATTTGTAAAACAATGCTAAAACAACATATATCTCTCTTATAAATAAAATGTATTTTTTTTTATAAGGATTAGGTCATATGCAACAAGCAGAAATCAATTTTTTTAAGGTCATATTTGGCAAAAACCTATTTTTCTCTAAAACCAAAACTATCAAAATAGGTTTGGGGGGTATTTGCTAAACACACCCTTATACCAAAAAAAGGCCTTTAGTAAAAACATTGTCAGCCAAATAGGGTTTTAACTTTTGACCCAGTTTTTATCTGACTGGGTTGACTTGAAACTTTTGGTTCAACCATAAACCAAACCAAAGTCTACTAGTTTGACTCGAAAAAAAAAACCAAAACCAGAATCCAAAATGAAATCAAACTAAAAAAAACACAAAAAACTTAAAAACATTTCATTAAAATGGATTAAAACCCATAAAAACAAAGAACATGAAAAACATTCAATATGAACCTAACAACGTAAATGTGAAATTAGACTAGATATAGACAAACCAAGGACATAGACATGTTAGAAATCATGCAAGGATCAATAATTTAACATCATGCACTTCAATTATCACTTAAAAACTACAATTTTGTCGAAGGTTATTGATGCAAATAAACCGTAGATTATTGACTAATAAAGTCACCCAAAGGATTCTGTGCAAAGAATTGGACCAAAACTAGTTTAAATCATGGAGTTAAGGCAATGTTCTTCCCAAGAACACGAAGAACACTACCCTAGAACCTAGAAAATTCTTATATATAAAACTAGCCATTGTCAAACCTATAACTAACATTTTAGGCCTCTAAAACCATTCTTTCTTAGTTCCAATAAATCAGATTACCATAACCAAGCATATTTGAATCAAAGAAACAACAAACAATATCAAATCATCCAGATTATGCAAGATGTTCCATATCCAAAAATTATCGACTTAAAACTACCTACATGTTCATTCAATATAGATTCAAAATTGGTTTCTCTACACTCATTTTGGTCATGAATAGACCTAGCGAATCCAGGATGAATATCATTGCTTCAATATATATTGCTTAAGTTAAACTAAAACAACATTATTTTATAAAAAAACAACTTAATAGAAGACTTGTATTACATCTAAAACATCTAAAACAAAAAAACTTCAGAAAACAAAATCAAACTATCATAGTAACAAAAGAGTAAACCACAACATTACTTGCCAATAATTATAAATCTCATTTTCATGTTTGTAAACATAAATACAGACCAGATGACATTAAAAAAAATCACTCAAGTAGTCCATTGGACTCCATCTTTAGGTTAGAAAGTATACCTTCAGGCTTCTAGAGTAGCCACTACCCTCTTTGCTTTCCTTGAAAAGTATTTCTTCCACAAGTTTGCTACCCTTTTAAAGCTTAAGAAATCATTGTGCTAGACTCTTAAACCTTCACACTTAGAGGTTCTTTATCAACTTTTTCTCCTTTTTTTTTCACCTCCTTGCTCTAATTTTTCAAGGGGGTATTTATAAGGTTTTGCTAGGTTTTTTTATGGGTTCAAACATAGATTGATCAAAGTTTAACCCTTTAATCAAAATAAGAGGGTTCTGAAGTATGTTTTATAGTTATGAGTTTTTTTACCTATATTGGTTTTTCAATGGTGGTTTTGCAACAAACTTTGCTTTTAAAGGTTTTGATGGTTTTCCCAAACTTGGAGACCAAAAAGCTTATTTCTAGCATTTTGATCTTGAGAGAAATGTGGCCAACCTTTGATAAGAACCCACTGATAAGGCTTGAAGTGTAAACACATAAAAAAGATTAGTGGTTTTGTGAAATAAGTATCGCCTTTAATGACTGAGTTAACAATTTTTGAGGCTTCGTTGGAGCGAATTTGACATCATCGTCTTTGAAGACCACTTAATCTTAGTGGAGGGGGTGCCCTAACAGGGTTCGCCTATCCTGGAATGCAAAAATGTTTTCCACAACTAGTATATTATGGTGAAAAATACTCTCAATTAAAATTAATGAATATTCAAAATAATTCTGAGAATTTTCTAGTAAACTTCTGATATTTAAATATCAGCTTACTTGTAGGGCCAACATTTATACCATAATACTGACCATTAATTTCCAGAGAAAAAAAAAATTGAGTTACTAAAATATTTGTCAAACCTTAAGGAATTTTACAAACTTATTGTAAATAAAAAAATGAAAAAAAAAACACAAACATTTTCTAAAACAATACTAAAAAAAACATCTCATATGGCATCAAGTTCACAAGTAGCGCATCGAGTTCACAAGTAATCCACTAGTAGGGTGGATCGCATAGTCGATAAGTTGAAGACTATAATTTTATATTTAGTCCTTTTAATAAGTTAGTTCTACAATTATAGGTGGGAATAATTACATTTAACTATATTAATAGTCCATGGTATTCACCTTTTCACAATCATACTAATATTTATCCTTTTTTGTTTTTTTAGAGGCTAACATTAAGATTTATAGTCAATAACATAAGGTGATTATGTCACACTATATATCATGTCAACGAGTTTATATATTACATTACTTACCTATAACACATCAAAATGGATCATGAATTGATTGAAGTACTTGTTGAGTGATAAAGGTGCGAGATCCACACGTTCCATCTATAACTAGTTTAAAATATTAGTGATTATAAATATTGTGCAAGGCCATCTTATACCGCAAGACCAAGTTGAGTAGATGTCTTACATAGTGTAGTTGTAAGAAATATTTTGAATATGTATCTCATTTTGTACTAGGATGTTAGTAAACTAAACATATGTTATATTTTGTAACTAATGTCTTCTCAAGGCTACTAATTTGGATGGCTAAGTAGTGGATGTTAATCAAACTTAATTATATTATTTTATTTTAAGCTTTAAGTTATACTTTAGACTTAAGTTCTAATTTAATTAAGTTAAAGGAAGTTACATCTTATTCATTTCTTGTAAGAATTCTATGTATATTGATTTTTGAAATATATATCATTTGCATGGATACAAGAAATTGTTAACATTCCAAATTATAATGTTTGGTGAAATAGAAAATGGTTCAAAATGGATTGACCTTTATGATTGCTTTGGATTATGTGGGATTGTTTAATGTTGACACTAGAAATTGTTAATGAAAAAGGAAGAGTTTGCTAAATTTTTGATAGATTACCAATTTAACATGATAGAGTATAGTATACAAAAAACATTACCAAGAATTGAACATGCAATGTATTCAATCATAGTAGAAATTGGTATTGGGTGTTACATAGTGAAATTTATATGGATATATAATCTTGAATTTTACTAAAGAGAATTGGAAAGGGGGGGATCAGTCATGATTGCACAAATGGGAAGAGTAGGGATCAAAATGAATAAGTTGGCAAAGTTTGAATTCTAGGTCGGTCAATTAAGGGTTTAATTAAAGAGAATGTTTAAATTTTAAGGCTAAATTGCATAAATTAAAAAGTAGAGGATGAAAATGAAGTTGTTGGAAACTTGGAAGGTATAACATGGTTCAATTAAGGCTTAATTGAAGGAAAAAAATTTAAAATAGAAAGCCGATTTAGCTAAAAATCAACGAATTAAAAATTTAAAAATGAAATGAAAAGACGTCAAAGTTAAAAAGATAAAATTGATTTAATCAATGACTTAATTGAAGAGAATTTTTTAATCTTGAGCTAATTTGGATCGAAATTATATAATTTGAAGAGCCAAGGGACATATCACAAAGTAAGCTAAAATTCGAGAACCCGAACCCAATTAATAAAGATCAAGGGTTAAAATGAAAGGATTTTTTTAAAAATAAAACCTAATTGGAAACTGAATTGCAACTCTGATAAATCACAAACTAAAATTGGAAGGAAACAGTAATTAAGGGAGTATTCTAGATTTTTTAAAACGGCGTTGTTTCATTTAATTAGAAAGAATCTTAATTTAAGAGCTAGAGACGACATGTTTTTAGAAGACCCTAACCAGGAACGATGTGTCAAACGAAACCCTAATTTTTCCCAAATCCAAGGTGACATGTCGTTCACTTTAACTGGACCTTAAAACGATGAACCACTTTTCATTATCTCCTTCAACGCTGCCCAGCCAGCCCGTGAGGACCTCGCCTCGCGCCCTATTTCATGCCCTCCCCATGCCTATCGTCCCTTAGCAATAAGGATAAATAACACCACAAGCCTCACACCTGACCTCCTACAAAACCCTACAAAACACAGCCCCAATCAGCCAAAACTGCCATTAAATGAGACAGTACTCTCGGCCAGCTTGCAAATCAAACAAAAGAGGAGAATGAGCTGTAAGGAATGGTTGTGATTGCTTCCTATAAATCAAGGGAATTTATCCTGCCACCTCAAAGACCCAAAAGGACCCATCCTTATCTATAAAAGGCTCTTCAAAACCTATCTCAAGAAAAAAAAGAGAAAAAATCGAGAGTATGAAAGCAACAAGAGATACACACAACAAGGAAAATGAGCAAGAAAAGAGAGGAAGAAGAATGAAGAAGGGGAGAGGGAAAAGGACTAGCTTAGTTTTGAAGCCATAGTCAGGAACCCATTCCTTTTGCGTTAGGAACAACCTTTGTGGTGGCATAGCAACGATAAATTCTTAGCTAAGGAATTGAAGAAATGCAGGTATAATCCGTTTCCTTCATAGCTTACCTTATTGTAATGATTTGTGAGATCCTTTATTATGCTTCATTTTGTTAGGGTCATGATAATGTCTTTCTTTTTCTTTTTTTCTTTTTTATCACATCTATTTGTTTAGTTTAAGCCATTGGCTTTAATATATAACTCTCATATCCAGTTTTCATTCACAACCTTGTCAAACATGTTTGACAACAAGTGGCTTTGATGTGTTTCATTTCCATTTTACCATTCACACTCTATTTTGAATCCATGCTGGGTATGAGAGGGAACAAGTGTGAAAGTCTGATGGTTTTGAAAGGTGTTGCTTTCCTTGGTTTCCTGGTCTTTAGTTGTAGGTGCTCTCATTTTAGCTTCAGGGGGCAGTTCCCTTAAAGGTTAGCTGGCTGTTGAGAAAGGTTTTAGGTAAAGGGTTGTAGGTGACAGTGAGCAGGTGTTTTCTTAGTGGACATCTTTGGCTCTCTTGCTGTGTTGAAGTAGTTTTTTACGCGTGGGTTCTTAGTTCCTATGCATGTGTAGGTCTAGTTTTTGTAAAGGAGAGCCTCAGGTTGCTTTAGAAAGAGAAGAGATAGTTGTTTTAGGTCTTTTTATTTGCATAACTGGTAGGAAGGTTGGTCTTTCAGTTTTGAACTTGTGGTTTCTTAGCATGGTTATGGGTCTATTTCACTAGGATGCATTTATTTCTTTGTAAGTTCATGTCTATGTGTCTTCATCCTTGTTGCCTTTAAATGATTTTAGCATGAATATTTTTTAGAAAAAGGCATGGTTGCCTAGTTTTCTTTCTAGTGCCAAACAACCTCTCGACCACGCTGCATGCTTTAGCTTTGTGTGATAATTAAAATAAATAATGACTGCTCTTCTCTTTTGGTAAATGCTAGTTTTGTACATGGCCAAACCTCCTCCATTTTGAAAATACATTCTTACATTCCTTTTGAATTCATATATGTGATTTTAATTATTGATGTTGGTATTTTTTTTCTTTTAAAAAAAGGAAAGGTCACTATCAAAATCTTTAGATTTACTGATGGAATTTTTCGTCGGTATTTGCACTATCATTCCGTTGGTAAAAAAATTACCGACGGAATGTCTCCGTCGGTAATATTTTTTCCGTCGGTATATCCATTGGTAATAAAAAAGTATTAATACCGATGGATTTACTGACGGAAAAAGCGAGCAAAAAAAATTTCATCCCGTTGGTAATTTCCTCGAAAACAAACCGTATGTAATTCCGTCGGTAATTATTTAAAAATATTTAAAAACATATATATTTTACAAAACTATAAAATAATTAAATTAATATTAATCAACACTCTATAATACTCAAAATGCTTGAAAAAAAGAAGAAAATCAACTCAAAAAAATTTGCAACAAATAAATAACACGAAATAATAAATTCAACTAAAAAAATTCATATGAAAAAAAATTAAAATCCTATAAATAAATCAACTAAAAATTGATCTCATATGAAAAAAAAATCCTACAACAATATTCATACAATTATTAAGAACAAAAAAAATTAAAAATAAAATAAAAAACAAATATAGTGAAAAAACATGAAAAAAGAAGAAATGTTTTTTTTACCTTAATGTAGTTGCAAGTGAAGCTAAGAACAAAAAATAAATAAATTCTTAAAGTATACTAATTAAAAAAACTGAGAAGAAAAAAAATAAGAAAGGAGAAGAAGACATACCTGAGCATGGAAAAGAAGAGAAGGAGTTGAGGGGAGAAGAGAAGAAAAAGAAGAAGAAGAAGAAGAAGAAAGGAGACGGGTCTGTTGTGAAATTAGGGATCCTAGGCTTTATATTGGGGCGTTTACCGATGAATAATAAAATATTAATATTTTCAATCATTTTGTCGGTGATTTTGTCTGTAATATTTAATTTAAATTTTAAATTTAATCAAAAATTTTCAGAAACCGCCAAATATCACCGACGACTTTTCAATCCGTCGGTGATTTTATCTGTAAAGAACAGTAATTAACAGTGTAATTGGGAAGTGAATAGTTCCAGAGCTCTCTGTAAAATACCGAAGGAATGTTTCGTCGGTGATTCCCTTTGTAATTAACATGATGAATAGTGTTGATAGTTTACCAATGATTTTTCTGACGGAATTACCAGGTAATTCCATTGGTAAAAATAGCACGTCATTATTTTTTTGCTTTGTTTTAATTATTTTTTTTCCACTATAATTCCCTCCGTAAATACCGAGGGAATATTTCCGTCGGTAAAATCCGTCGGCAATTTACCAACGAAAATATTCTCTCGGTATTTTCGTTTGTGTTTATCGATTTTCTGGTTGTGGGTCAAAAATATTTATCATATCACATGTATCTATAAAAAGGTTTGACCCATATTAAAAAGTCTTTTAAAACCCAACATTCCAAAATCCTAAAAATCTTCTCTTTTTATATCGCATAAAAAAATAAATGATTTGTTATTCATTCATAATATTTGAAGTAAATAAACTTGTAATGAACTATTATTTTGAATATTATTGGGGAATAACACCCCTACTTCATTTTTTTTGAAACATGTCTTAACTATTAATTTTTTTAATTTAATATTCATTAATGACACTTAAGTATCAATCATGAGTATTAATTTCTTCCTTCAGTCTAATATTCATCAAAGACACTTGAGTTTTAATCGAGAGTATTATTTTTTTAATCAAGAGCAATACCTCCAAATAGATCAACCTAGAATGCATAATGCTTGTATATTCTAGGACTAAGGCATGAAATATCCTATTCAGCAAAAATTACGAGTGAGCCCTAGTACTATAGGATAAATAAATCTAAATAAGTAATTATTTATACCTCCTTTGCATAAACAAAATATTTAGCAACATTTTTTTTAGGATTTGGGCTGAGTTCAATAAGCTCAACATCAACTCACTCAACTATTCACTCATATGGCTTCATAAACTAATGATAGTCACAAGTCATGATCTGGAGTAAATAGGTATAAAGATGTCAATTCACCAAATAAATTAGAAGTGACAAAAATAACCAGGACTTTAGAATGTAAGCATAAAACCTACCCCTGGTTTAACTCATCGTAGTAGACCCATGTAGATAGACCATTGGTAAATTTGACAAAACAAACCATTAGAATAAAATAAAATGAGTAATGCAACTTACTATAAGTAAGATACTTTAAAGTAATGATATCTTCCCGTTTGTATAATCTCTTACCTTAGATCTCTGAAGAATAACTGTGGTTTTTAGTGATTATAATACTAGGTAGCAACTTTTCTTTTCATTTTTACCCCATTTCCAAAAAAAAAAACCAAATTTATTTTTATAGGTTCACTATAATGTCAAGCATGATAGGCCAAGTACCGAGAATTAACATAATTATACATTTTTGTTACTTTGTTCAATTGGCATAATGTAAATGAGGAGTTTTATATTTGATGTATTGGTTGATATATTTCATGCTAATATTAGTTTCGAATAAACTTATGAGAGGATAGATAAAGTTGGTTATGTATAGTATTATATGTTGTTTTGTTATTTTGTAATGATGAATTTGTAGTTTATTTTACATATATTTGATTCTACATTTATAATTATTTTAGAAATGCTAGTTTAATATATCATTATTGTTGATCAATTTATGAATTTTCAAATTTAAGATGGAGTAGTTGAATTTCAAATCAGACATTTATAGGTGAACAAGTGAATGAAGACAATAAGGTTGAGTGAACTAATGAAATTATTTTATTTTTTTAGGATTGCCATGTTTTAGGCTTGCTAATTTTTAGAAATTACTATTCTTGAGCATATTTTGAATTTTCATAATTTCAAACCAGATTTTCCACGAGAATGAAGGCAATATGGTTGTGTGAATTAATAAGATTAAGTGAGAGAATAAATGCAAACCCCCAGTCTAAAAATAATAAATTAATGCTAGAAATGGTAAATTTCGATTGAGAAAAGATAATTAGAAGAAAAAATGTTATAGACAAAGATGAAAACTTTTAGTAATTTAATTTAAATTTTGAATGGAATAAATTAATAAATTGATACGTGAAATGTCAACCTAGTGACGAATCACGTAAATTCTCCACTCTAGTAAAATAATTATCAAAGGGAAATTTTTTACAAATTGAGGTTAAAATAGTTATACATTAATAAAAATAGAGTGGAACTCTAAGTAAAATAATGTATGATTTTATGCACGACAACACATTGATCGCCGATATATATAAGGGGTAAATTAGTCAATAAGGCAAAAAAAATATTTTTTAAAAGGCTATTACAGCTGGAAACCTAGCAGCCATGAAAATGGCTTGTAAAGCCTTCATCTTCTTTAAAATATTTAAGGGATTCAACTATGATTGAGAACTTTAGGTGAAAAAAAGTTGGTATTTGAGAGAAAACACATTGAACGTAGGCACTTTGGCAATCATATCTCCGCCGTCTATTATTGGATTAGGCTACGTTTTGGGTATATTGTTCTTATCAATGTCTTTTACATTCTAACTAGATGGATTTGCAGTATCAGGCTATGTTTGAGAGATATGACCAATAAAACATTTATGGAAAAACACCTTTCTGCACACTCTCAGTCGCTGGATATTTTCTTCTCCTTCCACCATTGGATTGAGCTGGAATCGTTATAAGTTGTTCATCCAAACGTACTCTAAAGTTTGAACGGTGGAGATAAAAAACAAACACTCCGGCTAGAAATTGTTCTTCCTAAATAGTAGGTCTCTAATTTTTCAAGTCAGTTCGGTATTGTTCCAATTTAGAAACCATTTGATTTATCCGAAATTTAGATATGTTATGCTAAACACGATTATATATAACTTCACCGTTGTGATTGATCGAATATTGAATTTGAAAAAAGTTATCATTAAATGTTATTTGTTGATATTATGATTAATTGACATGAAATGTACGATAATAAGGATTAATTCAAAGAATAAAATTGAAATAAACCAATGGGTATGTTGTGTTGTGGCTGGCCATGGAAGATGTTAGGAAGAGAAGAAGAATTTTGTTGAAGTTTTGTGATAATATGTGTTAATGCACTTTGAAAGTCTAAGTGTATATACTTAAGGTGATTTTTTGGTTGAATAAATGATTTTCATAATTGAGTTAATATTGTGGGAAGTATGGGATGGAATAATTGAGTAGAATCTTGTGAAATTATATATTAGCTTGGTATGTATATGTTAGAATCATGATATAGGATAAGTGTTTGGTATAAGTATGTGTTTAAGAAAGATTTTTAGTTGGATATGTGAATTACAAGTGGTATGTGTTTGGGGGGAAATTGTGGATATGAAATTTAAGAGAATGTGATATTGAATGCTTAAGGTGTAATGCAGAAGCTTTAGAAATTATAAAGTAAGTAGACTTCTTGATTAAATGGATACTTGACACGTGGTGATACATGTCTAGAAAGTATAGGAATTAGCTTTGGAAACCTTGATGTTGAAATTTCTAAATGAGAATGTGTATTATGTTCTATGATTGGAAGAAATTTGGTTGAGATTATGTTAAGAAAATTATGAAAAATTATGAGTGATGAAATTAGTCAAATTCTTAGTTTAGAGAATTTTATGAAATTTGATAAGTTAATCATGATAATTTGATTAATTTACGTTGTCTTAAAAGCTAAATGTGTTGATTGCATGTTGAAATTATTTTGTGAATGATGTAATGATGATTTTCATGTTTCAGTTGCATATGTGGTGTTTACATTAGTTACTTTAAATGTGTAAATGGTTGTTGATGTGTTTAAGAGAGGGATATTAGGTATGATCAAAGGCCAAGTAAAGAATAATTGAAATTCATTGATGAAAAATTAAGTCAATTAGATATTAGAATTTGTAGATGAAAAATTAAATCATTTGAAAATTGACATAATATGTGAACATTTAGATGAATTAAAAAAATGAATTACAAAACGGTCAAACGATAAGTGTTGAAATGAATAGAAATCTTTATGGTTGAATTTGTAATTGCTGGTGTTAACATTTATAAATGGATTAACTATGTGTATGTGATGATTAAATGAGGTATTGAATTTATATCATTGGGGTGTGCGGGAAGCACAACTGGAAGATGACATGTTATACTAGGAGATGTGCAATAGGAAATTAAGGTAAAGGTTGCCCCCTTACTTCTTTGATTGTTTAAATTTTTGTAATGCTAAAATATGATAGAAATTATATGTATTTTGTACTACAGTATATCATGAAAAATATTACCTACGGGCATGAGAAATATTATTATATTATGAATGTTGTGTAAAGATAGAAAAACAAATTGTGATGCAAATATGCTTATAAGGCTAGAAATGCGTGTGTGTGTGTATATATATATAATTTGTGATCAACCGCAATAACGGACATCTCTATGTAAATCAAAATTGACTGCAGAGATATTTAATTTGACTAGTCGACCCGTTTAGGATTAGCAGCATCAACGAGATTGATGAATGGCATATTTAAATTTGACTAGTTGACATGTTTAAGGCTAGTGGCATCAACGAGGTTGATGACCTACATTTAATTTGACTAGTTGTCTAGAGTTGAACTAGTGACGTCAATGTAATTGACTATTGGGATATTTAATTGACTAGTTGTCACGAGTTGGAGCTCGTGTTTTCAATGTAATTAACTCTCGAGACACTTGGTTGACTAAGCTGCTCGGTAGAATAAGTGTGATTGACTTGCCGGGTTATCAATGAATCATTGGATGGAGTTAAATAGCTTACTAATAGAATAAAATGGTGTATTTATGTTAAAGTGTTAATTATGGATTAATAAAATAAAATAGAGGTGTATATATTTTGTTATACTATTGTTGAATTTTATTTATGATCAGTAATGTAATGGTAAACGTCTAGGATGGTGGGATTATGGATTTGTTTGAAATGTTTGTGGATTATTGATGTTAACATGAGGGATCATTTAATTTTTAGGGGAGACTACCAAATTTCATTAAATTAGAAAAGTTTTCATTTGAAAGAAATAAATTAAGGTAAAATGCATGGCTTAAATATTTTTTAAAAGTAGTAAAAAATAATGTGAAGGATAAAAACATGGTCTATGTGAAAAGAAAATGAAATGATGAACCATGATGATGATAAATATCGATTACACAAGATTGAACTAGGCAAATAATCATATAAAAAGCTAAAATAGCAAGATATGTGTTAAAAGATCATGAATATATATATGAAATGAATCATAGGTGGGAAGTCAAAATGGTATATAATGAGTTAAAATAACATGAGTGTTGGTTGGAACGAACTGAATACTCGAGAAGCTGAAAGGACATTAACATGTTTGTAAAACAAAAAGTTTCATAAATTAAATGTATTGTGAATTGAAACAATGATGTGACCCAAATATGGTTGTGAAATATATACAATCATACAAATTAATTGTGTTTGAAGAAACTAAACATAGTAAACTGTGTTGTGAACAAGAGTAACTATGATGTGATGATGATAGTTAAATGAGTGCAATGATAAAATAAAAGTTCATCAAAGATTAATGGAATTGTATTAAATTAGAATCTAACATATATTGATGTATCTATGAAAGTTAATGAAATTTATTTTGCTTATATCATTGATAATTGTTAGTAATCTTGATGACACAAATATTCATTATGGGTTTCGTGATTTTATATATTCTGTAGGAATTCTCTTTAGGAGATCATAGCTTCCCACGAAGCATTATCGAGTTACTTAGTTCTTTTTCTATGTTGAATAGGTTTTTGTATGGTCCGAAGAATGTTTGTAATTAAATAAACTTCACGTAAATAAATTGAAAAGTGATGTACTCACATAAAAGTGTAAATAGAGATTCTGTATCGGTGCATTTTTTAATGAAATGGATGGAAATTGTGTTTAAGGCAATGCTTATGGTTGTGTGTGTGTGTGTTCCTTTTAAATTTTATGAGGTGCTACAATTAACCAATAATCATTCTTACCTTTTTACAAGTTAGGTTGCGCCATTATGATAACCAAATGAATATTGTAACAATGTGATACGATTTAGGTTTCAACCTTTGAATCCTTATAATGAGCATTCAGTTATGTGTTCCTTGAATTTTAGGAGAATATTTTGTTGATTTAAATCCTTGTAGAATTAGGAAATCAACCCCAAACATCTTAATTAACCCAAGCCAACTTTGAACCCCATATGACCCAAATTCATACTCATTAATAGGGACCAAATCAGACCCAAAATACACTCTAAATAAAATTTCTTTGTTGCCTAAAAACATCTCATACATAGCCAATAATGATAATACCCACCAAAAAAAATTAGGTCGAGCCCATTATCCATAAGAACCTCAATTTGACTAAATGTATCCCTAAGTAAAAACTCATCATGAAAAACCTAAGGTTGAACCATATACCAAACCGTATCAACAATCAATCTCAAATACATAACTGAATGCTCATCATAAGGAATCTAACAACACTATATGGAATTAGGGATTGATAAGAACTTCAAATAAGCACGTTATACATACTTTTAAATGATAACCACAATAGCTCTCCTTCATCTTTCATTTTTTTTGGCGTTGTGCCTCCTTTTTCCATGAAGCTTGAAGTTCGTAAAATAATCTTCTACAATTATCAACTTGTTTTAAACCCCCCAAACCATGGCTTAGTTTTTCGCATCCTTGAGCTAGAATCCTTCTTCGTTCCTTCTCCTTTGCTGAATATATGACATAAATAGAAAAAAAAACAGAAAAAAAAAGGACAAAAAAACAACATGAATAGAGTTTACAACATGAAGAACACTGATTTAGACTCAAAATTGCAAATCTGACTTTTGTTTGGACTAGAATTGATCGAGAAAAAAAATAGATGCGAAAGTGATGAAAATGACTCAAAAAATAGTCAAATATCCTAAATATGATGGTAATATACTAGCAGGAACGAAATGAACAAAAACAAAATAAGTTTTGCAAGCTAACGTAAAACAGACTCGTTACGGCAAGACAAAACCCGATTCTAGAACCTTATAAAAAAATCCAAATGATCACAAATTTAATATATTTTGTGATCAGGACCCCAATAAACAAAATATATATTTTGAGTTAATTGTGGTAAGTTTTCATATGTTGCCGTAAAATAGATGTGTTACAGCCCTGTCTTAGCCCAAATAACATTTTCTGATTGCTTTTTTTTTTACTCTAAATAGAACACAATAAACACAGAATAACAAAAATAAACACAGGAAAGAAAACAAGTAGTGACCCGAAACAAAAAGAAGACAGATGAAGAGAAACTAATGTGAAACAAATAGATAACAAAAATGAGAAGGATATAACCTGATTCCATAACCTAATTCTGATACCAACTGATGTGAACCTCTTGATCACATGGTCAAGCAACCCCCAACAAAGATGATACTTCCCCAAGAAAGCTAAAAATTAGGTTTGAGAAGTGTGATAGAATGAAAACCTGTCTTAAGGCACCAACACTATTAGAATTTAATGAAATGATTTCACAGGGTTAGTTATACCTTAATAAGTCAGATTTGATCTTTATCACAACAAAGATAACGTGTTGTTTTACGCAAAGTACAAGTTTATTTCATAAATTCATCCCTCTATTTTTTAGCATACAAAACACTTATATAATGCTTCAAATAACTCTAATGATGATTTGAGCCCACTTACAAAATTGACCCCAATAAGTAATAATAAACCAATGACTAAGAAGAAAATAATAAAAATCTAAAATTAATATTCTAGATATGCTAGAATCAGATTTGTCACCCCCAAGAAGTCTCAAATAGACTAGGAAATCTAATCTGAATGTGGAATTAATTTTGAAGTCTTCTTGTCTTATTTGTACTTGATTTCCTTATTTTACATGGATAATTAATGAAAAAAAATCCCTCTTTTATATCTTCCAATTTAGTTTCCTTCCTAGACTAGGAGAATAATTAATTAATCAATCCAAGCTTAGAAAATCAGATGTAGCAGCCCCCTTTTAGCATCCTTTATTGACTAAGAAACTTCCTCATTTGTTGTTAATTATTCTCTTAAATAATAAGGAAATAAGGAATGAAATTTTCTTGAATTTTAGGAGAATATTTGTTGATTTAAGTCCTTGTAGAATTAGAAAATCAACCTCAAACAAATTTGATCTGATCCAAACATCTTAATTAACCCAAGCCAACTTTGGATTCCATATGACTCAAACCAATAGTAATTAATAAGGACTAAATCAGACCAAAAATACACTCCTAATAAACTTTCTTTGCTGTCCAAAAACATCTCATGCATAACTTATCCCGATCTGGCTGAATTACCCACAAAAAGAATTGGGTCGACCCGTCATCCATAAGAATCTCAATCTGTCTGAATGCATCCCTATGTATAAACCCATTGTCATAACTCATTTTTGGGTTACTCGGCAAATTTAATTTTTCTCTTCTAAAATAAATATGTATAATCAAACTAAAGAAAAAAAATCCAAAAATAATAGTAGTGAGAAGAGGATGCCGGAGTGCCTTGAAAATGGCTAGAATTTGGTTGAGGAGGTTTAAAAATACAAAGATTGAAATTTGACAGTATATTGTTGACTGATGAGAGCCTTTTTAACAAAGAAAATTCAATTTGAGGAAGAAAAGTCCAAAATCAGATGTTTATGGACTCAATTATATTTTATTGAAAGTTTAATTGAATTTATGGAGGGTTTCATTGCAAGAAAAATTAATTTTGAAGTCAATTTGGGCTTTAATTGGAAGAAATTAAAGTTATGGGGTCAAATTATAATTTTTTAGAGTTAATTTGGTCAAATCAGGGGGTTAATTGCATAAATATTAAAGTTTGATGACCAATTGTGGATTTAATTGAAGAAATTTGACCCCAAGGACCAAAATGAAAAAAGCGCGCGAATTGAAGGCCTGAGTTTGAATCTGACGCGTTTTGGCGCCAATTTTCATTTAAATGAAAGAGCGCATTTTGGTAAAAACAACGCCGTTTCATCCACTGTTCATTTTTTAAAAAAAAACCCTGAAACGATGCCGTTCTGAACGGCACTGTAGGTCTTCTTCTTCCCCTGGACGCACGAGGCAGGGGAAGAATAAGACTTTTTCTCCCCTGCTTTTTTCTCCCTCTTTCTCCGAAAGCATGAAAAAGACGCCGACCATAACCCCACTTGCATAAACTCTGACCCGTGGCCTACCACGAGGCGGTGAAAAACAGAGGGGACGCACCCCATGGACGGTCCTGGGGCGGCTGTACAGTGGTCACCCCTGCCATCTCTTCCTCAGTTTTTGCCTATAAATACAAGGGAAGAGGGCAAAAGAAAAGAGCAGAATAGAAGAGGGAAGGAGCTGAAGACTAAAAGAAAAAAAGAAGAGAAAAACAAAGGAAGAAAAGAAAAAAAAAACGCAGAGAAGTAGAGGAGAGAAGAAGAAGGACCGTCGCCTGAAGCCATCGCCATTTCGCCACCAGCATCACCGCTAACGATAGCAGCCACTGCAGGTCAGCTTCCCCCACCTCTTCCACCTCCTCCTTCTTCTGCGTTTTCTTCTCCACTGTTCATGTCGCATGTGAACAGTGGAGAGGTCCACTGTTTAATGGGCTGGCAACGCCGTCCCAGCCCAAAATGGTTGGGCCGTGTTCGGCCCAATTCAAAAAAATCTTTTTTGAAAAATTATAATTTTTCCATGTATTTTTCTACTAAATTTTGCTTGATATTAGTTTGTATTTTTATACCATAAAAATACAAATTTGGTATTAAAATACCCGGTTTTCATCAAAACATAAAAAAATAATAACTTTGTTTTATGCATACGACCAAGTCTCAAAGCTAAAAATCATATTGTATTTTCATATAACAAAGAAAACTTAGAAAAAAAAAGATATGTTTTAGCATGTATTTTGGCTTTAATAACCAATTTATTAAAGTCACGAGAATTTGGCCAATATTCCAAAAAATTTTTAAAAATATTTTTGTTTTGTTTTAGTATCAAGGATTACGAATTTATACGTAAAATATATTTCCAATATTAAAAAGGTATTTCTTTTGACGACATAGAACAATTAGGTTTGTACCCGAGAAGATAAGGATCTCCTTACAGATGAGGACTTTTCTTAAATCGTAGACAGCCACAACAAAACCTTAGATTTTATCAGACAATAAAACAATGTAGCTTACCTTAGGTAGGGCATAGTTGGGGTGCTAATACATTTTCTTTACGCAACCAGTCTCCGTACTCGTTCTCTAAGACCAGTTAGGGTTTCTAATGACCAGAATATTAGGTGGCGACTCCCATTCCAATTTTCCACTGATAAAAGACAAGAATTTCTTGTTTCCCCATATTTTCCATATAGACTTACACCATACACCTGAGGGTGGATGATCGCCGCGACGCCGCACACGTGCGACACCCATCATGAAAAATCCAAGGCTGAACCTTATACTGAACCGTATCAATAACTAATTTCAAACTCATAATCGAATGCTCACTATAAGGAATCCAAGACTAAACTTGAACCATATCATAATGGTAATAAACTTAAATATTGAAATGTTTTAAAACTTTTATAATAGGTTAAAAAAAAGAGAGACTGGTGATGAGAATAACTTATTAAAGTGCAAATTCTATAAGAGATTGTTAGGTTGGGTTTGATACAAGTAAAAAAAGTCTAATAAAAAAATTGGTCGTATGACAAAACGAAATGGTTTAAGGTTTAATTTTAGGGCATGGGGATTGGATTTGAGGTTTGGATTTAGTTTAGGGTTTAATGCTTAGGGTTTTAGTTTTACTTTTGGTGTTTTGGGTTTGGAATTTGGAATTTTAGAGTTTGAATTTTAGATATTAGGGTTCAAGTTTATGTTTTATAGATTAAGGTTTGAGTTTGGGGTTTGAATTTGAGTTTGGAGTGTAATGTATAGGGTTTTGATTTTGGGTTTTTGGGGTTTGAGGTTTGTAATTGAGATTTGAGTTTTGGTTTGGTGTTTTTGGGTTGGATTTTGGAGTTTTAGGCATGGATTTTAGGCTTCGCCTTTTGGGTTTGGGACTTGGATTTATGGTTTTTATTTTGGGGTTTAGTTAGGATTTGAGATTTTGGGGTTGGGGTTAGGGTTTGGTTAGAATTTGGTGTTTGAGTTAGTTTTGAATTTGAAGTTTAGTTAGGTTTTCAATTTGTATTAAGGTTTTTGAATTTTAGATTTTGTTACGTTTGTCCCAATTAAATTAAAGGGTTAGGGCCTCTTTTTATTTATGATTTACGTAGTTTGGATCAAGTCAACTCAATCAATTGCATTGTTGTCTAAAAAGCACAATTCATCAAATATATTATTTTCCTAACAAGATTTTGGCTATATTATTCTTTCAAAAATTTTCTTAGATATATTTGAGAGTATGGTGTGATTGGGTATGATAACTTTTTCAAAAAAACATACAACCTATTTTAATACACAAAACACAACAAACAAAAACAAGTTTTCCATATTTTTCTTCATTTTTTTATATAGATTCCAAAAATAAAACTACCATCCTTCCAAGCAAACACTTGAAATTACAATAAAAGAAAAACCCTCCAGTAGTTGTTGATGAAAAGTCTCTGTCAACCCCCGCATCTAGGAATTATTGCAGGCAGAACCTAGGCTATGAGTGTCCAAATTATGATTTAGTGCAGGGACCAGCTTTTTCATGAATAAAGAAACACTCTCCTCTATCAGTGTGGTAACCAACAAAGTCTTTTTACTGCCTATATTCATCTAAGATACAATGTCATTGTCAAAATGGCCGAATATGGTTTATCATATTTCGTTATGAGTTTGTCACGGGATTTTGTTGGGAAGTTTAGGCCCTTTTTGTTGTTCGCCTTTTGAAAAAAATTGTGTGGACGTGAGAAATCCTTTTAGTTCATGTCCCCATGCAAGCAGCTGCTAAATATGCCTTTTTCTTTATTTTAAATTGGCTTCTTTTTCTTTTATGGAAAAGCATGGAGGGTCTTCTCTTCGGAGGAGATACTATTTATACCACAGTGGCAAGTGGATCTTCCGGGATACGGTGGAAGCAGCGGTTTAGAACTTCAAATATATGTCTCTCTGCGACCATTTCTGAATTAAGGCTGTGTTCTTCTCGTTTCGAAAGTGTTTTGTTAATTTTACACATGAAAAGAAGAAAATAATCCTTAATTCTTCTAATAGTATTCTTCTATATTAATGATGAAATTGTGTTATATTTGTGCCTAATGACGGTGAATCTGACTAGATTTCTCTCAAGAGAATGTCTTAAATCTTCCTCAGCCTTCAAAGTTTTGAATTGAGATATATTTTCCAAGAGGATATAGCCCTTTTATAGCTAAAACCACAACCTTAATAAACACCAATTAATACTGCACACTGAGTATAATTTCCCTCGTAATTAAATTGTTACACTGAGAATAAAAAGGACGAGAAAACATTGTTTTTGTTAAAACTTTATTGGCATGGTACGCAGTGATTTGACAATGAAACTGATCATATGTTCAAGAACGAATCTTGATTACAACAAGTACAAGATAAGGTGGAGACATTGTTCCATATATTCTGTAATTGTTGTGCCTTTGTGTGGAAGTGTAACGTATAATGATACAAAATCTCATAAATCTTTAGGTGAGTGAAAAGAATTACTGTGTTAAATCTTATTTTTATATGAGTGGAAATAGTTATTATATTAAAAATATTTAATAATTTCTCTACAAGATAATGAGATAATTCACTCGTTTAGTGTATTTGCATTGTGATACCTCACTGAATTGTGGCTCCATTAACTTTTTTTTTTTAAGTTATAATCCTACCAATGAAAGATAACTCAAATGTTAATAATATATTTTTTTAATCACGAGTTCTAATCTCTTTTTTTTTATAAATAAATAAAAAAACATTGTACTTGTCGCACGTGTGCGGCATTGCGGCGATCATCAACTCTCATGTATGGATATATATTTGGTAAATGTGGGAAGACAAAGAATTCTTGTCTTTTATAGTGGAAAAAATAGAATGGGAGTCACCACCTAATATTTTGATCACTAGGAACCCTAATTGGTCTCAGAGATCTAGTACGGAGACTGGTTGCGTAAAGGGAAGGCATTAGCACCTCAAATACACCCTACCTAAGATAAGCTGTATTGTTTTATTGTCTGATAAAAACTAAGATCTTGTTGTGTTCTCTAATTTTTGGTCTGTCTATGGTTTAAGAAAAGTCCTACTTGGTAACCTCCTTATCTTATCGGGTAAAAACCTAACTGTGCTAACGTCAAATAAAAAAACTACTTTTTTAATATCAGGAGTACATTTTACGTATAAATTCGTAATCCCGGATATTAAAAGAAAACAAAATATTTTTTTGGGTGTTTTTTGAAATATTGACCTAGTTCTCGTGACTTTAATAAACTGGTTATTAAAGCCAAGATGCATGCTAATACATATTTTTTGAATTTTTGTTTGAAAATATGATGTGATTTTTTTTTTAGGAGACTTGGCTGTATGCATGAAAATAAAAAAAAAAAATTTTAAAAAGTTTTGATGAAAACAGGGTATTTTAATACCGCATTTGTGTTTTTACGGTATATAAAAAACGAACCGATATTAATTAAAATGGATAGAAAAATATGCGAGAAAATCATGGATGTTTTTGAAAATGTATTTTTTTTTGTAAATTTTTGAATGGGTCGGACCCGGAACAAAAGTAGGCTGGGACCGACCCGAATAAAACACAAACTACCTTATATTGGGCTGGACTCAGCCCAGCCGCGTGGACTGCGCTGATGATCCAACCCAAACTAATTACTGTGCCATGCACAGTAACCACCCAAATTTAATTATCCGGTCACTATGCTCATGCACAGTAACCGGGTAATTATTTTGCCTTACATTGTAGAAATGTGCACAGCGCACGTTCTGCATGCAAGGGAATTAAATGGGAAAACAGAGATGAAATGACGAGAATTATCTGGAATGGAGGCGCTCTGGTAGCTGAGCTGACGATGGCTGGTGGTGACAGTGGTGTTGCTGTAGTGGCAGACGGTGATTGCTACAAGAAGAGGAAGAAAGGAGAAGAAATCTGAAGAGGCTAACGATGGTGATAGTCGCGGTGGCTGATCCACCTCTTATAAAGATTTGGGTTGGTGGATATGGAGGTGGACAGACCGGTGGTCGTGGAGGTTATGGCAGGAGGCCGCGGCAGAGAGAGAAACAGAGAGGTTCTGCTGGCAGTAGAAACCAGGTTAGGGAGGCTAGTTTTTTTGCTATCTTTTGACCGAAATTTCTTCGCCCCTAGAGCATAAAGATAAAATTTATTTATATGCAGTGGAAGAGGGATACTTTGTCTTTTCTGGTGCAAAATCTCAGCCCTTGGTTCGACCCGAAAGCATCCCAATCATCGGCTCAAAGTAGCAATGATGAACTATCAGTTTTATGTAGGAAAATGGCTGGTCGGGTTAGCCATTTTGGGGCGGTGCCACCGCCTCTACAGCCTCGATCAGCCCAAACGGATTACACTAGCGTGTAGTAAGGTATCACAGGATCGTTTGCGTGTACGTTTCATCCATTTTAGTGAAGAAACGAGGCGCCAAATGCCTTGGGAAGGTGGCCACCCAACTAGCCCCGTTGGAGAAGAAGATGAACAGTATCTTACGATTTAGTCCTTCAATTTGTGATTTATTTCTATCTACACCCCTGATTGGCTTCAAACTTTTAATTTTGTTCAATTTTACCCATGAAGAACTTCAATTTAAACCCCAGATTTTAGCACATTTTTCCCTTTGGTCCTTGATTTTGGATTTATGCAATTTGACCCTTAATTGATCAATAAACTTTCAATTTATTCAATTTGACCCCTAATTTGGTCAATTTCAGTCCCTTTATTTACACGCCTTTTCCAATTTGATCCTTGGTTTTGGATTTCTTCAATCAAGTCCCTAATTGACCATTAAACTTCAATATCTATGCAATTAAGCCCCTTATTTGACCAAATCACCTCTCAAAAATTCTACTTTGACCCCAGAACTTTAATTTCTTCCAATTAAAGCCTAAATTAACTTAAAAATCAATTTTTCTTGTAATCAAACACTATATAAATTCAATTAAACCTCCAATAAAATTTAATTGAGTCCATAAATATCTGATTTTGGACTTTTTTCCTCAAATTGAATTTTTCTTTGTCAACAAGGCTCTTCATCTGTAAAAAATATGATGTCAGTTAAGATTAGAGAGATAGTCTTTTGTATAATTGTGATGATTGATAAACCAACCATCCCTTTGTATTTATACCTTTAGGGTTGTATACAATACAATGGTGGAATGTGCTACACATGATAACTATCCTATATATAATGTATTTACATATATGTGGACTCTTTCCTTAATACACCCCGTCAAGCTGAAGGTGGAGATTCCACCCGAAGCTTGGATCTAAAATAAGCAAATGAGACTGGAGGGAAAGGCTTGGTAAGAACATCCGCGAGTTTATCCTTTGACGAGATGAACCGTACCTGAATTTCTCTTTCTCTCTTAGCAACACGATCACGGACAAAATGATAATCAACTTCAACATGTTTAGTACGAGCGTAGAACACCGGATTGGCAGATAAGAAAGTGGCCCCTAAGTTATCACACCATAACGTAGTCATGGATGAAGTGGAAATCTGAAGTTCTGCCAATAAAGAACAAATCCATAAAATTTCAATAGTACCATCAGCCAAGGCTTTGTATTCTGCTTCTGTAGAGGATCTAGCAACAGTGCGTTGTTTCCTGGATTTCCATGAGATAGGTGTAGAACCAAGGTATACAAGATAACCACCTGTTGATTTTCGATCGTCAATACTACCTGCCCAATCAGCATTTGTGAAACCATGAAGAGTCAAAAGAGAGTCTCGAGTAATGTGCAAACCATAGGTTGCTGTAGCCTGCAGGTAACGGAGGATGCGTTTAACAACAGCCTAATGATCATCAGTAGGGGCATGCATAAATTGACATACTTTGTTGACTGCATATCAGATATCAAGTCGAGTGAAAGTAAGATATTGCAGTGCTCCAACAATCTGTCGATACCGTGTCGGATCAGAGTGAAGAGTACCAGGCACAATTCCTAGTTTAGAGGAGGTAAACAAAAGAGTATCAACCGGTTTGCAGGAAGCCATACCTACTCATTGGATAATATCGAGTGCATACTTGTGTTGACTTAACAAGATACCCATAGCTGTAGATTTAACTTCAATGCCCAAGAAGAAATGAACAGAACCCAAATCTCGAAGCTTAAATTCTGTTTGCAGTAAAGTAATCAGTCTATGAAGCAAGGCTAAGTTACTCCCGGTCAGTAAAATATCATCCACATACACAAGTAGATAAATCATGGCACCATTGAGAGAGAGAATAAACAGAAAAGTGTCAACCTTGGATGCCTAAAATCCAATGGAAATGAGGAACTCACTCAACCTGTTGTACCAAGTTTGAGGTGCTTGTTTCAAGCCATACAAAGATTTATGAAGACGACACATATGAGATGACATAACAGAATCAACAAACCCCAGTGGTTGTGCCATGTATACCTCATCTTGAAGAATGTCATTCAAGAAAGCATTATAAACATCCAACTGGTGAATATTCCAACCATACGAGACAGCAATAGTGAGCACAAGACGTACCGTTGTAGGCTTAACCACTAGGCTAAACGTCTCCAAATAATCAATCCCCTCTTGCTGAGAAAATCCACGGGCAACCAACCGTGCTTTATATCGGTCAATCCGACCATCGGCATCGCGTTTAATCTTGTAAACCCACCTACTACCAATCACATTCATAGATGGATGAGACGACACCAATGACCAAGTATGATTAGAGTGAAGTGCCTGGATTTCCTCCTGCATGGCATTATACCAAACCAAATACCTGTTGGCATCCTTAAAAGACAACGGCTCTTGTTGAGGTAACGTTGCAACCCGTGAGGGAGTTGCAACATTTAAGTTAACATCCTTTGGTGGACGTGGTCGAAGCACCATAGGATGGAGGCGGGCTGGCTGGGAGGAGTTGTTATCAACACTGGCCGGTATCTGCTTAAGCTGGAATTTCGACAGATCAACACATAGATTAATTCTATGAGAGGAATCAGAGGAAGAACCTAATGAGGAGCTCAATATATGTGCAGGCCGTGGGATAGAACCAGCTGTAGAATCTGTTGGAGTCACCGCTAGAACAGGGGAACCAGCAGGAGAAGAACCAGGGGAGCTGGCAGGAGTGATCTGAACCTATACTGCATGCGAGGGTGGCGAAGCTGAACTTGTACCTACATCATGATCATGATAATAACATGTAGATAATGGTAAGGGAGCCAAATGAGATGTAAGTGGTGAGGGGGTAATGGTGGAGGGGCTGAAGATGGTGGCTTTGGATGATATAAAGTAACCGGTATAGTGGCGGCAGTAGGATTTGTAGGTGGCACTGCAGTCTGTTCAGATTTACTAAGAGGAAAAACATGTTCATGAAACCGGACATGACGAGCAAGATAAATACGTTGGATGTCAAGTCAAGACATCGATAACCTAAATGAGAGTTACTATATCCTAGAAAAACACAAGCAGATGAACGAAAATCTAACTTATGAGTATTGTATGGATGGAGGAATGAAAAACAAAGACACCCAAACGTACGAAGAAAAGCATAATCAAGAGATGATTTTAAAAGACATTCGAAAGGACTCTTATAATTAAGAACCGGAGTTGGCATGCGATTAATCAAGTAAACAGAGCTTTCAAAGGCATAACTCCAATATTTAAGGGGAGCGTGACAATGCCCAAGAAGGGTAAGTCCAGTTTCGACAATATGTCTATGACGATGTTCAACCATGCCATTTTGTTCATGGGTGTGCGGGCAGATCACACGGTGATGAATACCTATTTTTTTAAAATATGTATTGAGTTTTCGGTATTCACCACCCTAATCTGTTTGAAAAGATTTTATTTTTAAAGAAAATTGACGCTCAACGAGCGCTTGAAACTGATGAAAAATATTAAAAACATCAGACTTAGCAACCATCGGATAAAACCAGATAATCTTTGTATGGGCATCCACAAAAATAACAAAATAGCGAAAACCGTATGATGACAACATAGGAGAGGGACCCCAAACATCACTAAAAATTAAATCAAGAGGAGCTAGAGTTTGATGACCCGTAGTTTTTAGAGTTAGACGACACAACTTGCCCAGAGGACATGCAGGACAATTAAAATTAAAACATTTTGTCATACATGACACTTTTTTATTTTTCACCAACAAATGCAAAATGTGTGGGCTTGGATGCCCAAGTCGACGATGCCAGATATCAGCGGAAGTAGAGAGACATGTAGATGAGAAAGCCTGAGGCAATGACATGGTAGATGACTCGGACAGAACATCTAGACCATCTTTACTCTGACCGGAAAGAAGCACTTCCTTTGTCATGAGGTCCTTAATATAAAATAAACAGGAATGAAATTCAAAAAACACGTTATTCTCAAGGAAAAATTTTTGAACAGATAGCAGAGGTTTTTTAATGGCAGGAGCATGTAAAATATTGGATAAAGTAAATGTGCGTTTTGGGGAATGAATTTTCGAGTGAGCAATATTGGAAATAACAAGGCCCTTACCATCACCAACATGCAGATAATCATTACCAAGGTAAGGTTCTGAACTCGTCATACTAGCAATGTCTGGCGTTACATGATGATTTGCACCCGTATCAGGAAACCATGTGACAGGAGATGTTGCAGGAGTAGTATTAAATGCGAGATTGGCATTGGCTTGGAGAGGATGATTAGCCAACTGAGAGCATTGTTGGGCAGTATGCCCATATTTATAACACAACTCACATTTTACACTACGATTATACCCACTAAAGCGATTTCCTTGCTGCCCAAATTGTCCTGATGGCCGAGAGGGAGATCCAGAAAACTGTCTTGAGGAGAATCGGTGTCCCTGTTGCCCAAATTGTTGACCCAAGATATAATTGTTGTTTCCATTATTTCCACGATAAGCATTGTTGCGATTATTATTATTTCTCAAGCCCCCACGAAACCTACCTCGTCTAGCATTATTGAAGCCCGAGTGATTCTGCATAAAGAAAGCAACTTGTTGTTGCGATGGGGTTGGTAACAGAGGTGCTGTTACTGCTGGTTGGAGAGCAGCTTTGTGGAGAAATTCATGTGTAAGGAGACTGTTGTGGAGATCAGTGTAGGAGATGGGATCAGCCTTGGTAGACAAACTGGTGACAAGATCTTTAAATTCACTACATAACCCCCGAAACACGTATAGGTTGAATTCTGCCAAGGAGATTGGTCTACCAGCCGCAGCAAGTTCATCAAACAATGCTTTTGCCTTCTGCAAGTAGGTGCTGGCAGAATCATCATGCTGGCGTAGCTCTTGGAAAGAACTGTGAAGTTGCATGATCTTGGAATTTGAAGGAGATGCAAGAGCTGTTTCCAACGTTCTTTAGATATCATGGGAGGTGTTACAATCCACAACTAAATGCAGAACTTCCACCGAGAGAGAGGATAAGAGGGCACTCATGATTAAGTGATCTTGCTGCTTCCATGTCAAGTATGCAGGATTGACAGAGGATGAAGATACTGCAGCAGATTCCAGATGAGAAGGAGGACATGTTGATGTGCCATCAACAAAAGAGTATACGCCTTGGCCCAAGAGGAATGGCTTCATCTGCATCCTCCAGTACAGAAAGTTGGTATTGGAGAGTTTTAAAGACATTACCTGTTGCGTGTTAGGAAGGGATATGATGGCAGCAGCAGGGGACACACCATAGGTGGCTGTCGGCGTCATAATAGAGAAAGAAGATTGAGTTGCAGATGCAACAGAATAATGAAGTTCTTGATTGTCCATAGGAGAAAGAAGTTTGGCAGAACACGTTTTTTGATTGGTAGGAAAGGAAGGAATTTGCAGATTACGTTCTTGATATTTACTAGAAGAAGAGAACAGGATGTAAGGGAGAAGTCTAAAAGCAGGTGAAGAAGGCTGTTGGGGAAGAAGGCTGCTGGGCGATGGAAGGCTGCTGGTTATTTGTTTTGCTCTGATACCAAGTTAAGATTAGAGAGATAGTCTTTTGTATAATTGTGATGATTGATAAACCAACCATCCCTTTGTATTTATACCTTTAGGGTTGTATACAATACAATGGTGGAATGTGCTACACATGATAACTATCCTATATATAATATATTTACATATATATGGACTCTTTCCTTCATAATGTCAAATTTTAATCTTTGAATTTTTTAGCCTCTTCAACCAACTTCTAGCCATTTTCTAGGCACTCTGATATCTTTTTCTCACTGTTATTATTTTTTGGATTTTTTTGTTTTTAGTTCGAATATTTTTTGATTTTTTAGAAGAGAAAAAATGAATTTGGAGAATAACCCAAAAATGAGTTATGACAGTACTCACTTTATAAAGTTTTCTAAACTCTAAAAATGTAACACTCAATGACTGAATATGTAAAAATTCATGTAATTTTTTTTCAAATATAAATATTCTTTGTATATAAATACTTGGTAGCTTAATGATCCTAAAAAATAGATGTCCTCGAATGAATTTACCTGTTACATGCATAACATTACAAAATAAATCATATTAGACCTTTGCTTAATCTCATTTACTAATGTTTAATAAATATATGATCAAAACTAATTTTATAAAAAAAAAAATTAAGAACATTGATCTTATATTAATTTTTAACATGTTATATTTTTCATTATTCCTCGATAAATTTTCTTCTCATTATATTTTTCATTATTCCTCGATAAATTTTCTTCTCATTATTGTATTCATCACATTATCATCCTTGCATGATGATAATCATTTAATTCATAATTTAGTTTAACTCATCATTGTATAATTTATTCGTTACAACTTTGAAATTGATTAGTCAAATCCAAACACTTTCATTCATTGTTCCCTTCACGTCGAGGTTATTTCATAATTCTTTCCACTTCATGAATATATTCACATGAATTACACATGATTTCCTCCATTTCAATCGGTAATAGACCATATCATTGCAGTCTCATAATATTGTACTACACGTTATTATTTATGCGATTTAACTACAAATTACATACCAATTTCTACCTTCAAGGCATATTCCTTCCATTAAAAATAACAACAATAATATACTATATAATTTAATTACCATTGTAATTCTAACGATTATAAAAGTACGTATAAATAATTAAAAAAGCAAGGGAGGATCAACCCCTTACCTTAACTATTGTTATCCAAGCTTTTAAAAAAGTTTGTTTTTTTTTTTAATGCTTCTCCTACAACTTCCAACCAAATAATCATTATTACTCACGCCCTAAATTAAATTGAATTATTAGCATAACTATACTATGCATCTCAAACTTCTCCTTTTTTAAAATCCGTTGATCGATTTCTCTAGTATTTCATTAATTTCCCTTACCACTAGATCACCGATTCCATTGATCGATTGAAACAATAGTGATTTTAATTAATCATTTTAACAAACGATCAACTAGATTAATTTGTAAATCTAATGAGTCAATTGATTCAAGTAGAATCATACAATTTTTGTTATTTATCTTTTATTTTTACCAAAGTCATCATTAACTTCCATCGCATTATATTTTTAGAAATAATTCATAATTTCCCTTGCTAATGTTAATCAACAACCAATCACTAAAATTTTCATCTCAATCACTTAACAATTTATCAATAACCACTTCTCATTAGTGTCACTATTAAATAACCAACTTTTCCATACTAACACTCTATATTGATTAATATGTTATTTTTATCTCTTATCTCATCCTACTTATTCACAACACTTATTTTTCATTTTAAATACATAATCATATCAAAATGTATCAATTATATAAAATTTTAAGCACAAATTTCACTTAATTTAAACCTCCTATTTATATCAAAATCACAACATGTTAAGAAATCTATTATAATTAACACATGCTTTTATTATATCATTCTGTTATCATCATCATCATGTCATTATTACTAATAATCTATAATTACACAACAATTATATAATCTCATAGTTTTCACTTTTTTTTTCTTATGACTGATTCCACCAACTTCAAAACACTAACCCTTTCTTTTCTTTTAATTCATCCAAAATCTATATTATTAGCATTTATTTTTCATATACTTGTCTAAGAACAAGACAATCAAGCAATCCTCCTATTCGTTTTACTTTATTTATTTCATTTCATTTACTCCATTTTACTTTATCTAAGAATTATGCATTAAATCCTTTTCTTTTTATTTAAAATTATTTAAATAAGCTTAGAACTTCTTACCCGACAATAAAATAGATTTTAAAAACTAACCAGTCAAAGTTTTTTCCACTCCTTCAAATTTCATCTTTTTTGCCGTGAGTTATAGTCTTGATTTTCTACTCTCCCTCACTTAGTTTCCTATTAAATATTTGCTTGATGGATTGGTTGATGTTTTACACTTCATAACTCATAAATCTTACACAATTTATACATTTCTCTCAAAGTTGTTTAGCTCTTAAAATTATTTTATCTCTTTCTATTCTTTATTTCAAGTTCTGCTAGCAATTTAAGGAAAAAAAAGAGGTTGGCTTTTCCAGCTTTAAAGTTCAATTGATCATTTTACCCTAAATAAGCCGTTTTTAAATTTTTATTTGGCTGTCAATATTTTTGTATAGCCTTCCCGAATCCCGATCATCCTAAAATTCACCCTACCATAAATAAATATTTTATGAGATTTCTTGTAAGATTTCAGTTCAATCCAATTGTTGGATTGAAAGTTATGCCTGATAACGTAAAATTAATAGGCATGTAATTTTATATTAAAAATCTAAATTTTTATACTGCTTTATCTACTTAAATCATCAAGATTGCATGTAGGCTAACACTAGAGATCAAAGTTATTTGCGTGTAAATAAATTTCCAAAGCACATCCATAAATAAATAAAATTTATTTAAAAAACAAATTCAAGGAATTTGATTTAAAAAAATAATTCAATTTCATATAAACAAGACGAGCATATATTTTGATTCAAATCCTAACATGAATTATTTAATTATTACGTATATTTTGAGCCTCAACGTATATTTTGAGCCTCACATAAAGCATTACGATTTCTGCACACCATGAAAACTTAGCTTTAAGGAAATTGAGATACTTTATCAAATACAGTGATTAATTGGTAGGAAGTAGCATCAAGTTAGACGGCTAGGATCCGAGCAAAAAATTAAGATTCAAACTTACCTTATTCAACTTTTTTTTCCCTACAAAATTCCAAAGAAGGATTGTGGAACCTGCCGACCAGTCTATATATATATTGTAAGGCATGAATACGAACAAATAAATCGATATAATAAACATCAAATTTAGAAACAGAACTAGAGATCAGTGAATTGACTTAAAAAAAAATTAACTGGATGATTATATTACAGTATATATATTAATTGATTAATTAATTAAAACGTTTGATCGAATCAGTACCGAGAGATGATTCATATATTTAGGTTTTATGCTTACATTACGTGCCACTTGATCCCTACTTACCGACAAAAACACCCGATTAATACGTAAAATGTTACTATTGTCTATGCATCAACATGGACAAGTCTTAATCATTATATGTTTGATGTTAATTTATGTTTTGGTATCAACCTTTGTCATGTCAAAGAAGACAAACGTATACATACATACATGCCTATATATATATAAGTACTGAAATCTCATAATAATATATATATATATAGATTACGCATAAAAAAGGCTTTGCTAGTGCAAGTCCCTTTTATTATACCAACTTAATTACATACATTACCTAACTCTTATAGCATATCTTAAAATTGATACATGCTAACCATTGTTTGATCTATAAAGCGATCAAAGTCTACTAACAAATTATTAAACTGAAAATAGATATAAATCGGTTTAAGGGCCGGTGCCTGATCATCTAATTAATTAATATTACATAATTAAACTCCTTATTATCGCTGCTTCAGGACTATCAGCATCAATTGTTGCCAAAAGCTGAGACAATCGCTCACTTAAGTCATCAACCTCCCTGTGCAAGTTCCTGATATAATTGCAAGTCTCTTGTAGGACCTTGGAAGCTGATACCTGTGTATATTATACGCATTCAAGAAAGTCAAAATTCAAATTGGTCACAAGCAATTATTACTTTTTGTGAAACAAGCAAAACCCTTTCTAATTAATTTACGTTACAAGTATTGGAGAAATTATATATATATATATAATCCTTCCTTGCAAATTACCAAATTGTCATTATGTTAGTCTAAACCACATGGTACTACATGTAGTTAGAACATTGACGTATATTTAATGTGGCTAAAGGGTATGCACTAAATTGTCGAAAATAGTTGTTAAGACCATAAAATGTGTTTCGTTCGCTTGGTCCAACTACAAAACTGTTAAGGTCAAAGAGAACATGGATATCTAAGAAAATATTTTCCTTGATGGCCGGGTCATAGCTCAAAATGTCTAGAGAGTGCAATTATTATAAATGTAATACACTATTCTTGTCCAGCATATCATGTGCAGCATTACTAATGTATTTCTCCACTCCATCTACTTTCCCCTACAAGATTTCATGTCCCTCCCTTCCCTACAATCTAAGAGAGAAAGAAAGACAAGGAGCTAACGTACCTTATCGGAGCGCCTTTGACTAATCTCAGGGAGAAGCTGGCGTAATTTGGAGACAAGGTCGATGATCTGATCATCAGTGATCCTTGGAACGCTAGATTGCCTTGACCTTCTGCTAGACATGCCTACACACGGATTTTTGTTACGCGTCTGTTTGAAAGTTTGAGTCCCAGCTGGCGTTGGTAAAAGGAAGAAGAGTTCTGATGAACCAAAAGAGCAAATGGGAAACGGTAACAAGATAGATATATGAGAAGAAGAGAAGAAAGGATAGAAGGAATGTGTTGAATGTAATTAGCTAGGTAGGGAGGTGAAGAAATGGAGAAAGTGATAAGAGAGGTTATAAAGAGAAGGACCACAAGAGCAAGTGAAGAGAGGGTGTGGGAGAAGGAAGAAAGAGAGAGAAGAGGGAGAGAGAGAGAGTACAATAACGAAGACAGTGATGTTGGATGTGATGAAGACAAGTGCATCGAAGAAAGAAGTGGACTAGGCTTGATGTTTTTTCAGGAGATAGAAAGAGAAAGGAGAGAGACCATACACTTCTTTGATGTGTTCCCAACTTGGGGTTTGGTCTCAAGTGGGCTTAGAGAAATATGTTTGTTTTTTGGCAAACAAAGTGGGCCTTTATGTGGGTGTCTAAATGCACAACACCATGTGATCAGAGGACATTACTCCTCTCCAATCAGGGACTTTTAAGGCACTGAATTTCATACTCGAATCACAATTTGCCACATTGAACTACTTAAAGACTGTTTATCCTTATGATGCCTCACTCCTATATTTCTGGGCCGTAACTCAAAATTTACCAATCCACTATTTCTTGACATGGCATGATCTCAGTGGCCATTGACCTAGCTGGAGAAAAAACCAGTTCACAAGGTTCCGCAACAGATGATGATAACCTTGTACACTCCTCTTTACGATTAGCATTTGCCATTTATTATTTTCTAGCATTTTGTGGTCAAGAAACTACAACCGGAAGTTCGATCATGTGCACAATTTAATGTTTGATGTCTATGTATACATGAATAAAAATATGCAAATCTAATTAAAATAATGGGACAAAGCAAAATCAATCTCCAGTGCCCATATCTCTCGCATATGTAATTGTTTTTCTTCCTTGTTCGGGACATAACTACGTGAGTGTTGCAAGCTTGATTATCGAAACCTCATATCACATGCTCTTTCCCTGGCATACACGACACGCCACGTGTCATGTCATGGCCTGGTACATTATGTTAGAGGGAGAAAATCTCTCATACAAGGATATTGTACGTATATGAAATTTCAATTTGCTTTTTGCTAGCAGTATCACGTGCCACTAGAAATTTGGACGACCCCGGCCCTCCCTTACCTTCCCCGTCCCTCAATTGTTTGCTGTTGTAACCATGTTCATATACCATCTTAAATTTTTGCCAACAACCAGCAAGTTCTTGAATTAGGATTATCATGTGCTTCTTAGTTTGATGCTTCTTGATTGATGATGACTAATATATACTTCTTTCGTTATCCCATTACATGTTTGGAAGCTTCTCTCTAATTGGTCGCATTTAATATATCGAAGCAAACAAGATAAAGCATACACTTATTTATTATAATTCTTTGATTGAACTTTATATATATATCAAAACATAAAACATAAATAAGTGTGTATATATATTAGAGTATGTTAGAGGATAATATAAATTATATTTCGAAAAACATCTCTTAACAACTTAAGTCTTTAAGCTGAGATGATTCAGAGAGTCTTGATAACTAAATGATCACGATTTCAAATTTTACCATCCTATTTATTTGATAAAAATTAAACATAAAATGATATGAGTCTGTATAAATTTCAAACTCAAAAAGCTTTTATTTGACAGAGTGTGTTAAATAATAATATAAATCATATTTTGAGATTTAACCTAACAACTTAAACTTTAAGGTTGAGATAATTGTTTAACATTATAATAACTATAATATATATTTTTTTAATCTCTCTACATAATCATTTAACCTTTTTTTTTTCTTTCATGTGATTAGGATTTTCTTTTCTTTTTGCTTATAAGATGACGAACGACAAAGAAGTAGGTTGATATATTGGTTCTGTTCGATAAATGGTATTTCTTGTAAGGTGTATACACAAATGGGAAGGTTACTTTATACACACATCACACATGGCTTGTCAATACATAGTAAAAATTAATAGAATTAAGTAAAATCTTTCAGCTTTCATGTCAAATGGGATTGGGCATGTAAATTATGCAAGGGAAATGGTGAAGGAACATACAAATAGTAATTGATTGCGTGCCGAAAGTCAATATCAAGATGACATTCATGGCTCACCATCTCACTTCTTTTTAGGAAGAAAATATATACTTAGATATCTATTGCCATTAACTGGAAATTCGAATTGGTGGCATCACATGTCAGTCCATGTGAGTTTCCAGTGTAAATCAGGTACTAGAACCACATCATGTAACCATTATAGAACAAACACATGAGGCTAGATGTGTGAGGAGAATGAAGAATTATGATCACCGAAAACGCAAAATGCTCTTGTCTGTCTTCTTTACTTGAAGTGACAGATTTAAGCCAAAAGGCGCGTCTGATCCAAATATTTTATAGAAATGAAGAATCGATGAACTACTACTAGGGCTGCGTTTCGAACCCTACTAGCTATATGTCTTGTTTGGTCACGGTGCAGAACCATGAATTGTGGGAAAACAAGGACTTAATGCAATATCATAATCATCGGATGATTTTCCTTCCGTGATAAACGAATGTCATGTAAGTAAAATTTTGCGGCAGCTATCACTGGACTATGCACGTTCCTTTCGGCGTCGGCAAGAGAAATTTGGTAGATCACATAGTTTGGCATATAGTATAAGTGAAGTTCTCACACCTTTTCTAAGTAATTAATCACACCCCTAAATGCGCCATTTGATTGAAAAAAGAAGAAGATATTGGAATGATTACAATTCATTTCTCTCCGACAAGTACAATCCTCTATTTGGTTTGCAAGTTTTTGTTCAATTGTTTAATTAAAACCTTAAAAAGTAAGAGATAGAGGGTGATTATACCGTTGAGGACACTTTGATGCTGTGTGTCTAGAAGTTGCAGAGTTGACAACTTGCGTGAGTAGGAGCACCTTGAGCAGTATTTTGATTGTCACGAGAATCTGCATAGTTATGATTTCTTTGGGTACAAAAGTTGCCAAAGACGCGGCCTCTCTGCCGGTTTTTTTGCTGCCTTCGCCACGATTTCTGCCGAAGTTGCTGCTGCCCCTTTCAGTCTGCAACTGTTGTTATCGTTGCCTCAAGTTGGTACCTGTAAAAGTCTCCCGCTTAGGGGTGGGCAGCAGTGTGGCCTTTGTTGAGTTCTAATGAAAGAATTCATGGCTCAACAATATTCAAGTCGAGCAGTCAGAATAATAGCCAAATCTTAGAAGTCACATCTTAACCCTTTGAAAACATAAAGATTAAAGTTTGTAAGTCCCAAGGGACGACTAACAACAACTAATTCATCATTGTAAGACTTAGCACCATTAGGTAGGATGAGACAAACTCTGAGTTCATGATGAAGCTCTTGGAGGGCCATGTGAAGAGTTGTGATCCTTGTGTTGGAGGGCGAGGCAATATATTTTTCCAAGGTCATCCAGAGGACAATCAATGATAAGAGGCATCACATCATTAGAAGATGAATCAATCAGTGTGCCCAGATGAGCTGATCTTGTTTAATCCAGATATGATATGCAGGATTTCTTCAGGGTTTCCCATCACTAGATTCGACTATGAACAGAGGACGTCATGGCTTAGACCCAATAATATAGCCGAAAACTTCTTCCCAAGATTTAAGAAACAGTTTCACTTGACAATGCAAAAAAAAATTCATTGTAAGTTTGAGATGAAGAAAGTGATTGGAATTACTCAGGGATGTTGGTCACTCAAATATTTTTTTTTGATAATATGCTATCAATTAATCATTTTTTGATAATATGCTATCAATTAATCATTTCCACCTTGTAAGAAAAAAAAAAACTATACAATAGAAACTTAATCCAAAAAAAAGTAGGTAGCAACCTCAAAAAATAAAGCTAATTATGAGAATCTAAGATTTAGAATCCTAAGAAAAGATGAATGCTTCAAGTTACATAACTCAAGGAAAAAAACATGTTTATGAAAAAGATTACATGATAAATTCTAATATAAATGAAACTTTATTATCTCCTTGCTAATAACCACATTAATCTTAAATAATCTATAGCATTGGTCAATTTTATTTGTTGATAACTTCTACTTTGAATAGATAGTCACTTTCACTATTCATAATCACGTTTCTTTGATCGATCATAATTCCTTGTTGATCATCATCCCTAGTCACTTTCACTATTCATAATTAATTTTGACTTTTCTTTCCTTGTTTGGTCATGAAACAACATTGTTTTTATTTGAATGATATGTAGATATTTATTTTTTGTATAAACAAGGCCATCAAATAATTAGGCTAGGGTGAAGGAGTAGTGGGATTGTAAATTATTTGTGAAGAGGTAGAGGAAGAGGCAAGCATGGAAGTCCCTTAAGAAGTCATGAAGTTGTTAGGCTACAAAGCTCAGTTACTGATGCGAACACTTTCCAAAATACTTTAAAATCAGATTTGAATGGTTTTTAACTTAACCAAACAAGAACCTGTCTTGGAAAACCATAGTTGTACGTAATGATTACTCATCCTACACCTATAAAGAGATATGAATGAATAGTATAAAATCACAATGAAGTTGATTTATCATTTGAAGAGTTTGTAAGTTCAATCAAGAACTTCGCATGGAAATCACTCAACCACATAAAAGATAGCAAGAATGTCATTTTCTTTATTAAAAATAATCCTTTTTTTTCAAAAAGTCTCTACAAAAGAGTATTTGTACTCGAAATAAATCTAAGTCTAATAAGATATCCCTAATGAATATGAATAAATCTAATAAATAATAATAATCCAATAAACCCAATTTAAATAAAGGTTCTACTATCACTAAAAGGCCTAATAATAACTAAAATATAAATAAAACAATATCTTATATAATTTAAATAAGACTAAAGTTGTTTTTTTAAGATGATAGTGGAATTAAAACTCAACTTCAAACGCATGGTTCTCTCTTGTCTTAATGAATTTGAAGGTGTCCATATATCACTGAAAAGATACAGGTGTCTACTTTACAATGTAACTAAAATCACATTGAAATTCTTTTTATATCTCCAATTATGACTAAAAAGTAGCTAAAGGTCAAAATTGGTAGATTTGAATCTTCTTATTTCAATCCTTGTGTAATGTCTGAGTGCTCATTTAAAATCTATTCTTAAACATGAATTACATTAATCAAGGCTTGAACTTAATAATTTAATATCTTCTTGAAGTCCATCTTAGGCCATGTCTCTTGAAGAATCCAATTGAAAGCTTTTTTGAACCTCTTAGCCCTAAGTCTTATCACTAGAACTTTTAATGAATCTCTTAATGTTGTTTGGATCGCATCATTTTCTCTTTTCTCGAATGGATTCTTTCTAGAATCATCACCTATGTCAAATAAAGATAGATAAAAAAAAACATTAAATATAGCACTAACATCTTACTCACCTGGTAGATCCACTTTGTAAGCATTGTCATTAATCTTCTCTATGATCTGGAAATGACCATCTCTTTAAGACATCAATTTTGATCTCCTTTGTTCAATAAACCTTTTTTTTTCTCATATACACACACACACCCCCAATCTCTTGTTCAAGCCATACCAATTTGTGTTCTCATTTTGCCTTGAATGTAATTGCTCATTTGTTTCTCTATTTATTGTCGTATCTTTGTATGTAAATTTTTCACCACCTGTGTTTTTTTTTTTTTTACCATCAAGACTAACCCTTTCATTAATAGTAAAATAATAAAATATAATGGTGTTAAAGGAATAAAACTATAAACAATCTTAAATGGTGAATAATCAGTAGTAGAATGCATACTATGATTATATGCAAATTCAATAAATGACAAACAATCTTTCTAATTTTTAAGATTCTTTTGAATAATAACTCTTAATAATTGAGTTAAAGTCATTTTTGTTACTTTACTTTGACCAATTATTTATGGATGACAAGTAGTAGAAAATAAAAAGTTAGTTCCTAACTTACCCCTTAAAACCTTTGAAAAGTAGCTCAAAAAACTATCTTGATTAGACACAATGCTTCTTAAAACATCATGTAATCAAACTACATCCCTAAAGAATGGATCTACTATATTCATTACATCATTGGTTTTATGGTAAGACATTAAATGTGTCATCTTAGAAAATCTATCTACTATAACAAATATTGAGTCTCTTTCTTTTCTTAACTTAGGTAAACCTAAAATAAAATTCATAGAAATATTAACCTGAGGCTCCTTAGGAATAGGTAAAGGTGTATATAAACCATAAGACATCACTTTAAATATAACTTGTTTTTATGTTATGCACCTATTATAAATTATTTGCATATCTCTTTTCAAGTTAGGCTAATAAAAATGTTCATGTAAACTTATCTTTGAAGCTTATTTGTTTCCTCAGGATTACTTCTATAGGCTAGTTTATTAGGAATAGTCAAACCTGGTACCAGGTTAATATGATGTTTTATTCCTCTTACAGGTGGCAATCCACTTGGAATTTAATCGAGAAATACATCTTCAAAATCTTGTAACAAAAAAACTATAAACACTACGAACACAGGAATCAAGTTTGTTAGCGTTAAAGTATGCCTCCTTATACAAGAATAAAATCATAGGCATATCAAAAAAATAAACATGTGTAAGATCACTTTGTTTAGCATACAAAATAAGGTGTTTCTCCATTTTTCCTACACGCTCTTCTTTTCTTACCTTTTCTTTCTTCTATCCTCTCATTTTCTCTCCACACTCGATCTTCCCCTTATTTATTTTTTATTTTGGTTGAAGCCTTCAAATTTGTCTTTAATGGCAGAGACTTTACCTTTTGGTGTTTCACATTCATGGCTCACCTTATTTTCACTCAGTCTCATATCCTCACAGTTATTTTGTAACAATGTTTGTTCGACTTTTTTTTTTATTTCTTCAGCTTTAACTAATATTCATACATTTATCTAGGTGATAATGGTTCAATCATGTATATTTTCTCATCATTTTCCAGTTTATACCTATTTTAAAACAATCATACTTAACTTTTCTATCAATTGCTAAGGTTTCCCAAATAATAGGTGTATAGTATATGTAGGAACAACATCACACAAAACCTCATCCTTACATCTCCCTATTGAGAATAAGACTAAAACATATTTAGTCACTAACACGATCAAAAGATTGATGTCTTATCTCAAGTGCAGGAGTGTCGAAGTAATAAATAACCCGGCAAGACCAAAGTCGAATCATAGGGAGGTGAACAATATAAAATTATAAACAACAAATGACAAGGAGTTGAAGAGAACTTTTAAGATGTGATATTAATGTGAGTATTAATCAGAGATAAAAACAATTGTCAAGGTTAGAGGATCCACTAATAGTATTAGAAATAAGTATATTATAAACTCTTTTTATTAATCAATTGGAAACCACACACAAAGGAGGTTCCAATCGGATGATTTATCCTTAATAGTTTATTATAAATTTTTAACATGACCATATTAATTATCTTATTTTAGTAACACCATACTTTTAAATATTGTCAGGAATTCATTATGTTAACTTATGTTAACAACAAATCAAGTTCCTTTCATAGCACAGGTATCGGTTATACCATACAGTAGCCTATGAAAGTGCCAAGTATTTGTTGTACCAATGGTTGTACAACACAAATCTAGATTAATCATTTAACAAGCAAGGTATTAAGAATTAGTAAGATAAAAAGATAAGATATGTTAATAACAAACTTTATTGGATATAAACATTGAAGTCCATGTTGAGTTTATACTATACCTATTCTAACACCACTAGTGAAACCTTTTCACCTTGACATAATGAACTTAGCTAAACATTATGAATAAGAGAAACATAAATAAACTAGATGAGAACATAGTTATGGTGAAAAGCATAAACAAGAGATTAATGAAAGCAAAACTTAAACATTACAAAAATACAAAGAAAGAAAGCAAGAATATAATCTTGATCAGAAAACCAAGATGTCTAAATGTATAGCAAATGCCTCCTTTTATAGGCCAAAATTCAGAACTATTGATTTGATGACTAATTATTGAGTGGGTGACCACCTCTTGACTTGGTGACAACCATTATCTTTTTGTCTGAACAAAACGTCATTGCTAATATCAGAATTTAAATGGATAGTCTCTATGCAAGTTCTGGGAATTTGTCTAAGCTTTCCAACAAAATAAGAATGAGCTCATTTGGACTTCTAGAACTCGAGATATGGGCTGCACATTAAACAATGTCTGGGCTGTAGAACAAATTCCAACTTCTCTTTTGTTGCTACAATTTAAACTTGAAAACGGCTGTTTTAAATCTTGGACTCTTCATGAAAGTTTTAGGCTTATATCTTAGCTTTAGTAAACCTAAATCCATGTTCTATAGCTTCAGTTATGATCCAATAATTGAATAATATTCCAGTTTGAATTGAACTGACATCTCTTCTTTAAACTTAACCTTCTTTTTTTCTTTTCACTTTTAATAGTTAAACACATCAATCAATCCTTTATATTGTGAGTTATGCCTGCATTGAAAATGAGCATATACCATAAATTAAAGATATCTTATGTTATCAGACTTGTTATTATAAAAACGTGCTTAAGTTAGGGAATTTATTGATACTTTAAGTGCAATATGATGATATAAAACCTTGATAAAAATGCACTTTTAAGAACTAATCACACCCCCCCCAACCAGTTTATTACTAGTCCCTAGTAATCAAAGCGTTAAAACAATTTGCAACATTCAAAAACTATGCATTCATTATTGAACTTCCATTAATCTATTCAAATAAACAAACTTTCATTAAATTTATATATCTGCTTCATAATTCTTAAACAAGATATTAATAAACCTTTATTTTGTACTTAATATATCAGCATATACTTATGGGGCTTTGGTTGGATGAAAACATAATTTTGTTCTAATGTTTTTCTAAGATTAACTTCCTTGGGTTGTGATTATTATCTTCTTTTTTTTGTTCTTTACACACACACACACAAAACTTAAAACACAATGCATCTTTAACCCATGTAATGAGCTTTAGGCTAATGACTCTCAGACCAGTTGGTTTTAGGGCATTACTCGGTTGCAGATACTAATACGTAGATAGTGTAATGTTTGATTCCCTTAAGCTTTTCTCCTTAACCCATGTAACAAGCACTGGGCCAATAGCTCCTAAGTTAGTTGACTTTAGGGTATTGGGTGTTAAAACACCACTTCGGGCTTAATTGCTTAGGTTAGAGAGGCTACAAAACCAAACTTATCTACATTTTTATTATCATCAATATTACAATTTTTTTTTTTTGCAAATTATATATTATCCATTTCCCTTAGTTGTTACCTTTAACAAAAGAACATAAATAATGTAATAATCCAGTGTGCAACCCACAATCATATGTTAAAGTATGTGTGTGTGAAAATGAAGGTTTAAGAATACTTGTTAAATGAGTATATGAGCATAATCAAGTGATAACAATGCGAGAGTTTGTAAACCTAAATATTTCAAAAAGTGTAATGATAGACCTTGTTACGAATAACCATTGGAAAATGATTACTAAGATGCGTCTCAAGAGTCAATAGAATTCTTTCTTACTCTATCATCCTAACAACAACAGTTCTGTCAAATGGTTTTAATAATAGCAAAATAGTTAGTTTTATATATATATATATATATATATATAAACTACCCTCTCCCCTCAACCAAAATGTGACATTGTCCTCAATGTCTTAAAGTAAAAAGATAGAGTATAGAAGACATCATATGAAACAACGACTACTAACAAACCTGAAACACACTGAAACAAATATAAGAAAGAACAAAACACAATAATAATCTATTAATAAACTTTTTGTCTTTCCCAGGATAGGATCCACCAAAAACACAAACATTTTTTATTGTAAGAGCCGAGGATACCTCAATTTGTTACACTCCTATATTCTTGGTGGTTGTATGGGTAGAGTAGAAACAAAGGGAAGGTAAAGAAGATTTATAGATGAGAAATTAAAAATGCAATCATACCACCTTTGTGTAGGCCAACTAGAATCTCTCTCTCTTTCTTCCTTTTTTTTGTTTTTTTATTGTTGTTGGAAAAGCATATGCATGTACAGGTAGTTATAATTGTGGCTCACGTCTTACCTTAGTTTTACGTCCAATAACGAATTAAACGCCCTCTATGGGTCAGGGATAAGCTTCCCATCCAGCTTTTTTAAAAAAACTAGCAAACATGGTATCAGATTCCCAAGATTATTTCAAGCATGTTCTTTATGAAAATGAGGCCATAAATCATGAATTGCATGATGCACATCTCCATTAAGGTACGTCCCAAGAGTCAATAGAAGATTATCTATGGACTCTTTATGTTTTGAAATAAATCCTAACTTTTGATAATTTTCATAGGTTTTGCAGAATACATGTGTGTCCTTGAACATGGTGAGCTAACAAAATTCACATTGTAAGATTTTTGCAATTGTCTTTGTTGACGAGAAATGACCCCCATATGCCTCGGAATGACAAAATTTAATGATACTACTTACCTCATTGTCAAGAATGCATCTTTGATATATTTGATTAGGACAATATTTAAATAAGGGTCATCCCAATAAAAATTCTGCACGTCACTAAAAAACTTTCTTTTGTCTTGGGTATTCAAATGAGCTAGCAAAAATCCTAAAGCAAGAAAATTATCAATATTAGCAGACCAAGGTATTGAAGCAATAGAAAGTGAAGATTCATTAGGAAAGTATCATCGATTAATGTGATGTCAGATGTCGAATCTATTGTTAATTTTAACAAATGATCTGTAACAATATTTTCGATGCCTTTTTCATCCTCGATTTCTTCTTGTTTGAAAGTTTCAAAGATTTCAGAATTGTGATTGACTTCCCTTTGTTTGGTCATAGCATGAGGAAATGGAAGTATTGATGGGGAATCAGTATTTTCTTTGCAATGTTTAGGTTTAACCCCTTCCTTACCCTCAAAGATTGACTCATCATCTTTCTCAAAAAGTTCAAGAATGGGTTTTTCAATAACCTTACCACTGTGGAGAGTAATGACTGGTTAGACTTGATCCATATGTTGGCTTCTGGAGCTGCGTGCACTTGAATTGTATTGTCCTTTGGGATTTTGCTATGGTTGAGATGGAAACTTACCTTTCTCCTAAAAAGTATACATGATGGTGCATTTGTTCTTGTTGGATTCATATAGTTTCTAAGTGTTCCAACTCAATTATTCTTATTATGAAGTGACTGGTTATCCTTTTTGGCCATGTTTTCTGAAGAAGATGAGGATACCCTACAAAGTCTACCACTTAATGTACATGACTAAACTCTCATATAAGTGCAGAAGAAAAGAAAAAAAGAAGAAGAAACAAAGAAAAAAAATTAGAAAAACAATAAAAGTGAAAGAAAAATAAAATAAAATAAAATATATAATTTATACAGTAACTTACCTCCCCAGCAACGGCGCCAAAAACATGACACGATCAAAAGATTGAAGTCTTATACCAAGTACAGGAGTGTCGAAGTAATAAATAACCCAGCAAGACCTAGTCAAACCACATAGAGGTGAACTATATAAAATTATAAACAACAAATGAAAAGGAGTTGAAGAGAACTTTTGAGATGTGATATTGATGTGATTATTAATCAAAGATAAAAAAAAATTGTCAAGGTTAGAGGATCCACTAATAGTATTATAAATAAGTATAATATAAACTATTTTTATTAATCAATCGGAAACCACACACAAAGGAGTTTTCAATAAGATGATTTATCCTTAATAGTTCATTATAAATTTTTAACATGATCATATTAATTATCTTATTTTAGTAACACCATAGTTTTAAATATTATCAGGAATTCATCATGTTAACTTATGTTAACAACAAATCAAGTTCCTTTCATAGCACAGGTGTCAGTTATACCATACAGCAGGCTATGAAAGTGCCAAGTATTTGTTGTGCCAAGTATTTGTTGTACCAAGGGTTGTACAACACAAATCTAGATTAATCATTTAACAAGCAAGGTATTAAGAATTAGTAAGATAAAAAGATAAGATATGTTAATAACAAACTTTCTTGGATATAAACATTGAAGTCCACGTTGAGTTTATACTATACCTATTCTAACACCTTTAGTGAAACCTTTTCAACTTGACATAATAAACTTAGATAAACATTGTGAATAAGAGAAACATAAATAAACTAGATAAGAACATAATTATGATGAAAAGCATAAACAAGAGATTAATGAAAGCAAAACTTAAACATTACAAAAATACAAAGAAAGAAAGCAAGAATATGATCTTGATCAGAAAACCAATATGTCTAAATGTATGGCAAATGCGTCCTTTTACAGGCCAAAATTCAAAACTATTGATTTGATGACTAATTATTAAGTGGGTGGCCACCTCTTGACTTGATGACAATCATAATCTTTTTGTCTGAACAAAAAGTCATTGCTAATATCAGAATTTAAATGGATAGTCTCTATGCAAGTTCTGGGAATTTGTCTCAGCTTTCCAACAAAACAAGAATGAGCTCATTTGGACTTTAGAACTCAAGATATGGGTTGAACACTGAATAGTGTTTAGGCTGTAGAACAGATTCCGACTTCTCTTTTGTTACTATAATTTGAACTTGAAAATGGTTGTTTTGAATCTTGGACTCCGCATGAAAGTTTTAGACCTATGTCTTAGGTTTCCATCCATATAAACTAGACCTAAAACCATGTTCTACAGCTCCAGTTATGATTCAATAACCGAAAGATGTTCCATTTTGAATTGAACCAGCATCTCTTCTTTAAGCTTAGCCCTCTTTTTATCTTTTCACTTTCAATAGTTAAACACATCAATCAATCCTTTAAATTGTGAGATATACCTGCATTGAAAATGAGCATTTACCATAAATTAAAGATATCTTTTGTTATCAGACTTGTTATTATAAAACATGCTTAAGTTAGGGAATTTAATGATACTTTAAGTGCAATATAATTATATAAAACCTTGATAAAAATGTACTTTTAAGTACTAATCAACTGTCACAAATACAAGATCAAAGGTCTTCCCGACATAGAGGGTATTATCAAAGGTGAGTTCTATAAATACTTATTGATCTTATCAAAAGCTTGTTGGTAGTCATTATCCCACACCCCAGGATTGTTTTTTCTAAACAATCCAAAAATTGGCTCACAAGTGACTATAGGATGGGATATGAACTGGACTATATAATTAAAATGCCTAAGGAAACCTCTTATTTTATTATGTCTTAGGCATTGTCATAGCTTAGATAGACTTTACCTTATTTAGATCAACCTTTATTCCTTAATTGTTTACTATAAAACCCAACAATTTCCATGTTTTCACCTTAAACGAACACTTTGCAAGATTCAATCTTAATTGAAACTTCTACAGCCTCTCGAACAATTTCCTCATGACTTGCACATGATCTTCTTGTTTTTTTTTTTAGCAAGTATATCATCCATATATACCTCCACTTCTCTATGCATCTTATCATGAAATAAAGTTATCATTGCCCTTTGATAAGTGGCCCTAGCATTTTTCAACCCAAATGGCATCACCTTATAGTAGAAAATTCCTCAAAGTGTAACAAATGTAGTTTTCTCTTTGCCTTTCTTAGCCATTTTAATCTAGTTATATAGGTAAACCCATTCATGAATGAATAGCTGGTATTTTTTTGTAGCTTTTTCAACTACGACTTGTATGTGGGGCAAAGGAAAATCATCTTTTAGGTTTGCCTTATTTAGAACTCTATAATCTATGCATATCATAATCCTACCATCTTTCTTAGGAATTGCCACTACATTGGCCATACATTGAGGGAAATGGACTATATCCATGAATCATATATCCCATAACTTTTAAATTTCAACCTTTACTTTGAGTAGCATGTCTAAGCGTATCCGTCTCAACTTCTGTTTGACTAGTTTGTTACATTCTATTAGGGGAATTCTATGTATTATAATGCCAGTATTCAAATCAAGCATGTCTATATATGACCAAAAAAAGACATTTGCAAACACTTACAACAAGGAGATCATATCATCCTTTTGCTTAACTTTGATAAAAGTATCAATCTTCAACTCTTTTCTATCTTATTCAGTGCCTATATTTATCGCTTTTAATTCTTTTTCGACAGGTTTGTATGTTTTCTCAAAATTGTCAACCTAGAAAATTCTTTTAAGTCTTATTCTTCCCATTCCTGATCACCCATTTATTCTTAGTGTAGTGGGTTTGTAGATTGGTAGAAGATTTACTTTCAAAATTCCTAAAAGCAAAAGGTGTGCTAGTGTAAATGTGTATTTACATAGAAAAGTAAAAGGAAACAAAATACATTTTGAATAAAGAGGAAAATGCATGATCTTATTAAAATATAGGCTCATTAACAAAGGAAAAGCT
>Ga0325403_1000024_pt1 | contig 65395 bp, 69 predicted proteins | sample PopdelMetagenome_19_FD_205665 | JGI IMG/M metagenome (GOLD analysis project Ga0325403, IMG submission 205665) | Populus deltoides microbial communities from Bellville, Georgia, United States - Xylem-PdKOR-R4 | ecosystem: Host-associated > Plants > Phyllosphere > Stem > Wood/Secondary xylem... | reverse complement strand
GCGGCGACGGCGGCGCGGCTGCGGGGGCTGGAGGTGGCGATGACGTGGGCGCCGGCGCGGTGGGCCAGCTGGACGGCATAGCTTCCGACCGGGCCGCCGGCGCCGTTGATGGCGATGCGCTGCCCGGCGCGCAGGCCCCCGGCTTCGAACAGGGCCTGGTGGGCGGTCAGGGCCACTGAGGGCAGACCCGCGGCGTCGGCCAGGTCGATGGTGGCCGGGGCGGAGACAACGGCGTCGGCCGGGGCCAGGACGTACTGGGCCGCGGCCCCGTTGTCGGTCATGGGCAGGAAGGCGATGACCGCCCGCCCTACAGCCAGAGTCGACCCATCAACCCCGTCGTCTTCTGCCCCGACCTCCTCACCGAGGGCGTCGATGGTGCCGGAGACGTCATAGCCCGGGGTGTGGGGCAGGGTGATCGGGATGGGCAGGAACCCGCCGCGCATACCGCCGTCGGCGGGGTTGAACGCTGCCCCGGCCACCGCGATGCGCACCTGGCCAGGGCCGGGGGTTGGGATGGAGACGTCCTCGTAGGTCAGGACGTCGGCGTCGCCGGTGGTGTGGAAGCGCACCGCCTTCATCGTCGTGGTGTCCGGGGTGGTGGTGCTGGTGGTTGTGTTCGCCTGTGCGGCCATGGTGATAGCAAATCCTTCCGGAGGAGAGTTGCTTCGGCTTCGAAGCGGTGGCATGACCGTAGCAGTGCTGCAGAGTCGAAGCAAGTGCTTCGACTCTGCAGGACTTGGTAGGTTGAGTCCATGACCCCACCACCCGAGGCGTCCACGTCCACGTCCTCGCCGGCGCCGACAGTGCCGCCGCCAGCACCGTCGCCAGCGCCCACGTCGCTTGGGCTCGACGCTGGCCAGCTGGGCGCCTACTTCGCGCTGATGGAGGTCGCTGGCCTGCTGCGCCACGCCGTCGAACAGCAGCTCACGGAGGCCGGGGGGTTGAGCTACGTGCAGTTCCAGCTGCTGGCCACCCTGGGAGAGGCACCTGGTGGCAGCGCGCGGATGACCGACCTGGCTGACGGGGTGGTGTACAGCCGCAGTGGGCTGACCTACCAGGCCCAGGTGCTGGAGCAGCGCGGCCTGCTGACCCGTACCCCGTCAGTGGAGGATGAGCGCAGTGTCACCGCCACCATCACCCATCAGGGCCGGGCGGTGCTGGAACAGGTCTTTCCCGGGCACGTGGCAGCGTTGGGTGAGCTGCTCTTCAAACCCTTGAGTGGAACCGATGTGCAGGCCCTGGCGACGGTGCTGAGCAGGGTGCGGGAGCACATGCGCGCCAGTCCGCCGCGGTCGGCAGCCCCGCGCCGACGTACCAAGACGACCCCTGCACGCTCCGGAGACGAAGCGGGCTGAGTCAGCGCGCCGTCCGCACTGCTGCAACGGCATCAGGGGACGGGGTCGGCTGAGGCGCTGTCCTAAGTAGCCATCCTCGAAGGGAACGCCCAGCGCTGGAAGGCCTCAAGGCCTCCATGCGCGCTGCAGCAGCAGCACACCCGCCGCACCGATCAGAACCACGATGCCGAACCACGACTGCACGGACTCGGCGTGTCGCAGTGCGCGTCGTTGGCCGCGCTGCCGATGGAACACCATGGCCACGCGCGCGCTGCTGTTCACCACGCACCTCCGCTGCCTGGTGCTGGGACTGGCGACCCTGGCGCTGGGCGCGCTCACCTTCTCGCTGCTGTCGGTGCTGGCCCTGGTGTCACCTTCGGTCGGCGGGGGCTGGTTGGTCCTGCCGTGCACGGTGATGGTGGTGGGTCTGGCTGCGGTCGGCGCCTGGCTGGTCTTCGGCGAGGGTGCACATCACCTCGATCCGGCGCCAGTCACCACCCAGTCGTGGGACGGGAGCTTCATCGAGCGCTGACAGCGCGTACCACGGCGGCGCCCTCGCAGGCACTGCGCCCGATAGGCAATCCTTGCCGGGCGCAGCGCCAGGCTGAGCGCGACCGCAACACCTGCACCCCTCGCGCCGGAGTCCTTCGGGCGATCTGGGCATGTCAGCGCTGGGCGTGCGGTAGTCATGACTCGTGCACTGCGCAGTCGCCGAAGTCACCGCCCACGACCTGGACATCTGCACGGCTGAGAACGCCGGAGTCGCGACCGTCACCGTCGGCGGCGAGGTCGACATCGCCAACGGCGCCCACCTGCGGGCCGCTGGCCTGAGCGCGCTGGACGCCGCCACGCAGGAGCTGGTCATCGACCTGACCGGGGTGACGTTCATGGACTCCGCCGGATTGGGGCACCTCGTGGTCATCCTGCGCGCAGCCCGCCCGACTCCGGTGAAGCTGCTGGTGACCCATCCCGCGGTGCTGCGCCTGTTCCACATCACAGGGCTGATGCGCGCCTTCGACGTGCAGCACGTCGCCTGACTGGTTGGCCGCGGGCGGCCAGCGCGCACAGCACCTGATCCCAGGGTTCGCCCCGGCCTCGGTCTCGCAGCAGGCCGCTGGAGCCGCTTCGGGTGACTGACCCCAGTGAGGTCGGGCCAGGAGCGGTTCAGGCCGTCACCGGTGGTGCCGATACCAACCTGTGCACCTCGACGGGCTGGCCCACCCCGCAATTAGGGCTGACTCCACTCAGTCCAGACCGCAACGGCCGGCTGTCGGCGCCCAGCACCTCTGGGACGTCCTGGCCCGGCGCACCGGCCTGCCCGCTGCAGCCGGTCTAGGACTGCTGCTGGCCACCGGTGTCATCGTCGTCGCCACCGCCCCCCTCCAGGCTCCGGGGCACCACGGCTGGCAGGCGGTCACCACCGTCACCGCGGCGATGACGGTGGTCCTGCTGACCGCTGCCGCCATGCCCTGGCGAAGCTTCGTGCCGCTTGCGCACCTGGCCTTCCCCGCCGCCGCGCTGCTGGCCGTGAGCGCGCTGAGCGTGTACGGCAACGGCCTGGGAGCTGCCTACGTCGGGGTGTACGTGCTGGCCTTTGTCTACGTCGGACTCTTCACCCCGCCCCGCACATGCTGGTGGCTTCTGCCGCTGGCCGTGGTCCTGTACGGCCCCACCGCCGGGGGGTGGAGCAGAGACATCGCGGTGCGCCTGGTGGTGGTCGCCCTGGTGTGGGTGCTGGTCGCTGAGGTGCTTGCGGAGCTGACCGCCCGCCAGCGCTCGGCCCTGCGCGCCCTGCACACCGCCGCCCGCACAGACACCCTCACCCAGCTGGACAACCGCCGCGCGCTGCACGACCACCTCGAGGTCGTGAAGCCCGGGACAGTGATTGTCGTCTGCGACCTGGACCACTTCAAGGTCCTCAACGACTCCCGCGGACACCAGTACGGCGACCAGGTCCTGACCGACTTCGCCGCGGTGCTGAGCGAGGCGCTTCGCCGCGACGACCGCGCCGCGCGCTACGGCGGGGAGGAGTTCGTGCTGCTGCTACAGGTCGAGGCCGGTGCAGTCCCGGCGGTCCTGGCCAGGCTGCACCAGCGCTGGGCGCTGGCCTACACGAGCATCACCTTTTCCACCGGCTGGGCCATCCACACCGACTCCCGCCCTGCACACGTGACGGTCGGTGCCGCCGACCGAGCGCTCTATGCGGCGAAGGCCTCTGGGCGCGACCGCGACGTGCAAGAGGACGTGGAGCAGCACGTCCGCGGCGGTGGGTAAGCAGCCGCATCTGCCCCGTTGGGCGCGGGGGACGACGGTGACTGAGCCGCGTCCTCGCTGAGCGGCCCACACACGGACCCCGTCAATGACCTTGGTCGGAACACGACTGCAGCCCGGACTGCGACGGCTCAACAGCTTCAACCGTGCTGATCGACGATCCGCAGCGGCACGCTCCCGGTAGACGATCCCGTTCGAGATGCTGCCGGCGGTTCATCGTCAGATGTGCTCGGGCGGCGACACATCCACGCCCTCACCGCGACGCGGCCTCCTAGAAGCGGTAGATGCGTCGGGCGGTCCCGGAAGCGACTGCGCTGCGTTCATCCGGTGCGAGCCCCGTGGTGTCCAGGACGAGGGACTGCCAGGCGACGATGCCCCGCGGTCCTGCCTCGCTGGTGGACATCGGCCAGTCACTGCCCAGCATGCACCGCTGCGGCCCGAACACCTCCAGCACGTGCGCCAGGAACGGCGCGGTCGCCTCACGCAGGTCCAGCTCTGCTGGAGTCTCCGGCACCAGCCCCGACAGCTTCACCACGGCGTTCGGCCGCTCGGCCAGGCGACGCATGCCCTCCACCCACCCCGCTGTGTCCTCGGACTCCCAGCCCGCCGCGATGGGGGGCTTGCCGACGTGGTCGACCACCAGCACCAGCTCGGGCACACCCTCAGCGGCGGCCGCGACGTCAGCGAGCTGGCTCCAGTGGCCCGAGACGTCAAAGACCCACCCCTGGGCCGCCGTCTGTCGCAGCCCCTCGCGGAAGCCAGCACCGGCGAGCAGGTCCGGTGCCGCGCCGTACAGACCGCGGCGCACCCCTCGCACCTGCGGGCGCTGTGCGAGGTCGGCGAAGTGCACCTCGCGCGCTGCAGCGTCCTCGACGGGCACGGCCGCCACGACCGCCCTGATCGGCAGGCCGGTGGCAGCGACCTGCTCCTCGATGAAGTCGACCTCGGCCAGGGCCTGCTCAGGCCTGCACGCCGCCTCCACGAAGACCAGGTCGCCCGGGTCAGGCACCTGGGCCAGGTAGTGCTGGGGCAGGTAGGGCCGGTCCAGGCGGGGGTCCCCGGCGAACCAGGGGAAGGAGAAGCGGGTGGTGTCCCACAGGTGCATGTGGGAGTCCACGACGTCCCCCTCGACGGCGGTGGGCTCCTCACCGGGTGAGGTGGTCACGAGGTCCCTCCAGCGAATTCGTGGGGGGTGGTGGCCCAGCTGGCCAGCAGCGCCAGCCCGTCGGCTGCCGGCGAGCCGGGAGGTGCGGTGTAGGCGGTCAGGGTCAGCCCGGACTCAGCGTCGACGGGGAAGGCGGTGAAGTCCAGGTTCAGGCCCCCGACGATGGGGTGGGTGAAGTGCTTGGTGCCGCTGCGGTGCAGGCGCACCTCGTGGGCGGCCCAGCGGGTGCGGAAGTCCTCGCTGCGCACCGACAGCTCCCCGACCAGGTCCGACAGAGCACGGTCGTGGGGGGCGCGGCCCGCTTCGGTGCGCAGCAGCGCGACCGTGGTGTCGGCGGTGGCGTCCCAGTCCGGGTACAGCCCGCGGGCAGCGGGGTCCAGGAAGCAGAACCGGGCCAGGTTCACCCCGCTCGTGGCCGTGGCCGTGGCCGTGGCCGTGGCTGTGACCGTGGCTGTGGTGGCGGACGTGGCGTCGTCGCCGTGCACCTCGAGGTGTCCCGCGGGGAAGACCGGGGAGTACAGCGCGCATCCCAAGGCGTTGATCGCCAGCACGTCGAGGCGTCCGTTGCGCACGAACGCCGGCGCCGCGGTCATCGCCTCCAGCAGGTGCAGCAGGTGCGGGCGCAGCTGATGCACCTGCCGACCGTCAGTGCAGGCCCCACGCCGTCCTGTGCTGCGGGCAGGACCGGCGGCGCGGGCCAGGTCGAGCAGGTGGGAGTGCTCGGCCTCGTCCATCTGCAGCGCCCCGGCGATGGCGTCCAGCACCTCCGGGGAAGCTTCGCGCAGGTCGCCGCGCTCCAGGCGGGAGTAGTACTCCACGCTCACCCCGGCCAGGTCGGCTACTTCCCCGCGGCGTAGCCCCGCCACTCGGCGGTGCCCCCGGTGGGTGCCCAGTCCCGCTAGCTCTGGGGTCAGGCGTGCGCGCCGGGTGGTCAGGAACTCCCTGACCTGTTCGCGCTGGCCAGGCGGGGTGCCGCTGCTCATGACCCGACGCTCGAGCTCCTCAGCCGGGCGCCGCACCTGTGAGGGGCGCCCTGCTGGGGCACCTCCCAGCAGGGCACGGCGGCCACCTGTCGCCCATCCCGTGGGGGGTGTGCAGTAGAGCCATGACGCACGACTCTCCCTCCCCCCAGAGCGTCTCCTCGCAAGACCCCCACCCCGTCCAGGCCCTGCAGGTGGGCGTGCAGGTGGGCGGTGGCCGGGCCAGCATCGGTGACGTCGCCCCCGCCCTGGCCGCCCTGACCGACGACGTACTGTTCGCCGACGTCTGGAACCGCGAGGGGCTGTCGGCGCGTGACCGGAGCCTGGTGACCGTGGCCGTGCTGGTCGCCGGTGGGGACCTCGACCAGCTCCGCTTCCACCTGGGCCGGGCCCGCGAGAACGGGGTGAGCGAGGTCGAGCTCGTTGAGGCTGTCACCCACCTGGCCTTCTACGCCGGCTGGCCGAAGGCGATGTCTGCGGTCGCCGTCCTGCGGGAGGTCATGGCCGCGTGAGCACGTCTGCGGGGGGCGAACAGAGCGCTGCTACCGGGACTGCGCAGGGACATGCCCAGGACGCCGGGGCTCGACCGCGCACGGTGCTGGCCGTGGGGTCGCCGAGCTTCTTCCTCACAACCCTGGACATCTCCATCGTCAACGTGGCCCTGGCGCGCATCGCCGACGAGCTTGGAGGCGGAACGGTCGCCCAGCAGTGGGTCATCGACGGCTACACGCTCCTGTTCGCCTCCCTGCTCCTCTTCGCGGGCACGCTGTCCGACCGCGTCGGCGCCGAGCGCTCCCTCGTCCTCGGGACAGTGCTCTTCGCGCTGGCCTCCGCCGCCTGCGGGGCGGCACCGACGTCAGCCGCCCTCATCGCCGCCCGGTGCGCCCAGGGAGCCGCTGCCGCGGTGATGCTGCCGGCATCCATGGCGCTGATCCGCGAGGCCTACCCCGACCCGCGCCGGCGGTCGGCGGCCTTGGGGGTCTGGGCCGTCGGCGGTGCCGTCGCCGGCCTGGTGGGGCAGCCGCTGGGGGGCCTGCTGACCACGGTGGACTGGCGCTGGATCTTCGCGATCAACCTGCCGGTGTGCGCAGCGATGGTCGTCTTGCTGCGACGTGCGGCGGCCTCACCGCGGCGCCCAGCGTGCTTCGACGCCGCCGGGCAGGTGCTCGCGGTCGTGGCGCTGACCGGGCTGGTCTACGGGCTCATCGAGGGCGGCCACCGCGGCGTCAGCGACCCCGTCGTGGGAGGTGCCCTGGTCGTCGCCGTCCTCGGGCTAGTGGCGTTCGTGGTGGTGCAGGCCCGGAGACGCCACCCGATGGTCCCGCTGTCGCTGTTGCGGGCCCGAGGCCTCCAGGTGGCCCTGCCGATCGGGTTCGCGTTCATGGTCGGCAAGTTCGGCAACGTCTTCGTGGTGAGCCTGTACCTGCAGCAGCAGCTGGGCATGAGCCCGCTGGCGGCGGGGCTGGTGTTCGTGCCCTCGGCGGTCTTCGCGATCGCCGGGAACCTGACGAGTGGGCTGGTCGCCAACCGGTTCGGGCAGCGGCTGCCGGTGGTGGCGGGCCAGTTGGCGATGGTCGTCGGTCTGGTCGGTCTGGTCGCTGCGGCACAGGCGGGTTCGCCGTGGCTGGTGGCCCTGGCGCTGGTGCCGATCGGCGCCGGGGGGTCGATGGCGATGCCGGTGGTAACGGCCGTCGTGCTGGAGGGGGTCCCGGCGGAGCGCGCAGGGACGGCGAGCGCGGTGTTCAACACCTTCCGCCAGGTCGGGGGCGCTGTCGCGATCGCCGTCTTCGGAGGGCTGCTCGCCGCCCCGGGCAGCTTCGACGCCGGCCTGCGCACCAGCCTGCTGGTCGCCGCCGCCTGTTGACGGCAACAGCGCTCCTCGGCTTGACCATCGGCGAGCGATGACCGCGCGAGGTACCACCGCGCCACGCGGGCCGGTAGTCCGAAGCCCCTCCCCGTCGCTGAGGTGATCTGAGGGCACCCAGCCCCCCCGGGGGTCCCGATCCTCATGGTCGAGAGGTCTGAAGGGGCTCTGAACGCGGCCCCGGCGTGTGGGGCGGCGTCGCCGCCACCCCACCGCCACTTCGCTGGCTCCGCTGTTCAGCGTGTCGCGACGAGGTGGCGCCTGTAGGCCACCGGGGTCAGGAACGACGGGAGGTGCTCGGGGTCGAGGGCAACCTCACGGAAGAGCCCAGCTGCCTCGTCGATGTGGTCGTCGTCGTGGCGAGGTAGCCACTGCACGACGTCGTCCAGGACCGCCTCGACGCGCTGCGCGGTGATGACGTGGCCGTCGTCCTGCGTGACGGCTCCCCAGCGCACCCACTGCCAGACCTGGGCGCGAGAGATCTCCGCGGTGGCGGCGTCCTCCATCAGGCCGTCGATGGCAACCGCCCCAGTACCGCCCAGCCACGCCGCCAGGTAGCGGACCGCGGCGGAGACGTTCGTGCGCAGGCCGTCGGAGGTGATCCGACCGGGCACCGACGCGAGGTCGAGCAGCCGGGCCGCGGTGCTCGCGTCCGAGGGGAGCGGAGGGGGTTGTTCCTCGTGCTCACCGCGGGCCCGGCGTTCGGCGCGGTCGTCGAAGGCGCTCTGGGCCACGGCGACGAGCCCGGGGTGGGCCACCCAGCTGCCGTCGAAGCCCATCCGCGCCTCGCGGTCCTTGTCGGCGCGCACCTTCTCCAGCGCCCTCGCCGTTCCGCTGGGGTCCGAGCGCTGGGGGATAAAGGCGCTCATCCCGCCGATCGCCTGGGCTCCGCGGCGGTGGCACGTCTCCACCAGCAGCTGCGCGTAGGTGGCCATCGGCGGCACGGTCATCGTGACGTCGGCCCTGTCGGGCAGCGTCCACTGCGGCCCGCGCTCCCGGAAGGTCTTGATCACGGAGAAGATGTAGTCCCACCGGCCGGCGTTGAGCCCGGCGCAGTGGTCCCGCAGCTCGTAGAGGATCTCCTCCATCTCGAAAGCGGCGTGGATTGTCTCGACGAGCACGGTGGCACGCACGGTGCCGTGGGGGAGGTCGAGGCGCTCCTCGGTGAGGGTGAAGACGTCGTCCCACAGCCGCGCCTCGAGGTGGCCCTGCAGCTTGGGCAGGTAGACGAAGGGGCCCTTGCCGCTCGCGACCAGCTCGCGCGCGCAACCGGTGGCGAACAGCGCCCAGTCGACCAGCGAGGCGGACGCGGGAGAGCCCTGCCCGGTGGGGTCGCGCGGGTCGAGGATGCTCAGGTGCTCCTCGGTCAGGTGCCACCCGCGGGGCCTCATGACGATGGTGGTGTCGCAGGCCCGGAACCCTTCGCCGGCCTCCCCGTCGGGGCTGACGGGGAGCACCTCGTAGCGGCGACCGTCGGGCGCGGTGTGGGTCAGCCGCCCACGGACGGCGTCGCGCAGCACCAGCTGCGAGTTGATGACGTTGGTCCAGGTGGGGCTGCTGGCGTCCTCCAGGTCGGCCAGCCAGACCATGGCCCCCGAGTTGAGGGCGTTGACAGCCATCTTCGGCTCGCACGGACCGGTGATCTCCACCCGCCGGTCCTCCAGCCCCGGGCCGGGTCCGGCCACCCGCCAGGTGGCGTCCTCGCGCAGGTGGGCGGTCTCGCGCAGGAAGCCGGGGGTGAGGCCGTCATCGATGTCGGCCTGGCGTTCCGAGCGCGCTCGCAGCAGGTCGTGGCGGCGCCCGGCGAAGTGGCGGTGCAGCTCGCCGATGAGTGCCAGCGCCTCCTCGGTGAGCACTTCCTCGCCGCGCTCAGGCAGCCCCCCGAGGACCTTCACGCCATGACGGGGCCAGGTGTCGCCCCGGACGAGGCTCACCGGGGAGGTCCACGACCGCATGGGGGCCAGGGCTCCCCGGGCTCCGTGGACGGGGTGCGAGGTCTCGGCGCTCATGATCAGACCGTCCCGTCGAGCTGACCGTGGAACTGCTCGGCCTCGGTGGAGCCGTGAAGCGCCAGGGTGGTGCTGGCTGGGTCGACGGCGGTGGAGACGCGGTCGAAGTAGCCGGTGCCGACCTCGCGCTGGTGGCGGGTGGCGGTGTACCCGTCGGCCTCGGCGGCGAACTCGGCCTCCTGCAGCTCCACGTAGGCGCTCATCGCGCGGTCCCGGTACCCGCGGGCGAGCTGGTACATGGAGTGGTTGAGGGCGTGGAAGCCGGCCAGGGTGATGAACTGGAAGGCGTAGCCCATGCTCGCCAGCTCTCGCTGGAACCTCGCGATGGTGGCGTCGTCGAGGTGGCGCTTCCAGTTGAACGACGGCGAGCAGTTGTACGACAGCAGCTTGCCGGGGAACCTCGCGTGGACCGCCTCGGCGAAGCGGCGGGCCTGCGCCAGGTCCGGCACACCGGTCTCCACCCACAGCAGGTCGGCCACCTCGGCGTAGGCGAGCCCGCGCACGATGGTGGTCTCCTCGCCGGGGCGGGTGCGGAAGAAGCCCTCGGCGGTGCGCTCGCCGGTGAGGAAGGGCCGGTCGCGCTCGTCGACGTCGCTGGTGATGAGGTCCGCGGCGAGGGAGTCGGTGCGGGCGATGACCACCGTGTCGGTGCCGGCGACGTCGGCCGCCAGACGCGCGGCGGCCAGGGTGCGCAGGTGCTGGGACGTCGGGACCAGGACCTTGCCGCCCAGGTGGCCGCACTTCTTGGCGGAGGACAGCTGGTCCTCCCAGTGCACGCCCGCGGCGCCGGCCTCGATCATCGCGGTCATGAGCTCGTAGGCGTTGAGCGGGCCGCCGAAGCCGGCCTCGGCGTCGGCGACGATCGGGGCCATCCAGTCGCGGGTGGCCGTGCCGCCGTTCTCGAGCCTGTCGATCTGGTCGGCGCGCAGGAGCGCGTTGTTGATGCGGCGGACGACGGTGGGGACGGAGTCGACCGGGTACAGCGACTGGTCGGGGTAGGTGTGGCCGGAGGTGTTGGCGTCAGCGGCGACCTGCCAGCCGGAGAGGTAGATGGCCTCCAGGCCGGCTCGGACCTGCTGGACGGCCTGGTTTCCGGTCAGGGCACCGAGGGCGGGCACCCACTCGCGGGTGTGCAGCTGGCGCCAGAGGCGCTGGGCGCCGCGGCGGGCGAGGGTGTGCTCGACGGCGACCGAGCTGCGCAGGGCCACGACGTCCTCGGCGGTGTGGGTGCGGGTGATGCCGGCCCAGCGGGGGTCGCTGTCCCAGCGGGCGGCGATCTGCTCCGCGGTCTCGGTCCGGTCACCCGCAAGGGGGCTGGACCAGTTCTCCGTGAGGACTGCGTCGCGCAGCGGGAGACGGTCATCGGTGGCGATCATGGCTGCTCCTCATCGATGGCGGTGGTGGTCCGGCCGACGCCTCACGGGTTCGTGAGACGTCGGCCGGCAGTGGTGGGGAGGTCGTCCACCTGCCGGTAGGGCGAGGGATGGTCGCCGTGGGTGCGACTCTGACGAGTCCTCCTCCACCGCCACCAGGGACCAACGGGCCGAGGTGCGGGACTTCATCTCCTGCAGGAGACCGAGCCTCTTCGACGCCGCCACCGCGATGTCCGGTGTCTCGCCGACGGCTCGCCAGCCCCCGCGTCAACGGTCTGCCCTCAGGTCGCGTGGCTCAGGGCACGACGCGGTAGAACCGCCAGAACCCGAAGTCGCTCACGGGCATCACCTCGAGGGCCGAGAAGCCGGCTCTGCGCGCGTAGTCGTCGAGCTGCGCCGAGCGCATCACGGTCCCTGTCGCCGCGCTGCCTGGCGCCGACATCCCGTCAGGCAGACAGATCAGCAGGCTGAAGCCGTACATCAGCCTCTCCGCCTGATCTCCAGGGGCGGTGAACGACTCAGCCACCGCCTCGTCCATGACGACGACCACCCCGCCCGGGCGCAGAGCCCGGCGGGCTGCTGCGAGCACCTCCACCGGGTGGGGCAGGTCGTGGATGCACTCGAAGGCGAAGACGACGTCGTAGGAGGACTCGTCCAGATCTCCGGCGTCCGCACACCGGACGTGGACGCGGTCCGACAGTCCGGCTGAGGTCACGGTGGCGCGGGCCAGCTCGACCGTCGGTGAGTCGATGTCGACTGCGTCGACCTGGACGCCGGGGAAGGTGCGGGCGATCGCCACCGACGACCACGCCGCTCCGCACCCGATGTCGGCAGCGCGCGCTCCAGGTACCTGCAGCAGCGCCGACACCTGACCGTCACGGCGCAGCACGGCCGGCAGGCGGTTCTCCAACCAGGGCCGGTTCATCTCCGCCTGCGCCGTCCGCATCTGTTCGCCGTGGGCGCTCCAGGGAACACCCCTCCCGGTGCGGTAGGCCCGCAGCAGTTCGGGTAGCTGGCCGATGGCTGTGACGAGCAGCCGGGCCAGCGGGGCGGTGAACAGCTCGCTGGTGGGGTCGGACACCACGTCGCGCGTCGCGGGCGGGAGCGCGAATCGCCGCGACGACCAGTCCTGGGAGGACACGACGACGTCGAGCAGCCCGGACACCGCTTGGAGCTCGAGCCACTCGCGGGCGTACCGCTCCGCCGTACCCGTCGCTGCCGCGAGCTCTGCGGACGTCATCGGCCCACTGACGAGCAGCGCTCGGTACCAGCCGAGCTGGTCACCGACGTGCACGGACACGAGCTCCAGCGCTCCGACCCCTGCTGCCAGCAAGCGGTCAGCCAACACCTCGGAACCCTCCGGGGGCTCCGGGGCTGAGGACTCGACCCGCGTTGTGAGGGGGCCGGCGACGTCGGTCACGACTGCTCCTGCGATCGAAGCGGCGCCCACCGCGGTGGGCCGATCACCCTTCACGGTCCTCCGCTCGAGGGGGCACCCCAGGGCCTTCCGCCCCTTCTGAGCGGTGACCTCTGGCACGACCTCCGGGCCCGTGTGCCACGACTCGTCAGGTCGTCAGGTCTTCGTGATGAGCACGGTCCACGGGCCGGGCGGGACATCGACGTCGTCGACGAACCACCAGTCGACGACGTCGTCCTGCCCGTCCAGCTCGGCGAATCCCAGGCACCCGTTCAGGGCGGGGCTGACGTCCATGCCGGCGCCGTTGTACCGCTGGTTGGCCGGGCGAGGGTCGTCGGACCCGAACACGTAGACGGCGTCGTCGTAGACGCCGGGGCCGGCGTCCTGCACCTGGCCGTAGCACGTGCGTCCGTCCTTGCGGACCGCCACCCAGCGGTCCTTCATGAGCGAGCGGTGCGGGTCTGCGAGCACCGCCGCGTACCGCGCCTCGTGGGCCCAGGGCACGACGGCGGCGCGCTGCGCGGCGGCGGTCGGGTCGTTGACGTCGTCGAAGGGCAGGTCGAGGTAGAACGGGTTCTGCCGCGGGGTCATGGACGTGGGGAAGTACCCGTTGGCAGCCGTGCGCCGCTCGGTCGAGCAGGTCCCGGCGGCCACGACCCCGTCGCAGCCGCCGTAGCTGTCCAGCCAGTGGTCGTCGTAGGCGGAGAGCACCTGGCTGCCGTCGGGGGCGTTCGGGTCGAACACCTCGCCCACCCAGAAGGTCGTGGCCACGATCCCGGTGTGCACCGGGTACCGCCCGTTGGCCGGCGGGGTGCGGGACGGCGGGGTGGTGGACGGCGACGACGGGCCTTCCCCGGCCGTCGTCGCCGTCCCTGTCGAAGCGGTGCCCGTGGAGGTCGGACCCGCGGGGGCGCTGGCCGCGGGCGCGGTGTGCACGGATGGAGCGGTTCTCGCCGCGGGGTCGGGCGCCGATCGCGACGACGGCGGGGCGGTGCAGCCCGCCAGGGCTGCGCCCAGCAGCACACCGGCCAGCAGCGCAGCACCGACAGCCCTGCTCACCCCTTGCCGTCGGTGCGCAGCGGCGGGACGGCCACCTGGGTACCGGGCCGCAGGGCCTCCCCGCCTGGCAGGTAGGGCGTGGCCTCCGAGTGCTCGCGACGGGTGAGCCCGGGCGGGGCGGGTGGTTGCTGGGGGCCACGGGGCCGCGCTGACAGGCTGTCCGTCGTCGAGGTCCCCGAGGCGGTGGCCGGCGGTGCGCTGGCGGCGGGACCGGTGCCCGCTCGGTAGAGCGCGTAGTCGTCGGTGACGAGGGCGCCGTTGGCGATGAGCGCCAGCCCGAACGTCATGGCGGTGGCACCGGCCGGCACCGGCGGCGTGGTGAACCGCGCCTGCGTCCAGGTCGACGAGGTGGCGAACCACGGGCTGGAGGTCCAGTAGAACCACGCCCCCGAGGTGTCGCGGTAGTAGAGCGCGAACTGCGACGTGCCGGTGGACGTGTACCAGGTGGAGACGTCGTAGGTAGCGCCCGGTGCCACGCTCGGCGCGCACGTCTGCAGGTCGAGGGTGGGCAGCAGCTTCGCGTCGCCACTGCTGTACCCGGACAGCGCCAGCTGCTCTGCCCGTGACCCGGTGCGCCCCGGCGTCGCCGAGGACCACGCGGCCGTGTTGGTGCCCCACCCGCCGGGCTGGAAGCACTGCGGGAACGTGGTGGCCGCGTCGGCGGTCTCCAGGGAGTCGTTCATCAGCGCGTTCGTGCCGGCCGCGGCCACGGGCTTGGGCGGCACCGAGGACGCGGGGGAGTACGCGGGGTAGCTGGCACCCTTGTACTGCCGCACCACCTGGTCGATCGTCTTCACCGACGTCTTGTTGGCGGTGGTCTTGCGGTAGGTGTCGAGCCAGGTGACGAACTGGCTGAACAGCGCCGGGGTGATGGACCTGTCGGCTGGGCAGTTCGCGGTGCCGGTGGGGGCGCACACGCGGTGGAAGGTGAGGATGATCCACCCGCCGCCGTTGTTGGCCGCGCCGGTGACGGTGCCCTGCAGGTCCGCCAGCGTCCAGCGCGAGTCGACCTGGTCAGGAGCGCGCAGGTACTGGGGGTCCGGTGGCGGCAGGGTCTCCGCGCGCACGCAGGTGCCGCAGCTGAAGCGGGTGCGGGTGTCGCCCAGACCTCGGGAGGTGGTGTAGCCGCAGCCGGCGGCCTGGGCCTCGACGGCGGCGTTGGCGGTGGAGAACGGGTAGGCGAAGTCGGTGGGCTGGAACCCCCAGCTCTGCAGCACCGCGCGGCCGTTGCAGATCTGCGCCTGCGCCTCGGGGGAGGCGACCTGCGTGAGGTCGGCGTGGGTGACGGTGTGCCCCCCGACCTCGTTGCCGGCCGCGGCGAAGCTGCTCAGCTGCTGGCGGGTCAGGTAGCCGCTGGCTCCGATGAAGCCGGTGGTGACGTAGAAGGTGCCGACCATCCCCTTCGCGGCCATGGCCTGCTGGGCGGTGGCCTGGTCGGCGTCGCCGTCGTCGAAGGTCAGGCTGACCACGGTCGGGCCCGTGATGGCCGCCTGCGCTGGGGGTGCGGCGGCCAGTGAGCCACCCACCAGCGCCAGCACGAGCAGGGCCACCACCGCGAGCGACGGGGGGCGCCCCCGGGCGGGAACGGCGGGGAGCTGAGCGGTGGTCATCGGGCCTCCTCGGTGGTGCTGCGGACTGGTGCCGGTCCCGGGTCAGCCGTCGCTGCCGTGCTGGTGGAGCCGGTGGAGAGCACCCGCGTCTCCGGCAGCGTGATGACGGCGCGGCGGGCAGGACTCGTCCACGAGCCGGTCGACCGGGTGGTCCAGGCGCGCGGCAGCGCCTGCAGCGCCACGAACGCGTCGGTGACTCGCAGCACCCAGAACACCGGCCCGAGCCACAGGTACTGCGGACGTCGCTCCCCGAGCGCCACGGCGACCGAGAGCAGGTAGTCGGGCAGCAGCAACCCGACCGCCACCCACGCCAGCGCCCGGGAGGCGTCCACCTGCGCGGCCAGCTGCACGGCCGGGGGCCACCCCAGCAGCGCCAGGCCCTCGGTGCCGCCGACCACCACCAGGCCCACCGGGAGCGCCAGGAACAGGGCGCTGGCGCTGATCAGCTCGGCGAGCACCAGCCACAGCGCCACCGCGAACACACCCCGGTGGGGCCGGTGGCGCCTCACGGTCTGCCACAGCCCGAGCGACCACCGCTGGGTCTGGCGCACGTAGTCGGCGTAGGTGCTCGGGTCCTGCGTGTACGCGCGTGCGGCCGGGGTGAACGCCACCCGGCCCAGGCGCTGGGCGTGCAGGGCGAAGGTCATGTGGAAGTCCTCGATGACCAGGCCGGGGGCGGTGACGTCGATCTGGGCCAGCGCCCGGGAGCGGTAGGTGCTCGCGAAGCCGGGCACGATGTGCGTGGCCGACAGGCCCCGCCAGGTCTGGCCGTACTTGAGCAGCCGCTGGGTCAGGGCGTAGATGCGCTGGCGGTGCGCCACCACCGCAGCACTCCACCATCCCAGTCCGCGCGGGTGCCACCGCGTCTGGGCGAACCCCGCCACGGCCGCGACACGCGGGTCGTCGAAGAGCGGCAGCGCGGCGTCGAAGTAGCCCGGGTCGAGGCGGGTGTCGGCGTCGACGACGAGCACCGCCTCGAACCGCGACGTCAGCCAGAACCGCTCGATGCCCAGGGCCAGCGCCCCGGCCTTGCCCGTGTTGGACGGCGTCTCCACCACGTGCGCGCCGCAGCGCCGGGCGAGGTCGGCGGTGGCGTCGGTGGACCAGTCCGAGACCACGTGCACGTTGCCCGCGGGCACCAGGGCGTTGAGCGCGCGCAGGGAGTCCTCGATGACCAGCTCCTCGTCGTGGGCGGCCATGAGCACCGCCACCTGGTCGACCCCGATCCGCTCGGGCGGGACGCAGGAGCGGGGGGTCGCCCGATCGACCGCGCGGCGCACGAGGTGCTCGTCGCACCACCGCAGCAGCCCGACGCCGCCCCACAGGCTCGCGTTCACCCCCAGCACCAGCACCGCCAGGACGGCGACGGTGACGACGGCGGCAGCGGACGGCACGTCGGAAGTCATTGCGCGCCTGCGTCCACGGCGCTGCCGGAGCGGTAGGCGCCCAGCAGGGACCAGGCGGTGGGGTCGACGTCGCCCACCAGCCACAGGAAGACTCCGCCGAGGCCCTGCTCGCGGGCGAGCCGCAGCTTGGCGGCGGTGCTGCGGCCGTCCTCGAACCACAGCTCGTGCTCGAGTCCGGCGTCGTCGACGTAGCGCAGCGCGGGGCTCTGCGCCGATCCGCTCCAGCGCACCGGCGCCCCTCTGCTCGCGGAGAGCGCCTCGGCCTGGGCCCAGCTCACCACGGTCGCCGGGTGCTTCCCGACGGGCCCGGCCCAGTCGTAGCCGTACGTGGGCACGCCCAGCACCAGCTTCGCGCGGGGCACCCGCGTGACGGCGTGGGCGACGACGCGCCCCACCCAGGTCACCGGAGCCACGGGGCCGGCCGCTGAGGTCTCCCAGCGCCAGTCGTAGGCCATCAGCCGGACCTGGTCGGCGCTCCGCCCGATGGCGGCCAGGTCCTGGGCGCGGTTGCGCTCGTCGTAACCGGCGTCGTCCTCCGCGGCGAAGACGTCGACCGCGAGCAGGCGGCCGTGCGCGTGCAGCGCCGGCCCGAGCCGCGCCAGGAAGGACGAGAAGGCGTCGCGGTCGGCTCCCGCGAGCTCTTCGTAGTCGACGTCGACCCCGGCGAAGCCCTCGCGGAGCACGAGGTCGACCAGAGCGACCACGTGGCGGTCGCGCAGCCCCGGGTCGTGCAGCACCCGCTGGACCACGTCGGGTGCCCAGGCCCCGCCGCGGGTGTTCGTGACCGTCGGCAGCACGGCGACACCGCCGACGTGCAACCGGTCCAGGGCGCTGCGCACCGCCGTCGGGTCGAGTCCGCTGCGCAGCGCCACACCGCCGTCGGGGGTGACCTCGTACAGGGAGGGGGAGGCGGAGGAGAGCAGGTCGGCGTGCTCGACGACTGTGCGCGAGCCTCCCTGCAACGCCCAGACGGGCAGCGAGGCGCTGACCTCGGGCCGCGGTGCACCGGACCCCCCTGCGCCCCTGCCCGCTCCGCCGCGCACCGCACCGCCGAGGATCGCGGGCGAGAGCACCAGCAGCGCGGTCAGGAGCAGGACGACGGCGCCTCCGGCCCCCGGGGAGCCGCTCACGGCAGCGCCGGTGCCGCCTGGGACGGCACCCGGTCGACCGGCACGCCGTCGCGCAGCCGCTGGGTGCGCAGGTGGGCCGCGACGTCGTCGATCGTGTCGTCCAGGGTGCGCCACGGCGTCCAGCCGATGAGGCGGTGCACCCGGTCGCAGTCGGGCACCCGCCGCTCCATGTCCTCGTACCCCGGTCCGTACACGTCCTCGTAGTCCAGGTGCACCACCCCGCTGGAGGAACCGGTGCGCTCGATGACGCGCCGAGCCAGCTGGTTGACGGACACCTGCTCGGGGTTGCCGATGTTGAAGGTGCCGCCCACCGCGGCCGGCGTCGCCATCAGCCGGACCAGTGCGGGTACGACGTCCTCGACGTGGCAGAAGCAGCGCGTCTGCTCCCCGGTGCCGTGCACGGTGAGGTCCCTGCCGTCCAGGGCCTGGGTGAGGAAGCGCGGCAGCACCATCCCGTAGCGGCCTCGCTGCCGCGGGCCGACGGTGTTGAACAGCCGCACCACCACCGCCCGCAGGTTGCGGTGCTGCACGTGCAGGGCCACGAGCGTCTCGTCGAGGGCCTTGGCCTCCGCGTACGACCACCGGCTCTTCCACGGCGCTCCCAGCACGCGGTCGTCGAACTCCCGCAGGCCCTTCCGGGTGTTCTTGCCGTAGACCTCGCTGGTCGAGGCGAGCAGCAGGCGGACCGCGCGGCGCGAGGCCGCCTCGACCACCACCTCGGTGCCGTGCAGGTTGGTGCGCAGGCTCTCGAGCGTCCGCTGCTGGATGGTGAGGACGCCGACGGCGGCGGCCAGGTGGTAGACCTCGTCGACCTCGCCGACCAGCTCGTCGACCAGCGCCTCGTCGGTGATGGTGCCGACCACCACGCGCAGGCGGCGGCGGTCGACGTCGTCGAGGTTGTCGAGCCGTCCGGTGCTGAGGTCGTCGAGGACGACCACCTCGTGCCCGTCGCGGGTGAGGCGCTCGACGAGGTGGGAGCCGATGAAGCCGGCCCCTCCGGTGACCAGGGTGCGCACGGTCGATCTCCTTCCGGTCCGGTGGCGTTCGACGGGGCTCAGACGAGGTGCCGCTGGGGTGCGGCGGCGAAGCGGTAGGTGGCGTCGAGCACCACCGGGTGCCGGGAGACCCAGGCGAGGTCGGCCCCGGGGTGCACGGTGTGCAGCAGCACGAGGTCCCAGGGCTCCTCGGGGGCGCCCGCCTCGGAGTGCAGGACGCGTCCGCCGGGCAGGGCGAGGTCGGTCACGAGCGGGTCGTGGAAGGCGACGACGGCGCCGCGCTGCTCCAGCCCGCGGATGATCTCCACGGCGGGCGTCTCCCGGACGTCGCGCACCCCGGGCTTGTAGCTGACCCCCACGACGAGCACGCGCGCGCCGGCCAGCCCCCGGCCGAGGTCGGAGAGCACCTCCACGGCGCGGGCGACCACCTCGTGGGGCCGGTGGGCGATGGAGGTCATCGCCTGCTCGATGAGCGGCGTGGGCGTGCGGTGGCTGCGCATCTGCCACAGCAGGTAGTGCGGATCGCAGGGGATGCAGTGGCCGCCGACCCCGGGACCGGGGTAGGTCGCCAGGAAGCCGTACGGCTTGGTGGCCGCGGCGTCGGTGACCTCGACGGCGTCGAGGTCGAGCGAGCGGCAGACTCCGGCGACCTCGTTGGCCAGCGCCAGCACCACCGCCCGGAAGGTGTTCTCGTACAGCTTGGTCATCTCGGCGGCCTCCGGGGAGCTCACCGGGTGGACCTCGCTGGTGAGGTGGCCCAGCAGCTCGGCGGCCCGGCGGGTGCACTCCGGGGTGGTGCCGCCGACCACGCGCGGGGTGCGTCCCTGCTCGTGCTCGGCCACGCCGGGGTCGATGCGCTCGGGGCTGAAGGCGACGTGGAGGTCGCGTCCGGCGACCAGGCCGCGCTCGGCCGCCAGCGGCGCGACCAGCAGGTCGTGGGTGGAGCCGACGTAGGTGGTCGAGGTCAGCACGAGCAGCTGGCCGGGTCGGGCCCAGCCGACGACGGCGGCGCACGCGCCCGCCAGGGCGGACAGGTCGGGGCTGAGGTGGGTGTCGACGGGGGTGGGCACGCAGATGACGACTGCGTCGACCTCGGCCAGGGCGGCCGGGTCGTCACCGACCTCGAAGCGGTCCGAGGCCAGGGCCTCGGACAGGGAGAGGAGGTCGTCGGGGAGGAGGTCGACCTGGAGGTCGCGGACCGCGGCGAGGCGGGCGCGGCTCACGTCGACGCCGCGCACCGCGAGGCCGCGGCGGTGCAGCGCGAGCGCCGTCGGGAGGCCCACGTAGCCGAGGCCGACGACGGCCACGCTGCTCAGACCCGTCGTCTCGGCGAGAGCGGCAGCCGGGGGTGGCTCAGGCGCCGGGTGGGGGGCGATCGGGGCGGTCAGCTGCTGCGGGATCGTCGTCGACACGGGGACTCCCTGGGTGGTGGCGCCGCGCGCGGCGGCGGCTCGGGCAGAGGTCGTGCAGCGGTGCGGTCGCGCCTCCGGGTGACGTCGTCGTCACCCGGAGGACGCGGTCCGGGGTTCCGCTCGTGCTCCGCTCGCGGTCCCGGTGAGCCGGCCCCTCGGCGCTGGGCTGACGAGGAGGACGCTACTGAGCCGCAGGTCAACGCCCTAGGGCCCCTTGATGTGACTGCACGGGGTCGACCAGCCCTTGCGCGCACGCCGCTGGTCGGCGTACTGGGCGTCGTTGTGACGGCGAGGCGGTGGTGTCGAGGAGTGACGATCAGCGCGGGAGGAGCGGGTGGACCACGCGCGCGAGGTTCGGGCTCCAGCCGACGCCGAACGCACGGGGGAGGAGCAGGTGGGGGTCATCGGGCGCCCACAGCGACCCCCGGAGGCGCCGCAGGGTGGGCCGACGCAGTTCGTAGGGCACCAGGCCGCCCAGCCTGCCGTGCCAGATCCGCTCATCGCGGGGTCGGCGCAGCTGGTCGAGCACGGCGGCCACCACCAGCGCTGCTGCCGTCCGCGTGGCGGCGTGCTGCCGACTCCAGTGCCCCCGTCGCTGCCTGTGGTGCGCCACACCAGGTCCCTTCCTCCGTCACCGTCCGCGGCACTGCTGGCGCTGTCCTGAGCCTGGGACTGCAGGACGTCGACCACCAGGGCAGCCCGGTCCGCGGCGAAGGACGTTCGGCTGGGCGCCATGACCGCCGGCGGGGACGACGATCGCCGGGGAGGTGCTGAGGTGGACCTGGAGGTGACACGAGTGCCCACGGACACCGGCTGCGACGTGGTGGTCGGGTGGAACGGCACGCCAGCCGCTCGCGAAGCAGTGCGCTGGGCCGCCCTGGAGGCGGTCGTCCGCGGCGTGCGCCTCGTCGTGGTCCACGCCGCCAGCGACGCTGCGGAGTGGTGCGACCCTTTGGTCATCACCGACCCCAGCGCCTACGCCGCCGTCGTCGCTGACGAGGGTGCGGCGATCGCCCGGGCCGAGGCCCACTCCTGCCGTGCGGCGCTCGTGGTGGGGCACCGCGGTGACCTGCGCTCTGCGCGGGAGGCGCTGCTGGGTCGTTCCGAGCGGGCGGGGCTGCTCGTGGTCGGCAGCAGCTCCACGGAGGGCGCCGCAGCCCGGGAGGCACTGCCAGCCGCGGTGGCGTCACGGGCGTGGTGCCCTGTCGCGATCGTCCCGAGGGACGGTCACCGGCGCGCCGGTCCGGAACAGCCCGTGGTGGTCGGTGTCGACGGGTCACCTGCGTCGCGCAGTGCAACGCGTCTCGCAGCCCTCCACGCAGCCCGAGCAGGGGCGGCCCTTCGGGTGCACGCCTGCTGGTCGCCGCCCACCCGTGGGGGGCACGGCTCGGCGACCCACCTCTCGACGGTCACCGAGGGTGAGGTCTCCCGGGGTGCTGCCTGGCGGCGTGCCGAAGAGGTGGCCGAAGGTGCGCGAAGGGCCCACCCGGGTCTGGAGGTGGTGCTGGAGGTGGCCACCGAGCAGCCGGGCGCCGGCCTGCTCACGGCTTCCGAGCACGCCGGTGTGCTGGTCGTCGGTCGGCGCGGCCGAGGCCCGCAGCGGGACCTGCTCCTCGGTTCCACAGCGCGGACGCTGCTCCAGCGGTCGCCGTGCCCGGTGATCGTCGTGCCGGCGGGCTGACCTCCGCAACTGCTCGTCAGAGGGATGGGACCAAGGCCCCTGGTCGGCCCGCCCGCCGGAGGGGTGGGATCGCAGCAGCGGCCGAGGAGGAGGAAGACTCGTGGAGCTGTCCGACCGCATGCACCAGCGCGTGCAGGCCCTGGTGGCGGAGTACGCCGGCGCCCTCTCACCGGGGCGGGTGATCGCCACAGCGGTGGGTACCGCCGCGCTGCTGCGCCGCAGGGAGCCGTTCCCGGACGGCGTCGACGACTCCCTCGAGCACTGGGAGGGCAGTACCCGGCGGAGGCTCAGCGAGCAGGTGGCAGGTGATCTCGCTCGGGTGCACCGGTCGCGGCCGGTGCACCGCACGAGCGCGGCCTGATCATCGTTTCCCGTCGGTGACCTGAGGGTCGTGCACCACCGCGACCGGGACGGCCGAGGAGATCACGAGGGCTGCGCTCGTCGACCCGCGCAAGAGATCACGCACACGCCCGGTGCCGCGAGAGCCGACGACGAGCAGCCCTGCGCCGTGCGACTCCTGGGAGAGGACCTTCGCAGGGCTGCCGCGCCGGAACCGGAGCTGGATGCTCAGACCAGGGTGGTGCTCGCGCAGCTCGTGGAGCAGCCCCTCGCCTCGGCGGTGGAGCACGGCCGCCGTGTACTCGCCCAGCTCGACCTCAGGGACGGGCGCCACTGCGTAGACCAGGGGACTCACGTCCTCGGCCACCAGGACGACCCGGAACTCTGCGCCGGCGCGCTGGGCGGCACCTGCCGCGTGGTGGACCGCCGCGCGGCTGACGTGCGATCCATCGTCGCCCACCACGACCGGTGCCGTCGGCCCAGCGCGGACGACGTGCTCGCCGGGGACCACGACCACTGGGCATCGCGCCCGGGCTGCCACCGTCGAGGCGACCGAACCGAGCAGCGCGGTCGTCAGCTGACTCCGTTCTCGCCTGCCCACCACGAGCAGGTCAAGATCGTCGGCGGCCCGGACCAGGAGGTCGGACGGGGAGCGGACCGGTGGTGCACACCACCTCGACGGTCTCTGCAGCGCGCGCCGTGCGTGGGTCCAGCGTCACCGACTGCTGCAGCGCCGCACGGGCGGCGTCAGCTCCGGCGGCCTCGATCTGACGCGCCACCGCCTCCTGACCGCGGACGGCCTCGGGGTTCAGCCACGGGCGTGGGCGCCGGCGCTGTGCAGCACCGTCAGCGCCGTGCGGCGCAGCACCGCTTCGGCGACTGCCCAGCGCAGGGCGGTCCACGACGAAGGTGACCCGTCCCATCCGACGCCCACCCCGTGGGCTCGCCACAACGCCGGTGTCGACCCCTCCTGCGGGCGGCCACCGTTGCGACGGTCTCCGGGCACGAGCTCCACCTCCGGCACCAGGCTCGCGAGGCGTCGTTCCCCCCGGCAGGGGCACAGGTCCCCGTGGGACGACGACCTCCGGCCGCTGCCGTCCTGCCGTTCGACGTGCACCAGGACCACCTACTGCTCACCACCCCTGCGGCAGCCTCGGGACGTTCGACCCGGGTGCTGCTGCCCCTCCGCGCGGACACTGCTGCGGTGGACGTCGCAGCTGGGACCGGCGCGGTCCGGGTGCGTGACCTGGTGGTGCGCCGGGGGAGGACCACCGTGTTCGACGGGTTCTCCCTCGACGTGAGCGCGGGGTGCATCACCGGCGTGATCGGTCCCAGCGGGTGCGGCAAGACGACGCTCCTGCGCGCCGTCGTGGGGGTTCAGCGGACCACGTCGGGGACCGTCGAGGTGCTCGGTCTCCCTGCGGGGTCGCCCGAGCTGCGGCGGCGGGTCGCCTACGCGACGCAGGTGGCGAGCCTGCACGACGACCTCACCGTGGCGGTGAACCTTCGGCACCTCGCGGCCCTGCTAGGGGCACCGCGCGACGACGTCGACGACATGCTCACCGCCACGGACCTGCGCGCGCAGGCCCAGCAGCAGGTCTCGACGCTCAGCGGCGGCGAGCGCCACCGGGCGTCGCTCGCCGCCGCGCTGCTCGGCCACCCCGAGGTGCTGGTGCTGGACGAGCCGACGGTGGGCCTGGACCCCGAGCTGCGCCGGGACCTGTGGGCCCTCTTCCGCCACCTGCGCGACGGCGGAGCGACCCTGCTGGTGAGCAGCCACGTGCTCGACGAGGCGATGCGCTGCGACGACCTGGTGCTCCTGCGCGACGGGCGTGCCATCGCGCAGGGGACGCCCCGGGAGGTGCTCCGCGAGGCCGGTGCCTCGGACCCGGAGGAGGCGTTCCTGGCGCTGGTGGCCGCCGACCGCGCGCGCAGCAGGAGCGCGTCGTGAGCCGGCCATGAGCGCACGACGGGTGCTCGCGACGTGGGCCCGGGTGCTGCGCCAGCTGCGCGCCGACCCGCGCTCGGTGGTCCTGCTGCTGGTCGCCCCCAGCGCGCTGCTGGCGCTGTTCGCCTGGCTCTTCGAGGGCACCGGACGGTTCGGGAGGGTCGGGCCCGTCGTCCTAGCGCTGTTCCCGTTCGTGGTCATGTTCCTCGTGACCAGCGTGACCGTGCTGCGCGAGCGCCGCTCCGGGATGCTCGAGCGGCTGCTGACCACGCCGCTGCGCCGGGGGGAGCTGCTGGCCGGGTACGCCCTGGCCTTCGGCACCGCGGCCCTCGTGCAGGCGGTGGTGACGGTCGCCCTCGCCGTTGGGCCGCTGGGGTTGGAGGTGTCCGGCTCGCCGGCGCTGCTCGCCCTGGTGGCCGTGGTCGACGCGCTGCTGGGGACGACTACGGGGCTGCTCGCCAGCGCCTTCGCCACCACGGAGTTCCAGGCCGTGCAGCTCATGCCGGTGCTGGTCTTCCCCCAGGTGGTGCTTGGCGGCGTCTTCGTCCCTCGCGAGGCGATGGGACCGGTCCAGCAGGCGATCTCCGACGTGCTGCCGCTGAGCTATGCGGTGCAGGCGGCGCAGGCCGTCGCGACGGGCGCGTCGGAAGGCGCGGTGTGGCGACCGCTGGGCGTGGTCGCGGCGTGCATCCTGCTCGCCGTCGCGCTCGGCGCGACGACCTTGCGGCGGCGCACCCCCTGAGGGGACCCCGCCCCGTTCACCGGTGACCTTCGGCCCTTCACCGGGACGTGTCCCAGGGGCAGCGTGGTCACGACCGGCGACGGCGCCGGGGTCGCGTCGGAGGGGGTGGCGGGAGTGGCCGTGTACGAGTTCCGGTGCCGGGACCACGGGGCGTGGGAGGAGCAGCGGCCCCTGGGCACCGCGCCCGACGACCTGCCCTGCCCCGAGTGCGGCGGCGCAGCGCGCCGCACTATGACCGTCCCCCGCCTCTCGCGGGGCTCGCGGGGCTCGCGGACGAGGATGCGCGCCATCGAGGCGACCGAGGCCAGCGCTGACGCGCCGCCGGTCGTCACCGCCCTGCCGTCCGCTCCGCGGACGAGGCGCCGGACGACCACGAACCCGGCCCTGCGGCACCTGCCGCGCCCGTGAGCAGGGCCCAACGGACCGAGACAGACGAAGGAGTGGGAGTGCCGTGGGAAGCGTCGGACTGCTCTACGTGGGGGCCGTGCTGTTCGTCAACGGCCTCATGCTGCTGGGACGGGTGAAGGGGACCTCCGCCGCCCCGCTGAACCTGTTCGTCGGCGTGCTGCAGGTCATCACCCCGACCTACCTGATCTTCACCGCGGGCGGTGACGCCGACACCGTCCTGGCCGCGTCGGGGCTGTACCTGTTCGGGTTCACCTACCTCTACGTGGCCATGAACCTGTTCTTCGACCTCGACGGCACGGGCCTCGGCTGGTTCTCCGCCTTCGTGGCCGCCTGCGCCCTCGTCTTCGCCGGGCTCAGCTGGACCCGCCTTGACGACCCGGCCAGCGCCGTCCTGTGGCTCTACTGGGCCTTCCTGTGGGGGCTGTTCTGGGCCGTGCTCGGCCTGGGGGTCGAGCGGCTGACGCGCTACACCGGCGCTGTCGCAGCGGTGCAGGGAATCGTCACCGGCGCCGTCCCCGCGTTCCTGCTGCTCACCGGGCGCTGGGCGGACAACACCGGCCTGATCGCCATCGTCCTGGCCGTCGTGGGCGTGGTCGTCTTCGGCGCTCTGTACCCGCGGCTGGGCCACCCCCACGACACCACTGCGCCGGCCAGGCGGCCGGCACCGCGTGCCGCCCACACCTGATGCACACCTGACCCGCACCACCACGACACCGCACCACCACGGAGGAGGAAGAGCCATGCCGCAGGTCGTGTTCCCGCTCGACTCGTCGAAGCGGTTCACCGAGCAGCAGATCGTCGGCCACAACCGGTGGCACCCCGACATCCCCGCCCAGGTGCACGTGAAGCCGGGAGACTCCTTCCGCGTCCACTGCCGGGAGTGGTTCGACGGAGCCATCCGCAACGACGACTCCGCCGACGACGTCCGCGACGCCCCGCTGTCGACCGTCCACGTGCTCAGCGGACCGATCGCCGTGGAGGGAGCCCAGCCGGGTGACCTGCTGGTGGTCGACATCCTCGACGTCGGGCCGATCCCTCAGGAGGACTCCGGCCCGCTGGCCGGCCAGGGGTGGGGCTACACCGGCATCTTCGCCACCCAGAACGGCGGCGGGTTCCTCACCGAGCAGTTCCCCGACGCCTACAAGGTCATCTGGGACTTCCGCGGAGGCGTCGCCACCTCCCGCCACGTGCCGGGAGTCTCCTTCACCGGCATCGTCCACCCCGGCCTGATGGGCACGGCGCCCTCGGCTGAGCTGCTGAAGCGGTGGAACCGCCGCGAGGGGGCGCTCATCGCGACCGACCCCGACCGGGTCCCGCCGCTGGCGCTGCCGCCGCTGCCGCAGGACGCCGTGCTGGGGTCCCTGACCGGAGCCGACTTCGAGCGGGCCGCCGCCGAGGCCGCCCGCACCGCTCCGCCGCGGGAGAACGGCGGCAACCAGGACATCAAGAACTTCACGAAGGGGACCCGCGTCTTCTACCCGGTGTTCGTCGACGGTGCGAAGCTGTCGATGGGGGACCTGCACTTCTCCCAGGGCGACGGTGAGATCACCTTCTGCGGTGCGATCGAGATGGGCGGGTTCATCGACCTGCACGTCGACCTCATCAAGGGCGGCATGGACACCTACGGCGTGGGGGAGAACGCCGTGTTCATGCCGGGGCGCACCGACCCGCAGTACAGCGAGTGGCTGGCCTTCTCGGGCACGTCGGTGACGCTGGACGACGAGCAGCGCTACCTCGACAGCCACCTGTCCTACCAGCGGGCCTGCCTGCACGCGATCGACTACCTGAGCAGGTTCGGGTGGAGCCGGGAGCAGGCGTACATGATCCTCGGCGCCGCCCCGATCGAGGGGCGGCTGTCCGGGGTGGTGGACATCCCCAACTCCTGCTCGACGGTGTACGTGCCGACGGCGATCTTCGACATCGACGTCCGCCCGAGCGCCGCCGGTCCCGCGCAGGTGGCGCAGGGGATGGGAGTACCGCGCTCGGGCTTCTGAGCGTCGAGACGCTCAGCCGGGAGCGCGGCCCCCCACGCTCCCGGCTGAGCCTCGCCCTGGTCCCGACCCGGTGGGCCCGCGACGGGTGATCCGCGCATCACCGAGCGCGCCCCGGAGAGCTGGCCCAGCCCTTGTCCCTGGCCGCCTCCGCAGGCATCCCGTTGCGCCGCCCCAACCGCGGCGGGCTCACTTCTCGGTGGTGGTCTGGTGCCATGGCGCGCAGGACAGCGGGTGGGTTGCGCTCCGCCACCGCATCACGAGTCAGAGCCTGCCCGCAGGTGCATCGGCGGTGCAGGGCGAGTTCCTCACCCGCGTCCGCGTCCGCGTCCCTGTCATCGGCTCGACCGGCGGGGTGGTCGGTGGTGTCGCGCTGGCTCGGTCCGGCGTGGACACGTCCCTCGGTGGTCGCGACGAGCGCGGGCTCACGGCCTCGGCCTCGGAGGTCAGCGGTCTCGGCCAGCTGCTGCGCCGCACCGTGACGGAGTGACCTGCAGCCGACGGCCGTCACTCCGGGAGCGACCGCGAGGGCGCCGCGGTCGACTCGGCCGTCGGGCGCTGCCCCGTGTGCGGTGCGCGGACCCGGGGTAGCGGGATGTGCTCGGCGGAGAGCCGGTGGCGGAACACCCACAGCGACCACGCCTGGTAGGCGAGCACCAGGGGCACGAGCGCCACGGCCACCCAGGTCATCACCCCGAGCGTGTAGGGCGTGGAGGAGGCGTTGCGGATGTCGAGGGTCCCCGCGGGGTCGGTCGAGCTGGGCATGACGTCGGGGAACAGCGACCCGAAGAGCAGGACGACGGCGGACACGACCACCGCGCACGTGGCGGCGAAGGCCGCGCCCTCCCGTCCGCGCGGGACGAGGACGACGACGCCCACCAGGGCGGCGGCCGCCACGGCCACCGCCGCCCACGTCCAGCCCTTCCCGTGCGCGAGCTGCGTCCAGGTCGCCCACGCCCCGGCCACCACGAGCACGGGCACCGAGAGCCGCTGCGCCAGGGCGCGGGCGCGCCGGCGGACAGGGCCGAGCGTGCGCAGCTGCAGGAACAGCGCGCCGTGGAGCACGAACAGGCCCAGCGTGGTGAGGCCCCCGAGCAGCGCGTACGGGTTCAGCAGCGTCAGGAGCGTGCCCGTGAACCGGTGGTCGGCATCGAGGGGGACGCCGGCGACGATGTTGCTGAACGCCACGCCCCACAGCAGTGCCGGCACGGCCGAGCCGACCACGAGGCAGGCGTCCCAGCGGCGGCGCCAGACAGGGCTGTCGACCTTCCCCCGGTACTCGAACGCGACCCCGCGCACGATCAGCGCCAGCAGGATGAGCAGCAGCGGCAGGTAGAAGCCGCTGAAGAGCGTCGCGTACCACTCCGGGAACGCGGCGAACGTCGCGCCGCCGGCCACGAGCAGCCACACCTCGTTGCCGTCCCAGACCGGGCCGATGGTGTTGATGACCTGGCGGCGCTCTCGGTCTCCACGGGCGAGCACGGGGATGAGCACCCCCACGCCGAAGTCGAAGCCCTCCAGCACGAGGTAGCCGGTCCACAGGACGGCGATGAGCAGGAACCAGACCAGCTGCAGGTCCACGGGCGGTACGCCTCTCTCGGTGTCGGGCGGTGTCGGGCGGTGTCGGGCGGTGTCAGGCGGTCGGGGTGCCGGGCGGGTCAGTACGCGACCGGCAGCGGGCGCTCGGCCGGGCTGGCTCCCGGCGGGAGCGGCTCGGAGCTGCCGAGCAGCTCGGCGACGTCCTCGGCCGTCGGGGCGCCGTGGCGCACCGCGCGCCTCATGAGGCTGAACCACACGGCGGCCAGCACCCCGTAGACGGCGGTCAGGGCGACCAGCGAGAGGCCCACCTCCCACGCGGCGACGGGGGAGACGCCCTGCGCGGTGAGCAGGCGGACGTCAGCGGGCCCAGTGGGGTTGGGCGCCACCACCCACGGCTGGCGGCCCACCTCGGTGAAGACCCAGCCGGTGGCGTTGGCGAGGAAGGGCATGGGCAGCGCCAGCAGGGCCAGCCGTCCGAACCAGGTCTGCGAGGGGGTGCGGCCGCGTCGCAGGAGCCACAGCGCCGCCAGCGCCAGCGCGGCCGAGAAGACCCCGAACCCGATCATCAGCCGGAACGACCAGTAGGTGACGGGCAGCAGCGGGGTGTAGTTCGCCGGACCGTAGAGCTCGACGTACCGGGCCTGGACGGCGCGCACGCCCTCGAGCGTCGCGCCGGCATCACCGGTGGCCAGCCAGCTGGTGAGGCCGGGGAGCGTCAGCTGTCGAACGTCGCAGCTGTTCTGCACGTCGCCGACGGCGACGAGGGAGAAGCCGGCGCCGGTCTCGGTGTCGCACAGGGCCTCGGCGGCGGCCATCTTCATCGGCTGCTGTGAGAACATGATCTTCGCCTGTGCATCACCGCTGACGGCGACCCCAACGCCGCCGACGAGCAGCGCGACCAAGCCCATGACGAGTGCGGCGCGGAAGGCAGCGGCATCCCTCCTGCCGGTGACGCGGTTGCGCCGCAGCAGGCGCACGCACCACCACCCAGACACTCCGGCGACGAAGGTGCCCGCCACCACCAGCGCGCCCGTCACGGTGTGCGGGAAGGCGGCCAGCAGCGTCGGGTTGGTGAGCACCGCCCCGACGTCGGTCATCTCCGCGCGCCCCGTGGTCGGGTTGGAGGTCACACCCACGGGGTGCTGCATCCACGAGTTGGCGGCCAGGATGAAGAAGGCCGAGGCGTTCACCGCGACCGCCACCGCCCAGATGCACCCCAGGTGCACGAGTCTCGGCAGCCTGCCCCAGCCGAAGACCCACAGGCCGAGGAAGGTGGACTCCACGAAGAAGGCCGCCAGTCCCTCCATGGCCAGGGGGGCGCCGAAGACGTCACCCACGAAGCGGGAGTACTCGCTCCAGGCCATGCCGAACTGGAACTCCTGGACGATGCCGGTGACCACGCCGACGGCGAAGTTGATGAGCAGCAGCTCCCCGAAGAAGCGGGTCATCCGCAGCCAGGCGTCGTTCCCAGTGCGCACCCACGCGGTCTGCATCACCGCCACCAGCGGCGCCAGTCCGATGGTCAGCGGGACGAAGACGAAGTGGTAGACGGTGGTGATGCCGAACTGCCACCGCGCGAGGTCGAGGGTGTCCACCCCGCCACGGTTGCGGGGCCGCAGCCCCGCTGGTCAGCGGCGCCGGTCCCGATGTGGGGGGACCGAGGTCCCGGTGGAGGACACGCGGCAGGCCCTTGCCTAGGCGTCGCCGATCCTCAGCGGGACCGTCCAGAGCAGCCGGGTGCCCCCCTCTGGACGACCGTGCACCACCAAGGTGCCACCGCGGCGGTGCGCGCGCTGCTGCAGACCCGCCAGGCCCGAGCGAGCGGCTGCGGTGTCGAAGCCCGCCCCGTCGTCGTCCACCTGGACGGTGACGGCGTCGCCCCCGGTCGTCGCATCGGTGGCTGTGGCGTCGATGGTCACCACCACCGTACGGGCGAGCCCGTGCCGGACAGCGTTGCTGGAGGCCTCTCGCACCACGGCGATGACGTCGGTCGCGAGCGTGCCGGTCAGGAGCGAGTCCACCGCTCCGGTCGTCCGCACCGTGGCAGCAGCACGTCCAGCCATCTCCTTCACGACCTCCAGGAGCTGTCGGCGGAGACCACCCTCCCCACCCAGGTCGGCGTGCAGCCCGAAGATGGTCGTCCGGACGTCCCGGATCACCTCGTCGAGCTGGGACACGACCCCTGAGAGCCGGAGCCGCAGCTCCGGGTCGACGTTCGCGCCGAGCCTCGTCGTCGTCGCCTGCAGGGACAGCCCGGCGGCGAAGAGGCGCTGCACGACGTGGTCGTGCAGGTCCCGGGCGATGCGGTCCCGGTCCTCGAGCACCGCCAAGCGCTGGGCGTCCACGTGCAGCGAGGCGTTGGCGACGGCGGTGCCGGCGATGGAGGCGAGCGCTTGGGCGATGTCGGAGTCCTCGGCCGTGAAGCGCCCGCCGTCGCGGTCAGGGAGCTTCTCCGTGAGGTAGAGGTTCCCGAACACCTTTCCACGCACCTCCACCGGCACACCGAGGAAGCTGCGCATCGGGGGGTGACCGGGTGGGAACCCGACGGCCTGGGGGTCGCGCGTGAGGTCGTCGATGCGCAGGGGCCGGGGGTCGGAGATCAGCCGTCCGAGGACACCGTGACCCTCGGGGAGGTGCCCGAGGCGAGCAGCGACCTCGGGGTCCATGCCGGTGTGGACGAACCGGGCGAGGCTCCGCCCTTCCGGCGCGAGGACGCCGAGGGCCCCGTAGCGCGCTCCCACCAGGCCCGTCGCGGCCTGCAGCAGACCTACCAGGACGGCGTCGAGGTCGAGCTCGTTCATGCCCACCACGGCGTCGAGCAGCTGGCGCAGCCGGGCCTCCACAGCCGACACCCTGCACCGGGTGCAGCGCCCAGGTCCAGGGCTGGAGGAGCTGTGCGGAGCCGCCGGGAGCGGCGTGTCCGCGGGTGTCGCCGGGACCTTGGTCCCTGTCCGAGCACGGCCGAGCGCGCCTAGCGTGGGGCGAGTGGGGGAGACCGCCGAGCGCCGACCTGTCCGGGTGTTCCTCCTCGACGACCACGAGGTGGTCCGTCGCGGGGTGGCGGACGTGCTCTCGACCGACCCGCTGCTCGAGGTGGTGGGTGAGGCGAGCAGCGCCGCGGAGGCTCTGGCCAGAGTGCCGGCGCTGCGTCCGGACGTGGCCGTGCTCGACGTTCGGCTGCCGGACGGCGACGGCGTGAGCGTCTGCCGGGACCTCCGCTCGCGCATGCCGGACCTGCGCGTGCTCATGCTCACCAGCTACAGCGACGACGAGGCCCTCGTCGACTCGATCATGGCGGGGGCGTCGGGCTACCTGCTCAAGCAGGTGCTCGGCACGGACCTCGTGGCGGCTGTGCGGACCGTGGCTGCTGGAGGGTCCCTGCTGGACCCACGGGCCGCCTCCGTCGTGATGGAGCGCATGCGGCGCGGAGACGAGCCCGTGGGGCCGCTCGCCGAGCTGTCCGAGCGGGAGCGCGAGGTGCTCGCACTGATCGGAGAGGGGTTGACCAACCGCCAGATCGGTGAGCGCCTCTTCCTAGCGGAGAAGACCGTCAAGAACTACGTCTCGCACCTGCTGGCCAAGCTGGGGCTGGAGCGCCGCACGCAAGCGGCCGTGCTGGCCGCCGAGCTGCGCGGAGGCGCAGCTCGGCGCTGACCCGCTCAGGAGGACGTCTGGTGCTTCTCGTCCCACAGCCACCCGAGTCGCATGCCGAACCACTGCGGGGTGGCACGGCGCACGAGCACGACCACGAGGAGCGCTGCGGCGGCCAGGGCCGCCAGGGCGACCAGTCCTGCTGCTTCGAGGCCTCCGTGCGACACCGCGTGCTCGCTCATGCAGCTCCGGCGGCAGGCGCCGCCTCCTCCGGCGCGGGGTCGGTGTCCGCTGCGGTGGACGGCGAGGACGGCTCGACCGCCGTGGCCGGTGCTGTCACCGTGGTCGGCGACGGGCGACCCACCGCGATGCGCAGCGGCTCCCGGGGGGCTGCCGGGAGGGGGGCGGTGATGGTGAGGATCCCGTCGGCGTAGTCGGCCCGCACCTGCGTGGCGTCTGTTCCCGGCGGCACGACGAGCGAACGCATGAAGGTGCCGTACCGGAACTCGCTGCGCCGGCGTCCGCGCTCCGAGGATGACGTCCGCTCCAGGCGCTGCGCGGTGATCGTGAGCCGGTCATCGGCGAGGCTGACGTCGACGTCGCGGTCGGGGTCGATCCCGGGCAGCTCCGCGCGGACCACCAGGTGGTCGTCCTCGACGTGCTCCTCGACGCGGATGGTCGGGACTGCGCGACCCTCGGCCCACATCACCGGCGGCCTGCCTGCCGCGTCGTCCCAGAGGCGGTCCACCAGGTCCCACAGCGTCGGCACACGGGTGGTCGTCATCTCGCTCACGGTCTTCCTCCTCGGTCGGTGGCCACGGCGGGGTCGTCGGCAAGGCCCGTCAGAGGCGGTGTCCGCCTCACCCCGTCCTGATCCATCACAGCCGTCGACGCTGCCGCCGGTCAGGGGCGCAAGACCCGTTCGACGATGCCCTTGTGCGCGCCCGTCCCCGGCGCGTGTTGCTCACGACGACCACCGCGCGGGACGGCGCAGCGACCCCTCCTCCACCAGAGGCCGGGGCCCAGCCGGTCACCGTCGTGGTGACCTGGCGTCCTCGTAGAGGGTTTGCTGGCCCCTGGCGGCACGCCCGCGCACCGCTGAGCGACGACCGCGGCGCACGAGCTCGACGGGGCAGGGAGCGGACCCGGCCACGGCCAGCGCGACCGAGCCCACCGGCAAGCCCGCCATCCCTCCTCCACCGCGCACTCCGAGCACGACGAGGTCAGCCTCCTGGGCGGCGTGCAGCAGGCCTGCAGCAGCGGGACCGTGTACCACCTCCGTGCGGACGCGGAGGTCGGGGTGTTCTCGAGACAGCCCGGCGAGCTCCTCGGAGACTGCGCGTTCGCCGGGCTGCCGCCAGAGCTCCGCCAGCTCCTCGGACTCCGGCACGTCGACGAGCAGCGGGTCCCAGCAGTGGACGACCAGCAGCTCGGCGTCGCGCTCCTCGGCCTCCCTGACCGCTGCCTCCAGAGCCGGCAGCGAGCGTGCCGTCCCGTCGAGCCCCACCACGACGCGTCCGTGTCGCGGCCTCCGGTCCTGTCCCGCCGGAACCACCACCACGGGGCAGGGGGACCGAGCCGCCACGGCCAGGGAGACCGAACCCCAGCGGTGCGGGTGCTCCTCGGTGGCGCGCCGCCCCACGACCAGCACGTCGTCCCCGCTCACGGCCTCCGTGAGCAGTGCGGCGACTCTTCCCGTCCAGAGGGCTGTCTCGACCACGAGCGGCCCGTCGGTCGCCGCCACGTCCGCGCGAGCGGACTCGAGGAGCTCCTCTCCTCGACGGGTCAGGCGCGCCGCAGCTGCAGCCCACGCATCGCGTGCGCGGGCCTGCGGCACGACGTGGACCATCAGCAGGTGCGCCCCTCGCCGACGCGCCACGGCGGTAGCGACGTCGCGCGCAGCGCGGCTGCCAGCAGAGCCGTCGATCCCCACCACCACGCTCGTGGAGGCCCCTCGCGACCTGGTCGTCGTACCGTCCACTCGACCTCTCCTCTCCTGCACCTCGACCACTTCCCCCTCGTGCCGTGACATGCGGCTGCCAGCTCGCTCACCCGCGCGGTGCGGGGACCACCAGGACGGGACGACGGGCCTGGTGGAGCAGCGCGAGCGCGGTGCTGCCGAGCAGGACCTCCCGCAGCGCGGAGCGGCCACGCGACCCCACCACGAGCACGGATGCCCCGTGGTCCTCTGCCGCGCGGTGCAGCGCCGTCGCCGTGCCGTGCACGCCGTGTCCGGTGAGACGCAGCCGCTCGACCCCGAGGGGTGGCGCCTCCACGGGCAGGACGTCGGTCTTCTGGGGGTTCTGGAGCTCACGGGGCACGGGGCCCGGCGACACGACCTCGGCACGCAGGATCGTGCGTCCGGGCAGCAGGCGGCGCACCGCGTGCAGGGCGTGTCGTGCACCCGTCGTGCTGTCGTCGGCGACGAGCACGGGCCCCGTGGCGGCGGCATCTCGTCGCGCAGCGGTCAGCGGCCAGGGCACGACGAGGACCGGCACGGCGGTGACGTGGACGAGGAGGTCGGAGGTGCTCCCCAGCGGCCCCCGTGACCGACCGGTTCCGGTCGTCCCCACCACCAGCAGGTCAGCCCCTGACTCCTCCGCAGCTTCCGCCAGGTGGTACCCGTCGCCACCACAGGTGCGCCGGGTGAGCGGTGTGGCTTCTCGTCCTCCGCTGCGCACGATGTCGGCTCCGAGGCGAGCCACCCACCGGGCCTGGGCTGCGCCCTCGCTCTCGAGGGCCTGGTCCAGCTGGGCCGCCGTCGCGCTCGTCTCCCGGAGCTGGGCGCGAAGGGCCGGGGAGTCGTAGGGCGGTTGCCACAGGTGCAGCACGTCGATCCGGGCCGCCCCCACCACGTGGACGGCCCACAGCGCTGCCGAGGCCGCAGCCAGCGAACCGTCGTACCCGACCAGCAGGCGCTGGAGGCGGGGCCGGTCCCTGCTTCCCGCACCCGATGTACCCATCACGCCTCGCGGTGTGCGGGCACGACCGCCACAGGCACCTCAGCCCGGTGCACCAGGTCGGTGCTCGTCGAGCCGAGCAAGAGGCGGGTGATGCGCCCCCTGCCCCGGGAACCGACCACGACCAGGCCCGCCCGCCGGCTGTCCTCGAGCAGCACCCGAGCCGGGTCACCCCGGCGCAGGCGCAGGGACGCGCGCAGACCGGGGTGGTCCTGCCGCAGCTCGTCCAGCAGCAGTCGACCCTGGCGCTGGAGCGCCTGCGCCGCGCGCCCGTCGAGCACCACCTCGGGAACGGGCGCCACGTCGTAGACCAGGGGGGCGTGGTCGTCCTGCACCTGCACCACCACCAGTTCCGCTCCGGCTCGAGCGGCGGCCCCGGCCGCGAAGGCCGCAGCGGACCTCGCAGGCGGTGACCCGTCGTACCCGACCACCACGGGGGATCCTGGCCCGGCTCGGCGCACCTCGTCACCCAGGACGACCACCACGGGGCAGTGCGCCCGAGCGGCCACCGCGAACGACACCGACCCCCGCAGGGCGGCGGTCAGCTCACCGCGGCCACGGTTGCCGACGACGACGAGGTCCGCGTCCGCAGACGACATGATCAGGATCTCCTGGCCGGTCAGCACCCCGGTGAGGCGCCCGACCTCGACGGCGGTCGCTCCCGGATCCTTGCTGCCTGCCAGCTCCTCGGCGGCGAGCTCCTCCCCGCGCGCCCCGACCTGGTGGAGCACTTCGCGCAGGTCGGGGTAGACCACCGGGTCGAGCCACGTCGCGTAGGAGCCGGCGCCGTGCACAACGGTGAGCGGTGACCGGCGGGCCGCGGCCTCCGCCGCGGCCCACCGCACCGCCGTCCACGAGGACGACGACCCGTCCCAGCCGACACCCACCCCTCGGGCACGCGTCCACGCGGTCCCCGTCCGGTGCTCGACCGGATGCTCCACCTCCTGCGGTGACATGTGGACAGCGTTGGCGGGTGACAGGGGCGCGGGCAGGAGCGGTGGTCCTGCCCGCCAGGGTCCTCCGACCCACCGCGGTCAGCGCTGGGCGCGGACCATCGAGCCGTAGAGCAGTCGTCCTGGTGTTCTCCGGGACAGTCGTGGGGAGAGGCCGTGGACGAGGTGCCGAAGCCGGGTGCAGCGAGCTCGAGCGTCCAGCAGCCGGGCAGCGCGACGGGTGGACCCGGTGACATCGGGTACCGGGTCCGGCGAGCGCGTGAGGCGAGGAGGTTGACCCGCGCCGAGGTCAGCTCCAGGGCACGGGTGGACGAGGGGTACCTCGCGTACCTGGAGGAGTCGGCGGCCCACCCTTCGGTGGAGACCCTGTCGAAACTGGCCCGTGCGATCGGGACGACCCTCGAAGACCTGATGGGTGTCACCTCCGGTGTGAGGCCTGGTCCCTACGGACCGGCGGCCGGCAATGTCGCCGCCGTCCTCACGGCCGAACGCTGCTGGGAGCTCGTCGGCGCCCGAGGTGTCGCACGGGTGGTGGTGCCGACGCGCACGCCGGGCGGAGAACCCTCCCTGCGGGTGCTCGACTACGCGACAGCTGGCAGAGCACTCGTCGTCTCCGCGAGCTCGTCGAGCGGGGTGGTCGCCGCCGCACGGCAGGAGGCGCGGCTGCTGGTGGAGGTGGACGCGCTCGACCCGGTGCGTCCGTCGGGGTGGTCAGTGGTGCTCAGCGGTCCGGCGCGCGTGCTGGCCGACGACGAGCCCACGGCGGGCGCCTACCCCTGGCCGCGTGCGGCTGGTTCCCTGTTGGTCGCCATGACACCGACGTGGCTGAGCGGCCGCCGCCTCGTCGTCGATGGCGCTCACCGGTGAGGAGGACATCCCGGGAGCGACCCTGGCCTCATCCTCCGGTGGCCGGGGTCCGGTGCGGCGTCGGCGCCCACGGAGCCACCTGCTCCAGGTCCGCTCGCGCCGCCCGCAGCAACTTCTCGGACAGGTCTGCCAGCGCCCGCGCCGCCGCGATCTCGTCTCCGATCTCGGGGACGACCGGGATCCCCGGCAGGCTCTCCGCTCGTCCCCGGCCCTCCAAGGGGCCACCTGCAGCGGACGCCAGCACCGCCCGCGCCGTGGTGACGCCCTCGTCTTCGGCCAGCAGCAGCTCGACGTGCCAACGGCCCACGTGCAGCCACGTCCCCATGACCCACCACCTCGTCTCCGTGGACCGCGCGGTGCGGTCTCGCGCCGAGCCCACCGCAGTCACCTGCCGTGCGACAGCGCTGCAGGACCCCACCCGGCGGGACGTCGGTCCTGCCCTCAGCGGGCGCGACACCGTCCCAGGGGTTCAGGGGCGTGCGAGGCGTCGACCGCTCAGGACGCCCACGGTGATGACCAGGAGGTGCGACACCGGCGCTGGTGCCCAGGGCACGAGCCCCTTGTCGCGCAGCTGCAGCGCGAGGTGCGGGTCTGACAGCAGGCGCGCTGGGCCCACAGCCGTGACGGACCACCCCGTCCGGGAGCCCGGGTCGAAGGAGTCGACCTCGAAGGCGACCACCGATCCTCGGGATGCCGTCGCCACCTTGTCCCCAGGAGTGGCTGCGACCACGATCTCGTCACCGACGACGGCGTACGCCACGGGGACGACGGCGGGCAGCGCTGCGTCGGTGTAGACCAGCCGGCCCACCTCCTGGGACCGCAGCAGCTCCCAGCACTCGGAGGCCTCCAGGACGAGCAGGCGCGGTCCTCCCGAGCCGCGCGGTGGCGGGACCGCCCCCAGGCGCTCGGACACCGCGCTCACGCTGCGTCCAGCACGACGTCGACGAGCACACTGGCCCCGGCCTGCCTGGTCACGACGTGGTCGGGGCCGGCGACCCCCCGCAGCGCGCTCAGCACCGCCGCGGCGCCAGGATCGGACGGGTCCAGCGTCAGCAGGAGACGCGCCGCGCCCCGCGCCCGGGCTGCCTCCACATCCTCGAGAGCGCGTCGTGAGGCCTCGGCTGCCGTGGTCCGGACCTGCCGCCGTGCCCTGTCGCAGAACGACCGCGGCAGACCAGCCGCGGTCGACGGTGAGTTCGCCGTCGCGAGGTCTGAGGTGCTCATGGCGCCACCCCACGACGCGGACGGCGCAGTCGCCAGGGGCGATCGGCCCGTCCTGGCCGGGCGCTGGCGCACGCCACGCGGGACCAGCGCCTCTGCTCACGGGCGACCGACCTCGCGATGCTGGTCGGGATCCGGTGTCACCCGCTGAGGAGGGACCTCGATGGCCACGGTGGTCTCAGACCCGACACGGCCCGCTGCGGCGGCGCCGGGCTCCGGGCTGCTGCACGCCTCGGCCCTCACCAAGCGCTTCGGCTCTGTCGTGGCGCTGGAGCGCGTCAGTCTCCAGGTCGGCGCCGGGGAGGTGGTGGGGCTGCTGGGGCCCAACGGCGCGGGCAAGACGACGCTCCTGCGGTGCGCGGTGGGTCACCTCCGCCCCACCAGCGGCACCCTGCGCGTGCTGGACGGTGGTCCCGGTGACCCGAGCGTGCGGTCTGCGGTCGGGTACCTGCCCGCCGACCCGCACCTGGAACCCCGGTTGCGCGTGTCCGCCCTGCTGGACCTGTACACGCGTCTGCGCGGGGTGGAGGAGCGAGCGCGCGTGGCCCCGTTGTGCGAGCGACTGCACTTGGACGTGAGGCGCCTGGCCGGGGACCTGTCCACGGGCAACCGCCGCAAGGTCGCGCTGGTGCTCGCGCTCGCACACCGCCCGCGGCTGCTCCTGCTCGACGAGCCGACCTCGGGCCTGGACCCCGGGGCCCGCTCGGAGGTGGAGGCGCTCGTGCGGGAGGCTGCTGAGCGGGGCGCGGGCGTCGTGTACTCGTCCCACGACCTGGCTGAGGTCGCCGAGCTCGCCAGCCGGGTGGTGGCGCTCGATGGCGGCACGGCGGTCGGGGAGCTCACCGGTGACGGCCTGGCGGGGTGGGGCCGGCAGCGCATCGCGGTCCGCCTGGCCGACCCGGCGCCGCCCGCGATGCTGGACGGTGTTCCAGGGGTCGTGGCGTGGTCGGCCGACGGTCGCGACGTCGTCGCACAGGTGCAGGGACCCGTCGCGGCCCTGCTCCGAGTCCTGGCCTCCCACGACGTGCAGTCGCTGCAGGTGACCGACACCGGGCTCGCCCGGCTCCTCGAGGGGCAGCGGCGACCTGTCCACGCCGCGGCGAGCGCGCCCAGGAGCTCCGCATGAGCGCGCAGGTGCTGCCGCTGCTGTTCCACCAGCGGTGGCGCTCCACCGCCTGGTGGGTGGTGGGGGTGGTCGCCACGACGCTGCTGGTGACGCTCTCCTACCCCTCGATCGCCGCTTCCGCGGCGGCCATCGACGCCTACGGCCGCTCTCTGCCTCTCGGGCTGCAGCGCGCCCTCGGCGCCGCAGGGGGCATGGCGTCGCCGGCGGGCTACCTCGACACCAAGCTCTTCGCCAGCACCCTCCCGCTGCTCATGTCGGTCCTCGCCATCGGGACCGGGACGTGGGTCGTCGCTGGCTCGGAAGGCGCCGGCGAGCTCGAGCTGCTGCTGGCCGGTCCGCTCACGCGGCGGCGCCTCGTCTGGGGGCGCGCGCTCGGCACCGCGGCGGTGGTCGCGGTGGTCGCGGGGTCCAGCGCAGGAGCACTCCAGCTGACCCTCGCACCCGCCGGTCTGGACACCGGGCTCGCACCCGGCTCGACCTGGCTCGCCGCGGCCTCGACGTCTGCTGCGGCCCTCGTCTTCGGGGCGCTCGCCCTGGCGGTGGGCGCCGCAACGGGACGCCGGGGTGTCGCCATCGGAACGGCGGCCGCGGTGCTGGCGGGCACGTGGCTCCTTCACGGCCTCGTCGGCACCCTCGCGCTGGCCGGTGCTCTGCGGTGCGTGCTGCCGTGGACCTGGGCCTCCGAGGGTGACCCCCTGAGCTCGGGCTCCAGCGCCACGTGGTGGTGGGAGTCGCTGCTGCTGCCGCTGGCGGTGAGCGCGGTGCTGGTCGCCTTCGGTGTCGCGGCCTTCGAGCGACGCGACCTCCACTGAGGGGCGCGGTGCTCGGCGTCGCCGTCAGCGCGGGGTCTCCCCATCGGGCGAGGCGGGGACGTTCTCACCGGGGGGCACCAGCACGACACCGACGACCCCGGGGACGGTGCGGGCCAGCACCCCGGCGAGATCGCTCTCAGCCCGGCTCACCTGTGCTCCGGGCCGTTGGCGGAGGAGCGCGACGCCGTCCGCGACCTCCACGTCCCAGGGAGGACGCGGTGCCGCGGGAGACAGCTGGGCCAGCGCCGCCAGGACCCCGCGACGTGCGAGCGGGTCGTGTCCGCCGACCACCGCCAGCAGGTCGTAGCGGTGCACGACGCCCACCAGCTCGTCGTCGCTGTCCAGCACCGGCAAGCAGCGCGCGTCCTGGTCGATGAGCAGGGCGACGGCGAGACCGAGGTGGTCGCTCGGACGAACGGTCCGGGCAGGGACCATCAGATCCCCCACCTCCCACCGATGAGAGGACGAGAACCCCCTCGCAGGGGTGGCGACGACCCTCAGCAGGTCTGCGTCGCTCACCACTCCGACCACCAGGCCGTCGTCGTCGACCACGGGAGCGCTCGACCAGCGCTGCGCCACGAGGGCAGCGGCGGCCGTCCGCACGGGGTCGTGCTCTCGCACCGCCACCACCTCGGCCGTCATGACGTCGCCCACGTCCACGCCACCCACCTCCACCTGCAGGCCCGGTCCCGGCCCGTCAGCTCGAGGGTCGCGCGGGGCTGCCTGCCGCGCCCAGGGCCGGAGGTCACCACCGCCGCCGCTCGCCCGAGAACCACCGGCCAGGTCTCACCGCTCCGGCGTGGGCGGGACCTGCGGCCCTACCCTCGCGGGTCGACCGGGGCGACCGTGTCGCCATGACCACCCAGCCGAGCAGGACCCTGAGGCACGCCGTCCCGCGCGACGTCGTGACGGGACGCAGCGTCATCGGTTACGACGGCTCCTCGTCAGCGCTCGTCGCCCTCCAGTGGGCCGCACAGCGCGCACTGCGCTCGGGCACACCGCTGGTGGTCCTGAGCGCCGCTGACCACCTGCGCTCCGCACACGGGCACCCGGACGAGAGCTCGGCGCTCGCCGAAGTGGTCTGGCACGCGGTGCAGGAGGTGACCTCGGAAGGCGTCGCCCTGGCGGCAGCAGCGGGAGCTGAGGCGAGCCCGGTCAGCGTGCTCAGCGATCCGGCATCGGCGCTGCTGGACGCCTCCGAGCGTGCCGAGTCGGTCGTGGTGGCACGGCGCGGCGAGGGCGGTCCCGCGGTTCAGAGACTGGGACGCGTGGCCTTCTCCGTCGTCGACGCCTCCCGCAGTCCCGTGGTGCTGGTGCGGGGAGCGCCGCACCTGCCGGGGCCTGCGCACGCGGTGGTGGTGGGGGTCGACGGGACGCCGAGCGGCGAGCGCGCTGTGCGCTTCGCCGCTGCCGAGGCAGCCGCTGCCGGGGCGCGCCTGGTGCTCGTGGCGGCCTGGCAGCCCGGCGGGGCGGACCTGCCCGCCACCCGGGACGTCCACCACCCGGTCGTGCTGCTGGAGGCAGCGGAGCGGGACGCGGAGACGAGGGTGCGAGCCGCCGCGCGCACGGCGCGCGAGGTGGCTCCTGCTGTGGCGGTGGAGTCTCGGAAGGCCAGTGGCGCTGCTGACCTGGTCTTGAGCGATGCGTCCGCAGGGGCGGGCCTCCTGGTGGTGGGAGCTCGTGGAGGGGCCGAGCCGCGGGGCGGGCGGCTCGGGGGGACCACCGTCGCGCTCCTCAGCAGCGCACCCTGCCCCGTCGCCGTCATCCCCTGACCCCTGGCCGACCTCTGGCTGCCTTCTGGCTGACCTCTGCACGCTCGCTGCTGGGTCAGGTCAGGACGGCGGCGAGCACGGTCACGTCGTCCTCGGAGCCGTTTCCCAGCTGGTCGGCGATCGTCCGGCAGACGTCGGCCGCTGAGGTCACCTCGAGCGAGGAGAGCAGGTGGGCCAGCTGCGCCTGGCGGTCGGCCAGGTCCTGCCCGCGGCGTTCGACCAGTCCGTCCGAGCACAGGAGGAGCACCGACCCGCCGCGGACGGAGCAGTGGTGGTCGCTCCGGCGCGAGAGGGGTCCCCGGTCGTGCACGGAACCGCCAGCAGCCCCTGGAGCGAGCTGGACGGCGAGCCCCAGGAGCAGGTCGCCCGCCTCGGCGAGGGCGGTCACCCGGCCGTCCGGGTCGCGGAGGAGAGCCGGCAGGTGCCCCGCGCTCGTCCACGTCAGGCGCCAGGGCGTCGCACTGCGGGTGCGTCGCAGGCGGAACAGCACCGCGGTGGCCAGGACGTCCACGTCAGGTGCGGACAGCACGCCGTCCACGGCCTCGAGGACCGCGGCGGGGGAGAGACCGCCGGCGGCACGAACGGCTCCCCGCAGCGCGCCACGGGCCTGCGCCACGGCGACCGCCGCGACGCCGTCGTGGCCGACCACATCACCGAGGGTCACCAGCACCGCCGCTCCTTCGCCGCCGGTCGTGCCTGCGGGGTCGCGCAGGACGTCCGCCCAGTCACCGCCAAGGCCGACGTCGCGGGCCACGGGGCGGCTGACCACCGCGAGGTCGACACCCGGGGGGAGGTCGCGAGGCGCCACGAAGGTGACGCTCTCGCGCAGCGCGTCGAGCACCCGCTCGACCTCGGCCACCGCCGTTCGCTCGGCCTCCCGGGCGGCGAGCCGGTCCACCGCCTGCGCGGCGAGGGACCCGAGCGCCACCACCACGTCGCGGTCCGCGCGGCCCCAGGAGCGGACGTGGTCGAAGGCGAGGCCCACCGCGCCCAGCGAGCGGTCCTCGACGCGCAGCGGGAGCACGACGGAGGCCTCGGTCGACGAGGACTCGTACAGCTCTCGTGCTCCTGGTAGCTCCGCCACCGCAGTCGCACGGTCGGCGAAGAACCAGGACTCGCCGGTGAGAGCGGCTCGCACCACGGGCAGCGGGTGGTGCTGGGGAAGATCGGTGACGTCGACCCGCACCTGGTCGCCGGTCGTGATGGCGACCAGGGTCCGGAGGTCGCTGTGACCCTCCTCGACCAGGCACAAGGCCGTGGCCGTCGCTCCCAGGGCACGAGCGCACTCCAGGGCGAACGCAGCAAGGACGTCACCCTGCGTGCTGGCGGCGCCGAGCGCCTGGGCGGCAGCCATCAGCGCCCCCACCTGCTGCGCCGCTCCTCCTCCTGCCGCTCCCGCTGCTCCTGCCGTCCCCGTCGACCCCACGCGCTGATCGTGTGACTGGCCGCGCACCGTCGGGAAGGGGCCGAGGTCCTGCAGCAGCTCAGGGGACCTCGAGGAGCTCCACCAGGTCGGCGACGCGCTCGGTGAAGCGCACCAGCACCGCTTGCTCGTCGTCGGAGAAGGGCGAGTCGCGCCCGAAGCGGAGCAGAGCGGCGCCCCCCAGGAGGACTCCGGTGGGGCTCAGCACCGGTGCACCCACCACGGCGCGCAGGGGGAACCGGTGGAGCCACCCGGCCTGCTCGTGCGAGGCCTCCGCGGGGGACGAGCCGGGGGGCACGTGCCAGCGGGCGGGCCTGAGCCCCTCGACGACCGGCCCCCACAGGCCCGCGTCAGCGAGGTCGGTGGTGTGGCTCATGATCTCGCCGATGGCCTTCCGGGTCTCGGGGTCGGGGTGGTACCACGCGAGAGGCACCAGGCGCTGCCCGTCGGCGGAGGTGCGCCGGAGCGTGACCGCCTCGGCCGTGGCCAGGGACAGGTGCTCGACCGACTCCTGCAGGACGGCGCGGAGCCCGACCTCGCGCGTCGTCTGCAGCTTCCCGGTCAACCACTGCTGAGCAGCCGTCGTCCTCACGCGTGCCCCCCACGTCTCGCCGTCGGCGCGAACGTACTCGCCCTCGCGCTGGGACGGCAGAGCAGACGGGTGTGGGGACGTCATGGCGACCGTCACCCCGGTTCAGCTCGGCAGCGGTGCTCGTCTCGGGGCCGCAGCGGGCATCGCCAGGGCGTCGACCGCCGCACGCAGCCCGTCGAGACCGGTTGCGGCGTCCGCGAGCAGCATGCTCGTGCGGGGATCGTCGAAGAGGGGGTTGTCCAGGCCCGCGTAGCCGTGGCCCAGGGACCTCTTGAGCACCACCACCGCGGCTGCCGCGTCGGCGTCCAGCACCGGCATCCCGCCGATGGGGCTGCTGGGATCGCGCGCCAGCGGGTTCACGACGTCGTTGGCGCCGACCACCAGGGCCACGTCGGCGTGGGGGAGGAGGCGGTTGGCCCCCTCCAGGTCGAGCACCTGCTCGTAGGGCACACGCGCCTCGGCGAGCAGGACGTTCATGTGTCCAGGCATGCGTCCGGCGACGGGGTGCACCGCGTAGCGGACGGTCACTCCGAGACGCTCCAGGGTCGTGGCCAGGTCGACGAGCGCCTGCTGACCCCGTGCCGCCGCCAACCCGAACCCGGGGATGACGACGACGGTCCGCGCGTAGGCCAGCTGGACCGCGACGTCGTCGGCAGTCACGACGCGCACGCGAGCAGGAGCGGTCGGGTCGCGGGGTCCCGCAGGGCCCGCGGGTGCGTCGCCGGTGCCGAAGCCCCCGCTGATGATGGCGAGGAGCGACCTGTTCATCGCCCTGGCCATGAGCTGGGTGAGGATGGCGCCGGACGCCCCGACGAGTGCGCCGGCGGTGATGAGCACGGTGTTGTCGATGACGAGCCCGGCCATCGCCACCGCCGTGCCGGTGACCGCGTTCAGCAGGGAGATCACCACCGGCATGTCGGCACCACCGATGGGCAGCACGAGCAGGACGCCCAGCCCCAGTGCAGCCAGTGCTTCCACGGCCAGCGCCGGACCTGCCCACCACCCGCCGGCCAGCGCGACCGATGCGGCCACGGCCAGTGCCAGCAGCGCGGCCGACGCCGGACGCCCCCCTGGGAAGGTCAGGGGGCGCCCTGGGACCACTCCTTGGAGCTTGCCCGCGGCCACGAGAGAGCCCGAGAACGTCACAGCCCCCAGGAGCACGTCGAGGCCCACCGGGACCGACGTCGAGAGCGGGAGGTCGCTCAGCGCGCCGTGCGTCCCTCCTGACGCGTCGACCACGGCCACCAGAGCCGCTGCCCCGCCACCGACCGTGTTGAACAGCGACACGAGCTGTGGCATCGAGGTGATCCGGGTGCGGCGTGCCGCCACCACACCGGCCACCGCTCCCGCCGCGACTCCGCCGAGCAGGAGCAGGAGGGCCAAGGGGTGCACCCCGCCCTCGTCCAGCACCTGAACGGTCACAGCGGCCACCGCCACGCCCATGCCCACGGCCGAGAGGAGGTTGCCCCGCCGGGCGGTCCGTGGAGAGCGCAGGTCGTGCAGGCCCCGCACGAAGAGCACGGCGGCCAGCAGCTCGGCCAGACGCACTGCGGTCTGCGCGGCGCTCACCGGGGCACCTCCCCTGGGCCCCGGACCCCCGGGGTGCCAGTGGCCGGCACACTCCGGGCTCGGAACATCTCGAGCATCCGGTCGGTCACCACGAAGCCGCCCAGAGCGTTCGCTGCGGCGAAGAAGCACGCCAGTCCGCCCAGGGCCTGCGCCCACCAGTCCTCGGCGGCGGCGGTGACGAGCACGGCGCCCACGAGCACCACGCCGTGGACGGCGTTGGCACCCGACATCAGCGGAGTGTGCAGTGCCACGGGCACCTTGCTGATGACCTCGACGCCGACCAGCAGCGCGAGGACGAAGACGGCGGTGTCAGCGAACAGGCTCGGGCTCACGCAAGCCTCCAGCCGGGAGCAGGGCGGAGACGCCGGGGTGCACGACGCGTCCGCTGCGGACCACGACGACGCCTGCGGTCACCGGGTCGTCAGCGTCCAAGGAGAGGCCACCGCGGCGCCCCAGGTGCGCCAGCAGCGCCAGGAGGTTGTGCGCGTACGCGGTGGACGCCGGTCGGGGCATCCGTGAGGGCAGGTCACCCGCACCGATGACGGTCACACCACCCGCGGAGTGCATCTCGGTGTGGGGCCCGGTCTGCTCGACGTTCCCGCCGAAGGGCCCGGCAGCGGCGTCCACCACCACGCTGCCCGGGCGCATCCGCGACAGCGCCGCCCGCGTCACGAGCAGTGGTGGCCTCCGGCCGGGTACGGCGGCGGTGGCGATGACGACGTCGTGAGCCGCCACGACGTCGGCGAGCGCCGTCTGCTGCGCTGAGGTCTCCTCGGGCGACAGGGCCCTCGCGTAGCCGCCTCCGCCGACGGCCAGGGGACCGGGCAGGCTCACGAACCGCACGCCCAGGGACTCGACCTCCGCGCGCGACTCGGGCCGGACGTCGTACCCGCTGACGACGGCCCCCAGCCGGGCCGTGACAGCCATGGCCTCCAGACCCGCCACACCGGCGCCGAGCACCAGCACCCGCGCCGGCGGCACCGTTCCGGACGCGGTGGCGAGGAGCGGGAAGAACCCTCCGTAGGCGTCAGCGGCCATCACGGCGGCCTTGTACCCGGATACGGTCGCCTGCGAGGTCAGCGCGTCCATCGCCTGGGCCGCGCTCAGCGTGCGGGGGAGCAGCGCGAGGTCAGCGGCGTCGACTCCCGCTCTCGCCAGGTCGACCGCCCGGTGCGGTGCTGCGAGCAGGCCCAGGAGCCCGATCAGGAGCTGACCGGGCCGGAGGTCGTCGACCGGCACCGGCTCCACGCACAGCACGACCTCGGCTCGGGCGAGCACCGCAGCGCGGGCGGTGACCTCGGCTCCAGCAGCGGTGAAGGCCTCGTCGGACCAACCAGCCCGCTGGCCCGCCCCCTCCTGCATCAGCACGCAGCGGTCTGCGCGGACGAGGCGCGCGACGGCGCCCGGGTCGAGCGCCACACGGCACTCCGCGGGTGCGTCCTCCTGCACGACACCCACCACGGGCAGCGCTGGAGGGCCGGACGACACCGGCTGAGGCGTCTCGCTCACGGGTTCCTCCCCGGAGCCGGGCACGCCGACCAGCGGACGACGAAGTGCTCACCCGGCCCCGGCGCCAGGGAGAACCCGTCGGGCAGCCCGGACGCGACGTCCAGCTCAGCGTCCCCGTGGGCCCACGCCGCCAGCTCGCGGCCGGCGACGTAGAAGGGCACGCCCTCCACGTCGCCGATGCACACGTCGCTGTCAGCGAGGGGGAACTCGTCAGCGCCGAAGACCATCGGCGAGCCGCCGTCGCAGCACCCCTCGGCCTGCACGACCACCAGCGGACCGCGGGCCTCCACAAGGGCCCGAAGAGCTCGCCGCGCCGTCGCCGTCCCGCAGACCAAGGGAGTGGTCAGTGGTGTCGCGGCGCCCATCAGAACAGCCCCACCCGGTGCTCATCAGTGCTGACCAGCACGTTCTTCGTCTGGCTGTAGTGGTCGAGCATCATCTGGTGGTTCTCCCGGCCGATGCCGGAGATCTTGTAGCCGCCGAACGCCGCCCCCGCCGGGTACTGGTGGTAGCAGTTCACCCACACGCGTCCGGCCTGGATGCCGCGAGCCATCCGCATCTGGCGGTTGCCGTCGCGCGTCCACACGCCGGCACCGAGCCCGTACAGGGTGTCGTTGGCGATCTCCAGCGCGTCGGCCTCGTCGCGGAAGGTGGTCACAGCCAGAACGGGGCCGAAGATCTCCTCCTGGAAGACCCGCATGTCGTTGGTGCCGCGCAGCACGGTGGGCTCGTAGAAGTAGCCCTCCTCGAGGTCGCCTCCGGGGTGGGCGCGCTGGCCGCCGATGAGAACCTCTGCACCCTCGGCGATGCCGATGTCGACGTAGGAGGAGACCTTCTCCAGCTGCTGGCGCGACACCTGCGGCCCCATCATCGTGGCGGGGTCGAGCGGGTCACCCACGCGGATGGCGGCGATGCGGGCCAGCGCCCGCTCCATGAAGGCGTCGTAGACGGACTCCTGCACCAGCGCCCGGCTCGGGCAGGTGCACACCTCGCCCTTGTTGAAGGCGTAGAGCACCAGGCCCTCGACGGCCTTGTCCAGGTAGTCGTCGTCGTCAGCCATGACGTCCTCGAAGAAGACGTTGGGCGACTTGCCTCCCAGCTCGAGCGTGACCGGGATCAGGTGATCCGTGGCGTAGCGCATCATCAGCCGGCCCGTGGTCGTCTCACCCGTGAAGCCGATCTTGGCGATCTTCGGGCTCGTGGCCAGCGCCTTGCCGACCTCGGCGCCGGGACCGGTCACGACGTTGACGACCCCTGGCGGGACGGCTCCGCCCACCACCTCCATGAGCTTGAGGATCGACCAAGGGGTGGGGGAGGCGGGCTTGATGACCGTGCAGTTGCCCGCAGCCAGCGCCGGCGCGATCTTCCAGGCCGCCATGAGGAGCGGGAAGTTGAAGGGGATGATCTGCCCGACGACGCCCAGCGGCTCGTGGAAGTGGTAGGCGGTGGTGTGCTCGTCGATCTCGGAGATCCGGCTCTCGCGAGCCCTCGCAGCAGCGGCGAAGTACCGGAAGTGGTCGGCGGCGAGAGGGATGTCGGCCCCCAGCGTCTCGCGGACGGGCTTGCCGTTCTCCCAGCTCTCGACCACCGCCAGCTCCTCCGCGTGGGCGTCGATGGCGTCGGCGACCGCGTCGAGGACCGCTGCGCGCTGGGCTCCTGTGCTCCGGCGCCACCGCCGCGCAGCGACGTGCGCTGCGTCGAGGGCGGTCTCGACGTCCTCCCCGCTCGACTCGGCGACCTCGGTGATCGGCTGGGCGGTGGCAGGGCTCAGGTCCTCCCGGTAGGAGCCCTTGGCCGGGGCCACCCAGGCACCGCCGATGAAGTTGTCGTAGTGGGAGGCGACGGCGATGGGGCTGCCGTCAGCTCCAGGACGCGCATAGCTCATGACCTGCTCCTCACGGGCGTGGTGCACGCGACCTCGCCCTCCAGCACTCCACCGGCTGCCCGTCAGAGCCAGGCAGAGGCGCAAGACCCGTCCTGCTGGGCCCCTGGCGGTGTCGTCGGGGACTGACGCCTCAGGCGCGGCTGGTCCAGCGCGGTCCAGTCCGCTGCCACTGGACCGTCCACCAGCGGGCGTGAAGGCGTTCGAACGCGGTGGTGAGCAGGACGTGCACGAGGCCCAGGAGGCTCCACCAGCCCATGACGGCGAGCGCGGTCTGAGCCCAGGCACGGGCGTGCAGCTCGCCCGGCTGCGGGTCGGGGAGGGCTGTCCTCTCGTCAGGAGCCACCCAGATCATGAGGTGGTCACCAGCACGCGCCCCGACGGTCACGGGCACGTCCACGGAGTGCGTGCCACCTCCGGTCTCGGTCCACACCGCCGTTGCGCTCTGGCGCACCAGCACGTGGGTGGCGGTGTCGCCAGCCTGCGCGACCGGGAGCGGTGCGTTCTCCAGGAGCACCGCCTCGACCCTGGTCCGGTCCTGGACCTCCGCCTGCCAGGCGTGGCCCAGACGGAGCTCCAACGCGTGCTGGAGGGGCTGGGTCACCGACAGCGGCGCGGCCGCAGCGGCGAGGAGCAGGAGCACCAGCACCGCCTGCCACCGGTCGGAGCGCCGGACGAGCGGCGAGCTCATGGGCCACACCACCCTGAGGAGCAGCGGCACACGCACCGCGGGACGTCGCGTCCGGAACACCGTCCTCACCTCCCGGGTCACGGGGTCCTGCCGACAGGCTGTGCCTGGTTCCGACCGGACCCCCAGGGCCTGAAGACCCGCAGACCTGCTCGGGGGGACCCTGGTGCCACCGGTGAGGGCGGACGACCCTGGTGGCCGGGCGGCGAGGGACTGAGGCTGGACGGCTCACGGGAGGTGTGCGGTGCGAGGTGCCGAGGTGACGGGGGCTGGTGGTGATGTCGTGCCCCGCGCCCTGACCCCCTTGGAGTGCTGGGCCCTGTTGCGCGCGCACGTCGTCGGGCGCATCGCGGTCGTCTCCGGGGACCAGCCCCTGGTCGTGCCCATGAACTACGCCGTCGACGGAGACGCCCTCGTGGTCCGGACCGGAGAGGGGGAGGTCCACGACGCTGCGGTCGGGGCTCAGGTGGCCTTCCAGCTGGACCACTTCGACGACCGCGACCACAGCGGGTGGAGCGTGCTGGTGCGGGGGAGGGCTGCAGAGGTCGGCCCCAGCACGGCTCCACGTCTGGCTCGGGACACCCGTTCCAGCGGAGTCGAGCCCTGGGCGCCGGGGCGGCGCGAGCACTGGTTGCGCATCGTGCCGCAGCACGTCTCCGGTCGTCTGGTCCCACCGCTGTCCTGGGGTGGGCACGTGCTGGTCGAGGGCTACCTCTGACTCATTGCGCCAGGACCTTCGGCCATGACGTCCGAACGAGCCGAGAACCCACGATCGGGCCGGAGGTGGAGCGTGGACGACACGGAGGTGCGCGCAGCGCACGACGAGCAGACGGGTGATCAGCTGGCCGACTGGGAGGTGCCTCCCGGGGTGGTGGTGGGGTGGAACGGGTCGCAGGTCTCTCGCGAGGCGGTGCGGTGGGCTGCGCTGGAGGCGGTGGCACGCGGATGCTCGTTGACCGTGGTCCACGCGGCCGGCAGCTACGTGGACTGGTTCGACCCGGCCATGGTCCCCGACGCCTCGGCGCTGGCCGTCGAGGTCGCGATGGAGGGGGCACGGTTCGCGCGCCAAGTCGTGGACGCCAGCGTCCCCGTCGTGACGCACACCTCGGCAGGTCCGGCAGGCGCGGGCTGCCCGCCCCGGAGCATCCTCATCCATCCCCGGGCTGACCTGCGCAGTGCCCGGCAGGTGCTGGTCGAGGCCTCCCGGCGAGCTCAGCTGGTGGTCGTGGGCGACCGGGGCCGTGGGGAGCTGGCCGCTGCGCTGCTCGGTTCGGTGGCCATGAGCGTCGTAGCCCACGCCAGGTGCCCGGTGGTGGTGGTGCGCGACGACGGCTACCGCCGTGCTGGTCCCCGCCACGCCGTGGTGGTCGGCGTCGACGGCTCGCCCCCCGCCACGGCAGCCGTCGGCTTCGCCGCAGAGGCCGCGGACCGGGCCAACGCGCCGGTCCACGTCCGCGCCAGCTGGTCCACGCCCGTGACGCCGACCTACGGCCCGCTGATGCCTCCATCCCCCGTCAGAGAGGCAGAGGTCGCACGAGCGGCGGCACAGCGCCGCGCCGACCACGCCCGGGAGGGCATCCGGCTCACTCACCCCGGTCTGGAGGTGGTGGTCGAGGTGGTCGAAGAGCATGCAGCGACGGGGCTCGCCAGGGCGTCGGACGGGGCTGGTCTCGTCGTGGTCGGGTCTCGAGGCAGGGGCGCCGCCCGAGGGCTGCTCCTCGGGTCCACGAGCCTGGAGCTCCTGCACCGCACGAGCTGTCCCCTCGCCGTCGTCCACGCACCCGCCAAGCACTGAGGTGCACAGCCACCGAGGGGTTCCGAGGCGAGACAGGGGCCGTCGCGGTTCCGCTCGTCCGGTGGAGGCTCGGCACCCCGCGGTGCTGGAGCACGAGCGACAGCGCACCGAAGACCTGCAGCTGCGCCTCGCGGACGCGGTCACGCGCTTCGCGGGCTCGATGCCCTTCGTGTGGGTCCACACCGCCGCCTTCGCCGTGTGGATGGTCTGGCTGGAAGAGCCGCCCTGGCCGTCCCTGACCCTGACCGTCTCCCTCGAGGCGATCTTCTTGTCGGCGTTCGTGCTGATCGGGCAGAACCGGCAAGCTGCTTTCGCCAGGGCCAAGGCTGATCACGACTTCCTCGCCCAGCAGGAGGAACTGCGCGTCAACACGGTGTTGACGCGCGCCCTCTACCGCCACCTCGGTGTCACCGATGGTCCTGGCGCACCGGGGGCAGAGGAGGACCCGAGGGCTCGAGGCGGGCTGACCTTGGGCCCTGAGACGCCGGATGATCCGTCGGCACCATCGGTGACGCACCCCGGTGAGGTGGGTGCCGTCCGGGGCCCGCAGACCTCGACTCGCGCAGGAGGTCCGTCGTGAAGGCTGCTGTCGTCACTGAGTTCCACGCCCCGCTCACGGTCCAGGAGGTGCCCGCACCGGTCCCCGGACCCGGTCAGGTCCTGGTCCGCATCGAGGCCAGCGGTCTGTGCCACACCGACATCCACGCCGCCCACGGCGACTGGCCGGTCAAGCCGACCCCGCCCTTCGTCCCCGGTCACGAGGGGGTCGGCGTGGTCGAGGCGGTGGGTGGGGGAGTGAGCGACCGCGAGGTCGGCCAGCGCGTGGCCATCGCCTGGCTCGGCTCGGCCTGCGGGACCTGCCGGTACTGCAACAGCGGCTGGGAGACCCTGTGCCTGACGCAGGCGAACTCCGGCTACAGCGTGGACGGCGCCTTCGCCGAGTACGCCGTGGTAGAGGCTGCGTTCGCCAACCCGGTCCCCGACGAGGTCTCCTCGGTCGACGCGGCCCCGCTGACCTGCGCCGGCGTCACGACCTACAAGGCCGTGAAGGTGGCGCACGTGGCGCCGGCCGAGTCGGTCGCCATCTTCGGCATCGGTGGGCTGGGACACCTGGCGCTGCAGTACGCGCGCATCGCCGGGGGCTTCGTCACCGCCGTCGACGTCACCGAGGAGAAGCTGGCGCTCGCCAAGGAGCTGGGTGCCGACCACGTGGTGAACGCCGCGGCGAGCGACCCCGTCGCCGAGCTGGTGGGGCGGGGTGGTGTCGACGTCGCCATCGTCCTGGCCGCGTCGGCGCGCGTGTTCGACCAGGCCTACCGCTCGTTGCGGCGAGGTGGGCGGCTGGTGTGCGTGGCGCTGCCGGCCGAGGGGGAGCTGTCACTGCCGATCTTCGACACCGTGCTGTCGGGCAAGACGGTCATCGGTTCGATCGTCGGAACCCGGAACGACCTGCAGGACGTGTTCGCCCTGCACGCCGCAGGCCGGACTCGCGTCATCACTGAGACCCGGGCGCTCGAGTCCGTCAACGAGTCCGTCGAGGACGTGCTGGCCGGCCGCGTCCCTGCGCGGGTCGTCTTCACCCTCTGAGGCCGTCCAGAGGGCAGCCGAGCGGACTGGCTCAGGTCCGCTCGGCTGCTCGAGGCTGTCACGGTTCGGGACAGGACAGGGACCGGAAGTGGTCGCCCAGGCCCGAACGCCGTTCCTTGTGCGCCGGCTCCTTGCGGGTGCACACCCACTCTGAGTGAGCCGTGTGTCTGGCCAGCGCCTTGCCCCAGCGATGCTGGGAACCACCTGGGAGCGGAGCAAGGTATCCAAGTGGTCCACAGACCCTTGCCCAGCAGCCCCGACCGGCGCGGTCGTGGGCGGGTGGTGCGTCGACTTCGAGGTCGCCGGCGCAGTGACAGAGCCAGCTGCAGCATCATGTCGGCTCGCGGCGATGGCCTCCGCGGGGGCTGCGGCCGAGGAGGTGCAGGCCGCTGAAGAGCTCCGCAGGCTGACACCTGCGACATCGGCAGGGGGGTCACCACTGGAGGGGGGTGCGATGTCTCCGCGCGCCCGGTCCAGGGCCGCAGCAGGGCATCTCCAATCGTTGAAGTAGCCACTCGCCAGCCCAGAGGCAAGGGTCTGGGCACGGTTCGTGGCCTCCACTCGCGTGGTCCTGGCGGGCGAAGAGCCGAGCTCGTCAGCCCCCCGGCGAGAAGAGACCACCGTGTTGATCCGCGAGAGCCCCGTCGTCAGCAACGCTGAACATGCGTGTGAGTCTGTCGAAGGACGAGCGGCATGAACGACTTCCTCCTCACGCGCGAGGTCGCTGACCTGCTGAGGACCTCCGAGTCGACCGTCCGCTACTGGAGGCACACGAGGACTGGACCGCCCAGCATCAAGGTCGGGCGGCGTGTGCTCTACCGCCGGGACGCCGTCCTGGCGTGGCTGCGCGACTGCGAGACACCCGCCACCGCGTCGACCGGCGAGGAGCCGCATCTACGGGAGGGCTGGGCTGGTACGGCGTCCAGCTGGCTCCCTCGCCAGAGGGGCCCCCGGTGACCCGGACGCGTGGCTGTGGTCGCGATGCCTTCGCTCGGTCCCTCGCCCTGCCTGTCTCCCGGTCCTGATGGGCAGCATCGATCGACGCCCCGACGGCAAGTACCGCGCCCGTTACCGCGGCCCGGACCGCAAGCAGCGGACCAAGCAGTTCGCGCGCAAGGCCGACGCGCAGCGGTGGCTGGCCCAGGTGGAGACGACGGTCGTCCAGGGGAACTGGAGCGATCCCGCTCTGTCCCGCATCACCGTCGGGGAGTGGTCGCAGCGGTGGCTGGAGGGGCAGGTCCAGCTCAAGCCCTCAACCAGGCACCGCTACGCCGTGCTGCTGCGCAACCAGGTGCTGCCAGCGTGGGCTGACGTGACGCTCGACCGGGTCACGCACGCCGACGTCTCCCGGTGGGTCGCGTCCATGTCTACGGCGCCTCTGGCGCCGTCCACGGTCCGTCAGGCCCACCGCGTCCTGTCCAGGGTCCTGCAGCTCGCCGTCCAGGACGGGCGGGTCCCGCGGAACGTCGCCGAGGGTGTTCCGCTACCGCGCTTGGGCCGGCCGCAGTCGCGGTTCCTCGCCCTCGATGAGGTCGAACGGCTCGCCGCTGCTGCGGACCGGATCGGTGACGGCGGCGATCTCGTCCGTCTCCTGGCCCTGACGGGCTTGCGGTTCGGAGAGGCGATCGCACTCCGCACGGACCGCGTTGATCTCCAGCGGCGCCGGATAAGCGTCGTGCAGTCCGTCACGGAGGTCAACGGCACCCTGGAGTGGGGCCTGCCGAAGAACCACCAGGTGCGCAGTGTCCCGATCGCGCAGTCGTTGGTGGAGCTCCTCCGTCGGCGCTGCGACGGCAAGGCGCCTGGTGCACTCGTGTTCACCTCGCCTCACGGGCAGCCGATCCGCATCCAGAACTGGAGCAAGCGCCTCTTCGCTCCCGCCGCCGTGGCGGCGGGACTGGAGGGGGTCACTCCACATGATCTGCGCGACACCGCAGCGAGCCTCGCTGTCGCGGCCGGCGCCAACGTCAAGGCCATCCAGCGGATGCTGGGGCACGCGTCAGCTGCCATGACCCTTGACGTCTACGCGGGCCTGTTCGATGACGACCTCGACGCCCTGGCTGACCGCATCGACGGGTTCGGGAGCCCTTCGGCTTCCGTTTCGCCTCAGCGGAGCACGCCGAACGCCTCAGCACGGCCAGGGCCTCACCGCTGACCTCGATCGTCGAGGGCCGTGACGCGCATTGCAGAGCGTCACCATCACGAGGCGGCTCCACCGGGTCCGGGGAGTCCCACCACCCGGGTGTCGGCGGACATCGCACGTCAACCGCGCATGAAGTGAGGACGTTCTGAGGACGGCGCCGACTGCGCCCTGCGTCTGCCCTCGTCGAACGAGTCCCCTGACCAGGTCGAACGTCAGTGCCGCAGGCGGGGCTCGAACCCGCGACCGAAGGATTATGAGTCCCCTGCTCTGACCGGCTGAGCTACTGCGGCGGCGTCCGGCCGATCGTGCCAGACGGCCCGGGGCGCTACAGGCCCCGGGCCACCGCCGCCGCGGCCCTCAGCCACGCCCGCCGGGTGTCGGCGCCCAGGGCGTCGTGGCGCAGCTGGCCCTCGACCATCGCGCGGTCGTAGGGGATGGCCGCGACCTCCCGCGCCAGGCCGCTGAAGCCCTCGGCGATGCGGCGCACGTCGGCCGGGGTGGCCGAGGCGACCGCCTGGGAGACGACGACCACGGCGCCGGCGGCCAGGGCGGCGCCGTGCTCGTCGCGCGAGGCCAGGGCCTCCAGCAGCAGGGCGCCGGCCTCGGCGTGGTCGTCGCGCGTGCTGGTCGCCACCACGACCTGGTCGGCGTGGTCGATCATCCGCAGCCACATCGGGTCGGACTCGTCGTTGCCGCTGTCGATGACGACGAGGCGGTAGTACTTGCTGGCGATGGTGTGGAGGTCGTCGACGTCCTCGGGGGCCACGCGCTGCTCGCTGGCCAGGGCCAGCGGCTTGGAGCGGAGCACGTCGTAGCGGTCGGCGCGCTGGTGGTGCACGTACCGCGCGAGGTCGGAGGAGCGGGCGGTCTCCCCGAGCAGGTGGGGCACGCGGGGGAGCAGGTCGACGACGGTGCCGTCGTGGCCGGCCTGCTCGGTGCGCCAGCCCAGGGTCCCGCGGGTCTGGTTGTTGTCCCAGGCGAGCACCCCGGCGCCGCCGTGGCGCGCGAACACCGCGGCCAGCAGCGCCGTGGTCGGGGTCTTGCCCGCACCGCCCTTGCCGTTGACGACGGCGATGGTGCGCGGCCCCGGCCAGTGCTGCGCGACGGTGAGCTCGTCGAGGCGCTCGGCGCGCTCGGCGTCGACGGGCGCCAGGCGCAGACCCGTCCGGTTCAGCCAGCCCCGCCACCCGCGGCGCGCCGGGACCTCCGAGGGCTCCTCGCGCAGGAACGAGCGGCGACCCTCCGGGTAGTCGTACGCCCAGGGCCGCGCCTGCCGGGGGGCGGCGGGCACCGGGTCGCTCCACGGGGTGGCGGCCGCCGGGGCTCGCGGCCCGGCGGGAGCGGCCGCGCCCACGAGCGGGGTGTCGGGCACCTCCACCGGCGGTGGCGTGTACGACTGCCAGACCGGCTCGGCCGCGGGGGCGGTGTCGCCCGGGGGGAGGGAGCCACCGGCGGAGGGCTCGTCGTCGTGCACCTGGCCCGAGGGGGTCACCACGAGGTGGCGCTCGCCCTCGGGCTCGCGGTGGACCACGCGCACCGGGCGCCCGAGCTGTGCGGCGCGCTCGGCCACGAGGGTGGTGACGACGAGGTGGACGTCCTGCGTGCCGACGCCGTCGAGCACCTGCACGGCGCCGCCGACGGTGACCTCCGAGGTGCCGTCCGGGTGCGTGGTGACCAGCACCTGCTCGCCGCTGCCGACCTCGGTCATCCGCCCTGCTCCCGCTGTCCCGTCCGATCCGTCCCGGTCGGCGTCAACCCTAGGAGGCCAGCGCCGGGGCCCCCGCCCCGCTCGCGGGGCTGCCGCGGAGGTTGACCCGGTCAGGCGCTCGCGGCCACGCAGGGTCTCCGGGCCGTCACGGCGCGACGGGCCCGCCGCGCCGGGGAGGAACCCCCGCGGGGCCTCCTCGCCGCCTGGTAGTGTCGTCGCTCGACGCCGCCTCCGGCGCGTCCTTTCCCGCATAGCTCAATTGGCAGAGCAGCCGGCTGTTAACCGGCAGGTTCTTGGTTCGAGTCCAAGTGCGGGAGCCCCACCTCACCAGTCCGGCCGGCGCCTCAGCGCCTTCGTCGAGCTGCGCGCCTGCTTCGACTCCGTCCGGCGGCGCCGCGCCCCCGCCGAGATCCTCGTCGCCCGCCGGCCGGCCGGCGGGGGAGCCGCCGCAGCCGACACCAGCGCGGCGAGCCGCTCCCGCGCCACCGCCCGGTTGCGCACCTGCTGGCGGTGCTGGGCCGCCGACACGGTCAGCACCCCGTCGACCAGCCGGCCCTCCAGCTGGCCCAGCACCCGGTCGCGCAGCGGACCCTCGAGCGCACGGGAGCGCTCCGCGTCCCAGGACAGCTCGACGCGGGAGTCAGCGGTGTTGACGCCCTGCCCACCGGGGCCCGACGAGCGCGAGAAGCGCCACGACAGCTCCTCGGCGGGCAGCACGAGGCGCCGCCCGGCACCACCGCCCCGGCCCGGGACGACGACGGCGAGCGGCCCCTCGACGGCGCTCAGCTCGGCGACGGCGGCACCTCGTCGGCGGGCGGGAGGTCCTCCAGCGCGGCGACCTCCTCGGGCGAGGGCAGCCCCTCACCGCTGAGGTGGCCGGGGCCGTCGGCCCAGGGCGCGTCCTCGTCGGACGGGTCGGGCTGGTGGTGGTCGCGGGGCGCGGTCGAGGGCTCGTCCATGGGTGAGTCCTACCCTCATCCATGCACCGCCGCACCACCTGAGGAGGTCCCGTGGCGCACGACCGGGAGCGGCAGCACGACGCCGGGGTCCACGTGGTCGTCGACGTCGCGAACGCGGTGGGCTCGCGCCCCGACGGCTGGTGGCGCGACCGCGCCGGGGCCACGACGCGCCTGCTCGCGCAGCTCGCCCGCCTCGCGGCCGCCGGCGCCGTCGACGGCCCGGACGGGCAGGCGCTGGTCGTGGCGCGCGTGCACGCCGTCCTGGAGGGGCGGGCGCGGTCGGCGCGGCTCCCCGACGGCGTCGGGGCCGGTGCGGGGGTCGACGTCGTGCTCGCGGAGGCGGACGGCGACGGCGCCGTCGTCGCCCTGGTCGAGCGGCTCGTGGAGCGGCCCGGCGCCCCGGCCGTGCTCGTGGTCACCGCCGACCGGGGGCTGCGCGAGCGCCTGCCCGCGACGGCGGCCGTGAGCGGCCCGGGATGGCTGCGGGCGCTGCTCGACGAGCTGGGGGAGTGAGTGCGTCGGGCCGGGAGCGCCTCTCGGCGCGTGGCCGCTCGTAGCGGCTTCAAGTGGAGCCCGGGGCTACCGCGGCCCGACGCACCACCAGGCTAACCCCGGTCGGGCCCTGAGGTCTCGTCGTCCCCGGAACCGGTGTCCTCGGCACCGTCCTGGGCGGGGGGCGGCGGCTGCGTGACCCGCTCCAGGCGCAGCTGGCGGGCGGCGCCCTCGAGGTGCTCGGCGGTGCGCACCAGGCGCACCGCGGACAGCGTGGCCGCCGGGCCTGCGGGGGCGCCCGGTGACGGCGCCCCGTGCGCGGGGGCGGAGCCCGCGGCGAGCGCCGCGCGGCCGGCCGCCACCACGCGGGCGAACGCGGCGGCCCGCTCGAAGGTGGTGGCGACGTCGCCCCGGGCCACCCCGCGCAGCACCGCGTCGACCGAGCGGCGCACCTCGTCGGGGCCCGGCGGGTCTCCGACACCGGCGACCACCTCCATCACCGGGGCGCTGGTGCGGCCCTCCGCGAACTCGCGCGCCGCGCCGAGCGGGTCGGCGTGGACCCACTGCCGCAGCACGAACAGGCGCCACAGGGCGCCGGCGAGGCTCTCCGGCGGGGCGTCGGCCCACAGCGACGAGAGCACCTCGAGGCCGTGCTCGTCGGCCAGGCCGACCAGGCGCGAGGCCACCAGCTCGTCGTCGGAGCCGCGAGCGCCCTCGACGAGCAGCCGCGCCGTCGTCTGCGCCGCCTCCTCGCGCAGGGCGGGGTCACCGCCGCCGCGGACGGCGTCGAGCGCGGCCGGGCCCAGGTAGGCGGGTCGCCGGGGGTGGTCCACCACGGCGCCATCGTCCCACCGGTGCGTCGGCGGCGCCGGGCGCGCCGGGGGAGCGTCCCCCGGACGTCAGTGGCGGAAGGGCCTCGGCGGGGAGGACAGGCGCGCCCGGGGGCAGGCCGCGAGCGTGAGGCCGCCGTGGGCCAGGGCCTCGTCGCTGAGGCTCTCGACGGTGTAGCCGGACAGGAGCCCGGCCGCCGTGACCGTGACCCGGTAGATGGTGATCTCGTACTTCGTGGGCGTCCCGTAGGCCACGTGGAGGCGCCCCAGGAGCACGGAGGGCCCGGGGGTGCCGTCGGGCGCCCAGGGGCGGTCCCACAGGCTCCAGACGGTCGGCTCCGATTCCCACGCACCACCGTTGTGCACGTCGCGACGGGCGAGCTCGAGCAGCACGCGCCGCGCGGCGTCCTCGGGGACGATCGCGGCGGGCCGGATGACCTCGGTGAGGTCCTCGCCTCGGTGGTGGAGGGTGGTCACGTCCCCTCCATCGGCAGGCGGGGGCCCCGTCCTGAGCGGTTGGGCCGAGCGGGTGCCGTCCGGCGGACGGCCGGAGCGCGCCGGACGACCACTCTCCGCCAGCGACACGCCGCTCCCGGCAGCGGGGATCTCTTGGTGTCGTCACGCCGCGTGGTGCATCATGACCGACGAGCAGGCGCTGCTCGGTCCGGTCGCGTCATCGCCACCACCGCTCGTCTCGCGCAGGTCGTTGGGGAAGACGCACCAGGCGCCGAGCAACGGAGGAGGTCGAGATGTCCGGTGGGATCACCCGTGGCGTGCTGTTCGTGCACTCCGTGCCGCGTGCGGTCTGTCCGCACGTGGAGTGGGCTGCCGCCAACGTGGTGGGGGCGTCCGTGACCATCGACTGGACCGACCAGCCGGTGTCTCCGGGCCTCCTGCGCGGTGAGGTGCCCTGGCACGGGGCACCCGGCACGGGAGCGCGCCTGACCTCCGCCCTGCGGGGGTGGGCGCACCTGCGCTTCGAGGTCACCGAGGAGCCCAGCGAGGGCGTCGACGGCGGCCGCTGGAGCCACACCCCCGAGCTGGGCATCTTCCACGCCGTGACGGACGCGCACGGCAACGTCGTCGTGCCCGAGGACCGGCTGCGCGCCGCCGTGGAGAGCGCCGGCGACGACCTCGCGCTGCTGCGCGAGGGCATCGACCTGGCCGTGGGCCGCGCCTGGGACGACGAGCTCGAGCCGTTCCGCTACGCCGGTGACGGCAACTTCGTGCGCTGGCTGAACCGGGTCGGCTGACCCGCACGACGACGACGAGGGCCCCTCCACCGGGTGGTGGAGGGGCCCGCGTCGTGCTGGCCGTCAGCTGGCCGTCAGCTGGCCGGGCCGAAGACCACCGCGACGTTGTGGCCGCCGAAGCCGAAGGCGTTGTTGATCGCCACGCCCTCGGGCAGCTCGCGGGGCGTCTTGAGCACCAGGTCGACGTCCGCTCCCGGGTCGACGCTGTCGACGTTGATGGTCGGCGGCGCCAGGCGGTGGTGCAGGGCGAGGATCGCGAAGATCGACTCCACGGCTCCGGCGGCGCCCAGCATGTGGCCGGTCATCGACTTGGTGGCCGAGACGGCGACGTGGTCGAGGTCGGCGCCCAGCGCCACCCGCAGCGCCTTGACCTCGGCGAGGTCACCCGCCGGGGTCGAGGTCGCGTGGGCGTTGATGTGGACGACGTCGCTGGCGCTGACCCCGGAGACGCGCAGCGCCTCCTGGACGGCGCGGGACGCCCCGGCGCCCTCGGGCTCGGGGGCGGCGATGTGGTAGGCGTCGGAGGAGGTGCCGGCCCCCAGGACCTCGCCGTAGACGCGGGCGCCGCGGGCCCGGGCGAACTCCTCGGACTCCAGCACCATGATCCCGGCGCCGTCGCCCATGACGAACCCGTCGCGGGTGGTGTCGTAGGGCCGCGACGCGGTCTCGGGGGAGTCGTTGCGGGTGCTGAGGGCCTGCATGGCGGCGAAGCTCGCGAGCGGCATCGGGTGGATCGCGGCCTCGGTGCCGCCGACGATGGCGACGTCCGCCCGGCCGGTGCGGATCATGTTCAGGCCGTACGCCACGGCCTCACCGCCGGAGGCGCACGCGGAGACCGGCGCGTGGGCGCCGGCGGCGGCGCCCAGGGCCAGGCTGACGGCGCCCGCGGCGCCGTTCGGCATGAGCATCGGAACGGTCATCGGCAGCACGCGGCGCGGCCCGCGGGTGCGCAGCGTGTCGTAGGCGTCGAGCAGCGTGTGGACGCCGCCTATCCCGGTCGCGACGACGGCGGCCAGGCGCAGGGGGTCGACCTCGGGGGCGCCGGCGTCGGCCCACGCCTGCCGGGCCGCCACCACGGCGTACTGGCCGGAGGGGTCCAGGCGCTTGGCCTCGTGCTTGGGCAGCACGTCGGCCGAGGGCGTGCGGGTCTGCGCGGCGAAGGTCACCGGGAGGTGGAACTCCTCGACCCAGGGCGCGGTCAGGGTGCTGGCGCCGGGGGTGCCGGCGAGCGCCGCCTCCCAGGTCTGCTGCGCGGTGTCGCCGATCGGGGTGACGGCGCCGATGCCGGTGACCAGCACGCGGGTGCGGGACGGGCTCGAGCTCACGCGGACCTCCAGGTGGGGCGTACGGGTGCGGTGCGCGGCGGAGCGCCGTGCGGGGGTGGGGCTGTCCGCCGCGGCGGCCCGGGCGCGCCGGGCCGCCGCGGCGGCGGGGGGCCTTCTCAGCCCTGGGCCTGCTGGATGTAGTTCACGACGTCGCGCACCGTCTTGAGGTTCTTGGTGTCCTCGTCGGGGATGGTGACGGAGAACTTGTCCTCGGCCTGGACGACGATGGAGGTCATCGACAGGGAGTCGATGTCGAGGTCGTCGGTGAAGGACTTGTCCATCTCCACGCTCTCGACGGGGAGGCCGGTCTCCTCGTTGACGAGCTCGGCCACGCCGGCCAGGATCTCCTGCTCGCTCTGCGCCATGGGTAGTGCCTCTCTTCGTGGGCCCGGGAGCTCCCGGGCCGTGCGGTCTTCTGGTGGTGGTCTGTGGTGGTGCTGGACGTGCCGGCCCGTCAGGGCAGGACGACGACCTGGGAGGCGTAGGACAGGCCCGCGCCGTACCCGATGAGGAGCGCCAGGCCGCCCGAGGGCGCCTGGCCCTCGGCGAGCATCCGGTGCATCGCCAGCGGCACCGAGGCCGCGGAGGTGTTGCCCATCTGGGCGATGTCGCGCGCCACGGGCACCGTCTCGGGCAGCCCCAGCTGCTTCACCATCGCGTCGATGATGCGCATGTTCGCCTGGTGGGGGATGAACGCCGACAGCTCCTCGACGGCCACGCCGGAGGCGTCGATCGCCTTCTGCGCCACCGGGGCCATCTGCCACACGGCCCAGCGGAAGACCGAGCGGCCCTCCTGGACGAGCGCGGGCCAGACGGCCTCGCCGCCGGCGGCCTGCGCGTCGCGGACCTCGGTCCACGACTGCTTGTTCTTGATCGCCTCCCACTGGGCGCCGTCGCTGCCCCAGACCGTCGGGCCGATGCCCGGGGTCTCGGAGGGCCCGACGACGACGGCGCCGGCGCCGTCGGCGAAGAGGAACGCCGTCGACCGGTCGGTGATGTCGGTGAAGTCGGTGAGCTTCTCGGCGCCGACGACCAGCACGTTGCGGGCGGTGCCGCCGCGGACCAGGTCGCTGGCCTGCGCCAGGGCGTGGCAGAAGCCCGCGCAGCCCGCGGAGACGTCCCAGGCGGCCGCGGGCGTCGCGCCCAGGCGGTCGGTGAGGATCGCCGCGGCGGCGGGGGTCTGGTACGGGTGGCTGACCGTGGCGAGGATGACGGCGTCGACGTCCGTCGGGGCGAGCCCGGCGCGCTCGAGGGCCTCCCGGGAGGCGGCCTCGGCCATGTCGACGACCGAGGTGCCCGCGTCGGCCCAGCGGCGCTCCTCGATGCCGGTGCGCTGGCGGATCCACTCGTCGGTGGACTCGATGTAGGTGCAGATCTCCTCGTTGGTGACCACCCGCTCGGGGCGGAAGGCCCCGACGGACAGGATCCGCGCGTGCGCAGGACCGGTGGACGACTGCAGGCTCATGCGGAGGCGCTCCCGGGGGTGCGGTGGGCGTGGCGGGCGACGAGGTCGCGGGCGGCGTCGAGGTCCTCGGGACCCTTGAGGGCGACGATCTCGACGCCGGGCATCGCCCGCTTCGCCAGCCCCGCGAGGGTACCCGCAGGGCTGAGCTCCAGGACCGCGCTCACCCCGCGGGCCACCAGGGCGTCGCTGCACAGGTCCCAGCGGACGGGGCTGGTCACCTGGGCGACGATCCGGTCCAGCACGTCGCGGCCGCGGCGGACCTCGGCGCCGTCGGCGTTCGACAGCAGCGGCAGCGCCGGGTCGGTCGCGGCCAGGCCGGGCGCGAGCGCCTCGAGCTCGGCGCGGGCGGGGGCCATGTGCTCGGTGTGGAACGCGCCCGCCACCTGCAGCGCGATCACGCGCGCCTTCGCGGGCGGGGCGGCGGTGAGCGCGGCGAGCTGGTCCGCGGTGCCTGCGGCGACCACCTGGCCGGCGGCGTTGCGGTTGGCGGCGGTGGCGCCGGAGGCGGCGATCGCGGCCTCGACCTCCTCGGGGCGGCCCCCGACCACGGCGCTCATGCCGGTGGTGGCGCGGGTCGCGGCAGCGGCCATGGCGCGTCCGCGCTCTCGCACCAGCACCAGGGCGGCCTCGGTGCTGAGGGCTCCCGCGAGGGCCGCGGCGGTCAGCTCGCCGACGGAGTGGCCGGCGACGACGACGTCGGTGGGGCCGCCCTCGGCCAGGAGGCCCTCGGGCCACAGCGCGGCGGCGGCGGCCAGGCCCGCGGCGACGATCAGCGGCTGCGCGACCGCGGTGTCGCGGACGGTGTCGGCGTCGGACGCCGTCCCGTGGGCGAGCAGGTCGAGGGGGGCCCCCCCGCCGCCGCTGACGGGGCCGACGACGGCGCTGGCCCAGCGGAGGCGCTCGGCGACGCCGGGCACCTCCAGCCACGGGGCGAGCATGCCGGGGGCCTGGGAGCCCTGGCCGGGGCACACGAGTGCGAGCACCCTGACAGCCTGCCCGGTGCCCGTGCGCCGCGGCGGTGGGGGGGGTGACGAAGCATCCGCGGTGCTCTTGGAGGTTTCCTCCAAAGGGCGTCGGTCACAGGTCGAGCGCGGGTCCTGGCAGGGGGCCGGCCCCGCCGGTCGCGGGGGAGCGCCGCGCCGGCCGCTCGGCGAGGGCGCCGACGGCGAGGGCCACCTGGAGGACGAACGCCTCCCGGGGCACCGAGGGGTCCCACCCGGTGACCTCGGCGACCCGCCGCAGCCGGTACCTCACCGTGTTGGGGTGCACGAAGAGGGCGCGCGCCGTGGCCTCCAGCGACCGCCCCGAGGCGAGGTGCGCCCGCAGGGTCTCGCCCAGGGCGGGCGCGGCGGCCGCCAGCGGGGCGTGCACCCGGTCGGCCAGGGCGCGCCGCGCCCCGGCGTCCCCCGCGAGCACCCGCTCGGGCAGCAGGTCGTCGGCGGCCACGGGGCGGGGCGCCTCGGGCCAGGCCCGGGCGGCGGTCATGGCCACCAGCGCGGTGCGCGCCGAGCGGCCGGCCGCCGACAGCCCGGCGACCACCGGCCCCACGACCACCGGACCCGGCCCCAGCCGCGGGGCCAGGGCCTCGGCCGCGCGCAGCGGGCCGCCCTCACCCGCGGCGCCCAGCACCACCAGGGCGCGGTCGCCGCGCAGGCCCACCAGCACGTCGTCGGCCACCGCCTGGGCGGCGCGGCGCAGACCCGCCACGACGGCGTCGCCCGACCCGGGCGGGCGCTCCCCGACCAGCACGGCGACGGGAGCGTCCAGGGGCCAGCCCAGGGCGGCGACCCGGGTCGCGAGGTCGTCGTCGGCCTCGCCGCGGACCAGGGCGTCGACGACCAGCGCCTCCAGGCGCGCGTCCCAGGCGCCGCGGGCCTCGGCGGCGCGGGCGTAGACCTCCGCGGCGGAGAAGGCCACGTCGCGGGAGTAGCGCAGCACCGCCTCCACCAGACCGGCGCGGTCCTGCGGCTCCGCCAGCGCGGGCACGTGCTCCTCGACGACGTCGACGACGACGCGCAGCAGCTGCAGCGCCTGGTGGAGGGAGACCGCGCGCACCAGCTCGCGCGGCGCCGTGCCGAAGACGTCGGCGGACACGGCCGGCCTCGCCCCGGGGGCGCGGTACCAGCCGACGAAGGCCGCGATCCCGGCCTGGGCGACCAGGCCCACCCACGAGCGCTCCTGCGGACCGAGCGCCCGGTAC